>Ga0070735_10000786_pt1 | contig 32293 bp, 34 predicted proteins | sample Coa_R1_FD_66443 | JGI IMG/M metagenome (GOLD analysis project Ga0070735, IMG submission 66443) | Surface soil microbial communities from Centralia Pennsylvania, which are recovering from an underground coalmine fire - Coalmine... | ecosystem: Environmental > Terrestrial > Soil > Unclassified ...
CCCCGAGCCGGAAGGGCCGATCAGCATGAGCACTTCGCGTGGCTGCACCTCGAGATCGATGCCGCGCAGGACTTCCAGGCGGCCGAAGCGCTTGTGCACGCCTTCGGCGCGCACCATGGGACGCCTCTCATGCGTTGCGACGCTTACCGATGTCATCGGCGTCCGAAACCTCCGATATTCTTCAGGATGCGTTGCCACGGCGTCTCGCGCTGCGCGCGAGCGGTCCCACGAGCGTAGCACTTCTCGACGTAGTACTGCCCGATGCTGGCGACGGTCGTCAGCAAGAGGTACCAAAGGCTTGCCACCACCAGGAGCTCGACGACGAAGAGATTGCTCGAATAGATGTCGCTCGAGCGACGGAGCAGCTCGCCGAACGTCACGACGGAGGCAAGCGACGACGTCTTGAGCATAGAGATGAACTCGTTGCCGATGGGAGGGATGATGACGCGCATCGCTTGCGGCAACACGATGTGTCGCATCGTCTGCGAGCTCACCATGCCCAGCGCCTGTGCCGCCTCCACCTGGCCTTCGTCGACGGCGAGGATGCCGCCGCGAACGATCTCCGCCATGTACGCCCCTTCGTTGAGTCCGAGGCCCAAGAGCGACGCAGCCAACGGCGTCATGAACGCGACCATCGGCATGGAAAAGAACGTGACGTGCGTGAACGGTATGCCGATCGTCAAGTCGTGGAACACGGCGGGAACGCCGTTGAACCAGAAGATTAGCTGGACGAGGACCGGCGTGCCCCGGAAGAACCAGATGTAGAAGCCGCTGACGGCGGCCAACACGATGTTGGTCGACATCTTCATGATGGCGAAGATCACGCCGAGCGCTATGCCGATGACCATCGCCGCCACGGAGACGAAGACGGTGTTGACCAAGCCGCCGAGGATGAGTGGATTGAAGAGATATTGGCGGACGACGTTCACGTTGACGAAGTGCGACGACGCCGCCGCGGCGGTGATCCAGGCCACGAAGAGCGCCACGACTACGGCGAGGACCGCCTGGCTCCAATGACGCACGGGCACGACGGTGAACGTCGCGCCATGCTCGACTCGTGTTGCCATCAGTACATTCGATCTCCGTTCAGATGACGCGCTCGAGGCGGGGATTTGGTCGATAAGGGCGGCCAACCTTATGGCACTCCTGCATCGTACCGTCGATTTCGACGAGGGCGATGTCGGCCGTGAAATCGTATTGGCCGGAATTCTCGAAGAACGCGCTGCCGACGGCATATGCATCGACGGGGACGTGCTGCTCCTCGAACTCGGCGATCTTGGCCGCATTGAAGCCCCCGCTCACGACGATGCGGACCCAGGTGAAGCCTTCCGCGTCGAGAGCCGTCCGCACGTTGCGCACGAGCTGCGGATTGACGCCCGTTGGCGTGAACGTGCCCATCATCGGCCACAGCGAACGATCGACCAGCGTGGAGCTGGTGTCGAGCCGAACGCCCCAGAGCCGGCGGCCCAGCGCACGCGCCACGGCCAGGCTCGTGCCGACGCAGTCGTTGTCGAAGTCGACCAGCGCGATCAGGTGGATGTCTTCCGGCATGTGCTCGGCGAACTTGCGGGTCGCTAAGACGGTGTCGCCGCGGTATGCGGCGATGAGCGCATGCGGCACCGTCCCCATGCCCTTGGCGCCCCACCACTCCGCGTTCGCGTCGGTGGAGACGCCCAGCGCGCCGGAAACATAGGCGGCGTAGCCATCGCCCGTCTGCACGAGGTGGTGATCGAAGCGCGCCGGGAAGAAGAGCACGTCCTTGCCGTTGGCGGCTCGGACGATGTTGCGCGCGTTGGTGCAAATGCGCGTGCGGCGCGCCAATACGCCGAGGTAGAGCGTCTCGAGATGGGCGAAGAGCGCATAGTCGCCTTCGATGGTCATCACGCTCTCGTACGGCGCGATCTCGTCGCCGTCGTAGAGCGCTTTGACAACGAGATCCGGCCAGCCGTCACGCCAACCACCGCCGGGCAACGGGTAGCCGCTGCAGAGCTTGAGGATGGCGATGGCTTCGTCGATGCCGCAGAGGACGCTCTCGCGCCGCGTGAAGACCTGCATGAGCACGCGCGGATGGTATCCGTCTTTGAGCAGGATCTCCCGCGTGCGATTGAAGTAGACGTCCGAGTAGTATCCTTCCCGCATCCGCTCGACGGGGAGGTTGAAGATCGCCGGATCGAGGCGTGGTCGCAGCGTTTGTGGTTTCAAGCCTTGCGTACCGGTTGATAGCAGACGGTGATCAACTCGTTTTCCGGCACGACCGCCGGATCGTCCCAATAGATGTCTCCCGGCGGGCCGTCGCCCACGTATCCGTTGTCGGCGATCCACTTGAAGAGCTTGGCGAATGAGTCGGGGAGCTTGGCATAGTCGCCGACATGGATGGTGACGGCATAGGTATGCGCATCGGGGAAGCCGGTCATGAGGCGGCACTCCTCCGACTCGGCGAGGTCGAGCAGCACCCGAGGAACCTGGCGGTGCAGGGAACGGTCGAGCTGACGCATGGCGGGAGAATACGGCGGCGCGGCTGGCGAACCCCACCGCTGTGCGGATGCGGGATTCGGAGCGAGCGGGAGATGACCAACGCGGAAGTGGCCCAGTGCTTGATGGAGATTCGCCAGCTGATGGAGTTCGCGGGCGAGCCGTACTTCAAGTTCATGGCGTACGAGAAGGCGGCCGCCTCCGTCGCGCAGGCGCCGCCCCTGGCCGACGTGATCGCGCGCGGCGAGCTCGAGGAGATTCCCGGCATCGGTAAGGGACTGGCGCCGAAGATCCGCGAGATCGTCGAGACGGGCACCTGCGCGTGGCGAGAAGAGCTCCTGAAGCGCTATCCCGCCGGCATTCTGGAGTTGCTCCAAGTGCCCGGGGTCGGCATGAAGACGGCACGGGCGCTGTACGACGTGTTGGGCATCACCGCTCCCGAGCAGCTGGAGCAGGCGATCGTCGAAGGCAGGCTCCAGAATCTTCCGCGCATGGGCGCCAAGACCATCGAGAACATGAGGCGCGGACTTTTGATGCGTCGCGGCCGCTCAAGGCGTTGGCCCATCGGCATGGCGCTGCCGCTGGCGGAGACGATCATCGCGCGCCTGCGCGAATCGGCGCCGGTGGATCGCATCGCCTACGCCGGGTCCTTGCGCCGCAACGAACCCACCGTCGGCGACATCGACATCGTCTGCACGTCCGCCAATCCCGCGGACGTGGTCGACGTCTTCGTTCATCTTCCGGAAGCGGAGGCCGTCCTCGCCGAAGGCGGCACGAAGGCGTCGTTCTGGAACGCCGAGGGACTGCAGGTCGATCTCCGCGTGGTGCCGGGGGCGATGTGGGGAAACCTGCTTCAGCACTTCACGGGAAGCCGCGAGCACAACGTCCAGTTTCGCGAGCTGGCCGTCAAGCGCGGCTTACGCGTGAGCGAGAACGGCATCCTGGACGTGGCCAGCGGCGAGAATCTCACGTGCGAGCGCGAGGAGGACGTCTACGCCGCCCTCGATCTGCCGTTCATCCCCCCGGAGCTGCGGCTTGGCAGCGGCGAGCTCGATGCGGCTCGCCGTGGGACGTTGCCCATGCTCGTGGAGCAACGCGATCTGCGCGGCGACTTCCACATGCACACCACGTGGTCGGACGGGCGCGACACGCTCGAAGAGATGATCGAGGCATGCGCCGCCAAGGGATACGAGTACCATGCCATCTCGGAGCATTCATGGGGGCGAGGTCCGAAGTACGGCATGAGCCCGGAAAAGCTGCGCGAGCAGACGGCCATCATTCGCGCGCTGGGAAAACGCTACGGGATCCGCACGCTCTGCGGCGCGGAGGTCGACATCTTGCCGGATGGCACGCTGGACTTCGATGATGAGCTCTTGCACGAGCTGGACTTCGTGGTGGCGAGCGTTCATTCGGCGCACAACATCGGGCGTGAGAAGATGACGGCTCGGCTGATTCGTGCCATCGAGCATCCGTGCGTCAACGTGATCGGGCATCCGACGGGACGCAGCGTGAGCGGCGGGACGGCGTATGACTTCGATGCCGAGGCGGTCTTCGCGGCCGCCGCGCGGACGGGAACGGCGCTGGAGATCAACGGCAATCCGGATCGCTTGGACCTGCCCAGCCAGCTGGCGAGGCGCGCCGCGGAGCTGGGGGCGATGCTGGCGCTGGATTCCGACGCGCATGACACGGGCCAGCTGGATCGCATCTCGTACGCCGTAGGTCAGGCACGCCGGGCATGGCTCGAAAAGAAGCACGTCCTCAACACCCGTCCGTTGGAGGACGTGCTGGCGTTCGTCGGCCGCAAGCGCGGGCTTGTTTCCCGATAGGTGCGCGGCCGCCTTCCTCGTAGCGCACGGCGCCCTTTGGCGGCACGGGCCTCAAGCGACGCACGGCACGCGAATCGTGACCGTCGTTCCGCGTCCCGGCCCGCTGTCGAGATCGATGGTGCCGCCGGCACGCTCGACGGCGCGCTTGGCGATGGCAAGGCCCAAGCCCGCTCCCGTCACGTCGCCAACCGATTCGCCGCGGAAGAAGCGGTCGAAGGCGTGAGCCCGCTCTTCAGGGGTCATGCCCGGCCCTTCATCTCTGACGCGCAGTTGCGCGTGCGAGCCGTTGCGAGAGACGGCGATCTCCAACGGCGCGCCCGACGCGTATTTGAGGGCGTTGTCGACGATCGCGCGGAGCGCTTCGCGCAACTCGCCTTCGTCGGCCTCCACGGTAATGGCTCCGTCGTCGCTGGTATAGGTCACCGGCGTGCGCGGGGCGAGGTTGCGCGTGGCCTTTGCGACGTCTGACGCCATCCGAGCGAGATCGAAGATGACAGCCTGCGGCGGCGTGTCCCCGTCGAGACGAGCCAGACGCAGCAGACGCTCGATGAGCGTCCGCATGCGGATGCCTTCCTCGCCCATCGTCTCCAAGATCTGTGAGGCAACGGCCGGCTCCGCCATGGCGCCGCGGCGCAGCACGTCGATGTAGCCTGCGATCACCGTCAGAGGCGTGCGCAGCTCGTGTCCGGCGTCGGCGACGAATTGGCGCATGCGCGTCTCGGTGCGCTGCCGTTCCTCTATGGCGGCGGCGACGCGCTCGGCCGCAGCGTTGTACGAGGCGGCAAGGGCGCCGATCTCGCTGCTCTCGCTCATCGAAAAGGTTCGGCGCGAAAAATCTCCGGCGGCGAGCGTCGAGAGCGCGTCGGTGACGTCGGTCAGCGGTTGAAGCGCCCGTGCCGCGAAGGTCCGCCCGATGAACCATGCGATGAGGATGGCGGCGAGCAGCGAGCTGCCCGCCATCCACCAGTAGGGCCCCAGCGTGCCCCAGATCATGCCCGTCGCGGGGGCCAGAACCACGAAACCGTTTCCCACGGCAAAGATCGGCGCGTCGGCATCTCTCGGATCGCGCCGGCGCAGGATCTCGGGGTGAGCGGCGATACGGGTACCGACGTCCTTCAGCTGGGGATCGCCGGCGATGAGGTTGCCTTTGTCGTCGAAGACGGCGACACCCACCCCGATGCTCTTGATGCGCGCGACGATCTGCGGAGCGATCGTCGCAAGCGGGACTTTCTGCGTCACGAGATCTCTCGTGATCCGGTGAGCTTCGTAACGCTTGGCGATGAAGACGTCGCGGTAAATGTCGCTGACGCGCTCGATCAGCAGCAGTGACGTCGCGAGCGTGGCCAAGAGCATCAACACGCCGAAGAGCACGACGTACCACCACGTCAGCCGCGTCGCCAAAGAGTTCATGATGCCCCTTCTCGCAACGTATAACCGATGCCGCGAACCGTGTGGATGAGCGGAGGTTCGCCACCGGCGTCCAGCTTCGCGCGCAAATACGAGACGTACGTCTCCACGATGCTGGGGTTGCCTTCGAAGTCGTGCCCCCACACCGCATCCAATAGCTGCTCCTTGGCCCAGACTCGCCGCGGTTCCCGCAGCAAGGTCAGGAGAAGGTCGTACTCGCGTGGCGTGAGGTCGACGCGGCGTTCGCCGCGCAGCACTTCCCGGGAGGTCAAGTCGACGAAGAGGTCCGCGAAATGGAGCGTCTCCGCGTTGGCCAAGCGCGGCCGTCGAAGCGCTGCGTTCAAACGCGCAAGCAGCTCCTCGAAGGCGAAGGGTTTCGGCAAGTAGTCGTCGGCGCCGAGGGTGAGGCCCTCCACGCGGTCGGATATATCTCCTCGAGCCGTGAGCATCAAGATTGGAGCCTCGGTCTGGCGGCGCAGCATCGGCAACAGCGCGAAGCCGTCGATCTTCGGCATCATCACGTCCAGCACGATGACGTCGGGCTCCCACTCACGCACGAGCGCGAGGGCCGTCTGTCCGTCCGCCGCGCAGCGGACGACGTAACCCTCGCGTTCGAGTCCGATCTCGAGCATCTCGCGGATGTGCCGTTCGTCGTCGATGACGGCCACCCGCGGCGTTCGGCTATCGATACCCGTGTCTCCGTACCCCCTATGAGCTGGCCGGTGTGGCAGGTGCGCGGCGCGAGCCGTGGTGCATGCCGCGAGCCCGTTCCCCGTGCATGGCGACCATCAGCAGGAAGCGTCCCGCGTCCGGCTGACCCTCACGGCCTTCGCGTTGCTGCATCTTCGACGACCAGGCGTCGAGCTTCTGCTGCTGGTCGCTGGTCAAGATGGGCCGCAGCTGCCGGACGGTGGAGCTAATGATGTTGCGCGCCTGAGACTCGGCGTTCGCCCGCTGGGCGAGCACGGCTTGGCTCTCTTGAGGGGTGAGAATGGCGTCAATCTGCCGTGCGTCCTTGTCGAGGATGGGTTTGACTTGGCGAGCGCTGCCCTGCGATTGGCGCGCCGCCTGGAGCTCTTGGCGAGCCTGCGCCACGATCTGCTGAACCTGCTGACGGTGATCGGGGCTCAACGCTTCGAAGACCGTCGTGCGAGTCTGATCCTCGAGTGCCCGCAATTGTTGGGAGCTCGAACGCAGAATCGGCTGCGCCTGCTGCCGTTCTTGTGGGGTGAGATCGAGCGCGCGAACGATGCCGGCCTGGCCGTGCGGCGGCTCCGCTTGAGCTTCGGCCACGGCGCCGGCGAGGACGGGTGCCGCCGAGAACGTTGCGATCACGAGAAAGGTCGAAAGGAGTGCCTTCATGCTATCGATTCTAGGGACCGGGGCTGAGATTGCACTGAGAAAAAGCTGAAAAAATAAGGAAGGCGGCGCCTCCGGCGACAGGAACGCCCCACCTCTAAGCCAACTCTCACCGTGAGCGTGTCACGTATCCGACAGGCTCCGTACCGGAGCGCGCTTAGGCGCACGGTGTTTCGGCATATCGCTTGATGGAGGTCCTATGCCACGTCGCGTTCTTGCCAGCTTTCTCGCAGTTGCGTTTATCGGAGGAATCTCGTTCGCCGGGACTATTCCAGCGCGCGCGCAGTCAGACAGCGAGACGCTCACGATCTCGCAAGGCGTCGATGCGGACACGCTCGACCCGCTGACCACGGCCGTCACCACCACGGACAACCTGCTCTTTCAGATCTTCGACGGCCTGCTGGCGCACGACGCGCACGGCAAGCTCGTTCCCGCGTTGGCCACGTCGTGGAAGCAGATCGCTCCCGACAAGTGGGAGTTCAAGCTCCGCCACGGCGTGACGTTCTCGAACGGTGACCCGTTCACGAGCGCCGACGTGAAGTTCACCGTCGAAAAGGTCCTCGATCCCGCCTTCAAGTCGCAGAAGCGCAATCGCGTCAGCATGATCAGCGAAGTGCAGACGCCTGATCCCTACACCGTCATCTATGTTACCAAGAAGCCGTCGGCGATCATGCCGGGACGGCCCTACGATCTGCGCATCGTGGACTCGAAGTACTGGCGGGAGCACGGGGACGCGTACATGGCTGATCACCCGATCGGGACGGGCCCCTATGTGCTCAAAGAGTGGCGCAAGGACGACCGCATCGTGTTGACGGCACGCAAAGGATATTGGGGCGGCGACGCGCCGATCAAGACGGTCGTCTTCAAGCCGATCCCCGAGGCCGCTTCTCGCGTAGCGGCATTGCAAACGGGCGACACGGACCTCATTACCAACGTGCCGACGCAGAGTGCTGATCAAATCGCCAATGGTCGCCTCACCAAGCTCGGCATGGTGCGCAGCGACCGCGTGCTCTTCATCGCCTTCAACACGCAGAAGCCGGGACCGCAGGACAACGTCTACTTCCGCCAGGCGTTGAACTACGCAGTCGACGTGCCGGCGATCGTCAAGACAGTGCTCAAAGGCCATGCGTACCCGCTGCGCAGCGGGCCGATCCCGCCCGGCTTCGTCGGCTACGATCCGAAGCTCCCTTCGTACACCTACGATCCCGCGAAGGCCAAAGAGCTGCTCAAGAAAGCGGGAGTCGACGGTCCGCTGAACATCACGCTCTGGTCGCCCTCGGGCCGATATAACATGGACAAGGAAGTGGCCGAAGCGGTCGCGGGCCAGCTGGCGGCCGTCGGCGTGAACGCGACCGTGAAGACGCAAGAATGGACGAACTACGTCGGCGACATCAGCCACAAGAACTTGGTTCCGATGTACGAGCTCGGCTGGGGCAACGACACATTCGACGCCGACGACACGCTGACGGCGCTCTTCACGACCGACTACCCCATCTCCACGTGGGGAACGCCGGAGACCGACAAGGAGATCGAGGCGGCGCGCCTCGAGACGGATCCAGGTAAGCGCGAGGCGATGTACCGGAAGATCCTCGCAGCGGTCCACGAACAGGCACCCTGGCTCTTCCTCTTCGAGTACCAGGATCTCTACGGCATTAACAAGCGCGTCGATTTCGAGCCTCGCACGGACGAGCTGATCATCTGCCACGACATCAAGTGGGCAAAATAAGCGGCGTGAGTGGGGACGGCAATGGGAGTGTATCTGGTTCGGCGGTTTCTGGGGGCGTTGCTCGTGCTCGCCGGCGTTGCCGTTGCCGTTTTCCTCATCTTGCATCTCACGGGTGACCCTGCGCTGGTGATGCTGCCGCCGGACGCTTCACAGCAGGACATCATCAACTTCCGTCACGAGTACGGGTTCGACAAGCCCGTTATCGCGCAGTTTCTCGCCTTCGCCTCTCATGCGGCGCGGGGCGATTTCGGCACCTCGATTCGTCACGGAGACCCGGCGATGTCGCTGGCGCTGGAGCGTTTGCCGGCGACGGCGGAGCTGGCGTTCAGCGCGCTGCTTCTGGCCGTGATCGTGGCGCTCCCGGCAGGGATCATCGCCGCCCAGCGTCGCGAGAGCATCCCCGACTACGCGGTGCGTGCGCTCTCGCTCATCGGTCAAGCGGCACCCGTCTACTGGCTGGGCATCATGCTCATCTTGATCTTCGGCGTCGGACTAGGCTGGGTGCCGATCGCCGGTCGCGGCGGGATCAGTCATCTCATCCTGCCCACAATCACGCTGGGCGCCTTCACGACGGCGAAGCTCATGCGCATCACGCGCTCCGGCATGCTCGACGTTGCGCGCTCCGACTACGTCCGCACCGCGTTGGCGAAAGGGTTGGCGCCGCTCTCCGTGACGGTAAAGCATACGCTACGCAACGCGATCCTTCCGATCGTCACGGTCATCGGCCTCGAGTTGGGGAACCTGCTCTCGGGCGCCGTCATCACGGAGACCATCTTTGCGTGGCCCGGAATCGGAAGACTGGCCGTTCAGGCCATCTACGATCGCGACTATCCGGTCGTCGAAGCGGTCGTCATCTTGACTGCCGTCATCTTCGTGGGCTTGAACCTCCTGGTCGATCTCACGTATGCCGCGCTCGATCCACGGGTAGCATACGGCTCATGACGACGCTGCAGACAGCCGCCGAGACCATCGGCGTCGCCGACGAAGTCTTCGTTCAACGCCGCTACCAGGCGCTGCGCAATTTCCTGCGCAGCCGCGCCGCGCTCTTCGGCGGAGCGGTGGCGGCGCTGCTCCTGGTCTGCGCCGTCTTCGCGCCCTGGCTGGCGCCGCACGATCCGCGGCTCCAGAATCTCAATCTGGGATCGTTGCCGCCGATTTGGCTGCACGGCGGCAAAGCGGGATATTGGCTCGGCACGGACGAGTTGGGACGCGACATTCTCGCGCGCATCATCTACGGGGCCCGCCTTTCGGCCATCGTCGCCTTCAGCGTCGTGATCATCGGCAGCGCCATCGGCGTGACGCTGGGCTTGGTCTCCGGTTACGCCGGTGGCTGGGTCGACGACGTCATCATGCGCATCGCTGACATCCAGCTGGCCTTTCCATACGTGCTGCTCGCCATTGCCGTCATCGGCGTGATCGGCGCCAACGTCTACACGATCATCGGCGTCATCGGTGTGACGTCATGGGTGCAATACGTGCGCGTCGTGCGCTCGGAGGTCATCTCGCTGCGTGAGCGAGAGTTCGTGCAAGCGGCGCATGCCATCGGCTGCGCGCCCATTCGCATCATCTTCCGTCACGTGTTGCCGAACGTCACCTCATCGGTGACGGTCATCGCCACGTTTGAGCTGGCGCGCGCCATCATCTTCGAAGCGGCGCTCTCGTTCTTGGGCCTGGGCGTGCCGCCGGCCGTCCCGTCGTGGGGAAACATGCTGGCGGAGGGGCGGCAATATCTCGATACGGCGTGGTGGATGGGGACGTTTCCCGGTCTGGCGATCATGGTGACCGTCCTCGGCGTCAACGTGCTGGGTGACGGGTTGCGCGACGCTTTCGATCCAAGTCTGGGATGACGATCTCTCCACACCGTGCCCTGGCGCCGTATATCGCGATCGTGGGAGCGATCGCTTTCGTCGGCTTTGCCGTCGACGTCTCCGCGCTCTGGTTGCCGCTCCTCGCTTTCGGCTTCGCGGCATTCGTGATGGTGGAGACACAACAGCGCACGATCGTCAGCTACCACAGAGGCTGGTGGATCCGCCCGACCGTGGTGGGAGGCATCGGCGGCCTCGTCGTGCTGGCCCTTTGGCTGACGGGACAGCCTGGACGCCTCATCCGAATCGAATCAGTGCTGGTGCTGGGGTTGTTCTGGATGGCGATGCCGTGGTCGGTCTTTGGTCCATGGGCGAAGTACTACGGCTACGCGCTGATCCTTCTAGCCGTCTGCGCCGCGTTACTCGGTGAGCTTCCCACGGGATACTATGCCCTGGCGATCGGTGGAGGAAGTCTGATCTACGCGCTTGTACTTCGCGTGATCGACGGACGGTAATGGGCTGGGACGGCTAATCGTCAACGTCCAGGCGAAGAGCGCAAGCAGCGCGATGACCGCGATCCCGCTCACGGCGAGATCGGGGATCGGCGGATGCCAGCCCAGCGCCTGCGCGAGCTCGAAAAGCGCGACGCTCGCGGCCAAGACGGTGACGGCAACGATCCACTGGCGCCTTACGCGCTCCAGGCCGGACCGGCGATGCGTGCAGAGGCGGTGGACCAGCACGCTGTCGAGCGTGTCGGTCGTCGCCATGCCGAGGCAAAACGCCGCGCCGATCGCAAGCGCAGCGATCGCACCGCCGCCTGTGAAAGCGAGCGCGTACGCAGCGACTTGACTCGACGTGTCGAAGCCCAAGCCGAAGAGCAAGCCGATCGGAATGGCGGCGAAGGCGCTGTCGGCGTGGCGAAGACGGCGGGGCAGCAGCGCGTTCTTCAAGCCGCCCGCCGAGCCGCGGCGCGAGCGTAACGCGTAGAGGTTCAGGGCCGCCATGAGCAGGAGGATCAGGATGCTCACCCACGTGCCGATCCGCTCCAGCAGCGCGCCGTGCGCGGCGAACCGGCTGCCGGCGAGGCCGATCGCAAGGGCGATGCCGAGCACCATCAAGGAGTGTCCGCCGGCGAAGAGCGTCCCGATGAAGCGGCTCAGCGCGGGATGGCGGTCGAGAGAGTTGCGCGTGAGATTGTCGATGGCGGCCAGGTGATCGGGATCGGCGCCGTGGCGTAGCCCGAGCGTGAAGACGGTGAGCGCGATGAGCCCGATACCGCCGGATGCCATCGATCCTTCCATGCGTGCGGCGTTCGAAGCGCGGCGCCGGGAGCCCTTGGTCCCCATTTCCTGCGGGAATGAGAAAGGCCATAGGGGAATCGGGGAGGCCACGCCCATGGAAAAGAGCAGCTACGTTCGCGACATGTTCGCGACGATCGCGCCCAAGTACGACCTAGCGAACCGCGTCATGACCGCCGGAATCGACGAGTCGTGGCGCCGCCGCGCGATTCGCGAGCTTGAAGCTGCGCCCGGGGGCGAGATCTTGGATCTTTGCTGCGGCACGGGAGACCTCTCGTTCGCCGCCGCGCGCAGCGGACGGTTCCGGCACGTAGTGGGCGTCGACTTCTGCGAGCCCATGCTGAAGGTAGCTCGTGAACGGAACACGTCGTTCGGCGATCGCATCACGTTCATGGAAGGCGACGTGATGGCGCTGCCGTTCGAAGACGCGCGCTTCGACGGCGCCGTCATGGGATTCTCCATGCGAAACGTCCTCGACATCGGGATGACGCTGCGCGAGATCCGTCGTGTGCTCAAGCCGGGAGCCCGGTTCGTCAATCTCGACGTCTCCAAGCCGCCAAACCCCATCTGGCGCCGGCTCTTCTATTTTCATTTCTACAAGATCGTGCCGCTGGTCGGCGGCATGCTCAGCGGCTCCAAGAGCGCGTACAGCTACTTGCCGAACTCGCTCACGAATTTTCCCGACGCCGCCGGCTTGGCGCAACGTTTCGTCGAGGCAGGCTACCGCGACGTGCGTTACGTGCGCTTGCTCGGCGGCATCGTCGCAATTCACGTGGGTGCGGCGCCGAACGTGGAAGCCGAGGCGGAGGTTTCGGTCTCGGCCGAAACCGCCTCCAGAGGATCGTAGACCGTGATCGAATCGGAGGAACGTGACTTACAGGCGATGGTGGAGGACTTCTTCCGCTATCGTTTCTCTACCGACAATGCCCTCATCACGGAAGCCGTCAACCGCATGCTGCGCGCCGGCGGGAAGCGCATCCGCCCCCGCTTCACCCTGCTGGCCGCGCAGGCCATGGGCGACGATCCGGAGAGCCATCTGCCGTTGGCGGCGTACATGGAGCTGATCCACGTGGCCACGCTGATCCACGACGACGTCGTCGATGGAGCGCGGACGCGCCGCGGCGTGAATGCGACGGCCGTCGATTTCGGCAATCGCGTGAGCGTGCTTGCCGGAGACTATCTCTTTGCGTGGATCTTCCGCAACGTCACAAAGAACTACCCGCATCCCATACCGATGATCCTGGCTCAGACGCTCGCCGACATCACCGACGGCGAGGTGCTCCAGTTGCGCTCGCTCGGCGATCTCGAGACGACGATGGATGCATACCGCGCGACGGTGGGAAAGAAGACGGCCTCTCTCTTCGCGGCTTCCGCCGAGGTCGGAGCGATCATGGGCGGCGGCGCGCCCGTGATGGTGGACGCCGTCAAGGCGTTTGCCTACCATTACGGCATCGCATTTCAGATGCTCGACGATCTGCTCGACGTCACCGCTACGGAAGCCGAGTTGGGGAAGCCGGTCGCCAACGACCTGCGCGAGCGCAAGATGACGCTCCCGCTGCTCGTCGCGTTGGATCGGGGCGGCGCGCGACTGCGCGGGGAAGTCGCCCGTTGCTTCTCCAGTGGAAGCGATCCGGACGCCGCTCACCGCGTCATCGACGCCATGCGGGCCTGCGGTGCTCTCGAGGCGGCTCGTGAGATCGTGCGGCGAGAGTCCCAGCGGGCGCTCGATTGTCTCGCTCCGCTTGCCGACACCCCCGCGAAGGCCTCGTTTGCCGCCTTCGCGAAGGCGCTTACCGTAGACCGATAGGAGTTCCCATGACCATGGCCACGCTTCTTCAACCGCATCTCTATCTCGCAATCATCGACGCGCCGATCGTGCTCGTCGTTATCGGCTTGGGCGTGCTGCTCTTCGGGGCGGACAAGCTGCCGAAGTTGGCGCGCGGTATGGGCCAGGCCAAGCGCGAGTTCCTGGTGGGTCAGGCCGAGGCCGACATCGCAGCTGAGAAGGCGCGCGAGGAGGCACGCAGGCGGCTGGCCGAGAGCAACGCTTCGTCGGAGACCCGCGAAGGGACCACGCCGTCCGACGTAACGAAGACGACTTAGCCGCGCGTGATCTCGGAGCATTCATACCAGGCCGCCGATGCAGAGGCGTCGGAGGAGCCGACGTGGGATCAAAAGGAGATGCCGCTGACGGAGCACCTGCGGGAGCTCCGTAACCGTCTTCTCATCGTTCTCGTCACGGTCGGTCTCATCGCGGTGGTCGCGTTCCTGCCCTCCCAGTACGCGATCCCTTACATGGTGCATCTGTACTTTCCGCCCGACATCCAGCTGCATGCCTTTGGCCCAGCCGACGTCATCGCCGTCGAGTTCAAGTTCTCGCTACTGGTCGGTGTGGTCGTCGGGTTGCCGGTGCTGCTCTACCAATTCTGGATGTTCGTGGTCCCCGCGGTTCATCCGAGGGCGCGTCGCGCCGTGTACGCATACGTCGCCCCATCCTTCTTGTTGGCTCTAGCGGGCATCGCGTTCTGTCATTTCCTGATCCTGCCGCACGTGGTCAAGGCGCTGCTGCTGATGACCGCGCACGTGGCGGTGGCGACGTTCGGCATCGCGCAGACGCTGGGGCTCATTCTCGTGATGCTGCTCATCTTCGCGCTGATCTTCCAGCTGCCCATGGTGGCCGTCGTGCTCGCGCGGCTGGATCTCATCGATGCGCCGAAGATGCGCACCTATCGCCGGTACGTCTTCATGGCGTTCATGATCGCCGGCGGTATCGCCGCACCGGACGGCAATCCCATGACGATGGCACTGATCGCGCTGCCCATGTACTTGCTGTACGAAGGCTCAATCATCGTCGTGGGGCTGCTGGAAAGATCGTGGAAGGCCGCCGACCCCTTGCGGTAGGCTCCTGACATGGCAACCGCTGCCGAAACAGAGCGCCGCTCGCCCGTCCAGGCGCTCTCCGCCGAGTTCGTCGATACCTTCGGCAACGTGCTCTTCGCCGTCAGCCTGCTGGTGGTGTGGGGCATCATGACGCTCATCGGCGTCCTGGTCGACCAAGGCAAGGATACCTCGACGTACTTCAACGAGTACCCCCCGCAGCTTGCGCGCGCGATCCTGCGGCTGGGGCTCGATCACATCTACCATTCGTACGAATATGTCGGCGTCATCGGGCTGATCCTCACGAGCATCGGCGTCTGCACGTTCAAGCGCGTGATTCCCGCGCGTCTTCCGCCGCTGCGTCCCGTCGTCGTCGACAAGATTCCGCTGCACGCGTTCATCGAGGCGCGCGGCAGCGAGGAAGAAGTCAAGTCCCGGCTGGAGCGCTTTCTCGTGAAGTCGGGGTGGCAGATTCGCCGCAAAGTCTTCAATGGCGTGGAATGGACCTTTGCCGACAAGCACAACTGGGCACGCCGCGGCGTACTGGTGGCGCATCTCGGCTTCGTCATCATCGCCGCCGGCACCACGCTCTACTGGTGGAAAGGCTATTCGGGCGAGGTCGCGATCTTGTCGGGGCAGACGGTGGAGATTCCGCAGAACGGGGATCGCCTCACCGTGCATTCGTTCAACTATACCATCAAGCCGACGCCGACGCGCGGAGGGCTGGTCTATCAACCGGTCGACTACGTCTCCGATCTCACGGCGACGAGTCCCGGCGGCGCGGCGACGCACTATCTCTTGCGTGTCAACCATCCGCTGGAGTTCGACGGCATCGCGTACTATCAGGCGTCGTACGGCTACGGCGTGACGTTTCGCTTGACGCAGGCGGGCCGCCCCGTGGCCGGCGTGCCGAGCGGGCCGATCCTCGAGGGCGATGCCTTTCCCGTCGGACCGACGGGGCGCTCGATCCAGTACACGCAGTTCGTCGGCACCATCGATCCGAGAGCTCCCAGCGGCATCGGCGCCGATCCGAGGCCTTTCAACCCGGGCGTGATCGTTACGGTTTTCGACGGCTCGCAGCCCCTGGGGCAGGAGATCGTTCCTTTGGGACGGGTCGCCGAGCTCGGAGGGGGCTATGCGTTGGAGCCCGTCTCGTACCGCTTGTACTCCGGCATCCAATACCGCCACGATCCCGGAATTCCGCTCGTGGGTCTAGGCGCGTTGGTCCTGGTAGCAGGCGTTTGCGTCTCGTTCTACTTGCTTCCGGCGCGCCTCTTCGTGCGATTGGAGGGCGAGGGAGAGCGATGGACGGTGGGTCTGGCCGCGCAGACGCCGAAAGGCTACACCATGTTCGAGGAGCAGTTCGCGAAGCTCGTCGTCGCGCTCCAACGCTCCGAGGAGGCTACGGCATCATGAGTCAGTTCGTCACCATCTTCTACGCGCTCGCCGTCGCGTGCTACGCTGTGGGCGCGCTCGCCCTCTTCGCGTATTTCTTGTGGCGCGCACCCTGGCAGTCGATGCTCGGCATTCCCTTCGCGATCGCCGGTTTGGTCGCGCAGGCCGGCGCGATCGCGTCGGAGGCGCTGGCGACGGGATGGTCGCCGACCTCTAATCTCTACGACTCGCTCTCGCTCTTCGTCGCGTTCACGGTGCTGCTGTTCTTGATCTTCGCCCGGCAGTACAGGCTTTGGTATCTTGGCGGTTTCGTGCTGTTGATCGGTGACTTCTTTCTCGGCTACGCGGGAACGTGGAACGAAGGTTACCGTCCGCTCGTGCCGTCGCTGCAGTCGTACTGGCTCGCCATCCACGTGCCCACGGTGGTCGCGTCGTATGCGGCGTTCATGCTGGCGTTTTGCACGAGCGCGCTCTACCTCATCAAGTACTATCTGGAGCGCAGTCACGCTGGCGGTCTCGAGCTGAGGAGCGTGGGACTCCAGCCGGCGACAGCCGTGCCGGGCTCCGGGACGATGGCGATGGCGGCGCTGGTGGCCGACCGCACGGGGCATACCGTGCAGGACGAGACGCCGGGCCTTGCGCTCGCCGCGGCGCAAGGCGACAAGATCGCGCAGTGGCTGATGGGGATCCCCTCACTGGCGAAGCTCGATGTCATCACTTATCGCATCATCGCCGTCGGCCTTCCGTTGCTGTCATTGGGCATCATCATGGGAGCGATGTGGGCCAAGGAGGCGTGGGGCGCGTATTGGCAGTGGGACCCGAAAGAGACGGCGGCGCTCTTCTGCTGGATCATCTACCTGGCGTACATGCATCTCCACACGCGCAATCAGTGGCGAGGCGTGCGTTGCAGTTGGATCAGCGTGGTCGGCTTCGCGGCCGTGATCTTCTGTTACCTCGGCGTCAACATCTGGATCAGCGGCCTCCATAGCTATAAGGTCTAGCCGCCATCGCACGGCGGACCGTCGAAGAGAACGAGCGCGGCGCCATCGGCATGGTCGACGACGCGCAGATGGCGACCGAACGAGGGCTGCGCCGCCAAACGTCTCTCTGAGATGATGACGAACGCTCGCGGGGCGCTGCAGACGAAGTCGCGCGTCGCGTTTCCGTCGTTCGTCAACGCCTCGGCATTTGGTTCCGTGTAGAACGCGAGCGCATTGCCGCCGCTGACGCCTAGGATGCCGATGCGATCCCCCGGCCTGCGCAGAGCATTGATCTCCCGTGCGAGCCGCGGCACCGGCTTCAGCGCGTCGGCATGGGGCACGCCGATAAATGCCGTGGCCATCATGGCGCCGATGCTTGCGCACGCGAGCGCCAACGGTGCCGCGGCCGATGCCGCCGGCACCCAAAGCAGCACGAACGTCAACAGCGAACCGGCGAAAACGATCGACCCGAGCACGATCAAGTACGGCATGAGCCACGTGGCTTGTTGCGTGAAGTGCATCGTGCGGGCGAAGAGCGCGATCGCGATGGCCAGGAGCAGAATCGTCATCGGGACGGTGGCGGCGCTGATGCGCGCTGCGCGAAGGCGCCCCGCCTCCAGCGAGCGCTCCCACCAGAGCGCCACCAGCCAGGCCATCGCCGGCAGGGCCGAGGCGACGTAATTCGGCAACTTCGTCTTCGCCAAGCTGTAGAAGATGAGCGTGACGGTCGTCCAGACGACGAGATAGCGCAGGAAGGGCGCTTCCTTCACGACGTTGCGAGCGCCGTCGCGCGCTGCCGTCCAGAACGCCCACGGCAGGAAGGCGACCCATGGAAAGAATGCGAGGATCACGACGGGGATGTAGTACCAAATCGGTCCCGTCTGGTTCTCCACGACGCCGAGATAGCGGCCGAACGTGTACTGGCCGAAGAATTGGTCGAGAAACGCCGAGCCCGCGCGCGCGTAGACGGCCACGAACCACGGCAGCGCCACGACGACGTAGAGGCCGATCGCCGCTGCCCAGGCGGTGGCCGAGAGCCGTGGCCAGCTCCTTCCGCGGCGCGTGTTCCACGCCGCGTACGCCGACGCGATGAGCCCGGGCAGCAACACGGCGACCGGGCCCTTTGCAAGGGTCCCGAACGCCGCCCAGATCCATCCCAAGACGAACGCGCGTCTGTCGTCGTGCTCGGCGGCGCGGTACCAGAGCAGCGTCGTCGCCGTCAGACAGAGGTCGAGCAGGGCGTCCATGATCGCGAGCCGCCCGATGATCGCTTGCTCGAGCGCCGTCGAGAGAATGAGGGCGGAGAAGATGCCGGCGCGCGGCCCCATGAGCCTGGCGCCCGTCCATCCAGCGAGCGCGCCCATCGCGATCGTTGCCAGCGCCGAGGGCAAACGCAACGCGATGCCGTTTACGCCGAGGAGCTGGGCGGCGATGGCCGCCAACCAAAAGTACAGCGGCGGCTGGACGTACCACGGATGGAGGTGCTGGTGCATGACCAGCCAGTCGCGCGTGACGAGGATCTCGCGCGCCACCTCTCCGTACGCGGTCTCGCTATTGTCCCAGAGCGTACCGGCGCCGAGGGCCGGCAACGTCACGGCGGCCGCAACCGCCGCTCCAACGAAAGCGGCCGTTCGGGGACCCGTACGGCCGGCTACGGTCGTTGTGAATGAAGGCATGCGCACGATGGCGAGAGCGTATGCGGAGGCGGCATGACGGGGCTCTGACTTTAGTCGTAGCCCTCGCAATACCTGGAGCCTAGCATAGCGCTAGCCTTATCCCCCAAGAGCTCGAAGGAGCGACTTTGTGCCTCTGCGAACAAGGGGGGCCGGCTACAGGTTAGCGAGCAGAGAGGAGTCCGATGTCGGACGCGGTTTCCCACGGCCCGGAAGACGCATTTCCGCTAGTTCCGCGCCAGCGCTTCTTGCAACAACTGATAGGCGTCTTCGCCACGATCGGAACCATTGCCGGCATCGTCCCGATCGTCACCTATATCTGGCCGCCGAAATCGAACACGGAGAAGGCGGAAGAAAGCTTCCAGCCGATCACCGACGACGCAGGCAAGCCTATCACGTTGAGCGAGGTCAACGCCTCGAAAACACCCGTCCTCGGCGTGTTGACGCAGGGTGAGAAGCAGACCCCCGTCGCCGTGATTCCCAACGCGATCAACCCCGGATGGACGAAGCCGGCTCCGAAAGTCGTCTCGCGCGTCTGCCCGCACCTGGGCTGCACGGTGGCCTTTCGTCCCGATGAGCACAAAGCCGACGACGGCGAGAGCTTCCCCGACGGCTTTTGGCAGTGCCCATGCCACCGTTCGCAGTTCCCGCCCGACGGCGGCAAGGTTCTCGGTGGCCCGGCTCCACGGCCGATGTTCGTCTTCACGGACGTCGCCGTCAGCAACAACGACATCACGGTCAAGGGAGTCGCTTCGTAATCATGCCGTACATCGATGACCTGGTTGCCGACAAGCCCGTCCTGCGGAAGGTGGTAGACTGGCTGGACGACCGTCTCGACATCAAGGGGCCGATCGACTACCAGCTCAACAAGAACGTCTACGCGCCCACGATCACCTGGACCAACTGCTTCGGCGGCATCTCGTTCACGCTCTTCGGCGTGCAAGTGCTCACGGGAATTCTCTTGGCGTTCTATTACCAGCCCGGATCGGACACGTCATACGAATCCATCAAGTACATCATGGACACCGTGCACTTGGGCTGGCTGATCCGCTCGATCCACGCGTGGTCCGCGAACCTCTTGATCGGTACCGTCTTCTTCCATATGGCGCGCGTCTACTTTGCGGGCGCCTACAAGCCGCCGCGCGAGTTCAATTGGATCGTCGGCATCGTCTTGCTGGTGCTCACGATCCTGATCGCCTTCACGGGATACTTGCTGCCTTGGAACCAACTGGCCTACTGGGCGTCGCAAGTCGGCACGCACATCGCGGGCACGCCGCCGCTTGCCGGTCCCTACGTCGAGTACTTTCTCAAAGGCGGCGAGGACCTCACCACGGCAACGATCAACCGCTTCTACGCGCTGCACATGCTGGTGTTGCCAGTCTTGATCGCCGTCATGATCGGCGCGCACCTGCTGATGATCCGCCGTCAAGGGCCGTCGGGCGGCCTCTAGTCGGAGCAGAGATGTCAAACAAGAAAGAATTCGGACCGAATACCCCGATCCGCCCGTTCTTTCCGGGTGAGGCGCTGGTACAGGGATCGCTCGTGTTCCTGATCGTCGCGTTCACGTTCGTCGTCGCGACGGCCCATCCGTGGCCGATCGGCGAGAAGGCCAATCCGCTGGTCACTCCCAACCCGATCAAGCCGCAGTGGTACTTCCTCGCGATCTATCAACTGCTGAAGGTGCTGGGTCCGCCATACTTGCCGTTCAGCGTGCCGGAGTGGATCGGTGCCGTGGCCATTCCGACGGCCTTCTTGATCGTGCTGATTCTGTTGCCGTTCTACGATCAGAATCCGTATAAGGCGATGCGCCGCCGGCCGATCGCGACGACGCTAGGCATCCTCGTGATCATCGGCTTCATCGCCATGACGTGGTGGGGCGCCGTCTCCAAGACGTAGAGTTCGATCTCAATTGTCCAGCAGCAAACACGTGTTTACCACGAACGTAGTGAGTGCAATGATGATAGTGCGACCTGGGGCCAGCGCCCCGGAACCTTCCAAGCCCTGGGGTCTCCGGCAACGCGGGGTCTTCAAGCGTCTGCTTACGGGTTTGCTGCTCGTCATCGCGATGGCTGTCTGCTCGGGGACGGCATGGGCTGAAGGCAACGTCGCCAACGGCGAAAAGCTCTTCACCAGCGTCGGGTGCACGGGCTGTCATGGGGCCGGCGGAGGCATGCCGGTTGCCGGAACGGGAGCTCCCAAGCTCGCCGAGAACCCCGACGTCTCGCAGATCAGCGACGACAACCTCGCGCAGATCATCGCTAACGGCTTTCCTGCCGTGCCCGGGAAAGTGGCGATGCCCGCCTTCAAGGACTCGCTCAAGCCCGACCAGCTCAAGGATCTCGCCGCATACGTCCATAGCGTCTCGTTCGTCGACCCCAATCTCCAGCCGCACATTCTCTGGTCCGTCGTGATCGCGGTCTTCGCGATCTTCACCATCAGCCTGATTGCGCTGCTCGAGTACATCACGCCCGAAGCGCGATACCGGCGGAGGACGTAGCAGCGAGCGTCGTGTCTCGCTACCTTCCGGTCGCTCTCGATCTACGTGGCCGCCTCGTCGTCGTCGTCGGAGGCGGCCGCGTCGCGCAACGGAAGGTTGGATTCCTCCTCGAGACAACGGCGCAGATTCGCGTGATCGCGCCCGCTCTCTCGGCGGAGATGCGGCAATGGGCAGCTGAAGGGCGCTTCGAACATCAAAGGCGCACGTATGCGGACGGCGATCTCGCCGGTGCCTGGCTCGCGTTCGCGGCCACGGACGACCCGCTCGTCAACCGTGCCGTCGCCGCTGAGGCGCAAGCGCGCGGCATCTTTGCGAACATCGCCAGCGAAGCAGAGCTCGGCAGCTTCGCCACGCCTGCCGTGCACCGTGTGGGACATCTTACCATCGCCGTGAACACGGACGGACTCTCGCCGAGGTTCGCCGCGCGAGTTCGCGACGAGATCGCGGCTCGATATGGCGATGCGTACGCCCGAGCACTCGAAGAGGAGGGTCGCGAACGAGCGCACGCCGTCGGAAAGGGGCGGCTCGTGGCCGCGACGCGCGGAAGCGCCCTTGCGATGACGCAGACGCGCTGGGTGGCGCAACGCCTCGCCGCTCGCGGCATCGCCACGGACATCGAGGTGGTGCAGACCACGGGCGATCGCATTCAAGATCGCACGTTCGCGGCGATCGGGGGCGATGGAGTCTTCGTCAAGGAGCTGGAGCGCGCTCTCGCCGACGGGCGTGCCGATTACGCCGTGCACTCAGCGAAAGATCTGCCGAGCCTTCTCGGAGACGGGATGATGCTTGCGGCCATCACCGAGCGCGAGGACCCGCGCGACGCGCTGCTCTCCGAGCTGCACGACGTGGCCGCCCGCGGACTCGACGCGCTGCCCCACGGAGCGCGTGTCGGAACGTCGAGCTTGCGCCGGCGGGCGCAACTGGCTGCGGTGCGCCCCGACTTGCGATTCACGGATCTGCGAGGCAACGTCGACACGCGCCTGCGCAAACTCGCCGCAGGTGAAGCCGACGCGATCGTCTTGGCCAGCGCAGGGTTGCGGCGCCTGGGGGCCGCAGCGCGCTCCACCTATCTCTTCGATCCCGCGGAAATGACGCCGGCAGTCGGTCAGGGCGCGCTTGCTGTCGAGTGTCTCGCCGTCCGGACCGGCGTCGCCGAGCGGTTGCGCGGCGCACTCAACGACCCAGGCAGCGAGCGTTGCGTGCGTGCCGAGCGCGCTGTGCTGCGCGTGCTGGAAGGCGGTTGTCAGGCTCCCGTGGGGGCGCATGCCGTGATAGCCGGCGAACGGCTGGAGTTGCAAGCCTTCGTGGCCTCCATTGACGGCAAGCACATTGTGCGGGAGCGCGCGGAAGGACGGGCCGACGGTCCCGAGGATCTGGGCTGCGTACTGGCCGAGCGCTTGCTCGCCAATGGGGGGCGGGAGATCCTCCGCGAGTTCCACCCACTGCGCGACCGTATCGTCGTGGTGCCTCGCACGCGGGAGCGCCCCGGCGACATAGCTGCGCGCCTGCGATCCCTCGGCGCGCAGGCGATTGAAGCCTATAGCGCCGCGGCCGCCGAAGATGTTCTCGGAGGGCGTGTCCCGGATTTGGTGGTCGTCCCTTCCAGCGGATGCGTCGAGATCGTGGCGGCGTACCTCGCGGCCCTCGAAGCGCGTGACGCGCGTCCACTGGTGGTGGCGATGGGACCGCGTTCCGCGGCCACGGCACGCGCTGCCGGCATCGAACCCGACGCCACCAGCACCGAGCCGACCATTGACGCTTTGGTGGCCCTGGTGCGCCGCCTCTTGACGGAAGGAGGCTTCATTTCATGAAGATCGTCGAAGCGCCCGGCGAACGGATCACCGTGACGCCGCCGTACGCGCGACCGCGCCGCTTGCGCCGCACGGCGGCTCTGCGCGCCATGGTGCGCGAGAACGAGATCCGCGTCGACGGACTCGTGCAGCCGCTCTTCGTCGTGCCGGGCGGCGGCGTGCGTCAAGAGATCTCCAGCATGCCGGGGATCTATCGCTACTCCGCGGATACCGTCGTGGACGAAGTGCGCCGTCTCGCCGACCTTGGATTGCGTGGCGTGCTGCTCTTCGGCGTGCCGGATCACAAGGACGAGTACGCCACGGCAAATTACGATCCCAACGGCGTCGTGCAGCGCGCGAGCGAGGGCATCAAGCGGGGCGTCCCGGAGATGACCGTCATCGCCGACCTCTGCAACTGCGAGTACACGAGTCACGGCCATTGCGGCATCCTCAAAGGCGAGACGGTCGACAACGACGCCACGCTCGAGCTGCTGGCGCGCGTCGCCCTCTCGTACGGCCGCGCGGGCGTCGATGTGGTTGCGCCTTCCGATATGATGGACGGTCGCGTGCGCGTGATTCGCGAGAATCTTGATGCGCACGACTTCCAAGACGTCGCCATCATGGCGTACAGCGCGAAATTCGCGAGCGCGTTCTACGGGCCGTTCCGCGAGGCAGCGGAGTCGGCGCCGTCGTTCGGTGACCGCCGCTCCTACCAGATGGATCCGCCGAACCGTCGCGAGACGCTGCGCGAGGTGGCGCTCGACGTGGAAGAGGGCGCCGACATCGTCATGGTCAAGCCCGGCCTGCCGTACCTCGACATCTTGCGCGACGTGCGCGATGCCTTCGAGTTGCCGCTGGCCGTCTACAACGTGAGCGGCGAATACAGTATGTTGAAGGCCGCCGCCTTGCGCGGGTGGATCGAGGAAGAGCGAGCGATCGACGAGATGCTGATCGCGTTCGCCCGCGCCGGGGCCGACATCACCATCACCTACTTTGCCGCGGAGTACGCCGCGCGTGCACGCAAGCGCTGATCTCGCCATCGTGATCCTCGCGGGCGGAGAGGCGACACGCCTTCCCGGCAAGCTCGCGAAACCCGCCGGCACGGTTCCGATGTTGGTGCGCGTCTATCGCAATCTTGCGCCCAGCGGTCGAAGGGTCTATCTCTCGCTGAAAGAGCCGCTCTCCGCCGACTTGGCGCAAGCGCTCGCCGCCGCCACGCCCGTCTACGACATGCAGCCGCAACGCGGTCCTGTCGGCGGGCTCGTCTCGACCTTCAGCGTGCTGGCCGAACGCTACGCCTTCGTTTGCGCGGGCGACGCGCCGCTGGTGGGCACTGATCATCTCAATCGCGTGGTCGATGCCTGGCGCGAGGGCGATGAGGCCGTCGTTCCGGTGCGCGTGCGTGCGGGCAAGGAGCAGTGGGAGCCGCTGGCGGCGCTTTACGACGCTCCTGCCTTCGCGCGCGAAGGCAGCGCCGTCTTGCGGAACGGCCGCGGCTCGATGCGCGAGGTGATCGAGCGGCTGAAGACGCGTCTTCTGCCCATGGAAGACGAAGCGGTCTTCACGAACGTCAACACTCCGGCGGAGTACGCCGCCTTCATCGAGAGATTGCCGTGATTCGCTCCAATGAGCTCTTCGAGCGCAGCAAGCGCGTGATCCCAGGGGGCGTGAACTCGCCCGTGCGCGCGTTTCGCGCCGTCGGCGGAACCCCGCGCTTCGTCGACCGTGGCGAGGGAGCATACATCTACGACGTCGACGGCAACCGCTTCGTCGACTACGTGCTCTCGTGGGGACCGCTCATCGCCGGTCACGCGCATCCCGACATTCGCCGCGCCGTCGAGCTGGCCGTCGCGCGCGGCAGCTCGTTCGGCGCGCCCACGGAGGCCGAGGCGGAGCTGGCGGAGCTGGTCGTAGAGATGGTGCCGTCAATCGAGCTCGTACGATTCGTTTCGTCGGGCACGGAGGCGACGATGAGCGCGCTGCGCATCGCGCGCGGCTACACGGGACGCGACAAGGTCGTCAAATTCGCCGGCTGCTATCACGGTCACGCCGATGCGTTCTTGGTGAACGCGGGAAGCGGCGCGCTGACGTTCGGCACGCCCGACTCGCCGGGGGTCACGAAGGGAACGGCCGCCGACACCCTCACGGCCGTCTACAACGATCTCGATTCCGTGCTCCGTCTTTTCGCGCAGAATCCGGAGCAGATCGCCTGTGTCATCGTCGAGCCGTATGCAGGCAACATGGGTCTCGTGCTGCCCAAACCGGGCTTCCTGCAAGGCTTGCGCGAGATCACCCGCGCCAACGGCGCGCTCTTGATCTTCGACGAGGTGATCACGGGCTTTCGCGCCGCGCGCGGCGGTGCGCAAGAGCGCGAGAACGTGCTGCCCGATCTCACGACGCTCGGCAAAGTCCTCGGCGGCGGCCTTCCCATCGGCGCCTTCGGCGGGAGCGCCGAGATCATGGAGCGTCTCTCCCCGCTTGGTCCCGTCTATCAAGCGGGAACGCTCTCGGGAAATCCGCTGGCGACGGCAGCCGGTATCGCTACGCTGCGCTTGCTGCGCGACGGCAAAGCGTACGACAGACTCGAAGCGCTCGGCGCGCGGCTGGAACGCGGTCTGCGCGAGACGTTCGCGCGCCACGGCGTGGAGGCGCGGCACGTGCGTGCCGGCTCGATGCTCTGCACGTTCTTCGCACCCAGGGAGGCCCTTTCGTCCGAGAGCGAAACATTTGACGTTACCGACCTAGACACGGCGAAGCGCAGCGACACGGCGCGCTACGCCGCGTACTTCCACGCCATGCTCGACCGCGGCGTGTGGCTTGCTCCGGCGCAATTCGAGACGGCATTTCTCTCGCTGGCGCATACGGAGGGCGATATCGATGCCACCATCGCCGCCGTCGACGGTGCTCTCGCGGCCATGGAGGCGCGCGCCTGATGGCCCTCCACCGTTTCTCCTCGTTACGAGCCGGCTTACGCGCTCTGGCCGGGCGGAAGAGCGGTGCGCGTGTCAACGAGTTCAACGTGCCGCGGCTTTTTCTGTACCACCGCGCGTTGGTGGAGTTCAGCAAAGCGGGCGGCACCATCGTCACCAGCGAGTCGTTGGCCGAGCTCTGCGCGAACGGCGTGACGCCGACGCAGATTCGCAAGGATCTCTCGCAGCTGGGGACGCTGGGACGCCGCGGCCACGGGTACGAAGTGGAAGGGCTGCTGGAGCTGTTGGCGCGCGTGCTGGGGCTCGATCAGGATTGGCGGATCGCCATCGTGGGCTTCGGCTATTTGGGCCATGCTCTCGCGACCTTTCTGACCTACCGCGAGGAGCGTTTTCGCATCGCGGCGCTGTTCGATCGCGCCCCCGACGTCGTGGGGCAGAAGTGGAACGACCTCACGGTGCGTCATATCGACGATCTCGAGGAAACCCTCCGCGAGCTGGGCGGTGTCGACATCGCCGTGCTCGCCGTGCCGACAAAAGTCGCACAGGAAGTGGCCGATCGCGTGGTGGCCGCCGGCGTGGGCGCTATCCTGAACTTCGTCCCTGTGGCCCTGCGCGTCCCCGAACGGGTTTTCGCACGGAATATCGACCTTGCCGGCGAACTCTCGATCTTGACTCACTACCTCACGGAATCCGATTGACGCATGCCGCTGGTCTGCTTAGGAATGAACCACCGCACCGCCCCGGTCGAAGTCCGGGAGCGGCACAGCTTTCCGCCTTCTCGCGCGATTGAAGTCTTGGTGGCGATGCGCGATTACTCATCCGTGCGCGAATGCGTGATGACGTCGACATGCGGGCGCTTGGAGTTCTATGCCGAGGTGGACGACTATGAGAGCGGCGTGGCGCAGCTCAAGCAGTTCCTGAAGAATTCACGCCACAGCGAAGTCGACGATCTCGAGTCGTATCTCTACACGCACCTTGGAAAAGAAGCTGTCGTTCATCTGCTGCGCGTCTCCACCGGGCTCGACTCCATGGTGCTCGGCGAAGCGCAGATTCTCGGTCAAGTCAAAGAGGCGTACGTGCAGGCGCATCAGGCGGGAAGCGTCGGCAAAGTGCTGCACCGTCTCTTCCACGAAGCGATTCAAACGGGTAAGGCGGCGCGCACGCAGACGGGCATCGGCGCGGACTCGGCATCCGTCGGCTCGGCGGCCGTCGATCTGGCGCGCGCGCAAATCGGCACGCTGGTGGGCAAGCGCGTACTGGTCATCGGCGCCGGCCGAATGGGGACGCTCGTCGCGCGCCGCTTGCGTCACGAGCGCGTCGGCGAGATCGTCGTTGCGAATCGCTCCCACCAACGCGCCGCGGAAGTCGTGCTCGAGCTTGGTGCGGGGAAGGCCGTTGCGATGCCCGGCATCGTGAACGTCTTGGCCGAGGCCGACATCGTGATCACCTCGACGGGCGCGTCGCACTTCATCCTCACCCCGGAGAACGTCCGCGAGGCGATGGGACGCCGCCCCGAACGTCCGCTGTGCATCGTCGACATCGCCGTCCCGCGCGACGCCGACCCGGAATGCGCGAACGTTCCGAACGTGCAGCTCCATGACATCGATGCGCTCACCTCCGTGGTCAACGGTCATATCGAGGCCCGCCGCGAGCACATCCCCCTTGTCAACGAGATCATCGCCGAGCACGTGATGCGCTTTCAACAGTGGTATCAGACGCGCTCGGCCGTGCCCGTCATCTCGTCGCTCGTCGAGAAGGCGGAGGGTATCCGCGCTCGCGAGGTGACGCGTTTGTTCCAGCGGTGCCCCGATTTGAGCGATCGCGAGAAGATGTTGATCACGAGCGCGACGATGACGATCGTCTCGCGTTTGTTGCACGTGCCGGTAACTCGGATCCGCGAGCTGGCCGCGACGAATCAAGCGGAGGCGATGGATCACGTGCGCGTGCTCGGCGAGCTCTTTGCTCTCGAGCAGCCCCAAGCTCCGGCGCAAACGGGCACGGATCACGCGGAGTGAAGCGAGGCAGAGTCTCGCTGGTCGGCGCTGGTCCCGGTGATCCCGGGCTGTTGACGCTCAAGGCTGCGCGCCTCATCGCACGCGCCGACGTCCTGGTCTACGACTATCTGGCGGCCGAGCCGATCGTGGCCCTCGCGCCGCCGACGTGCGAGCGCATCTACGTCGGCAAGAGAGCCGGCCTGCACGCGATGTGCCAAGAGGAGATCGATGCGCTCTTGGTTCGTCTGGGCCGCGAAGGGAAGCGAGTCGTGCGCTTGAAGGGCGGCGATCCCTTCGTCTTCGGGCGCGGCGGCGAAGAAGCGGAGGCTCTCGCCGATGCGGGGGTGCCGTTCGAGATCGTCCCGGGCGTCACGTCGGCCATTGCCGCGCCGGCATACGCCGGCATTCCCGTCACACATCGCGAGCACAATCCGCAATTTGTCGTGTGCACGGGACACGAAGACCCCACCAAGCCGGAATCGAAGATCGACTGGGCAAGCCTGGCGGATCCTCACCGTACGATCGTCATGCTGATGGCGATGGGGAATCTGCGCGAGATCATGCAGCGGCTAATGGCGGAAGGACTCGCACCGGCGACGCCCGTCGCCGTGGTACACGAAGGGACGAAGCCCGAGCAACGGACGGTGACGGGAACGCTCTCCACCATCGCCGACGCCGTGGAGCGGGAAGGACTCACTGCGCCGGCCGTCGTGGTGATTGGGAGCGTAGTCACGCTGCGCGACCGGATCCGCTGGTTCGACGTCGGCGCATTGGCGGGCAAGTCGGTCCTGGTGACACGCCCGGCTGAAGACGCGCGAGAGATGGTGTCGCGCCTCTACGAGCTCGGCGCGCAGCCTATCGTGACGCCCCTGATCGCGATCGAGCCGCCCAATGACGAGGCGGCGGCGCGCGCCGCCGTCGACCGCGTTGCGCAGTACGTGTGGATCGTCTTCACGAGCCGGAACGGCGTGCGCGCGTTCTTCGGTCATCTCGCGTCGCTTGGACGCGATGCGCGAGCGTTGGGTGGCGTGAAGGTGGGAGCCATTGGGCCGGCAACGGCGCAAGCGTTGGCCGCTTGCGGCATCCGCGCCGATTTCGTGCCGGAGCAGTATGTGGCGGAAGCTGTGGCGGAAGGCTTGCTGGAGCGCACGGCTGCCGGCGAGCGCATCTTGCTCTATCGCGCCGCCGAGGCGCGTGACGTGCTGCCCGATCGATTGCGCGCTCATGGGCGCATCTGCGATGTCGTTGCCGCGTATCGCACCGCCCCGCGCCGCGACCCGCAGCTGCGTGCCGACGTCGAGCGCGCCGATGTGCTGACGTTCGCCAGTTCGTCTACCGTGCGCGCCTTCGTCGACGGGCTCGACGGCGATCTCTCCGTCCTGACGGGCAAGACCATCGCATGCATTGGTCCCATCACGGCCGAGACGGCGCGTGAGCTCGGCCTACACGTCGACGTGGTCGCCGACGTCTACACCGCCGACGGCCTCATCGATGCTTTGGAAGCCGCGATGCCGCTCGCGTGAGGATCACGCCCGGCTGTTCCTGCAGCGCAGGATGTTCATGGGCTTGAGCGACATCACGACATCGTCGTCGCCGTTGAGCACCTCGATGAGCGTTCGCACCATGCCTCTGTCGGGCTTCGACGTCGACCGCTTCGCTTCGAGAACGGTGAGGCGCACCCTCAGACGATCGCCGGGGCGCACCGGCTTCAGCCATCGCAGTTCATCGACTCCGGGGGATGCCAGACTTGCGACGTGCGACAGGTAGTGCTGAACGCAGATGCGCATAACCATCGCTGCCGTGTGCCATCCGCTTGCGATGAGACCTCCGAACGGACCGGCCGCCGCCGCGCCGGGATCGGCATGAATGTATTGCGGATCGAAGCGCTTGGCAAACTCGATGATTTCGGCTTCATCGACCAAGATGGAGCCGTACTCGAACACTGAACCGGGGACGTAATCCTCAAAATAGCGGTCTTCGATCGGAGCGGAGAACTCCGATCTCGTCGTCTGCCATTGCATTCGGATCGCTTTCATTCGACGGCATCTCCGACCTCTTTCTCTTGGTGGCCGGAGGCCCCTTGGGCAAGCAGGCTGCCCGGACGAGGAGCAGGGTCGCGGCGAACGCAACACTCCTTCGTCCGTGAATACGCTGACGCTCGCACCCTTCACCACGTACGATTGGGGAGCGCTCTTCGCATCCATCGTCGTCTTTGCGGCATGGCGCATGCGCTGGCTCAACGTCGGCGGCGCCCTGGCCGCGTTCGCGATCGGCACGGCGGTCTTCGGCTCCGGTACATGGCCTTACGCGGCCGTGCTGATCGGTTTCTTCTTGACGGGGACGCTGCTGGGGAAATTGCCGTACGGCCCCAGCGTGCCCAAGCTGGTCGACGTGGGAAAAGGCGGCGCGCGCGATGGAACGCAGGTGCTCGCCAACGGAGCCGTAGCCGCGGCCTGCGCCGTCATCGCGCACGGCGCGCCGCATGGATTCGTCGCCTGGCAGGCGGCATTTGCGGGCGCGTTCGCCGCCGCGACCGCCGACACGTGGGCGACGGAGATCGGCACGCGTTTCGGCGGCGTGCCACGTCGCCCGTTCACGTGGAAACGAGTCCCCGCGGGTATCTCGGGCGGCGTGACGTTGATCGGAAGTCTCGGCGCCGTGGCGGGAGCATGCATGATCGCGCTCATCGCTCGCGCGCTGGGCGTTGCGCCCTTTCCCGCCGTGATCGCCGGAGGCGTCGCCGGCGCCGCATTCGATACGCTGCTGGGCGCCACCGTCCAAGCGCAGCGCCGTTGTCCTCAATGCGCGGAGCTCTGCGAGACCGATCCGCACCGCTGCGGCGCGCAGACGACGCTCGTGCGCGGCTTCACGTCGTTCGATAACGACGTGGTGAATCTCGGCGCGACGCTCTGCGGCGCCGTCGTCGCTTATCTGCTCGCGTAGCGGTCGGCGACGCGCCAGAATGCGCGGCGAATCGCCTCTTCGAAGAGCGGCGTCAGGTCGCCCGCGTCGGAGACGCCGCACTGGAGCTCGTTGTTCGTGAAGCCCCAGCCGTACATGATGCCGTGGGGATTGCCGTCGGCGTCCCGGAAGAGACGCCAGTCGGGGCGGATGCGATCGAACTCGGCCTCGATCTCCGTTCCGACCTCCTCGGCAAACTCACGCGTTCCGACGAAGTCCCGAGCGCCCATTGCCGTATGTCTTCTCGAGGTACGGGATGATATCATCATCGTCGTCGAGGACCACGTCACCGTCTACCAAGACCGGAATGCTGGTCTGGCCGGAGACGGCCTTCACCTCGGTGCGCTCGGCGTGCGCGCGAGGAACGTTGACCGTCTTGTAATCGAGCAGCAGGTCGGTCAGCTTTTGGCGTACGCGCGCGCAATAAGGGCACCATTCGGCCTGATAGAGCACGATGTCGGTCGACTTTCCCACAGAGTCTCCTTTCGTTACCTCGCTTGAGAACAGCTCACGACGCCAAAAGGTTGAGCCCACCCCGGCAACGTACGTCCCCCGGCAGAGGCAGATCGATGTCGTCACCCGCTGAGCCTGGCCGGTGGGTCGAGAGGCGCCGGCTGGCCGGCGCGCTAGTTGCCTCCTGTTGCTTCCACGTCCTGGCGATCGCTTTCTGGCTCTCGCTTGTCGCGGGCCTGTTCAGCGGCGTCCCGATGCCGGGGTCAGCCGCGAATCGGATCGGATCATCGGCAAGCCGCGGCCAGGAGATCGTGTTCACCACGATAGAGTTCCGCCCGAAGCCGCGCCATACGGCGCGGGTGTTGAGCGTGCCGCGGACGCGCTACCACGCCCCCGTTCGTGTGATGGTGGCGATAGCGCCCATGGTGGCGCGCAAGCGCGTCCCTGAGGTCAAGCGCGTGGCGCCGCTCTCCACCGCGGCGCGTTCAGCCGTGAGATCGGACGTCGCGTCTGTTCGCGCAGAAACGGAGGCCGCAGGTGTCGCACCTGAAGCGCAGGCGACCCCGGTTGCCGTGGCGACGGCCGAGGCGACGGAACCCGCCGTGACGGCGGAGCCTCCAGCGCCGCCGAAAGTTGCTGCCGAAACCGGGCTCTGGGGTCTCGATTCCGATCCCGTGCTGCTCGATCGTGTCGGCGCGTTGATCGGCGAAGTCCATCGCCGCCTGCGCATCGAAATCGCCGTCGACGCCCGAGGTAAGGCGACGTCCGTGCGCGTCGTCAACGGCGGCGACGACGAGGGGTTGGTGCGACGAGTCGTCAGCGTGCTGCTCTCCGCACACTACGCCGCCGC
>Ga0070735_10000787_pt1 | contig 32270 bp, 23 predicted proteins | sample Coa_R1_FD_66443 | JGI IMG/M metagenome (GOLD analysis project Ga0070735, IMG submission 66443) | Surface soil microbial communities from Centralia Pennsylvania, which are recovering from an underground coalmine fire - Coalmine... | ecosystem: Environmental > Terrestrial > Soil > Unclassified ...
AGGATATTTGTGGACCATTACCGGAACGGCAGTCTTTTCCGTCAGACCGACGGCGGCCTGGACGGTCTCCTGCACGGAGTGGCCGTTCCACTTATTTTCTTCTTCGTTCTTGCGGGCGGAACGCTTCTTCGATTGCCAACGGGTCTTGTATTTGATCGCCTGCTTCTCGAGGTGTTCGATCGCCTCATTCACGGCGATGGTCATGTCCTTGGCTTGGGCGAGACCGACGAGCGGTCCATTGCGCGGACTTATCGTGATTTCTGCCTTATGACGGTGTTTTTCGACGGTGAGGATGACTTTGGTTTCGAACCTGTCGCCCAGGATTTTGCGGATCTTCGTGAGGCCGGTTTCTACTTCCTTGCGGATGGCGTTGGTAACTTCGTACTGTCTTCCGGTGTATTCCACGTTCATGAGCGCCCCTCCAGTTCGTTAGATGAGGTAAAACGGGCACTGCATTTGGAGCCATTGAGCGATTGAGTGAGTTAGTGATTGGGCTATTGATTAAGATCGGGCAATCACTCAATGACCCGATCTCAAAATCACTCAATTATTTCTTAACACGGCGCTGGTGCGTGCTCGGGATGCGCATGTCTTCGCGGTATTTGGCGACCGTACGGCGGGTCACCTGGATTCCCTGCGACTGCAGGATGCGGGTGATCTGCTCGTCGGTCAACGGACGAGTTGGATCTTCTTCCTCGATGAGTTTTTTGACGCGCCGTTTGAGGATCAGCAGCGAAGTTCCGCCGCCCTCCGGGCCTTGCACGCTCTCGCTGAAGAAATATCGCAGCTCGAATACGCCTTGTGGGGTGTGGGCGTACTTGTTAGCGACTGCACGGCTTACCGTCGAAGGATGCACGCCGATTTCTTCGGCCACCTCCTTGATCATCATCGGTTTCAGGTGATCGATGCCCAACTCGAGAAATTCCTGCTGCCGGGCCACGATCGAATAACAAACTTTCGTGATCGTCTGCTTGCGCTGTTCAATGTTCTTGATCAGCTGAATCGCGCTCTTATATCGCTCTTTGACGTAATCGCGCGTGTTCTTGTCGTTGTTGCCGTCGCGCGTGACTAATTTTTTATATGCCGGATTAAGGCGAAGCTGCGGCAGGTCTTCATCATTCATGATGACCAGCCATTCGTCCCCGTGCTTGACGAAAGCCACATCGGGCTCGATCAGACGCGCCTGGACCTTGTTGTAGCGGAGTCCGGGCCGCGGATCGAGCGTGCGGATATAGTCAAGGGCCGCCTGAACCGCTTCGATCGGACGTCCGATGGCTTTGGCGATTTCCTTGTGCTGCTTGTTCTGCAGTCCCCTCAGATGCTGGTCGACGACGGCCATCGCGTCCTGCAATACCTGCCCCGTGCCGTTCCCGTTCCTGTGCTGCGCCAACTGCGCGTGATGAAAGCGAAGCTGGGCGAGAAGGCATTCGCGCAAATCGCGACAGCCAACGCCCGGAGGATCCAATTGCTGCACGACCTGCAGGGCTTCCTGCAAATCGGCGGCAGTGAACCTTGGCTTATAGACCGAAGTGGGACGAACAGCAGGTTCGGGCGCGGGGGCTACTGCCGCAGCCACACTTCCCGACGTCGAGGTCAAAGATACCGACGCTTGGGCGCGGGGTTCCGGAACAGCGGAGACCGCCAGATCTGAGTCAGGCGAGGAGTCCAACTCGCCCATGAGATCCTCCGCAGAGGTCTCCTGAGATCCCGACTCCTGCGCTATCGCCGTATCCGAAATGCCAAGCGCCTGCGCCTCACTCACGATGTTCTTGGCTGTTTCTGCGTCAGCATCCGGCGTGGCAGGAGGCGCGATACCGAGCAATTCATCATCGCTGGCGATCAGGTATCCGTCTTCGTTGAGATTGCCGACGATCAGATCGGCAGCTTCGCGCACTTCCGGACGCAGGCTCAACGCGCCCAGCTGCCACGACAAGTGATCCGTGAGATTGCTGGGCTTGGAAAGGAAGTTCTCGAACGATGGCCGTTCGATGTCTTCCATCTCGCTATGCGTACGGTATCCGGGATCGAGGTAGTCCTGGAAAAACGATCCGAAATCGATTTCCTCGAATGGATCTTTCTTCTCTACCGCTGTGATGGGATTTTCTTCGGGAGTGGCGGCAGTCTCGCGGTCGCGCTCTTCTTCTTTCTTACCAACCTCATCGAGCAGTGGAACAGAATCTTCGAGTTCCTCGAGAACAGGGTTCTCGACCATCTCGGTATTGATCATGTCCTTTAGCTCAAGCTTATTGAGCGCAAGGACAGACACCATCTGCACAAGCCCAGGGGTAAGTATCTGGCGCTGCGAGAGCTTAACGCTGAGTTTGTGCTGCAGTAGGACCATGTCGTTAGTCGTTGGCTGCTGATCGTTAGCCTTTCGCCGCGGGCCGCTTTCCGAACGCCCAACGACTAGCGGCTAACGACTGTCTTCTCATACAAGCGAAAAGCTCTCTCCCAGATACACCCTTCTTACTTCCGGATCGCTGGCCAACTGGCCGGGCTGCCCCTGACGGAAGATTCTTCCATCATCGATGATGTAGGCCCGGTCGGTGACCGAAAGCGTTTCTCGCACGTTGTGATCGGTGATCAACACTCCGATGCCGCTCGCCCGCAGGCTGCTGATGATCTTTTGCAGGTCAAGCACGGCGATTGGGTCGATCCCCGAAAATGGTTCGTCCAGCAAGATAAATGTGGGATTGATGCACAGGCAGCGGGCAATCTCCACACGCCGGCGTTCCCCACCGGAAAGGGCGTATCCGCGATTCTGGCGGATGTGCTCCAGTCCTAATTCGTCGATAAACTTTTCCATCTTCTCGCGGCGCTCGTGCCACGAAATCGGCTGCGCTTCCAGCACTGCGAGGATGTTCTCTTCTACGGTTAACTTGCGAAAGACCGAAGCTTCTTGCGGGAGATAGCTGATGCCATACTGACGGGCCCGAAGATACATGGGAACGTCGGTGATGTCCTGACCGTCGTACAGCACGCGGCCAGTATCAGGTGGGATCAGGCCTACAATTGCATAAAAGGTGGTGGTCTTGCCTGCGCCGTTAGGGCCTAATAAACCAACAACTTCGCCCTGCTCGACGTTCAGGCTGACCCCATTTACAACGCGGCGGCCACGATATGATTTGCCAATTTCTTCGGTGGCCAGGGTACGCATTTATCGTGCCAGCTAAGGCAATTATTGTGCCACTCGCGTCGTCGTTACCACAGATGGACTTGCTTCGCCTTCTACGAGCACCCTATCATCGCGTCTAAAGAAAGTCAACGAAACCCCGGTAATCTTGCCACGTTCGGCATCAAAAATGCAAGGAGGACCGCCCGTCAGGACAAACTTCTCGTCCGCAGCGGTATAAACAAGCTTCTGACCATCCGCGTGCCGGGCTGTCTGCGCGATCAAAACGTGGCCTTGCGCGACAAGATGATCGAGTTGTCCAGTATCTGCGGAGGATGAATTTGGCGACATTTGGCTGCGCGGCAGCAGAAACGCATTCGCCGAATCCGCCGAAGCCGTGAAATCCGCCCCTCTGGCTACTACTCCACCCTCGTAGTGGACTATCCGCTCGGAATCCGCGTACGTGAGCTTCCGGGAAGTAATCGTTATAGGACTTGAATCCCCGAGCGCAGATTTTGCTGCTTTGCTGGATTTCGCAACAGAACCAGCTCCGGCCTTCTCCTGACCGGCCTTTCCCTGCTGAACCAGAATCGTGTGCACTGGTTGGGACTCCGTGCCTTGGGCAGTCACAAACCGACGCTCCCGGTCGAACTGAATCGAGGGCGCTTCAATAATGTTTGCGTCCTGCCAGAGCCTCGCTTTGCCGATGTAGAGCGCGATCCCAGGGTTGTTATGCGCCGTCATCTTCTGCGAGGTGACGTGAATGGGCGAGGACGAGGCTAGCAAAGCTCCGTTCGGCTGCTCCTTCAAGTCGATGTACGTGCTCTTGACGTTGCCGTCGGCATAGGCATCGCCCGTCGAGCGGTCGATGCGGATCGTATTGGCGGTCGTCTGCATGCCAGCGTTTTCCACGCGCGGATCCCCGGTAAGAACAACCATTTGAGTGGCCGGAGTGTAGCGTGCGAGCTTCGCCCAAGCCTGCGTCCGCTTCTCGGGAGTCAACGAATCGGAGTAGGCGAAGTTACCCTGCTGCGAGAGAACGTCGATGCCGCCCTGAGGCAGGAATGACGCTTCGACCACATCGCTGGTGCTGGTGCGGTCGGGCTGCCCCGGACTGGAATTCACAACGCGGGCATTCGGCGCACCGCGAAGGCTCGCCAGATGGTTATGCCCACCAGAAACTGCAAAGTCAGCGTCGAACTTGTCCGCTGTAACCACGGTTCGCTGTCCGGATGCATCGGCTCCTGGCGCAGTTGGTTGCGCCTGTGTGATTGCAATCTGGGCCGGGCCGGAAGTCACTGCGTGCTTGAGAATGTTCCCTTGCTCGACTTTGAAATCGATGGTCGGAGCGTTGAGCTCGAAATCCTGCGGGCCATTAGCGATTGCCTTTTGCCCACTCTGGCTCGATGCCGAACCACGCTCCTTCAGGTGAGCGCCGTCGAGTGCATGCACCGTCTGCAGTTCATTGTTGCCGGCAAAATCCAGAATGACGCGCCCGGCATCGCCTTCCATTGGCTGCGGACCGCCCTGCTCCACGCGGACGTTGCCGGTAAGCGTCGCGGTGCTCAGGACATTATCCGCAGCATCAAACAACAGGTTCGCTTCATCCGCCCTGCCGTGCGTCTCCACCAAGTGCTTGCCGGCCTTGTGGGAATCCGCCGCGGTAAGGCTCGCCTCCGCGCCTCGTGTCTCCGTAGTGACGTTTCCCGTGGCCAGCACACGCTCGATTTGATTGTCCTTGCCGAGATAAATCGTTGCCCGGTCGGCTGTCATCGTCCCCGACGCGCGTTCAAGATGAGGACGATCCAGGATGATCTCGCGCGGGTCATTCGTTATGAGGCCGTGCTCTGCGGTCAGAGTGGCCGCGTTGGGCCCGGGCAACTCGATATGAATCTGGGATTCGAGCGCTAACGAGTTGCTCTTTCCGAAGTACTGCACTCCTACCGCCCAACCGCTGGCCTGCGGCGTCCGAAGCTCGACTCTATCATCTGTTGACGCGTTCCCGGAGTCCTTGTTGAAGACGAGGTTTCGGGTTTTGAGGTGAATCGGATTCTTCACCTCCTTGGGCACGGCCTGATCGGGACCGACGGCTCCCGAAGGGTTCGAAACCAGATCGATCTGCACCTCGCCCTTTGCGGCGACGTCGCCAGTCTTCTGGTTATAGGAGAAGTCGTCGCCGTAAATCTGGTCATAGCGGGAGGAGTCGCGGCCGTAGAGCACAATATTGACGTTGTGCAATTCCGCATTTCCATTGAGTTTGAACTGCTTCAGATCGCTGGCTTCGACCGTGAATAGGGTACGTTTGCCATCGGACTTGGAAAATTGAAATCCTTTCGCGGTCTGCTTGATGTCGTATCCGATCTTGCCCGGGATCGTCTTCAGGACGTTGGTAGCCTTCGACCGCGCATAGAAATACACTCCCGCGACGAAAAGCGTCAGCAGGATGGCCGTACCCGCCAACAAGCGCCGAAGACTGTAAATTGGAAGGGGCATCTGAATTCAGTTTAGAACAGTTTGCAGAAGCTATCTCATAAATGGTTGGGCAAGGTACGGCTTCCAGTGGACGAATTTGGTAAAGTCCCGACTTCCAGCCGTGCCACTGACGCGAAAAAAAGATGCGGGCTTCAGCCCCTGAGGGAACCTGCACCTACTCAGCTTGACCCCTCGTTGGTAGATTATTAGTACATTTGAACCCGATGGAACCGATTCCGCCACTACTGGATTTCCGCAGCCTGCGCGTGATGCGCGGGCAGAAAATCGCGCTCGACGACTTCAGCTTGCGGATTGAGGCCGAGGAGCACGTCGCTATCCTCGGTCCCAACGGCTGCGGCAAATCGACGCTCATCAAGACGATCACGCGGGAATGTTATCCAGTGGCCCGGCCCGAATCGTCGCTCTCGATTCTCGGCGAAGAAACTTGGGATGTTTTCAAACTGCGTTCGCGCCTCGGAATCGTCTCAAATGACTTGATGCTGTCATGCACGGGAGATGCGAGCGGCCGAGATGTGGTGCTCTCCGGATTCTTCAGCAGTACGGCGATTTATCCCAACCATAAGGTTGAAGTGGAACAGGCAAAGCTCGCCGAAACTGCTCTCTCCGAATTGAAAATCGCGTACCTAGCCGACCGTCCTGTGTCCGAGATGTCGTCGGGCGAGGCGCGCCGCGTCTTAATAGCGCGAGCGCTGGTGCATAAGCCGCGAGCGTTACTTTTCGATGAGCCCTGCAATTCGCTGGATCTGGCCGCCCAGCAGAACCTTCGCCAAACGATGAGTGCTTTGGCTCGAGCGGGGACGGCGATCATCCTGGTGACTCACGAACTGGCCGACATTGTGCCCGAGATACAAAGGGTCGTCCTGATGAGCCGCGGCCGCGTAGTGGCCGACGGCCCTAAGGAAAAGATTCTAGGCGTGGAAAGGCTCGCCGCGCTCTTCGGAGTCGGCGTGCAGATGGAGCGAAGAAACGGGCATTACTATTTGTGGTGAGCGATTCACATCTCGTCCTGCAGGAGATCGGCCAGTCGCTTCGGCGCGGCAAGCAAATAACTGCCAAGCAAGAGTTCTCTCACTTCGTCCCAGTCGATCTTTCCGACCTCCAATCGTAAAGCTACCCATCCTCTCGATGCGATGTAAGCGGGCAAGTAGAACTTCGTGGGCTGCGCTTCAACGAGCGCCTTATTGTCACCCGGCAGCGCCTTGCCGGTGATCCCGACGATCCCATCCCCGTGGTGATTGTTCAGGAAATAGGCGAACGTTCTTTTGCGGACCAGAAACTGTGAGTGGCTTCCGAAGAGTTTGCGGGTCGTTTCCGGAAACGAAAGCGCAAGTTCAGTGGCGCGCGTGAGCCGCCGGTCTTCGACGGAACGCTTTTTCGTTCGGACCGTCATTCCTCATTCGGGATCGTCAAGCACAGGCACCGAAGCCGCAGCTTAACGATCCGGCACCTTGAAATCGCGAAGTGACAGTTCCAAACCGCCATATTCCGGATGATCATTATTCCCGATGGTGAATGCGATGTCGATGGTGTCCCCCGCCAGTAGCGGGCTTTGCTGAAGGCGTTCGGCCATGTGCCAGCCAAGAGCATCGAAGGTGACCTTTGAGCTCAGACCGTTGCCGCCCATCGGGGCAACGCCTTGTACCTCTGCAGTCGCGGCGGCTTTGTCACTGCGTCGAATCGAGGGACTGTCAGGATGACATCGCGGAGTGGCAAGGATCGCGGCGGCGGAAAGCGGTGAAGATTCTTCTGCCGATTGCGTACGAGAACCACCCTTGATCTTCAATTTGACATGCTTATCTTTCAGGATTCTCGGAGGTGCGGTCAATTGCACGCCACGCGCAGCGAACACCGGCTCAGGATTTCCGACCCCGTAAGGCTCCAGCAGCTGAAGGCCGCGGTGCAGTTCCGGCGTAACCTCGGCAAGACTTAGTTCCGCATCCAGATCGAGAATCGGACTGAAATCGTTCGGAGTGAGACGGGTGCGGGCGAACAAATCGAGCCGAGTGCGCAATTGATCAATGTTGGCTGCAGGCATGGCGAACCCACAGGCATGCGAGTGACCGCCATAGCGCGAAAACAAGCTGGCGCAGGACTCGATCGCTTCCAGCAGATGGAAGGCCCTGATCGAGCGTCCGGAACCGAATGCCTCTTCGCCGTCGCGCGAAATCACGAGAGTGGGTCTGTTGTAGCGCTCGACTATGCGGGTTGCCGTGATGCCGATGACGCCTCGATGCCATCCGTCGCCGTCGACGACAATGCAGTAAGCGTCAGACAGCGCGGGGTCGCCCGCGAACCGCTCTTCAACCGCTTTCAGGATCCGGCGCTCTTCCTCCTGTCGATCGGTATTCAGCTGGTCAAGTTTGGCAGCCAACTCGCGGGCGCGAACCGCGTCCTTCACGCTGAACAGTTCGATGACGTCGCGAGCGACGTCCATGCGTCCGGCGGCGTTGATGCGCGGAGCAATGCGAAATCCAACCTCTCCCGACGTCGGCGGATGGTTCGTAGAAATTTGAGCGGCCTCCAACAACGCTTTCAGGCCCGGATTCACAGCGCGCCGCAAAGCATCCAGGCCGAGCGAAGCGAAGATTCGGTTCTCACCCGTCAGCGGCACGGCATCGGCGATGGTCGCGATCGCCAGAACTTTCATGAACGAGAGCAACAGTTTGTTCTGATCTTTCGAGTCCAGCCGCCGCTGCATTAATGCCTGCGCAACTTTGAACGCCACCCCAGCTCCGCAGAGCTGTTTGTACGGATATTCGCAGCCTCTCTGATTGGGGTTCACTACGGCCAGCGCGTTCGGGACACCATCGCTTCCCGGCAGGTGATGATCGGTGACAATCAGATCGACGCCCAACCGGTGCGCCGTTTCGGCGGGAGCGAATGCGCGAATCCCCATGTCGACGCTGATGATGAGGCGAATGCCCGCGGCGGCTGCGCGCTCAATTACATCGTCGCGCATGTCATAGCCTTCACGGATGCGATGCGGCACGTGGAAATCGGCTGTCCCGCCACAGAGTTCAATTGCGGTCTTGAGGATAATGACCGCCATCGTACCGTCGACGTCATAGTCTCCGTAGATGAGAATCGTTTCCCTGCGCTCGATCGCCGCATCGAGCCGGTCAACCGCGGCCCGAAGCCCTGTCAGTTGCTCGGCCGAGTGAAGTTGAGAGATGGAAGGCGCCAGAAAACGCTGCGCAAGTTCGGCATCGGTAACGCCGCGCCGAATCAGCAGCGGTGCAAGGACATGCGCCAACCGCGACGTGGGAGTTCCAGAAAACGAAGAATCAGTCTGCAACGAAGAAACGAGAGCAGCGACCTGGGTCGGATGAACAGGCTTGGGAATCCATTGCATGGGTGATGGAGCAGTTTACTCCACTAGAGGATGTGAGCCTCGGTGCAAAAGCGAGGTTACTTTTGGAAAGAAGCCCGGAGGAATCCTAATTCTCTTCGTCCTGGTCAGGCTCATCCATCGTGAGGCCGCCGAATTCGTCGGAAACTTCCAGCAGATGCTGGTACCGCTCGTACCAGTCGGTGCTGACCTCGCAGAGAAACATCGAACCCTGATAGGCCCAGCCGAGCTGCAAATATCCAACCTTGCCAACATGGGCCCGCAGCCAGCGCGCATCTTCGACGTCATCGCTGTCGGTGAATTCAGAGTTGGTGAGCCTCTGGACCATCTCGTCGAGTTCCTCCCGATCGAGCGTCCAGGAATGCATCGTAAGGAATGGAGCCCCGGCGGCTTTGGCCAGTTCGACAAAATCCTTCCAGCCGTCGGGATTGTCGCCCATCTCCCACATGACACACTGCACCTCCTCGTAATCCACGAAGCCGTGGAAGCGGCGCATGCCATGGCCCTCAATGAAGGCAACCATGTCGTCTTTTACTGTTACGAGATCGTCGGGAATAGGAGACATTTTGGGGACAACCGCGAACTTTTATTGTAAGCCGTCTGCCGGTTCAGTGCCACTATCCGCTATGGGCGCGGAGTTGGCGCCTTCATCAGATCGATGAACGTGCGATAAAACTTCTCCGTATTCAAGTCAAACTGAATTTCGACCACTTGCGTCTCCGGATGCAAGCTGCCCTTCGCCGGCCAGGTCAGCGTGTTGCCGTATCCGGCGCCGCGATCGAGGTCGACACTCATGTAGCGATCTTCGCTCTTTGTAATGATCGAGGGATCAAGCCACGCTGCTGCCGTGATTTCATCCCACATGATATCGGCGCCAGGGGTCAGCATGGCGAATTGGGAAACATACTTCGCGACGGGGGTACCAGCCGTCGCGATTTCTTTCACCATGGCCTCCGTCATATGCGTCTTTACGGAAATGTCGACGGGCGTGCAGACAATCTTTTTCCACGGCGCCCGAAGCACAATCGCCGCGGCATCGGGATCGAACCAGAAATTGAATTCGTGCCGCGGATTGTTCAGGAACTCCGGATTGTCGGTCTGCGGGCCAAGGCTGCCTCCCATAAAAATGAGTTCCTGCGCCAATTCGGGAAATTCTGGATCCAGCGAGATGGCCAGAGCAAGATTGGTCATCGGCCCGCCCTCATAGATCGTCACCTCGTGCGGGTACTTGTGCACCATGCGAATGAGAAAATGCGGCGCGTCTTCATCCGCAGGCCTCGTTGTCGGCTGGCCCTCGGGCATTGGCGGGATGACAGAAGCCTCATGCCACCAGCGATCGTCCCACGCTCCGGCATACGCGACCTTTCCGTAACGTTCCTGCCACATCTGCGCTTCCTTCCGCGTTCGCACGAGTGGGAACTCAGCGCCCGGCACGACAGGAATATCGGTGCGACCAATGAGTTCCAGCAGACGCAGAGTATGGGCGACTTCTTCGTCGCGCCACTGATCGCCGCTGACCACGGTTATGCCCAGCACCTCTACCTGCGGAGACTGGATCAGCGTGAGCAATGTTTGCATGTTGCTCCCGCCCGGGCCCGAGCAGTCTTCGTTGATAATGACCTTGCGCCGCGGTTGTGCCAGGCAGATGGTGGCGATCGAACAGAGTAAGAGTAAGAATTTTATTTTTCGCATGGGTTGAAATGGCGGGTGAAAACCCGCAGAACGCTCCCCTGCAGCCCTTGCGGACTGTATGGTAATCTTCGTTTTCGATTCCTATTTCTTGCCCGAACCCAGCGGACGCGTCATCAGGTCCGTATAAATCTTGTAGAACTTCTGCGCGTCAATGTCGAACTGCACGGTTGCCAGCCGCTCGTATGGCGGGACAGTCGCAGACGCATCCCAGAACAGCGTGTTGCCATAACCGGCTCCGTGATCGATGTCGATATCCATATAGAGTTGCTTCTGTCCCGTGATGATCGAGGGATCGATCAACGCGACGCCGGCAATCTCATCCCACATGTACCCGGGTAACGAATATTTGTCCAGGTATTGCGTAATTGGGGTATTCGCCTTCGCGATGTCCGCCTTCATCTCAGTGGTGTACCGAGTCTTTACCGAAATGTCGATGGGAGTGATTGTCAGTTTTTTCCACGGCGCACGCAAGACAATCCGCGCCGCCTCCGGATCAAACCACCAGTTAAATTCGCGCCGCGCGTTGATGGCGCCCTTGTCGATCGCTCCCTTATCCGCGTAAAGTCCTCCGCCCATGAGCACGAATTCCTTTGTAGCGTGGCAACTGACGGATCCAGTTTCAGAGCCAGCGCATAATTCGTCAGTGGCCCGCCAGCCCACAACACTACTTCATGCGGATACTTGTGCACCATCTGAATGATGAACTGCGCTGCGGTTCCGGAATGCGCTTCCAGATGAGGTTCGCCTTCAGGCATCGGCGGCACAACATCGGGATCGTGATACGGCATTTCGTAAATGATCGAACGATTGGCCTTGAACTTGTCGGTCCAGCAACCCTTGTACTCGAACTTCCCGTACATCGCTTCCCATCGCTCGGACTCTTCCTTGGAATTGATCAACGGATATTCCGCGCCCTCGTATACCGGAACGTCGGTGCGGTTGGCAATCTCAAGCAAACGGAGCACGTGCTGCGTTTCTTCCTTCACCCACTGATCCCCGCTGACGGTAGTGATGCCTAAGACATCGAATTTCTCGGATTGAAGGAAGACCAGGATTGCCTGCTGGTCGCTGGTACCCGGACCGCGCGCATCCTGATCGACAATGACTTTAATTTTCTGTGCTACAGCAGAGGTATAGACAAGGCCTGCGAACAAAATTGCGAACACAACTCGCCGGATATGAAGGTGCATATTCCTCCCATTGGTTCAGCCCTACAAAAGTGAAGGGCAGAACAGGCGATGCCCGTCTGCCCGAATAGAAATTCCTGCCCACGAACTCAGAAGTTGAGCTTGAGAGCAAATTGAATCAGACGCGGATTGTTCACTGTGTTGTAAATCACGCCGAAGGTTGACGGAGAGTTGATATCTTGCATTCCACTCGCGCCGCCCGGCAAGAAGAACTGCGCATGGTTGAACAGATTGAAGAACTCTGCCCGGAACTGCATGCTCATCCCCTCGCGCCAAGGCAAGATTATATTCTTGATCGCTGAGAAGTCCGTATTTACAAACCGAGGACCAGAGACGGGAGCACGAGCGGCATTTCCAAGTTCTCCGACTGTATGTTGCTGTGGAGTGTTCGGATCAATCACGAACGTCGGAGCCGACTCGAATGCGCAAGGGTTAAACCAGTTTTGTGTGGTGTGAATTTTCGTTGGAGCACTGCAACCGGGATTGCCCGCCACCGGCCCAGCCTTATTGGGATCGCCTACCTGATTCGGTCGGTCAAGAACGTTCCCGTTCCACATGAAGTTCACGCCCGAAGGATTGCTGCTGTCGACCACGAACAGCGGGAAGCCTGAGGTGGCCTTCTCGATTACGTTAACTTGCCAATTACCCAGAACCGCATTGGTTGCGCCATTCCAACTGCTGCCAAACTTCTTACCCTTGCCGAATGGCAGGTCATAAAGAATGCTGGCTGTGAACTGGTCATTCAGGTTCAGCTGGGAAAGGCCCCAGTCGAGTTTTTGACTGCCGGGCAATGGCCAATAAGTTGCACCGGGAGAAGTTCCCAACCCGTCGGGGAATCCCGAATCAAAGGTCCGAGCCCATGTGTACCCGACAAGAGCGTAAAGGCCATGACGCGAGCTCTTGGTTTCAGCCTTGGCAATAAATGCATCGTATCGGGCCCGGCCAATGTCGTTGTTGTTCGAAACAACAGTGAACGGGCCATATGGCGCGGCGAAGGAGGTCCCGCCGGGTCCGCAACCTAATGTGTAGCCCGGAATGACTCCGCAAGCCGTCGGCGATCCCACGTTTTCGTTCACGCCGTCGACCAGGATGTGGGTGCTGCGAGATCCGTAATACCCGGCCGTCAAAACAACGTTCGAGGGGAACTGGTGTTCAAGGTTCAAATTGAACTGCTGCACCATTCCCTGCTTGAAATTGAGATTCTGCGACTGAATCGTACCGGTAAAGCTCGCCGGACTTGGAGGCGAAAGAATAGGTTGGAGATTTGACTGCAAAAATCCGAGTTGCAATCCGCAGTTCACAGGTGCCGCGGACGTTGCGTTTCCATACGGGCAAGGATTACCCGGGCCGTTGTTAAAGTTATCCACTTCCGCGTAATACGGCGGATTCTGCCACAAACCTTGCGAGCCCTGATTCCAGGACGAATCGTGATAGATGGCGTACCCGCCACGCACCACGGTCGTCTGACTGCCCATGGCCTTCCACGCAAAGCCGATCCGAGGCTCGAGAGCAGTCTTGTCAAACTGCACTCCAACGCCCCCGCCGGAAGCGATGCAACCGCTGCAACCGCTGAGCGGTCCGGACACGTAATACTGTCCGGTTTGGAAATCGAAGTTTGCTTGCCGCCCGGCCGCCTCGGAGATCGGAGTGACCAGGGCCCACGCCAGGCCGAGATTTACGGTGAGATCGTTGGAAACGCGCCAGTCATCCTGCACAAACGGCCTGATCATTTTCCAGCGACGCCCGGTAGTAGCCCCGAGGAAGGTCTGATCATGAATTCCGCCGCCGATTTGCCCCAGAAGCAGGTCCGCCGCTGCATCGCCGGTGTAACTGCCAAACATCAGGAAATAGCCATCGCCAAATCCATTCGTTTCGACGTTCAGCTGATTGGCGCGGAAACCGACACCCACCCGGATGTTGTGATTGCCCCGGATCATGTCGAAGGTGTCGTTAAACGTGTAGACGTCGGTTCCGCCAATGAATGGCGAGAATCCACGATCGCCCAGCGACCAATAATTCGTCATCTGGATCGAACTCAGGCCACAACTGATGCAATCCTTCGTGGACTGGTTCAGGCTGGCCGGATAGCCTGTGATCGAATCGCACCCGCTTCCCAAATCGGCACCCTGAATTCCGAGCGTTGCGGCCATACATGTTCCGCTGCCGAACGAGGCGATGTGATTAAAGATGCGATTAAAGCCAAAGGTAGCCTGATTGATATTGTTCGAGTTGACGATGTGAGTTTCAGAAACAACTGCGTTACGGCCGTGATTCGTGATGTTCTGCGTGCTGCCAAACGGATTCTGCTCTGCAAAACCGGGTGCGCCGCCGGGTACAAATGAAACTGCCTGATCGTAGCTGAATCGCGCGAAAAGAGAGTCGTTGTTGGAAAAGTTGTGATCCAATCGAACGTCAAACTCCCCCTCATTCAACTTGCGGACGGGGACGTTAGCATAGTTCGAGAACGTCGAGAAATTTGGCGTGATGCTCGCTGGGTAGAGCTTGATCAGCGATTGCCCTGTCGAATCAAACAACCCAGTTGGAATTTTGTTGCATGTAGCGGCGCTTGGTGTCTGCGAACCGTCGGAGTTCGGGGCAACGGGATTGCCGGCGCCGTCGCAATAGAATGGTGCTCCGCTATACGGATTCGTGAGATTTGGGAACAAGACCGCGTTGTGGTATTGAGGTTGCGCAACGCCGCGAGTTAGGCCGAGCGGATCCAAGGTAAAATCGCCGGTCATCATCGCCGGCGTAGGCACCAGCCCCACAAACGGAATTCCATGTCGCTGCATCTTCGCCTGATAGTCGATGAAGAAGAACGTCTTGTCCTTCTTGATTGGGCCGCCGAAAGAACCGCCGAACTGATTCAGGTTGAACTGCTCGCGGAACGCCGCGAAATAGCTCCGCGCATCCAGTTTCGTATTGCGGAAAAATTCGAACAACGATCCGTGATACTGGTTCGATCCGGACTTCGTCGTCACCAGCACCGTGGGACCCGCGCGAGTTCCCCACTCGGCGGAGTAGTTGTACTCCAGAACCTTGAATTCCTGGATCGCGTCGATCGACGGCAGAATCGCGATGCCACCGGCCGTTAACTCGTTGTTGTCATTCCCATCGAGCAGCCAGTCGGTGCTTTGCGCTCTTGATCCGCCCACCGAAAGCGAGTACGTGCCGCGGGTCGAAACTTCACTGCTCGGACCGCCGTTGAAGAAGCTGCCCGGATTCGTCTCCTGCGTAGTCCCAGGAGTCAGAGTCGCAAGCTGCACGAAATCGCGGCCGTTCAGTGGCAACTCCGCCACTTCCTGCGACGTAATAACCTGACCCAGGGTCGGGTTCGTCGTCTGCACTGCGACTTCTGTCGCATTCACTTCGACATTGGTCGTGACGGAAGCTGGAACGAGTTTGAAATCCAGTTCGCGGTGCTCGTCAATCTGCAGGCGGAGGTCCCTGCTCTCGGAAATCTTGAAGCCGGGGGCTTCGACTCTGATCGAATAGTCTGCGGCGCTCAGAAGCGGAACAAGGTAGTGTCCAGTATCGTCTGTCGTCGTTTGGCGCGAAATATTCGTCGCCTGAGCGGTAATCGTGACTTTTGCACCGGATACAACGGCTCCCGAATTGTCTGAGACCGTGCCCGAAAAACTGCCAGTCGCCTGACCAAACGCCAGCGGACTCATTAGGACTACCAACGCGCAGCAATACCACACCAAGAGATTTCTCTTGCTTGGCATTTTGTTGTGACCCCTTTCGGCGGTTCGCCCCAAAAGAAAAAAGACCCTCCCCTTCCCCTTGGAAAGTTGGGAGGTCTACTCGACCGCAGACACGGCTTATAAATTGCCGCTCCGGGGTTAGTCAAGAAGTTTCAGGTGTGGAAAATCTGGAAAGAAACAAATCTCGCCTGACAATTTGTGCAGCTGAAACGATTGGGCAGCGCATTTCACGCGCGAGCGGACCACTCCGCGTCGAAGTGCGCGCGGTCGAAAAACGATTTTTGAGTGCCGATTCCAGTGGTCGACAGGCCGGCGTACAGATTGGCGCGGCGAACTGCCTCGCGCTCTGGAACGCCTTCTCCCAGGAAAACGGCAAAGCTGCCGATGAAGGCGTCGCCGGCTCCGGTGCTGTCGACGCTCTTCACCGGAAATGGGGGAACATGCTCGTGCCCTTCGCGCGTCGCAAGAAGAGATCCGTTGGCGCCGAGCGTGATAATCACGCGCCGAATGCCGCCGGCGACCAACTTCTCCGCGCATCTCTTCGCATCGTCGATCGTCTTCACCGGCGAACCCGTGATTGTTTCCGCTTCGCTCTCGTTGGGAACAAAATAATCCAGATCCTTCAGCGCCGCCATATCGACAGTATGCGCAGGCGCAGGATTCAGAATGCACCGGATGCCGTTCCTTCGGGCAAAGTCAACGGTGTAATACACCGTCTCCACTGGAATCTCGAACTGCAGCACAATACAGTCGACTGACTTCAGCATCTCGACAGCGGCATCGACATCGGCCGGCTTGAGCGCGTCGTTCGCCCCTTTCACCACGAGAATGCGATTCTGCCCGCTTGGGTCCACAAAGATCGGAGCCACTCCGCTGGAAAGTCCGTCCACCTGCTTCACGTGGGTCGGATCAATTCCCTGCTTGCGGAAATTCTCAATCGTCGCGGGACCAAACAGATCGCTCCCCACCCGCGCAACCATAAACACTTCTGCGCCGCAGAGACGCGCGGCTACAGCCTGGTTCGCGCCCTTGCCGCCGAATCCGAGATCAAATTTCTGTCCGAAAATAGTTTCGCCAGGTTTCGGAAATTGATTCGTAAACGTCGTGAGGTCGATATTCGCGCTGCCTACTACGGCGACTCGAGGCCGCTTTGCCATGGTTGTATTCATCTCCGTGAACTGAACGAAGGCCGAGTCTAGCCACCGCAGATGTGGGCTGTCAACGACGCGTTGATGGGCTCAGCCGCAGATGAGTATGTCGCAGAGTTTCTGCTATAGTTCGTTCCTCGACAGTTGAGTTGGAGGACCCCATGCCCCGCATTGTCCGCTGTGCCCTGATCCAGGCCAGCAATGCCATCAGCACCGATCGTCCCCTCGGACAAATCCGCAAGGCCATGCTCGATAAACACATGAAGCTGATCGAGCAGGCCGCCCGAAAGAAAACCCAGATTCTATGCCTGCAGGAGCTCTTCTACGGACCTTATTTCTGCGCCGAGCAAAACGCTCGCTGGTATGAATTGACCGAGCGCGTGCCCGACGGCCCAACGACTCAACTCATGCAGAAAGTCGCCGCAAAGCACAAGATGGTCATCGTAGTCCCCGTGTACGAAGAGCACATGCCGGGCGTTTATTTCAACACGGCTGCGGTGATTGACGCCGACGGACGTTACCTTGGCAAATATCGCAAGCATCATATCCCCCACTGCCATCCGGGATTCTGGGAGAAGTTCTATTTCACTCCCGGAGATCTCGGATACCCGGCCTTCGAAACGAAGTACGCCCGCGTGGGCGTTTACATCTGCTATGACCGGCATTTTCCGGAAGGCGCGCGCATCCTCGGATTGAACGGTGCCGAAATCGTGTTCAATCCTTCCGCCACCGTCGCAGGACTTTCCGAATATCTTTGGGAACTCGAGCAGCCGGCTCATGCCGTCGCCAACGGCTACTTCGTGGGCGCGATCAACCGCGTAGGAACCGAGAAGCCGTGGAGCATCGGCGAATTCTACGGAAAGAGTTATTTCTGCAATCCCCGCGGCAAGATCATAGCGCAAGCCAGCCGCGACAAAGACGAAGTTGTCGTCGCCGATCTTGATCTCGATATGATTGCCGAAGTCCGCAAAGTCTGGCAGTTCTTCCGCGATCGCAGGCCGGAAAGTTACGGCCCGTTGACGGCCCAGAGTACAACGGCAGCCGCGGCTGATTAAATTTCGGTGCTAATCACAATCGTCAATGACAGCAACGGCCCAGCTCAGTTCGCGCGTCCAATCCAGCCCGCTCTACAACCACGATCTCGCGCCCGCAACTCCAGAACAGCGGCATTGGGGCACGTATAACTTCGCCGCCCTCTGGATTTCGATGTCGGTGAATATCCTCACTTACATGCTCGCGGCGAGCCTGATCCAGGGAGGCATGAACTGGAAGCAGGCCGTCGCGACGATCTTCATCGGCAACGTGATCGTGCTGGCGCCGATGCTGCTGAATTCGCATCCGGGAGCCAAGTATGGGATTCCGTTTCCCGTGCTGGCACGCGCGTCCTTCGGAGTCTTGGGAGCGAACGTCGCCGCGGTATTGCGCGCGCTCGTTGCCTGCGGATGGTTCGGCATTCAGACTTGGATCGGCGGAGAAGCCATCAGCACTCTGCTCGCTACGCTGTATCCAGCCTGGAAGAATTTTTCATACGGCCCGGCCGTCTGCTTCCTCGCCTTCTGGATGATCAATCTTGCAGTCGTCATCAAAGGAATCGAATACATCCGCATACTGCAAGGCATCAGCGCCCCCGTCTTGCTGGGAGTCGGGTTGCTCCTGTTGGGATGGGCCTATCACGCAGCAGGGGGATTCGGACCCATGCTTTCCGTCCCGTCCAAATTCACAACGTTTCCCGCCTTCCTGAAATTCCTCATTCCCGCACTGAATGGAACCGTCGGATTCTGGGCCACCGTCTCGCTGAACATCCCGGACTTCACTCGCTTTGCGCGAAATCAACGCGAGCAAATCATCGGACAAGCACTCGCTTTGCCGACCACGATGACGCTGTACGCCTTCGTCGGAATTGTCGTGACCTCGGCAACGGTAGTGATTTACGGCACGGCGATCTGGGATCCCGTCCAGCTCCTGAGCCGCTTTCATTCGCCCGTCGCGGTGGTGATCTCGCTGGTAGCGATCCTGCTGGCGACCCTCAACGTGAACATCGGCGCAAACGTAGTTTCACCCGCAAACGATTTTTCGAACCTCTGGCCGCGGCGCATCAACTTCCGTACCGGAGGAATCATCACCTGCTTCATGGGCGTCGTCATGATGCCGTGGAAGCTGCTCCACGACTACGGAACATTCATTTTTGTCTGGCTTGGCGGCTACGCGCCGTTCCTGGGAGCGGTGGCCGGCATCATGATCTGCGACTACTTCATCGTGCGACATCGCGAATTGCAAATCGATGATTTGTATCTTCGCGGCGGACTTTACGAATATTCGCGCGGATTCAACTGGCGCGCGGTGGCGGCTCTGGTTCTCGGTGCGGGAACGGCCCTGGCGGGGCTCACCGCTCCATCGGTGCGTGCGTTATACGACTATTCGTGGTTCGTCGGGTTTGCCGTTTCTTTCATCGTCTATTACGCGCTGATGCGATTTCAGAAGGCAGGCTCTCTCGAGCCTGAAACGGCGTAGCCCGCGGTCACTCCTTCAAAAAGCCAGGCAGAACATCGCGTCGATACGTCTCGAGTGATTCTTCCTCATCGCCGCACATCAAGTAGATATTGAACTGCGTCACTCCTACGGCAGCCAGTTCTCGCAGCTTCTTCTGGTGTGTCTCCGCAGTTCCAATCAAGGAAAAGCGATCGACAACCTCATCCGACACGAAGTTTGCGTTGTCGCTGTCGACCTCACAATGATGCTGATAATCGTAATGTCCCCGATCCTCCACGTACGATGTCAAGGCAGGAGGAAGATCTTCCGGCTTGTACTGGCGGATAAGATCCATCACGTGGTTCGATACTAAAGCTGGAAACCAACGCACGCGTTCGCGCGCGGCGTTCAAATCAGAAGAAACCCACACCGGCGCGGCCGCCATCACCTCGATCTTTTGCGGATCGCGCCCCGCCACGCGAGCGCCTTCCTTTACGAATCCCAGGCACCACTCGATCAACGCCGGATCCGCGAACTGCAAAATGATTCCGTCCGCGACACGGCCGGCCATGTGCAGCACCTTCGGTCCGTATCCCGCGATCCAGACTCGCGGCGGATCCTTCGCCCAGGTCAATCGAGCCGCCTGCCCGTCGTGTTGAACTTCTCTGCCGGAGGTCAGATCGCGGAACTCTTTCACCGCCGACTCAAGCTGCAACCAACTCACAGGCTTTTTCCCCAAAACGCGCCGCGAACTGTCTCCGCGTCCGATGCCAAGTTCCATTCGTCCGCCGGAAATCAGATTCAGCGTCGCAAACAGGCTTGCCGTGACCGTCAAATCACGCGTCGCCGGATTCGTCACACATGTTCCCAGATGCATGCGCGCCGTGTTTGCCGCCATCAGCGTGAGCAGCGGATACGGCTCTTTCCACAGCACGTGCGAATCGAAGATCCAGCCATACTCGAAGCCAGCCTTCTCTGCCTGCCGAGTCAAACCCACAATGCGTTCGACCGAAATATCAGGTTTTATCGTTATCCCGAATTGCATGGCTGGTCCCCTTCGTGAAGTAATACAGGAAGCCGCTGGTGAAGAACCAAAGGGCGGCAGTGTAGCATAATTTCCTCTCTACTCTGACGGTGCGGGAGGTTGCATGGGCTTCGATACGGTTATTCAAAATGGTTCGGTCGTTACCGCAACGGATACTTACAAAGCGGACGTCGCGATCACCGCGGGCAAGATCGCAGTGATCGGCAAGGATCTGCCCGTGCAGAATGCCTCCCATGTGTTGGATGCAAGCGGGAGACTCGTGCTGCCCGGCGGCATCGATGTTCATACCCACCTCGATATGCCCTTCGGCGGAACGACAAGCGCCGATGACTTTGAAACCGGTACGCGTGCGGCCGCTTTCGGCGGCACGACCACGCTGATCGACTTCGCGATTCAATACAAAGGTCAGAAACTGCGTCAGGCGTTCGACACTTGGATGGCCAAAGCCTCGAGCAAGGCCGTCTGCGACTATGCGTTTCACTGCATCGTAACTGACGTCTCCACCGGGCAGCTATCCGAGATGAACGATCTGGTGCACGAAGGAGTCACCAGCTTTAAGTTGTTCATGGCTTATCCTGGCGTGTTCATGCTTGACGATGGAAGCATCTTCAGAGCGCTGCAGACAACATCGAAAAACGGTGGCCTCGTCTGCATGCATGCCGAGAACGGAAGCGCGATTGACGTAATCGTGCAGCAGGCGTTAGCTGAAGGGAAGAAAGCGCCGAAATATCACGCCCTGACGCGTCCGACAACTGCCGAGGCCGAAGCCACGGCCCGCGCTATCGCGCTCGCAGAAATGGCCGGTGCGCCAATCTACATCGTTCATCTCAGTTGCAACGATGCCCTTGAAAAGGTGCGCGAAGCCCGCGACCGCGGACTCCCCGTCTACGCCGAAACGTGCCCGCAGTATCTTTACCTCTCAATCGAAAATTTCGACGCTCCCGAATTCGAAGGGGCCAAGTACGTTTTCACTCCGCCTCTGCGCGAGAAATGGCATCAGGAAAGACTTTGGAATGGCTTGAAGCGCGATCACCTGCAAGTAGTGTCAACCGATCATTGCCCCTTCTGCTTCAAGGAGCAAAAAGAATTGGGCCGCGATGATTTCACAAAGATCCCCAATGGCGGACCGGGCGTCGAGCATCGAATGAGCCTGATCTATTCCGGCGGCGTGGCAGGGGGCCGATTCAGCGTCAGTCGGTTCGTCGAACTCGTCTCGACCACGCCGGCGAAATTGTTTGGACTCTATCCCCGAAAAGGGACAATCGCGGTTGGCAGCGACGCCGATCTCGTGATCTTCGATCCGAATCGAAAACACACGATCAGCGCTAAGACTCATCACATGCGTGTGGATTATTCGATGTTCGAAGGCATTCAGGTCACGGGCATGCCCGATATAGTTTTGTCACACGGCAAAGTCGTAGTCGATCACGACAAGTTCCTCGGCAAACCGGGTCAGGGAGAATTCTTGCGTCGTTCGACGCATCAGCAAGTGAACGGATAAGCGTCATCGCAAGGCTCGATACAGCGACTCTTTCCATCGCTGGTTATCAATTTGCCAGCACACCTTCGCTTTATGTCCGCCGCTGATTGCCGGTTCCCACGTGGAGCGATTGCGCTCGTCTTCCGCGACATTCAATCGATCTACGACAGTCATTCCACGCGTCAGTTCGCTTTGCGTTTCCACTTCAACGTAGTGCTCGCTCCAATCCGTTCCGACAGTCGGGTCCAACGCCAAACACATCGCAACCGGATCAGGAAGGCAAATCCCATCCTCGCCGGTCTGCACTTTCAGCGCCGTGCGGGCGTGACTGTTGCACTCGATGGCAAAGTGAGCCAGCTTGGTATTGAATGTTTCGACTTTCTCGATATCGCCTCCGCTCAACACTGCTCCGCCCCGGCATAGATGCCATCCAATCAACTCGACAGGCAAGCCGCTGCGCATCACAATGCTCGCCGCTTCAGGATCGACCCAGATGTTGTACTCCGCGGCTGGAGTGACATTCCCTTCGCAACAAGGCGCGCCGCCCATCACCACGCAGCGGCTGACTTTTGCCGCAATCTCCGGCTGGCGGGAGACGGCCAGCGCAAGGTTCGTCAGGGGACCAAGCGTGATCAAAACAAGCCCAGGGTTCGCATCGATAGTTCCGATGATTGCATCGACGGCATGTCCGATCTGTGGCCTTAGACGAGGCGCGGGATAGTCGTGATCCCCAAGTCCGTCGCGCCCATGAAACCAGGTTGCGTTTTCATAGACCCGCACCAGTGGCTTCTCCGCCCCGGAATATACCGGCACATCAGCTCCGCACAACTCGACCGTGTAGAGCGCATTCCGGGTTGCCTGATGAACATCGACATTTCCCGCAACAACCGTGATTGCCGCAACGCGCACGTCCGGCGCGCGCAGAGCCATGATCAGAGCAACGGCATCGTCAGACGCTGTATCGGTATCGACCAGAAAGGTCCGAGGCATGCGCCTAAGAATAGCAGAGCGCTCATCGACAGAGCGCCACACGAGACTACTTGTGACTCTGAGCGAACAAGTGTAGAGTTACACGTCTTCCAGGGGGACTAATGTTCACACCGCCAACATTTACTGTTGCGCTGTTGATGATGATTTCAAGTGCGATCTGCTGGGGTTCGTGGGCCAACACCTACAAGGGCGTCAAGAATTACCGCTTCGAACTTTTCTATTGGGATTACGCCATCGGCATTTTCCTGATCTCACTCGTTCTTGCCTTCACCATGGGAAGCATGGGGCACGATGCTTCGAGTTTTCTGCCAAACGTGCAATCTGCCGACGGAAAGGACATTCTTTCCACCATGGTCGGCGGCGCGATTTTCAATCTCGCGAATCTTCTTCTCGTCGCCGCGATCGACATGGCCGGGCTCGCGGTCGCGCTGCCCGTCTCAATTGGAATTGCGCTCGTAGTCGGAACGCTTTTGAACTACATCCTGCAACCGACAGGCAGCCTGGTATTTTTGTCTGCCGGAGTCGCATGCGCATTGATCGCAGTGGTCCTCGACGGTAAAGCATTCGGCAGCCTCCCAGGGGCGCACACCGCGTCGCGCAAGAGCATCATCATCTGTGTCATCTCCGGCGTGTTGATGGGACTGTGGAGCCCATTCACGACCTATGGCACAACTCGCGGCCACGCTCTGACTCCATATAGTTCGTGCGTCTTCTTGTGTTTTGGAGCGCTGCTCTCGTGCTTTGTGTGGAACATCTACTTCATGAAGCGTCCTCTCGCGGGAGAGCCAGTCGGGTTCAAAGGATTCTTCAGCGGCCCGCGTTCCGGACATTTACTTGGACTGCTCGGCGGAATCATCTGGGGAGTCGGCACAGTTTTCAATGTCGTCGCTGGGAAGGCGACTGGATTCGCAATCTCCTACGCCATCGGCCAATCAGCTCCGATGGTCGGAGCTCTATGGGGCATCTTCGCGTGGAACGAATTCAAGGGTGCGCGCTCCAATGCCAAGATCTACCTGACGTTCATGTTCGTCTTCTATGGGTTGGCGATTCTGTTAGTCGCGCGCGCGAACGGCTAGATCTATTTTCCCTTCAGCCGGCTGACGAAGAGTTTCAAAAATCCCTCGGCATTCGAGGCCAGGCACACCCGCGCGTTCGAGGTTAGCGGCGTCAGTCCGTCGATTTCGTAGTGATCTCCGTGCAGCACATTTTTCTCGTCGTAGCCCATGCGATTGGCGACCGTTTCGCCGCGCGTGAACTCTCCCTTCGTCTCGACGTCGACGTGCATGTCCTTCAGCGTAACCAGCGCTGGATTGATCACAGTCGCAACAGCTAACGGATCGTACATCGCCGCACCCTGATATCCGCTTTTCTCTGATCGTGTGAGGTAATAGTCCGCAAGCTTCGCGACGAAATCGCTCTCCGGCCCGTGCTGCGACTGCAAATCGGCAAGATGACTCCGCATCATCAGCGTTCGCTCGCCCACATCGGATCCGATCATCGTGACCATCCAACCCGCCTTAAACACGATCGATGCCGCTTCCGGATCGTTGTAGATATTCGCCTCCGCCGCGCCGTCGACATTTCCGCCAGTGATCGAGCCACCCATAATCACGATATCCTTCACGAGCGGCACAATCGACGGATCCTTCGAAACTGCAAGAGCAATGTTTGTGAGCGGCCCAACCGGAATCAATGTGAGCTCATGCGGATACTTGTGAACCATCTCGATGATGAGATCCGGACCGAAGCGAGCATCCGCTTTGCACTTCGAGGCCGGCAATTCCACTCCCGCCAAGCCATTCGGCCCGTGCCAGTATTGTGCGGTGATCAGTTTCTGATTCAGCGGATGCTGAGCGCCCCCGGCCACGATCACATCGCACCGGCTGGCAAGCGAGACAATCTTCAGAGCGTTCTCCAGCCCTTGCTTGCCATCCACATTGCCCGGGACGACCGTGAGCGCCTCGACCTTCAATTCAGGCGAATTCAGTGCCAGCAAAATCGCCATCGCATCGTCAATGCCGGGATCGGTGTCGATGATCACGCGTTGCGGCGTCGCAGCAACGGCACTTGCAAGAACCCACAAAAGAAATGCGCACACGACGATCAGTTGTTTCACGAGAAGAATCCCCTATTTTGATTTTGAAAAAAGATCTACAGCAGCATGCCCGCGATCGAAGCAGACATAAGATTCGCCATCGTCCCTGCAAGCATCGCACGGAAGCCAAGTCGCGCTAGCTCGCCCCGTTTGTTCGGCGCCAACGCACCGATTCCGCCAATCTGGATTCCGATCGAACTCAGGTTCGCGAATCCGCACAACGCGAACGTCGCAATCGTGAACGAGCGCGGATCAAGCGTCGCTCTCTGTGGCCCGAGCATCGAGAAAGCGACGAGTTCGTTCAGCACCATGCGCGTGCCGAGCAGGTTCCCGATCGCTGTGCAGTTATGCCAGGGAATTCCGATCAGCCACGCTACGGGCGCGAACAGCACGCCGAGCACACTTTCCATGCTCACAGGAAACCATCCGATGTGACGGTGAATGCCCCCCATAATCCCATCAAGCAGCGCGACCAGCGCAAGAAACGCGATCAGCATCGCGCCGATGTTGAGCGCCATATGCAGCCCATCGCTTGTGCCGCGCGCGATAGCACCCAGCAGGTTCTCGTGCTTCTCTTTTTCGGCTTCGTCCTGGCTCATTACCACTTTCCCGGCAGTTTTCGGATTCTCGGTTTCAGGCACGAGCATCTTCGAAATCAGAATAGTTCCCGGAGCAGTCATGATTACTGCACTAAGTACGTGCCGCGGCTCCGCGCCAAAGGCGAAGTACGCCGCCATGATCGAACCGGACACGTGTGCCATACCGCTGGTCATCACAGTCATCAACTCCGAATGAGTCAGATCAGGCAGGAACGGGCGAATCGTAACCGGCGCTTCCGTCTGACCCATAAAAATACTTGCTGCGACGTTGAGCGACTCGGCGCCGCTCGCGCCCATGAAACGCGTCATCGCCCACGCAGCGACTCGAATGATGAGTTGCATGATGCCGTAGTGATAGAGAATCGCAAACAACGCGCAGATGAAAATAACAACTGGGAGAACCTGAAACGCAAACACAAATCCGATATTCGAATTCTGCTTACCGAGAGGGCCGAAGACAAATTCCGAGCCCGCGAAGGAGTAGGCGAGAACGCGATTCGCGGCATCGCCAATCACCTGAAACATGTGTCGCCCAAACTCTACGCGAAGGACGAAGATAGCAAACGCTATCTGCAGGCCCAATCCCCAAGCCACAGTCTTGACTCGAATGGCGCGACGGTTGGTCGAGAAAATGAAAGCCAGCCCGAGCATCGTCAGAAGTCCTAGAATTCCGGTAAATCGTCCCATTCCATTCGCTCCCCGCGGATTATGACTTGCGGATGACTTTGTTAATTAACGGCCTTGGCTTAGGCGCAACATCCCCGATTTGACAGCTCTCTGAAATCAGCTGACGCGCGCGTTCGCCCCGCGACTCATCGTTGTAGTGAATCGTAGCAATCGGCTCGCCGACATTGACGCGGTCCCCGACTTTTTTGTGGAGCACGATTCCAACCGCAGGATCGACCGAGTCTTCCTTGCGTTCGCGCCCACCGCCGAGAATCACGCACGCCGTGCCCATCTGCTCACATTGCATCGAACCGATATACCCTGCCTTCGCAGCCGCAACCTGCATTGTCTGGCGCGCCAGGGGAAGCCGACCTGCATCGTCGAGGACGTGAGCATCGCCTCCCTGCAGTTCGACCATTTTCCGGAATTTTTCGAGTGCAGATCCGGAAAAGATCAGCTCCGCGCTGCGCTTCTTCCCTTCCTCGACGGTTTTAGTCGCCCGACCCAGATGCAGCATCCAGCCTGCGAGTTCAAGGCACAGATCTTTCAAGTCTTCCGGGCCGCCACCCTTCAGAACCTCGATCACTTCGACTACCTCCAGCGCGTTGCCAATCATATTTCCGAGCGGCTGATCCATGTCCGTAATCAGCGCCACGACCTGCTTGCCCATCCGCTCGCCCGTTTCCACCATCAACTCGGCAAGAAATACGGCGTCCTTTTCATTTTTCATGAAGGCGCCAGAGCCGGTCTTGACGTCGAGCACAAGGGCATCGATGCCTTCAGCTAATTTCTTGCTCATAATCGATGCGCAAATGAGATATGGACTCTCGACCGTGCCCGTGACATCACGCAGCGCGTAAAGTTTGCGGTCCGCCGGAGCGATTTCCGCCGTCTGACCGATCATCGCGCAACCGCAAACCTCAAGCAGACGTCGAAACTCTGCGACCGGCAGATTCACATTGAAGCCGGGGATCGACTCTAGTTTGTCGAGCGTACCGCCAGTGTGTCCCAGTCCGCGGCCGCTGATCATCGGCACCGCAATGCCCGCCGCAGCCACCAAAGGTGCAAGCACGAGCGACGTTTTGTCGCCGACTCCGCCGGTGGAGTGCTTGTCTACTTTTCTTGCCGGCAGATCCGAAAGCGTGAGGACCTCTCCTGAGCGCAGCATCGCGTCCGTCAACGCCGCAGTCTCGGCACGCGTCATGCCTCGCAGAACCACGGCCATGAGCCAGGCAGAAACTTGATAGTCCGGAATCTCGCCTTTCGTAAATGCGTTGACCAGGCCTGCGATCTCACCTTGCGAAAGCTCGATCGCATCGCGCTTCTTGCGTATGACGTCGATGGCGCGGAATGTTTTCGAAGCAGCGATGGATGGGCTCACTTGAGGCGAAATCCTTCGGGAAGCAATTCTGTGATGTGCGCCTGCTTGGGACCGTTGGCGCCTTGAAAATAAATCATTGCGTCGGGTCCAAATTCGTAAATCACCTGCCGGCATGCGCCGCACGGCGAGCAGGCCACTCCGTGATCGTTGGTGACTGCAACCGCCTGAATCTCGATCTTCGGACCCAACTCCGCGACCGCCGAGAAGATTGCAGTCCGCTCCGCGCAATTCGTCATTCCGTAGGAAGCGTTCTCCACGTTGCATCCGGAAAAGACTTTGCCATTCGTCAGCAAAATCGCTGCTCCAACGTGAAAGCTCGAGTACGGAGCGTGAGCGTTTTTCATAACCTTCATCGCCGTGCGTTCAAGTTGCTCCCGAACGCCCGCGCCAGGTCTAGTCTTGCGAGTTGAGGAGCGCGACATGCCGGTTGGAAGTCCCCTGGGACGAAACGAATCGTGCGCCATTGTAACCTTTTGCGCCTGGTCCTGTTCTTCCTTGCAAAAATGATTCAGCTGGGTGCGTCCGTTCGCTACGACTCGCCTTGCGACACCGGGTACCGTACAATGCAACCCAAGATAGAGTGCCCCCCGCTGGGGGCACCAAGAAGGCCTGTTGATGCCGGGGAATCACGAACACTCCAACATTGGGCGGAACTCGGATAATCGCATCGCCTCCGGCGACGCCTATCCAGCTCACTCGATTGCCACACTGAATAGCCGGCCTCTGTTGGCCAATAACGGCATTCCGCTCGACTTAAATTGGATCCAGGAGATTCGCGTAAACACGAGCGCGGTCGAGCGCCGCGCTCAGTCGCAAGTCGCGCGCCGCACCGTGAAGAAAGAATGGCAAGCGGCCTGGCTTCTCCGCGCGATCTCCTGCATGGATCTCACAACGCTCTCTGGAGACGACACAGACGAACGCGTGCGCCGGCTCTGCGCCAAGGCACGTCAACCCATCCAACGAGAACTAGTAGAGAAACTCCAGATCGAAGAACTCGGAATCAAAGTTGCCGCAGTTTGCGTTTATCACACCTTTGTCGAAACAGCTTTGCACGCTCTCGAAGGGAGCGGCATTCACGTTGCTGCAGTTTCCACTGGATTCCCCGCCGGACTGTCTCCACTCGCGGAACGTGTCGCCGAAATCCGCCGGTCTGTGGAGGCCGGCGCACACGAAATCGACGTCGTCATAACGCGCGCCCACGTCTTCAGCAGCCGATGGCAGGCGCTCTACGACGAGATCGCGGCATTCAAACAAGCCTGTGGATCCGCCCACATGAAAGTCATCCTCGGAACAGGCGACCTGCTCACATTGCGAAATGTCGGGCGCGCCAGTGTGGTCGCGATGATGGCCGGCGCCGACTTTATCAAGACATCGACCGGCAAGGAAGCAACGAACGCAACCATCCCCGTCAGCCTCGTCATGGTCCGTGCGATTCGCGAGTACGCTCGGCAGACCGGAATGGCAGTCGGCTTCAAACCCGCTGGCGGCATCCGAACCGCAAAGCAATCTTTGGACTGGCTCTCCATGATGAAAGAAGAAGTCGGAGACTCATGGTTGCGAGCCGAAATGTTTCGCTTCGGAGCGAGCGGCTTGTTGGGGGATATCGAGCGGCAGCTGGAATACTACGCCACCGGCCGATACTCCGCCGACTATCGCCACCCGATTGCATAAGTATTTTGTGCGAGTAATCGAGACCTATGAGTATCGCGGAAAAATTCGTCAGCATGGAATACGGCCCCGCGCCTGAGGATCCGAAAGAGGCCAGGTCGTGGCTTGATCGTCACGAACGCCGCTTCACTCATTTCATCCACGGCAAATGGCAGTCGTCGGCAGCGGGTGCATTCTTCGATACGCTCGATCCATCGACCGGAGAGAAGCTCGCCAGCGTCGCTCAGGGCGGCGCCGCCGACGTCGACGCTGCCGTGCAGGCGGCGAAAGCGGCGTCTCCTCGTTGGCGCGCGCTCACTTCTCATGCCCGCGCCCGCTATCTATACGCACTCGCGCGTCTTGTTCAGAAGCACTCGCGGTTGCTCGCCGTCCTCGAAACCATGGACAACGGGAAGCCAATTCGCGAGAGCCGCGATATTGACATTCCTCTCGTGGCGCGCCATTTCTACTACCACGCAGGCTGGGCCCAACTGCTGGATCAGGAGTTCCCCGATTACGAACCCTGCGGCGTAGTCGGACAAATTATCCCGTGGAATTTTCCGCTGCTCATGCTGGCATGGAAGATCGCGCCCGCCTTGGCAACCGGCAATACGGTCGTACTGAAGCCTGCCGAATTCACACCGTTGACGGCGCTCGCCTTCGCAGAACTTTGTCAGGAAGCTGAACTCCCTGCCGGTGTGGTCAACATCGTCACGGGTGATGGCAGGACGGGCGAAGCTCTGGTGAAGCATCCCGAGATCGACAAGATTGCATTCACCGGTTCTACCGAAGTCGGACGCGCGATTCGCGGAGCCACTGCCTCCAGCCACAAGCGCCTCTCCCTCGAACTCGGCGGAAAATCTCCCTTCATCATCTTCGAAGACGCGGATCTCGACAGTGCCGTCGAAGGACTCGTCGACGGAATCTGGTTCAATCAAGGACAAGTCTGTTGCGCCGGTTCGCGCCTCCTGATGCAGGAGAGCATCGCAGAAGCACTGATCTCAAAGATTCGCGATCGTATGAGCACCCTTCGAATCGGTCCTCCGCTCGATAAAGCCATTGATATCGGCGCCATCGTCGCGCAGGTTCAACTTGATCGCATTCAACGCATGGTGGCCCAGGGAGTCGCGGAAGGCGCGACTTGCTGGCAGCCGCAAGTTGCCTTGCCTTCGCAGGGACTCTACTATCCACCAACTCTTCTGAGCAACGTGCATCCGACGTCGATTGTTGCGCAGCAGGAAATTTTCGGCCCCGTGCTCGCCGCGATGACATTCCGCACTCCGACAGAAGCTGTTGAACTGGCGAATAACACGGTCTATGGACTGGCCTCTTGCGTGTGGAGCGAGAACATCAACGTTGCTCTACAAGTCGCGGCACAAATCAAGGCCGGAGTCGTCTGGGTCAACTGCACGAACTTGTTCGACGCGGCATGTGGTTTTGGTGGATACCGCGAAAGCGGCTACGGCCGCGAAGGCGGACGCGAAGGCCTGCTCGAATACATGGAACCGAAGTGGTTCAAGCATGCTCCGAAACTGCAGGCATCAAGCGCTCATCCTGCCGCTCCCGATGAGGATTCGCCTGAGGCCAGCACTCCAGCTATCGATCGCACTGTAAAGCTTTACATCGGCGGGAAGCAGACACGTCCTGATTCCGGCTACAGCATGGAAGTGCATGCCGCAGACGGCCGCCTCTTGGGCGAAGCTCCTCTCGGAAATCGCAAAGATATTCGCAATGCAGTCGAAGCAGCCAGAAAAGCCAGCGCATGGGCCAAGGCGACCGCGCATAACCGCGCCCAGGTGTTGTATTACTGCGCCGAGAATCTCGAATCGCGGCGTGACGAAGTCGTGCGCCGCCTCGTCGCAGCAGTCGGAGAAAAACAAGCCGCCGCTGAGTTCGAAACGAGCATCCGACGAATTTTCTCCTACGCCGCGTGGGCCGACAAGTTTGACGGAGCGGTGCATAATCCGCCATTTCGAAATATCGCAATCGCGATGAATGAACCGATCGGAACCGTCGGAGTTGTCTGCCCCACCGATATGCCGCTGCTAGGCTTCATCTCACTCGTTATGCCGCTGATCGCGATGGGAAATACGGTGGTCGCGATTCCGTCAGAAAAATATCCGCTCATCACGGGCGACCTCTACCAACTCTTCGACACCAGCGATCTTCCCGGCGGCACGGTCAACATTGTTACCGGCTACGTCTCTCAATTGCTAAAGACGCTCGCCGAACACGACGACATCGACGGCATGTGGTGTTATGGCGACGAAGCCACCGTTGCCTCCGCAAAAGCCATGTCCATCGGAAATCTCAAACAAGTCTGGACCAACGAAGGCCGGAAAATCGACTGGTTCGATCCGAATATTGCCGAGGGACGCTGGTTCCTTGAACACGCGACCCAGGTCAAGAACATCTGGGTTCCGTACGGAGAATAGTTCCGGATCCTGATCTTCGGACTAAAACGCTTAGCAGGGCAGATTTTCTTCTTCGCTCGTTGCTTTTGCCCACGACCGGAGCTACGATAGCTTCAATCATTTCGCCCGGCATTATCTCTTTCAAGTCCATGTTGACCGAGGAGGACCTATGGGCATCGCAGTTTCTCCGCAGATTCATCCGCACGTCGCGGAGTTCATCGACAAACCACGAAAAATGTTAATCAACGGACAGTGGATCAATTCCGTGTCCGGCAAAACTTTCCCCACGTACAATCCTGCGACCGGCGAAGTCCTTGCCCAGATCGCCGAAGGCGATCGCGCCGATATCGATCAAGCGGTAACGGCCGCACGCAAGGCTTTCGACAACGGCCCCTGGCGCAAGATGACCGCTTCCGAGCGCGGCCGCCTGATCTGGAAACTCGCCGATCTGCTCGAACAACACACAGAAGAATTCGGATATATCGAATCCCTCGACAACGGCAAGCCGCTCAACATCGCCAAAGCTGCGGATGTCCCTCTAGCTGTGGATCTCTTCCGCTACATGGCAGGATGGGCCACCAAGATCGAAGGCAATACGATCCCGCTCTCGGTTCCGTACACACCCGGCGCAAAATATCTCGCGTACACGTTGCGTGAGCCAGTCGGCGTCGTCGGGCAAATCATCCCGTGGAATTTCCCACTGCTGATGGCGGCGTGGAAACTTGGCCCCGCGCTGGCCACCGGGTGCACCGTCGTGCTCAAGCCCGCCGAGCAAACCCCGCTCTCCGCGCTCGCT
>Ga0070735_10000788_pt1 | contig 32205 bp, 23 predicted proteins | sample Coa_R1_FD_66443 | JGI IMG/M metagenome (GOLD analysis project Ga0070735, IMG submission 66443) | Surface soil microbial communities from Centralia Pennsylvania, which are recovering from an underground coalmine fire - Coalmine... | ecosystem: Environmental > Terrestrial > Soil > Unclassified ...
TGCCCGCAGGAACCGACCATGCGTTCGTTGCAAAGCTCGACGCCACAGGTTCTAACCTCATCTATGCGGACTACCTTGGTGGCAGCGGCGGAGACTACGGTTATGCGATCGCCCTCGATGCATCGAATAACGTCTATGTAACAGGCAGCACCGCTTCCAGCGATTTCCCGATGGTGAATCCTTTTCAGGGAACTTATCCGGGAAGCTTCAACGCATTTCTGTCAAAGATTTCTGCCGATGGTTCTTCCCTGCTGTACTCGACGTACTTCGGTGGAAACGGTTCTGACATTCCTTCGAGCGTTGCTGTTTCGCAGACGGGCGAAATGACGATTGCGGGCTACACCTCTTCGACAAATCTCGCGGTCGCGAACGCCTATCAAAGTTCGGCTTTCCCGAATCAAGGCGGCGTGTACGGTAATTATGGCTTCGTGACAAGGTTCAGTCCCGATGGTTCATCTCTTGAATTCTCGACATATTTCGGAGGCAGTGCGAACCAGCCTCTTAGCTGCGGATTAAGCACCTGCTGGCCTCAACCCGACAGCCAAATTATGGCCATGACGACGGACTCGAACGGGAATTCCTACGTAGGCGGCTACACGAACACATCCAACTTCCCTGCCACGTCCGGCGCCTATCTGACGACTAACACCACGCAGATGAACGCCAATGTGGGCTTCGTCAGCAAGTTCAACTCGGCAGGCGCGCTGCAATACTCAACCTATTTCTATGGATCGAGCGGACTTCCGATGAGCATAAATGCTATCGCCGTCGACGGTGCTGGGGATGCTTACATTACGGGCTTGGCCTTGAGTGATTCGACGTTCCCGGTCACATCGACCAGCATCTGTGATCCCGTTTCTGCCGGTTGGGCGTGCAGCTATTCCTTCGTGAGCAAGTTTGATCCGACGGGAGCGAGGTTGCTGTACTCGACATTCCTGGGGCCCAATAACGGCTCGGTTCCGGAAGCGATCGCACTCGACGCTAATGACGACGCCTATGTTCTCGGTTTCACCTCGAGCAATTCGTTCAGCGCGGTTAACGGAATTGAGCCATACGCCGGAGGCTATGATCTTCTGCTGGTGGAAATTGATCCTGCCGCAACCACGCAATTGTTCGCCACTTACCTTGGCGGCAGCGGCGACGAAGAACCGGCCCCCACAGGAATGGTGGCCGATACCAGCGGAAACATTTACCTCACGGGATCGACCTCTTCGACCGATCTTCCCGTTACCGCAGGTGCATTCCAGAGTACTTTTGCCGGAAATACCGACGGATTTGTCATGAAGCTCGGCGCTCCGCTGGTCCCGGCGCTCAGTCTCAATCCCCTGGCTTTGCAGTTCGGAAGTCAGGCAGTCGGTACCTCCAGCCAGCCGCAGAATATTGTGTTGAGCAACACTGGGACTGGAGCCCTGTCGATTGCGGCAATTACCCTCAGCGGAGATTTCTCGCAAACTAACAATTGCGGCAACAGCATCGTTGCCGGCGGCAGTTGCAGCGTAGCGGTTACGTTCACTCCAACTGTTGGAGGCACTCGCGTAGGTTCGTTAACGATTCAGGACAATGCCAGCGGTTCGCCGCAGTCCGTTTCCCTGAGTGGCACCGGTACGGTTGTGAGGTCCGATTTCAGTATCACTGGATCAGTAACCAGTGCGACGATTAAGGCTGGTAGCACCGCAACTTACGTACTTACCGTATCTGCCGTGGGCGGAGCCTTCAACAATGCGATTCAACTGAGCTGCAGTGGAGCGCCGTCGAAAGCGACATGCAGCGTGTCGCCAAGTTCGGTTACTCCCGGATCGAAGTCTGCGAACGTAACGGTCACCGTGACGACTGCCGGCTCGTCGGCGGAATTAGCTGGGCCGGCAGGATTCCACCCGATCTATGCGCTCTTGTTCCAACTGCCTGGATTCGGAATCTTTGGAATGTTCTTTGCGGGTTCGCCGCGCCGTTCGAAGCGTTACTCGAAGGCGATCATTTTGACGCTATTACTGATCGCGATGCTGTTGATGGTCGGTTGTGCCGGTGGCACCGGCATCGCTCAACAGCAGACCGGAACTCCGCCTGGCACATATTCCCTTACGGTCTCTGGTATTTCTGGATCGTTGCAGCACTCGCTTCCCCTCACGTTGGCGGTGCAGTAGGGCGTGGGCAACTGTTAGTTGCACGCCCGCATATTCTGGGTCACGCCCTGCAAGCTGATGGCTGAATTGGCCAACAGGGGCGCGGCCCAGAATTTGCTATGGTGCTTGCGAAGGTAGTAGGCGGCAAAGATCGAAACCGCGCTCTTGGCGGAAGCTACAGCGTAGACGCGCGGAGCAGTCGGGTGAGTGCCATAGAGATAGGGCGACTGAACTTCAACGTTGCATACGTTGGTTTTACCCGCAAGCCAGTTCTGAGTCGCAAACATTGTGGTGTAAGAGTCGGCGAAAGTTGCACCAGTCGACATAATCGAAAGAGCAACGAACTTACGGTCTATGACGGGCTTCTCAACCATGCGGGGCGCGGTCGTTACAACGGGTGCTTCGACGATGGCTGGCGCCGCTTCCGCCGCGATTACGGCGCTGGGCGCATTCGGCAGCTCTTTGGCCGATGCCACACCGACAGTAACCATTACCGCCATTACCAGCCGTATGAACGATTTCATGATTGCCTCTTTTGTGATCGGCTTCGCCATTTCGCTCGTTGCGCTTGCTGTCGCTGCCGTGCTGCGATCCGTCATGAACCCACATTACGTTGGGACATGTACTTTGCACAATCGGAAGTAAGTAATGGAAGTAACAGAAATTAGTAACCACACGCTTCGGCCATGTAGTCTGAGAAAGCGGGATCTTGCATGTGGATTGTTTCGCAGGGATTACAAGAGCATAGAGGAAACTGAGTGAGTGAAGAGTCTCAAATCCGGCAAACTGCGAATGGCGCTCCGATGCAGCTTCGCAAAGTGGATGGCCGTGAGTGGTGGCTGTGGGGCTTTGTCGTTGCCGTAACGCTGGGCTTGACGTTCGGCATCGTTTCGCTTACTTTTCCCGGCTTCCAATGGCCTACCGACGAACTGCACTCGACCAGCTTGAGAGAATGGGTTCGAGCCCTGGCAGCGTTGGTGCTTTTATTCGACATCTATAGTGTCTATCAGCATCTGCAACTTCAACGTATGCGCCGCCGGCTCTCAGAAAGAGAGCGTCTCTTCCACCTTATTACAGAAAATGCAGCCGACATGATTGCGGTTGTAGACCGACAGGGCAAGCGTCTTTATAACAGTCCGGCATATGAGAAGGTGCTTGGCTACACCGCCGAGGAGTTGGCTGCCACGTCCTCCCTTGAACAGGTACATCCGGATGATCGCGCCCGGGTCACGGAAACGGCACAGAAGGCGTATCGCACCGGTTACGGCGACTGTCTGGAATACCGCATTCGCCACAAGAACGGGACCTGGCGCGTGCTCGAATCCACCGCGAGCGCCATCCCCGGCAACCATGGCGAGATTGAAGGGCTGGTCATCGTCAACCGCGACATCACCGAGCGCAAACACGCCGAGGCGCTTCTGGCGCATCAGGCATTTCACGATGGGCTGACAAGCTTACCGAATCGTGCGCTCCTGCTTGATCGACTCCAGCGGGCCATTGCAGTGTCCAGGCGCCACCTGGATTACCGTTTTGCCGTACTCTTCATTGATATCGATAACTTCAAGGTCTTCAATGACAGCCTCGGCCATGGGGCCGGAGATGAGCTCCTCATCCAGATAGCACGCCGCCTGACCACATGTTTGCGCAGCGTAGACACGGTCTCGCGCGGACAGCAGAGCAAACTTGAGAACTACATCATAGGAGACAACACTCTCGCGCGACCCGGTGGGGATGAGTTTGTTGTTCTTGCAGCTGAACTGCGCGATCCCAGCGATGCCATTCGCATGTCCAATCGCATCCAGCAGCGTCTTGCTGAGCCCTTCGCCGTAAACGGGCGGGAAATTATTCTCTCCGCGAGCATCGGAATCATCATCAGCAGTAGCGCTACCACGAATTCCGAGGCTGTGCTTCGGGATGCGGAAATCGCCATGTATCGTGCGAAAAAGACGGGCAACGGGCACTGCGAGGTATTCGACGGCGCCATGCAGGCGGATGCGATGGGTCGCCTGCAACTTGAAACCGATCTGCGGAAAGCGCTCGATACCGGCGATTTTCGCGTGCACTATCAGCCGATTGTGTCGTGCGATAGCGCGAAGATTATCGGATTTGAGGCGCTCAGCCGGTGGCATCGTCCTCAAGGTCTGGCAAACCCGGCCGAGTTCATTCCTGTGGCGTGCGAAATCGGAGTGATCGTTCCCATGAATCGCCAGCTGCTTAGGCAAGCTTGCGAGCAGTTAAAAAACTGGCAATCACGATTTGCATCAGACGCTCCGCTGACCGTAAGCGTAAATGTCACGGCAACCGAGTTCGCGTTGCAGGATCTGGCGTCGCAAATGGGTCAGATCATCCACGAGTGCGGCATAAATCCAGCCCACATCACGTGCGAGATCACAGAAAACATTGCCATGGCCGACGTGGACCACTCGCTACGAACTCTCTCTCAGCTGAGCGAGCTTGGTGTTCGATTGAGCCTCGATGATTTCGGAACGGGCCTCTCATCTTTATATCGGCTGCGCCAGTTCCCGTTTCATACTCTCAAGATCGACCGCTCCTTCATTGCGACGCTGAACGAGTCCGCCACGCGCGAGATCGTACGAACGATTATCACGCTCTCGCACAATCTGGGGCTGAAAGTCGTGGCGGAAGGAATCGAACAAACTGAGCAGTTCGAAATCCTGAAGGAATTCGGTTGTGAGATGGCTCAGGGATACCTGTTCGCAAAACCGGTCGACGCCGCATCCGCCGAACAGTTACTGAGCGCTGAAAGGAATGCAAACCAGCACGAAAGGTGCAAGGTCATTGCCAAAGGCACGTCGCACTTTACCGCAAAAGCACCCTAAAGTCGAAATCAATACCCGCTTCTGTTCAGAAGTGTATCGATGCGTTTCCTCATAGCGAGCAAGTGCATCGTTTGTACCATTTCGGAGGGCCTGATTATGAAGATTCTGGTGATCGAAGACAGCCGCCTGTTGCAGATCGCACTTTCGCGCACGCTGGCAAAAGCTGGACACGAAGTGATTGCCGTTGGCGACGGGCATGAAGGCTTGCGGCGCGCCCAGGAGGCAGGTCCTGACATGATCCTTCTCGACATGATGCTCCCCACACTTGAGGGCACGAGCGTTCTCCGGCTGTTGAAGGAAAACACTCTTACCAAGGGCATTCCTGTCGTAGTTTTATCTGGACTCTCTCAGAAGAACGAGCAGAAGCTCAAGGAAAACGGAGCCGCGGGGTATCTCGAGAAATCAGTCCTGAACCTGAATGGCGATGGCGCCCCCCTGCTCTCCGCGTTGAACGATCTTTGGAAGGAAGTCGGGGTCGGACATTCATGACGAGGATTCAGTCCACGAAAGTATAAGAACGTACCCGATTCCGAAGTGTCCGGTCCCTGCGGGCCGCTCTTTCTCCTGAGTCGGCCGTCAGCCTGGGGATCGTCGCGCTGAAATGTCGAGACGCCCTTACTGAGATCGCTGTATCCGATCTATTACGGCAATAATCTTCGCTTGATCAAAGCCGCCGAAGCCCTCCTTCGCGCCAGTAATTGCACGCATTCCCGCTTTGCCGTAAACCGCGCATCGCGTGCGGACATCCCAACGAAGCAAACTTTGGACGAAAGGCTCCACACCCAGAGTAGAACCACGTTTGGACTGAAGCCCAACGCAGCGAGTGCGCGGAGATGAAATATGGCGGAAAGAAACTTCAACGATCCACAGCAGCGCGATGAATATCGGCGGCAGTTAGAGGATGAGAAAAACCTGCCTCCAGGCAGCCTGCGAACGAGTGGCCCAGGACCGACGCGTCCTCGCCGGGGTTCCGGTGCGATGTGGTGGTGGCTTCTGTTTCTTGCGGTAGTCATTGCCTGCATTTGGCTGATCCCCTGGGGAACGAGAAATGACACAGGAACGAATCCCGGAGTCCACCGTGCAGCCGGTACTCCGACGCCCAACAACCCAAACGGCACGAATGACGTCTACCAACACAATCTATCCCACACCACTGCTCCGCAACCAACAACAGTGGGTGACTTGGCCGCAAATCCGCAATCGTTCGAAGGAACGACGGTCGTGCTGCGAAGGGCCACAGTGCAACAACGCCTCGGAAAAGCCGCGGTTATCGTCGGGCCAGGAAACGGGACCCCTACTGCCCAACCGTCGGTGACCGTGCTGCTCCCCGCGAACCAGTCGACGGCCGAACTGCGTCATGGCGCGAAGGTGCAAATCACAGGCACTCTGAGCGCCGCTCCAGCGCAAAATGACAATCTCGGATTGTCGAATACGGAGGCGCAGCACGTGCGGCAACAGGGCTATTACTTGCGCGCATCGGCAATTGCTCCTACCTCAGAAGCGGCGAATAGCGGAGGTGGCGGAGGGCAGTAGCGGCAAATCGGCGTCGGGGCTCGACAAAAGGCCTGAGTGCCGACGCCTCTGCGGTATTCGCCGAACATCCCGGTCGTAAACTATTTTGGTTTTCTCTTGGCTTTTTTTGGGCTCTGGTCTATTCCCCACATGTGCATATGGCATTTGCGGCACATGTCATTGGTCTCGGTATTTTGGTTTAGTGCGTCCTCCGGAATCTCGGCTCCCGCTTTCAGGAGGCTCGCCTGCGTTCCGCCGTGAGCACGGTGGCAACTCGTACAAGACATTTCATCCCCGGTCAACGGATCAAGAATGCCGGCTACCGGATGCATCGCATACGGATGCCCGATCCTGTTGTCGCCGGTCAGAGTAATCGTGGGCAAGTAGCGCGAGGTGAGACCCTCCGGATTTCGCAGATGGCAGCTGAGGCATAACTGGTTCACGGCAGCGCGCAAGAGATGCGCGTTCGATGAGACGTGCGGCGAATGGCAGCGTATGCACATCGCCGACTCATACGGCAGATGCGTGTACGCGAATGTTTCCGCTTTGTGGCACTCCAGGCAGAGCATTGATTGGGATCGCTTCTGTCCAATAAACGTCAGATCATTGCGCTGCTCGACAACGTGACAGGCCAGGCATCCCTGCTTCAGTGCAGCGTGAACATACTTCCCTGCAGCGTGATCAGCGTGGCAATCGACGCAGGGCGACTGGGTATCCAAAGGCGGATGCTCGCTCGCACGGCAGGGCAAAGGAAGGGCCAGAACGACGAAGATGAACAACCCGCGGAATACTCTCGTTCCGATCATCGCAGCGTCCAATTAGCGACTCTGACTCTCCCCGCTCATATTTCCTCCCCCTGCTTTCAATCGAACTTTCAATCGAACCAGATACGGCCAGAACGGAGTCACCTCCAGCGCCAGCTTGTCCTTTGGCGAGTAGATTCTCGGAGGCCGCGCCTTCACAAACTTCATCTGTCCAGCCCAGGGATCAAGCTTCACGCGGCTGCCGAGCGGTAGAGCTGCCATCTGTTGCGGATTCTCCAGATCCAGGGCGGGAGCTGCATCGGCGACGGAAGTCATGAACGACACGCGATTGTCCGTAATCAGGCTTTCCCCAAGATTTGCCTTGATCAGGTTCGGAATCTTGTGGCCGTACTTCGCGAGAGCTTTTAGAAACAGTCCTGCCTCGGCGAGATTGTTTTTATATGGTGAATTGGCCAGAATTTTCATTCCAAGGGCGTCGGCTTCAGACTCCTGCTCAGGTGTGTGCTTGAAATCGAAGAGCGGCAATCGCTTCAGCGTCGGGACAACCATCCGGTCGTTAAAGGCGAAGCTGCTGTCCAGTTCATGACCGAGCGCAGCATGCGCCAGGCTATGCGACAAGATTGCCGCGAGCGCGGCTTCGTTCGGAAGGGCGTCGAGCAGACCGCGGCTGACCAGAATTGTGTGTCCAATGGTCGCCACTTCAATCGGAGTCGTCGCAAGAATCCGGCATCGAATCTCCGGGTCGAGATCGATCTTGTTCGTCACTTCGAGATTGTTGATTACCATCGCCAGAACCTTGTCGACCTCGCCCTCAGGCACGACGAGTCCAAGTTCTTCAAGCTTGGCGATGACGTTGTCCTCCGCTCGCCGTTGCCATGCCCTCTGAATGTCGACTGGGCTCTGATCGGGATTGTCCGAGAGATCCTTAGCCGCATTCGGATCGACCGTAATTTCCGAGAATTCCGATTGCCTTCCAGCTGGCGAAAGATTGTAGCCCCATAGCCGCGTCTGCGCCTTCAGCCGCGGATTGTGCGTTTGCGGCTTGCTAGAATCGAATTCCTCCGAATAGACGACTGCCGGCAACCAGACTCCTTCGCGCAAATTCATGCGCCAACTGTCGACATGGAAGGTCCCATAACTTCCGTTGAAACGCACGATGTTATAGCTTTCGTCTTCGACCCATATCGCGCCTTTGAACCGGTTGGCCTGATCCTTGTGCGGAATCACTTCGAATACCAGGCAACGAACTTCACCGAGAAATTCACGCTGCGTGAAACGGAACTGGTAATTCTTGCGATCGAAGCCGGCGCGATCGACAAAGATCATGCTCGAGAAGCCAACGGGACTGAGCGAATAGAGTTTCGAAAACGCGCCTGCCATCCGCTCGACCAGCCGCTTGTCGAGAAAGAATTCTTCTTTTGTCTGCTGAAACTGTACGCGACCGAGGAAGTACCGGTCTTCCGCAGGAACGAATCCGAGCATGGGGTCTCGCTGCATGCGCTGCAGATAGGTTTCGACCATCGGACTGTAATTGCGCATCGTGTCTGAGAGCGCACGTTCGTTCGCGACGATCCGAGCCACGACCTGGTCGGAGTTGAATGTGGGCTTTTCCCCGAAAAAAATCCCTGAGAGAAGGGCCAAAGAAAAAATCAGCAAACAGGAGCGGCGAATCATAGTCGCCTCCTACGCGAAATCTGTAGCGCCTGAGCGGTAAAATGACTTCAGACCATGCTGTTCAGAAGAATGTGAATCCGAATCGAGGCAGGAACTGGTATCGATGCACGTGGGCGGGATTCGATCCGTACGAGCACTTACGGTCGTCCCAGCCGCACGGCACGGTATAGAAAGTGAACGCGCCACTTCAGAGCTCAGGCGAGCATTCGGGGGAAGTGATACGAATGTTATCTATACTGTAGAAATCAGCAGTGCGGCGGCGCACGCCGAAGCGTGACGGCGGTCATAGCGCAATGCGCGGCAAATTCAGTTGGCTTGTGCGGTTTTCTTATTACCGTGCGCTTTCACTTCGGCAATCAGCTTCTCGACAACTTCCTTATCTTTGAACCCGGGATTCGATTTCAGCAATTGGTTCCAAGCCGCAATTGCGCCCGCCGTATCGCCTTTGCGCTTCCACCGGATCAGGCCCAGATTTAGCAGGGTCCCGGCATGTTTCGGATCGTAAGTCAGCGACTTCTCCAGTTGCGCAATGGCACCATCCACATCTCCCTGGTAGTACAGGCATGAAGCCAGATCGGTGCGCGGCCCGACATTCGCCGGATTTGCATCGAGCGACTTCCGATAGTAGCTGGCGGCAAGCTGAAACTGGTGGGTCATGCGATAGATGTTTCCCACCTGGTTCAGCAGATCCGGATTCCTGGGATCGGTCTTGAGCTTCTCGAGAAGCGGTTCGGCCTGCTTGTCGGCCATCCGCTTCATGTCATCCAGAGATGGCATCTGCTGCGTATCCCCTGCGGCCACCGCCGCAGCGGCAGCTGGCTGGGGCGCGGTCGCAGAGGAGACCGGAGCGGATCCACGCACCAGATAGCCCACAACCACGCCGATCAGCAAGCAGATTACGGCCATGACGTAAGCCTGCCAGGGCTGCCAGGTGGAGTCGGAATTCGAAAACTGGCGGTTTTCGCTCATCAAGAGGAAAGAAGCATTTCGCGTTCCAGACAAAAGAAGGCGGCCAAATAGTTGGGGTTTCGGAACTTAGCGGCTGACATGAGCCTCAGCCGACACCTGATCTCGCGCCAAAAACCGCGCCTGCTGCGAGAAAAAGCGCACCCGCAGTTCGAATAGGTACGCAGGCAACCTCGATGAGCCTTTCCCAATTTGCGAAGCCGTCAACGTGACGTTCGTAATTGTGGGATACCTTCGCGCACTGGAGTCCTCGGCGGACATGTCGAAGTGACCAGTAATGGCACTGCTGTCTCATCGGCATGGCTGGTCGTTGGCGGTTCTGCTCTCGATTTTTCCGTTCGTCTTCGCGTCCGACAACCCAAACGATGCCCCACCAACGACCTTTTACTCCAGCCCGTCGGAAGTTCGCATCTCGTTCTTCGCGACCGAGAACAATCGTCTGGTCAGCGAAATTGGAAAAGATGACTTCGCCGTCGTGGACAACGAGGAAGTCATCCGCAACTTTCGAAGCCTGGCCCGATCGAACGAAACTCCGCTGGACGTCCTGATTCTGCTCGACGCGAGCGCCTCTGTGAAATCGCGCTTTCATCAGACGATGCGTGACGTCGTTTCCCTGGTTTCCAGTCCCGAGCTTGCCGGCACGCACATCGAGGTCGTCCGCTTCGCCGGCCTTGCTCCCGACGTGCTGTGTTCTGGAAATTGCAGGACCTCGGCCGCGCAGGAAGAACTTCTCGCCTCGGAACCTTCTGGAGCTACGCCGCTTTATGACGCTCTGGAATACTCCGCGGAGCTGCTCTCGAGAAGGCGTACTCCCGACCTTCGCCAGTTGCTGCTTCTCTATTCCGACGGCAACGACACAGTCAGCAAGACTTCGCCGCGCGACGCGCTGGACGCCGTCGTGGCAAGCGATGCCCTGCTCTACGCAATCAGCATCAATCGTTCCCAGGACACTGCAGGCGATGCTGCCCTCCAACAATTCTCCCGCGCAACCGGCGGGCGAGCGTTTCCAATGAAGAATGGTTCCGTCTCGATTCTCGAATCTATCTTGCAGGATCTGCGCGCCTCTTACGTCGTGACCTATCCGCTTCCCAGCCGCGCCCCTGGATTTCACTCGCTCCATATTCTTCCTAAACACAACCTGAACCTGCGCTTCCATTGCCGGAGAGGATATTTCTATGCAGAGAAGCAATGACATCAAAATCGTGAAACACTTTTTCTTGCTGGTGTTCGCCGTTTGGACCGTTCCGTTTGCGTCGGCGGGAATCTACCAGCAGGGCACCGTCATCCGCATGCGAATGGGAGACTGCCTGCCCGTGCGCCACGGATTCATGGTCGCCTTCGGAGGGCAGCCCGCACAACCAGCACCCGAAGTCTGCCCGGAATACACTCTCGTCTCGGACAAAGTCGTGTTCGTAATCGTCGGCTCTTCGTCGGACCAATTGGTCCCTTTGGCGGATGTCGTCGATTTTCGCTTTCACAAGAACGAACTGGCGATGCGCATTGACGACGCGCGCCACGAGACCAAGTTCGCGATCAAAGAGATGATCCTGCGCTCCGAATGGGATCTCGTGCAGAAGCACATCACCGACGAACTCAATTCTCCGCACCGAGACAACGACGTCGCCCTGCGCACCCGCAACTAACTGCGTAGGTACAGCCGGTCAGCTGTACGGCGGAGCGAGAGCCAGGGAGCGCCGCTCGGAGAGACCACTAGCGGTGTATCGGATTTGCAATCGGCTTGGGCTTGAACTGATTCGTTGCCCCGGTCAACTGCGTCACCGTGCCATCGTAGTTGTGGCTGTACATGTGGCACGTAAGAGTGCAGGTATTCGTGGCTCGGTTGTAAGCGATCCCCATTGCACCGCTGGAATTCAGGACGTTCGGGGCCACCACATTCGTATCGAAATTCACCAGGCGCTCGCCTGACACCGTCGCCGAAGTCGCACCCATCCCATGTCCTGTGTGGCATACCGAACACGAGATCCCGACTGTGCTCACGTGATTCGAGTGATAAGCGAAGCTGGCATTCGAAAATACGCTCGATAGGTCGTGGCATTTTCCGCAGAGCGCCCAGGGCCCTGGCGCCCCGCCGCCCGCGCTGATTTGTGCTCCGGGGAACAAAGTCGACGCCAGAATTGCGCTGCCCGGCCCGCCCGCCGGGAATATTCCCGGCGCCACCTGACTCATTTCATATCTCCGCTCGAACAGATGCGGATAAATCGAACCGTGAGGCCCATTCGGTCCCGTTCCGCCAAACTCTCGGTTGTCGTCACTATTGTGGCAATCCGAGCAGAAAATCTGTGTTCCCATCATCCGTCCCTGCGTGACTCCGTCGAGCTGCAGCATTCTGATCAGCAGGCTTGGCTGAGGATAAGGCGACGCACTCGGATGCGTCACGGGATGGCTCGAGGTCGCCGTGGTGGCAAACTGCGGAATTATGTTTTGTGGGTCTGAAATGTTCGACACATACCACACTGGCAGATATCCAAACGCCGAAGAGGTAGGTTTGCCGGAACTCGTTCCATGACACCGCAGGCAGCTCTCGTATTGATTCTGCGCCGGCGAAATGGTGCTGATCCCGTCCGTCGCTGAAATCCCATTGACGTTTGCCTGTGAAACTCGAATCGCCGGCGGATTCGGGAAGTTGCTTCCGACCTGCTGCGATCCATGCGGATTGTGGCAATCCACGCAGGTCGCATGACGGTTATTGTTCATCAGCACAGCTTCAGCCGTATCGTGCGTATTGGTGCCCGCAGGGTACGGATGATACGAAATCTTCGAAAATTCCGCGTAGATATTGGGCAGCGCGGGGCTGACATTGTTATTGCCGTTGTGGCACGAGATGCAGTTCTGCGAGGATGCATCCATGGTCGAAATGGCCGGAGTCGCGCCTCGCAGCAGCCGCGCCGGACCGTTCGCATTGTGCTCCGTGTGGCAACTCGTGCAGGCATTCGCGCCCACCGTATTGTATGGTCCCACGTACGCCGTCGAGAGCGTCAGGTTCGAGGCAGTCGCATGGATGCTCGTCGGCCATGGAACCAGCGGATTCGACTGATTACTCACCGTCCGCGCCGTTGTCCCGTGGCAGGCCAGGCACATCGCGCCGCCCGCGCTGTTCTTCACCAGGAAATTCAGAGAGACCGGATCGCCATTCTGAACGTGGGGATTGTGGCAACTTTCGCACTCGACGTTGCCGTTGATCAGAACTACTTTCTGTTGCGGATCGGCAGTCTGCCCGCTCGCTACGATGCTCGTTACAAGATCGGGCGAGTCTTTGATCTGAAGAAAGCTGAACGGATGCGAATTCTGCAGGGCGACGCCAAAGATATCCTGCTGATTCATCTTGCCGGTCATCTGGATCTGGCCGTAAGGCAGTGTCTGGCCGGGCGCAACCGTACCATCGTGGCAACTCAGGCACAGGCTGCTAGGGGCCGCAACCGGAGGCTGCACCATCGTCTGATTCGTATTCGTCGTGCTGCTATACAACGTGTAGGTCTGTGAAGAATACGTCTGGGCCCAGAGCGGCCCCTTGCCGATGCCCGAGTGAGGAGCATGGCAGTATTGGCATGGAGGCAGAGCACCGCCCTTGATCGGCGACTGGCCGCCGGGAGACAGATCATGCGCTCCCAGAACGTCGCCGGAAAATTGCGCTTGCACACTGCCGGCCAGGACCAGCAGAGCCGCAATCAGCCAACACCGCTTCATCCTACTGCCCCCCGCTTACTTCATGTTTCGCGAAGTAATGGAACACCTGCACGCGGCTGTTATAGGAATCGACCACATACACCATGTCGTTGTGGTCAATGAATAATCCAGCCGGCAGGCTGAACGTTCCAGGCGCCCGGCCTCTCATTCCGAAGTAATAGAGAAGATCGCCCTGCTGATCGAAAATCTGCACTCGGTCCCAAGCCGCATCCACCACATACAGATGACCTTCGCTGTCGAAGCCGATTCCCTTCGGCCGGAAGAAGCTTCCCAGTCCGTCACCGAGGCTGCCGACGGAGTACTTGAACTTTCCATCGCGATCAAAGACCTGCACGCGGAAATTCATCGCATCGACCACGGCCAGGTCTTGCCCATGGACGATCACTTCCGTCGGGTAATTGAATTCTCCTGGCTGCGTCCCCTTCTTGCCGATGCTGTTCAGTACTTCACCCTTCATGTCGAGGACGAACACCTTGTCCCGCCACGTGTCCGTTACATAAATGCGCTGCGCCGCTGAATCCACCGCGATTCCAGTAGGGCGCTTGAAGTATCCTTCGCCGCCTTTCAACGCTCCGATGTATCTCTTGAACTTGCCACCCGGTTCATACACAAAGACGCGCCCTGTCTCAGAGTCGGTGACGTAAAAATTGTCATCGGCATCGACTGCGACGCACTGTGGCGAGATCAGAGAATTCTCATCTTTATTGTGGCGCGTGATGAACTTATATTTGTGATCCGGAAAATCGAACAGGTGAACGCCCATCGCACCCGGATCGGTCACCATTACTCGCCCGCGCGAATCGACAGCAATGCTATACGGACGAATCGCGCGATGCCGGTCCGGCGCGCCCACAATCGTGTCGAAGACCTTCGTAAAGAACCCGCGTTTCGGTTCCACGTCGCGATCCGTCTCGAACAAGCGCGTGAAGACGAGTTTTCGTCCTTCGGGAAGTAAAAGATCCGGCGGCGGAGGCGGAGCATTTTTCTCGATCTTCACCTTCGACGCGCTGGCCGGCATCGCGAGAAACAGCGCGATCATAAAAAATACGCCGGCTCCGGCCGAGGCCTTCTTCAATCTCTGTCTTAGAACGGATTGAACCATCGTTGAATCCCCACGTAGAACGATGAAAAGTTAATCGGGGGCGATCCCGGCGTAATCCCGATTCCCTGCATCAGGTATGTGTATCCGCCCCCTGCGGACACCTTGCGAAACTGAACCTGCGTGAACGCCGTGAACACCTTCGACGAGGCTGCCGAATACAGCAGCGGCGTCTTGGTATCGCTCAATGCCCGGCTGTAGCTGCTGCTGACGCTCCAACGGTGAACCGGATTTGCCGTCACGTTGAATGAATACGAAGAACCGTTCACCAGTAAATACTGGTCGCCGCCCAGGACCGGAGTAATCGGAGTCGGCGTCGGCACCAGCCCGCCCGCGGTCAGGAGCGCCGTTCCATACGACTGATTGTAGGTTCCGCCGACCGCATAATTCCGATACGTGAGGTTCGTCCCGAAGCCTTCCGAATGGCTGCTCGTCCCAGTCAGGGCGCTGATTCCCGTCTTGAATCCGTGGAAGTTACTGTTCCACATCCAGTGCCGGCTCATTCGCTTCCGCGCGTTGGCGAGATAAGAATAGTTTGATGTGACTTCGGTCGCCAGGATTGTTTGTACATCCTGGGCATAGCTGAAGGCCGCTCCCCACTCAATGCCACCGAGTCGTTTATCGAAATTCGCGCCTGCGACCAGTCCTGTTCCCTGATGGCCCGCATCGGTCGATTGATCGTTGACGCCCGCATAAAACGTAAAGGCGCCCCACAGCGGCTTTTCGAAATGAAAGTTCACGATTCCGCTGAAGTGATTCACCGACAGGCTCTGCCCGTACGCCTTCTCGTCCGTATGATTAAAGTTGAACGTGCCGCTGACATTCTTCATGATCTGCAGAGTGTCGAAATTGTAGATCGAGACCGCATGACTGTTCGAGCCGAAGTTGACCTGCGGAGCGATGCTGCCCGCCGCCACGAGCTGTTGCTCTACCATTCCCGAAAGGCTCGAATCGTATTGGACTCCAAAGTTGGTGGTGAGCCGCGTCCAGGGGATCAAGCTCACGTTTGCGGTCACGGAATTGTTCGAACCCGTCGTGTCCGTCCCATTCCCATCGCCGTGAAAATTCCCGTACGCATAATTCAGCGCGACCGAACCTCGCAAGGGCAGCTTGTGTGTCGTGTTGTAGAAGAAGGTCTTGGAATTCTCATCGCCTGTATTGAACTCTCCGGCCGTGAGGAACGACGGCAATTGTGTCTTCGTATAAACATCGTTGAATCGCGCCGACATCAACCAACCCCTCAGCATGTAATTGCTGGTTACGTTGAAGTTCTTCGAGTCGGCGTGATCATTGTCATTCGATCCAAATACAGTGGCGGAAGAACTGGTCTGCGAATATTGCGCCGTGACGGGCGGCAGGTTTGGCATCAGTTCCGCCCATCCGATACCGAATTGTGTGGAGTTCCCGTGCGTGGTGAATCCCTGCACATCGGGCAGACCGAAATTTCCCGTGCTGTTGAGCGTCTTACCGTAAGAAACGGATCCGGGAAAGTGGCTGCCGCTGAAGATCCCTGCGCCCATACTCACATTCGTGCTGTCGGTGAGCGACTGACTTCCGGAATTCTCCTGCGAGCGGTTGTAAATGGGACGAACGTAGAAGTTGAGAAAGTTGGGATTGTAATAAAAGCCGTTTAGATTGAGATCGCCATTTACCGCCGAACTGTGATCTGAAAGCTGCGTGTTCCCGAAATTCCCGTTATAACCGACGCCGACGGTACCATTCAGGTTCATGCTTAAGTTGTCGCCCACTGTCATCTGTGCCGCGGCGGGAATAGCCAGGAGCAACAGCGCCAATCCAGTCCGGAAACACGAATTGTAGGTGTGCCTTCTCATTGCCCAACGCCAGTAAACGTCTCTCGAATCTCACGACTTTCTCGGTGCGCCCTACTCCGGTTTGTAGTTCCGTGCCCCACCCTACCTCTCACAATTGCTGAATCTTTGCGTTCTGGTGCAAGCGCTTGTCGAGCGCGGCACGCAACTGCTCGGTCTTCTGTTGCTGCAATTTCTTCATCAGGCTCGGCCGGACTTCAGCAAACCTGGTTCGTCCCACCGGGATGTGACCGTTCAGCCGTACGATCGTGTATGCATTCCCCAGCTGAATCAGTCCGCTCACCTCTCCGGTTTTCAGCGCCTGAAGAGCCTGAATCACTTCCTGCGGAAGGTCCGACCGCTTCACCACCTTGTGATCGCCCATGTTCACGCGGTAGTCGTCTTCCGAAACTTTTTCCGCGAGCAATCCGAATTCTTCGTAGGTCTTCGTCGCTTTCGCCTGCTTCAGGCAGTCTTCCGCTTTCTTGCTCGTATCTTTCAGCGTCTCAGCATTGGCGTTTGCCGGCGGAAGCACCGAGATCGACTGGAACGAGAACACTTCCCCGTGCTCGAATTGTTTCGGATTCTTTTCGTAGTAGAGCCGCGCTTGGGCCGGCGTGACCACCGACTTGTTCTCCACTTCCGCCTTCAGCATTGCCTCTATCAGCAGCGATCGTCTGATCTGCTGTCGCAGCTTGGCTTCCGAGCCGTCCATCTCCGTCTTGAGATAGGCGTTGTACTCTTCCCGGCTGCTGAACTGGCTCTTGAATTTCTTCTCATCCTGCTGAAGCCGGACAGCGGGTATCGTCATCTTCCGCCGCAGCGCTTCCTGGTAGACGAGCTCTTCAAAAATGATCATCTGCATGGCGCCCTGCCGGATCTCAGCTTCCTGCTTTTTCGGAAATCCGTTGTGCATACGCGCATACGGGAACAGCACGAACATCTCGCGCAGCAGATCACGGTCTGTCAGCACGGCATCGTTGATCCGCACCACAGGCTTGCCGGTTGTCTGCAGCGCAACCGTCGAGGGCCCAGGTTGCGCCGCTTTTGCGGAAGCTACCGCCGTAGCGGGCGCAGATCCGCTATGTGAACTGGCCAGCTGTGCGGTCGCGCTGATTCCCGCCAGGAGCACCGCCGCGATCGTGATCTGGTATTTCATCGTTCCACCTCGTAGGTTTCTCAAATCGGGGGAGAGTTCCTCTCTCCCCCGGAATGATGGCGTAATTAGAACGCCGTCGGCAGCGAGCCACCGTTGGCCTCGTTCGACTCGCCAAAATGGCACTGGCGGCAGAACTGGGTCGTGGATGCAGCTTGCGTCGGCGGGACGCTGACGTTGTTGACGTTATACGGTCCGTTCACGAAGAAGTACTTCGCGTACGTTCCAGTGGCGCTGCCGGCGATCGGGCTGTTCGCCGAAGCGGCATACACGTTCATCACGTGCTGATCGTGGCAGGTGGTGCAAACAAGGTACGGAACGTTCGAAGCGTTCACTGGCGTCGGGTACGAGTACGCACCCTTGAAGAGCGCCGGTGCGCCGTAGGAGTTCACGAAGGACTGATACTGCCCCGCAGTCGTGATGCTGGTGATCTTGCCGCCGCTGACGGTGAATGTGATGCCATTGGTTCCGTCACCGTAGTAGCTGCCCAGCACCGCGCTCAGCGTGGCGCTCTCGCCCACCGGGTGGTCGTTGTTGTAGATTTCGCTGCCTGTGCCGTCGTTGCCCAGCAGCGTCGGGATGTGGCCCGTACCGTAGGAGCTCGGCAAAGCACCGATCTGTTGCTCATAGGCCCAGTTCTGCATCATGGCGCCCTTCGCCAGCGATCCGTCGTGGCAAGCCAGGCACATAATGATGCTGCGGGTATCGGCATACTGCTGCGCCGTCATCGCCGAATAATTTCCGCTGGTCGGGGTGACCAACAGGTAATTCTTCCGGCTGCCCGTATTGGTGACATCGCTGAAGTCCAGAGTCTGGTTCCAGAGAGGTCCCATATCCTGCGCGAACAATGCGTTCTCGCCGGTATAGGCATCAGTGACGGTGCCGTTTACGCCATTGCCGCCCGCGCCGCGAGCCCCGCTGTGCGGAGCATGGCAGCCGGCGCAACCACGGCCGTAGTTGTTGTGCGCACCGAGAACGTCGACCAGAGGAGCGACGCTGCCGGGAGCACCCGTCGTCGTGGGAGCGCCTTGCGTAACCTGTGCTGCCGCCATGGCGCCAACCATGACCACGAGCAAAACTACTAAGAGTACTTTCCTCATGTAATACCTCCTGTTAAATGACTGCTCGGTCCCGGATAGTTTCCCGTTTCCGTTTCGGCCCCCGAAGTGGCGGCCAAACTTGCTCGCGGCCTACTTCACCGCGGATTCTTTTTCCGGCTGCGGCTTCTCGTCGGACTTTCCTTGTGGAGCCGGTGCCGCCTTTGGCTCCGACGAAGCCGGTGTGGTTCCAGCCGATTTGTTCTTCTTCTCCGCTTCGCGGCGGTCGTACTCCTGGCGGGCTTCTGCCTGCGTCACATAGCGGAACATCTGCACTCGTCCCGGAAAAACTTCCGAGGTGAATACGCGATTGTTCTTGTCGATCGTGATGTACTGCAGCCCGGAGAACATTCCCGGCATGATTCCCTGGGTGTAGCCCATGTAAATCAGCAGATTTCCCTCTTGCGAATAGACCTGCACGCGGTTCTGCAGCGAATCGGCTACCCAGATGTGCCCGTCGCAGTCGATGGCCAGGCCCTTGGGCATCGCAAAATATCCCGGCCCATCGCCGCGCTTGCCAAACTGCCGAATGAAAGCCCCATCTGCATCGAACACCTCGATGCGCGCGTTGAGCGTGTCGGCAACATAGAGATTTCCGTCCTGATCGACGGCCACCCCGGTTGGTTTCGAGAAATCTCCCGGTGTCTGCAGCGTGTGATTCTTTCCAGTCGTTCCGATCTTTCTCAGTAATTGCAGCGAGTCCGCGTCGTACACCAGCACCTGATCCAGATCGATATCGGCCACATACAGGAACCGGTTCTCCAGATCGATCGCGATACCTGCCGGAGTCAGCAGCCCTTCTTTAATGACGGCTTCCACCTTGTGCTTCGGACTGAACACCAGGATGCGGTGCGCACCCGCGTCGGACACGAACAGGCGGTCCGTGTCGTCGATCGCAAGTCCGACGATCAGCGAGAAGCTCGCATCCCGGCCGTTCTCGATCATCTGCGTGTCGTGCGTTTCCGGATCGATAATGAAGATCGCGCCCACTTTCCCGTCGGCGACGTAGAGCTTCCCCGTGGAATCGACGGCCAATCCGTGCGGCTCGCCCATGAAGAAGTGATTCTTCAGAACATCGTGGCCCTTCTCTGTCGGCGCGCCAGCCAGGCGATCCATCCAGCTGCTCTTCTGCTTCGCGGATGCTGCCCCGAAGTCGGGAAGCTTCTCTCCGGCGAAAAAGCCCAGATAGCGGATGCGCGCGATGTTCGGCGGCTGCGGCCAAACAATCTTCGAGATATCGATCTTGTCGAACACCGAAACCGGTTTCTCGGGCTCCTTTTTCTTCTTGTCGGAGGCAAACGATGGCGATATGAACGCGGCTGCGATCACAATGGCCAGCAGCCAGCCCGTTCCCTGCAGAAGCGCGCCTTCGATTCTCTTCATCGCTCTTTCTCTCTTCGCATCTCCGCTGCCGCTCATCGCGATCCTCCAGCTACTTCTGCAAGTTCTTATGGCACCCGGCACAGAACTGGGCGTCGTTCGCCTGATCTTTCGCCAACAGGGCCGATTGCGCTGAAGCATGCGGCTGATGGCAGCTCAGGCAATTCATCTTGGTCTTCACTTTTGTGACATCTGTGGGATCGGGCACATCCGAGACAGGGTGTCCCTCCACCGGGTGTCCGAGGTTGTACTTCAGCGGCAGAATCGGAACTTTGGTGAAGTAGTTTTCCGGCAGGATGACTTTGCCGCCGAAGATCGTCACCTCGTGCTGCGCTTCCAACTTCTGCGGTCTCGAGTCGGGTCCATGGCACTCCAGGCACAGCTTGTTGACCGATGCCGTCCGCAGCAGATGTTCGTTATCGCCGCCATGCCCTTCGTGGCAGGTTGAGCAGCCTTGCTCGAACGCTGGTTGATGCAGATCCGCTTTTTTATGCAGGTCGGCGATATCGGTGTGGCAGCCGAGACAGATGCTTACTGCGTCCGTCTTCGGCAGATACGGTTGCGCGCTCGCGTGCGGATTGTGGCAGTCGAGGCAATCGCTGGCCTGCGCTCCCGGATGCGGCACCTTCGCGTTGTCGATCTGCTTTGCCTGCTCATCGTGGCAGGTAACGCAGAGGTCTTTGGCCGTCGCCTGCGTCAGCACGACCTTCCCGTCTTTCGCCGGCGCGTGGCAAATTTCGCAGGTCTTATCCGCGAATGGCGGATGGAGGAACTTCGCCATCAGCTTCGGCGCCGCCGACTGATGCGGATCGTGGCATTGCAGGCAATTCGCCGTTCCGAACGGCTGCCCTTGATGCGCCTTCTGCAGATCGGAGTCCTTCGGATCGTGGCAATCGATGCACAGCGCCGGAGCTGCTTTCGTCAGATGGAACCGATTCTCCAGAGTTGGCTCAGCGCCCGTTTTGTGCGTAAGGTGGCAGGTCTCGCACCCCATGTCGAGCGCAGCATGCCGGCTGCCCTTTTCCGGAACATCCAAGCCCTGGTTGTGGCAGGTGAGGCAGAGATTGTCTTTCTTCTCTCCCGACGTCGCCTTCAGCAACTGATACTTATTGTCGGACGTGTGGGGATCATGACATGTCAGGCAATTCCGTATTGCGGGCTCATGCACATGCCCTTGAATCTGGCTCGCCTCTTTATCTTGATGGCACGTTAGGCAGAGCTTGTAAGGAACCGCGGTATTCAACTTCACGCGGGTTACATCTTTCGTGACCCGCACTTCATGGCAGCTCAGGCATCCGGTCGCGATCGCCGAATGAACGAACTTTCCTTTAGCTTTGTCTTCGTGGCACTCGAGACACTTCGCCGAATCGACATTCTTGTCGAGCGGAACAGGGTGAGTCTTCGCAACGGCCGGCAGGACCGTAATCGTCAGCACATAAGCGAGGACTGAAAGAAACCTAGGGAGGGCTTGCCTCATTCGTGCCGTGCGACTTGTAGCATCTGGGACCATGCCAACTTTGCTTGTGCACGACCGTCTCCTAATTTAGGAACAACACACTTGCTTCCGACGCTAGTTGTAAGTACTTGCAACACCGCCACTTCAGAGTTCATTCAAGCAGTGTTGCGATTTTCCACAGAACTTTCGTCACCCGAAGTTGGGCTTTCTCCCACAGTGGGACTGGTGAAAAGCCCCATGCCCGAAAGTGAGTTTTGTGATTGAAATCACGCACTTAACGGTGGGTGAAATCGCAAACCTCCTCTTAATAAATGAGTGTTATGGCTCAACAACATGAGCGGGCGAAATCCGCGCATACTCCCCAACCACTTGAATTCAAGGCTTTTCTGGTACTTCGCCCGAGTTGGCGCGGAACGTGCATTGATCGATGCGAGGAAGAGAGAACGATATGGCCCTGTCACTACACTCTGCGTCGCGAAAAGTCTGGAGGACGCTTAGTTCCATCAAGACCGGAGTCATCCTGATTATTCTCGTCGTGATTTTTTCCGCCGCCGGCACCGTCATCCTGCAGCGACCGATGACCGATCCCGAGGATATGCAGCGGGCCTATTCTCCCGCGATGTTGCAGTTCCTCGACGCGACGGGCTTGACCGATGTGTTCCACACGCGCTGGTTCGTCGCACTGATGGTCCTCGTCAGCCTCAGCATCATCGCGGCATCGGTTGAGCGCTTCCCCAACGCGTGGCGATTCTTCGCGCGTCCTTATAAGAGCCCGGACAGAGCGTTCCGCAAGGCTCTGCCGACCCAGGCGCAGATTCCGATAAAGAACGAAGAACAAGCCCTCAGCGCCGCCGAGCGCGCGCTCGACCGAATGGGCTTCAAGGCCGAGCACATCGTCCGCACGAACAGCTTCTCCTTGTTTTCCGAGAAACACCGCATTTCCGAGATGGCCGTGTACATCGTGCACGCCAGCCTGCTGCTGATCTTCCTCGGCGGTATCGTCGATGCACTTTACGGCTGGCGCGGATTTGTAACTCTCAATCCGGGGATGTCGAGCAACCAGATTGAACTGCGCAGCGGATCCCCTCGCACCCTGCCCTTCTCCATCCGCTGCGATGGCACCGGCGAAGAGACATACAAAGACGGCACGCCGAAACGGTGGTGGTCGAAGCTCGCGATCGTCGACAACGGACGCGAAGTTCTACGCAAAGAGATCGCCGTCAACGATCCGCTCGTCTATCACGGAGTTCGCTTCTATCAGGCAAGCTACGGACGCACCGGCAAACTCGATGCGCTGATCCTCGATGCCGCTCCAGTGAACGGAACGGCTAAGTCTCAGGAAATTTCCCTGGCGATGAATCAAACCGTCGCGCTCGATGCCGATACGAGCGTCCGGTTGGTCGAATTCATTCCCGACTACGTCGTAGAAGACGGTCACGTGTACACGCGCAGCAACGAGATCGAGAATCCTGCCGTGCACATGATCGTAACCTCCAAAAAAGCTAAGGCGCCAATCAATATCTGGCTGCCGGAGATTCCGGGCATCGCCGAGAATGCGTCCTCCCCCTACACATTCGATCCCAAGGATCTGAAGACCGGACTGTTCACCGGGCTGCAGGTCTCGCACGAACCTGGCCAGTGGGAAGTTTGGGCCGGCGTGATCCTGATGGCAATCGGCCTGACTTTCGTTTTCTACGTCGTTCACGTGCGCTTCTGGGCAGTTCCAGCGCGGGACGCTGAAGGCAGTCTGGTTCTCTGGGTGGGAGGCACCGCAAACCGTAACCGCGACGCCTTGGATCACACATTCAAGAAGCTTGTAGAAGAGATTCAGAAAGAGTTGAAGCCCAACGCGGCCTCCGCCGAAAAGCCCGCCGCGACAATCGCCGGAAGGTGATTCCGGCCAGGAAAGGAACAATCGAGTATGGCGCGAGCAACTGCAGAACAGCATCCCGCGACCGGAACCACTCTGGTCGTCATGGTTGGTCTCAGCATCGCCTTTCTGCTGTTCATTGCTTTTCTGAATGTCGTTAAGACTGGAAATATTCTAAGCGAGGCCAACCTGCTCTATGCCGCGCTGGTTTTCTATGCAGGCGCGGGAGCTTTGTATCTCGGCTTCGGCATCACCGGAACCGATGCCTATGTGAAGTTCGCTTCCCTCGCAACATGGGCCGGCCTCATCGCCAATACTGGCGCTGTGGCACATCGCTGGTATGAGGCCGGCCATCCTCCCTTTGCGAGCATCTATGAAATGCTGTTGAGTTTCGTCTGGACTCTCGCCGCTCTCACGCTCATCGCCGAGAAACGCTATGGAGTGAAGGTTATCGGTACCGTCACCATGCCGGTCGCGATCGTTGGCGTCGTCCTGATGGAGCTTTTGCCCAGCGAAGTCCGCCCGCTGGTTCCGGCGCTGCAATCGACATGGCTGCACGTGCACGTCACCCTGGCCATGCTGGCCTACGCAGCCTGCGCTCTCAGTTTTGCCCTTGCGATGATGTTTCTGATCCAGGACAAGATGAAGACGGAAACATTCCTCGCGGCTACCAGCATCTTCACCGTTGGAATCTATGCCGCGATCCTGACCCGCTTCGAACGCTGGGGCGGACTCAACGTCATTGCATGGGATGCCGAAAATAAAACGGAAGTCTTCATCTCTCGCGGCGTCCGGCTGTTCGTGACGATTCCGGATCTTGGCTGGCTCATGTTGCTCGTGTTCGCCGCTGTTGTAGCCCCGTTGGTGCTCTACATCGTCTCGCTGATCAAAAAGAACGAAGGGCTTCTGGCCACGGCCAATCGCGCCGTCTTCGTCAGCATTTTGTTGCAATCTCTGGCTCTGGTGTTCTTCATCCTTCGGGCCCGTGATGGGAAGTATCCCTCACTCGATGCCGAAGGCCTTTACGCCACGACGCTCGCCGCGAGTCCGTTCATTCTCTCGGCGCTGGTCGGTGGCATCTTCGCGAACCTTCTTTACCTGCTGCTCCTGTGGCGCCGCAACGACCTCGAGCGCCTGTTGCCCGATGCCGATGCCCTTGATCGCATCACTTACAAAACGATCTGCATTGCGTTCCCGCTGCTCACGCTGATGATCGCCGCCGGCGCCTACTGGGCCAACCGGGCATGGGGTTCCTACTGGAATTGGGATCCGAAAGAGACGTGGGCGGCAATTACGTGGCTTGTTTATGCGGGATATCTGCACATGCGGATTACCCGCGGATGGCGTGGACGCCGGGCTGCTTACTTCGCGATCCTCGGATTCGCCGTTGTGATGTTCACCTTCTTCGGAGTCACCTACTTGCTGCCAGGACTCCATGCGTATGCCTGAGACGATTTCACAACCAATGACGAACCCTGAGCAGTTTCCCGACTCCGACGAAAGCAACGCGGTTGCAGCATCGTGCACGAGTTCGTTCAGCACGGGATATGCGGGGAACGCCGGCGCGACGTCTCCCGCTGCAGCGCCCGAAGAAGCTGCCGGGCGCGACACTCAGGATTCCGCCTTGCCCTGGCTGCGCATCAACTGGGAGATCAAGGCGCTGCTGCCGATCGCACTGGTCCTTCTCGGCGGCATGTTCCTGTTCCTTCTGGCGACGCTCTCCTGGCGCGATCCCGAGCGGCATCTCGTATTACTCGTCGCAGGAACTGGAGCCGTCGCGATCTGCGGCGCTTTGCTCGTCGTGCTCACCTACACGGTTCAACGGCCGATGGTCGAATTGCAGCAGAAGATCGCGCAGCTCGGCGGCGGCGATCTGAACGTCTCCGTGAGTTTCGCCAACCGCAATGACGAGATCGGCGACCTCGGACGGAACTTCAATCAGATGGTCCGGCAACTACGCGACAGCCGCGACGAGATCGAGCGCCTGCACCGCACGCAGATGTCGCGCGCTGAGCATCTGGCGACTCTCGGCGAGATGGCAACTGGCCTTGCGCACGAGATTCGCAATCCGCTGGCGGGAATTGCTGGAGTCATCGAGATCATCGGACGCGATCTTCCCGGAACCAGCCCTGCGCGCGCGGTGGTCAAAGACGTTCGCCAGGAGATCGCGCGCATCAATCACATCGTCACCGATCTGTTGCAGACGGCGCGTCCTCATCCGCCAAAAGTCCGCAGAAGCGATCTCAACACCACGGTCGAACATGCCGTGATGCTCGGACGCCAGCAGGCGCTCGCAAAGTCGGTCGAAATCTCTCTCCACAAAGATTCTTCGCTGCCTGAAGTCGAGCATGACAGCGACCAGATTCATCAAGTTCTGCTGAATCTGCTTCTGAACGCGTTGCAGGCGATCGACAAGAACGGCGAGGTCACGGTTAGTGTACAGAAGCAAGGCATGCATGTGTTTGTCGAAGTTGCCGACAACGGCCGTGGCATTCCGCCCGAGAATCTCCCGAACATCTTTCGGCCGTTCTTCACGACCAAAGGCGACGGAACTGGATTAGGCCTGTCGCTCGCGCGCCGCATCGTGGAAGATCATCAGGGACGAATCGACGTGACCAGCACGCTCGGCAAAGGAACGAAGTTTAAAGTGGTTCTGCCTATGCAGCGGGGGGCAACTCCGCAATCTGCGAATTAGTTGGTGTTCTAGTGGACGTTTCGCGTCGTTTCAGCGCGCGAAGTGTTCCTGATTCCCTTCACACGACTTTCAGAACGAGCAATGTCGCGTCATCACGGAAGTTGCCGCCGCAGAATGCGCTGACTCGCTGCATGATCGTGCGTTGTGTATCGAGAGCACTCGCCGTGTCGCCTTTCGCGGCTTCAAGCAGCCGCTGATCTCCGAACTCTTCCAGCTGAGCGTTCTCGGCCTCTGTAATACCGTCTGTGGAGAGCAATAGCTTGTCTCCGGGCCGAAGCTGAACGGTGAAATCCCGATATCCCCAATCTGCGACTACGCCTAAAACAGCTCCATCTCCTCTCAACGACTCCACGGCACCGTTTGCGCGCACAAGCAAACCCGGATTGTGTCCGGCGTTTTCGTAGACGAGTGTTCGCGACTCGGCGTCGAAAACGGCATAGAAGAACGTCACGAATTTCCCGGAGACGATATTCGCGCACAGGAACTTGTTCAGCTTGGTGCAGACTTCGCGCGGAGTCGCGTCCGCAGTCGCGAACGCGCGCACCGATGCCTGCAGGTTGGCCATCAGCAATGCCGCAGTGATTCCTTTGCCGGCGACGTCTCCCATGCAGATTCCAACGCGCTTCTCATCTAATGGAATGACATCGAAGTAATCGCCGCCAACTTCACGGGCGGGTTGCCAGGCTCCGGCGATCTGCGCGCCTGCGAGTTGCGGCAACTTGCTGGGCAGCAGCATCTGCTGGATCTCTCGCGCCCGCTTGAGTTCTTCCTCCTGCTGCTGGAGCGCAATGGTTCCTTTCTCGACTGTCTGCTCCAGCTGTTCATTTCGCTCTTTGAGTTTCTTCTGGAGCTGTTCCACTCCGAACATGGTCCCGGCCACCACCAACACTACGATGATCGTGAGGTTACCCATCCGGCCGTAAACCACCCAGAATGGTTCGGGATCGATTCTCGTCAATTGCAGCAGAAGAACCGAGCCAACTGCACAGACCATGCCAAAGCCAAGCTGAACCGGAATAAAGATGATCCAATTCCAGGGATAGCGGCGCGGGACATAAGCACGACGAATCAAAAATGCGAAGGGAATGACGCAATTCCCAACCGTCAGGCAAGCAAGCAGGATTACGAAGAGGGACGAGCGCTGATTGAGGGAAACCAGGACTGCGTAGACCACTACTCCGACGAACACGAGCACCTGCTCGATCTGCAGGACCTGGCGCAGCCAGGGAAATCGCTTCATCAAACTGCCAGATCGTGTGCTCACGTGTAACTCGGATCGCAGGATGGAACAGCAAGCTTATCGTGAGCAGAGGCTGGAGGCTAGGGGGCAGTGGTTAGGCGCTAGTGATTAGCGGCTAGTTATCTGGGGACCGACATTCGAGCATATCTCGGGAGCTTTCGTTTTGGGGAATTTTCGACCATTCAAGGTTCGAGTGAAATGAAATCGCGACCATTACTATTTAGTACATGCCCCCTTCCTCGCTCTATGGGATCATCGTGTTAGCGGAAACTGAGAATAAAATATCGGGATCAATGGCTTAGAGGCAAGGTCCTGATTCTAAATAACTTCAGCCCGCCCTTGAGTGCCGGTTCGAAAATGGAACGATTGTCGCGGTAAACGCACCGTCGTGGCCTCGCACATGATTGCGTGCGCAGGCTTTGGAAGGCTAGGACAGATGTCACATGGGAATGTGGAAAAAGTACGGAATCGGGATCCGACCGTCTATCGATTGCAAAGCTCAGAGAATCGTGGTCCGTTGTATTAACGGTTGATTTGTCAGACGGTTGATTTACTCAGATCGATCCTAGAAGCATACCTGAAGGCACGAGTTTCTTTGTTCCTTCTAATACCGCGCACACCCGATTGACCGCTACAATGGTTTGCCGAAGGATTCACTAGCAATTCAACCTGTATAGGAGCGCACTATGCATCCCCGAAACAGTCTCAGGCTCTCGATTGCAGTTGCTTTTTTTGCAATTGTCTACTCCATGCCTGCCGCGGCGCAGCAATATACGATTCTGCACGCCGAATATGGCACGGAGCATCATCACGTGGACGTCACCCGACGCTTGCGCGAAGTCGCGAGGACCCACCCCAGATTCCGTATGGGCAACAGCACGTTCGGGATTGATCCGGCGCCCGGACGAAGAAAGGTGCTCCGCATATATGCCCGCGGTCCGGAAGGCCATCGGCGCATGTTCGAGTTCCCCGAGAGCAGCACCATCGACGGCGAGATGTTCTCGGGATGGGGCCGGGGCGACTGGGGGAACGGCGAGTGGCGCGGCGGCTGGAATGGGGATGACGACCATAGGGATAGAGATGATGACCGACGATAGACAGCAGTATCCGCAGTAGATAGGAACGGCGGTGTCATGCCGATGTTAGGCGGGCGCCGTCGTTACACGCGGGAAACTCGTGAAAACGCATTCCGTTGCGTGAGTGCTGAAAGCGCCCGGCGCTGCCCTTCGCTAGTCTTGAAAGAATTTTACCTCCAACTGTATGTTCGGACCTCGCATCGAAGACTAGCTGTCCAGCATCCCACAGCTGCCACTTGCGGCTAACAGGAGGGATTTTCAAATGAAACCAGCGCTTGCATTCGTGTTCGTTGCTGTATTGTCGGTTTGCGTCGCATTGGGTCAGAGCGATTCGACCAGCCGCTATGGGCAAAAGTCGACGACGTCCGCGTCGGCAACGTCCACGCCGGATCAGCAGATCACCAACGGTCCCGTTGCCGAGTATGTTTCCGATTCGAAGTGCACGATCGGATGGACCTCTGCTGCGTCCGGGGCGATGACTGTGATGTACGGTACCGACCGCACTAAGATGACCCATGCCGCAGAGGCGGTGGAAGGCAAAGATGGACGCAACTACCATGTGAAGCTCTCCGGCTTATCGCCCAGCACTCGGTACTACTTTCAGGTGGAGAACGCCGGGGAACCGATCGGTGGCGTCGGAACGTTCCGGACCGTGCCTGAGGGCGCGTCGCCGGATAGGAGCAAGGCCGTCATTCCGGAGTAAGTCGTTCGTGCCGAGTTTTCACCACGGAGACACGGAGTCGCGGAGAGCGCCTGGGACACCAGCCTTGAGATATAGGTCTCTGTGACACGTGTCACATTCCGATCTTTCGCAGGAGGTTCGCTCTCCGGACAGCCGAAGGCGGCTGTCGCTCAGTGGCGTCTTCCCACCCCTGCTGCGTGCCCTTCCCGCCCCTCCCGTAGTAAGCTAAGGCAAGCATGCCTGCCGAGAAGATTCTGGTGGTTGATGACGAGCGCCTGGTGCGCTGGTCACTCCGCCAGAAGTGCGAAGAGTGGGGATATCAAGTCGTCGAAGCGCCAGCCGGGGATCCCGGCCTGCGACTGTCCCAGAGCGAGTCTCCGGATCTAGTTCTGCTCGACGTTCGCATGCCCGACATGAACGGCATACAGGTGCTGGAACAGATCAAAAAAGCACCTGATCCGCCGCCGGTCATCATGATCACGGCCGATCCGCAACTGGATGACGTCAAGAACGCCCTTAAACTAGGCGCTTACGATTTTGTCGGCAAGCCGCTCGATTTCGAAGAGTTACGCGTCACCATTCAGAATGCGCTGGAAGCCACCCGGCTGCGGACTGAGGTGCAGTCGCTGCGCGGAGAAGTACGGCGGCACACGGGATATCACGAACTGGTCGCGGTCTCGCCCAAGAGCGTCGAGCTGATGAATTTCGTGCAGAAGGTGGCGGCGAGCGAAGCCACGACGATCTTGATTCAGGGCGAGAGTGGCACGGGCAAAGACTTGGTTGCCAAGACAATCCACTACGAAAGCTCGCGGCAAAACGGGCCGTTTGTGGCCATCAACTGCTCGGCGATTCCTGAGACGCTGATGGAGGCCGAACTCTTCGGCCACGAAAAGGGAGCGTTCACCGACGCCAAGCAGATGAAGAAGGGGCTGTTCGAGACGGCGAACGGCGGCACGCTGTTCCTCGATGAGATTGGAGAACTGTCTCCCCTATTGCAGGCGAAGCTGCTGCGCGTGCTCGAAGATCAAGTGATCCGGCGCATCGGCGGCGTGCGCGACATGCAGGTGGATGTGCGCGTGATCGCCGCGTCGAATCGCGATCTGGAAAGGGCGGTGCGCGAGGGACAGTTCCGGCAGGATCTTTATTACCGGCTGGCGATCATCGCGATTTTCATTCCTCCCCTGCGTGAGCGCGCGGACGACATTCTGCCGCTGGTCGACTTTTTCGTCGACTGGTACAACCGCAAGTTCAAGAAATCCATCAGGGGCATCAGTCCGGAAACGCGGCGCCTGTTGCTCGCTCACAGCTGGCCCGGCAATGTGCGTGAACTGAAGAATTCGATCGAGCGCGCGATGATTCTGGAAGATGAATCGATCCTGCGGCCGGTGTATCTACCCTTCGCCGTGGGACAGGCGGCGCGCAGCGGGCTCACCGCATTCGAAGCCAGCAGCGCGCCCGGAGATGGCGCGGGCAAACAACTGCCCAATGGACGCGTGCTTCCCCGGCTGTACATTCCGGAAGAGGGCACGTCGCTCGAAGAAGTCGAGCGCGCGATGGTGGAACTCGCCATGCGCCAGGCGAACAATAATCAGACGCACGCCGCGCGCCTGCTCGATATCAGCCGCGATGCTCTACGCTACAAGTTGAAGAAGTTCGATCTTGTCGGCGCGGGCGAGGAAGACGCGGCGGATTCGGTGACGTCGGAAAACTCGGCGAGCTAACTGCGATCTCACCACGGAGACGCTGAGTCACGGAGATTACGAAGAAAGAATATAAAGGCGCGCTATAAGTATTCTCCGTGTCTCAGTGCCTCCGTGGTGGAGAATCAATACTAGAACGTCCTACTTCCCTTTCATGTTGCTGCTTTTGGCGATGAACGCGGCCACATTTTCGTGGATCTGCTTCAACGAAGCCTCGTGTGCGTAAACCATATGTCCGGATTCGTAGAACTGATACTCGATGTTCTTCTGCAGGTCGGCCGGGATCGGAAGGTGCTGCATCTCGTAGACGCCTTCATAGAAAGGTGTCGCGAGATCGAAATATCCCGCGTTCAGCATAACCTTGAGCTGCGGGTTGTACTTCATCGCAGTCGCGAGATCGGGCATGACGTTGGTCGCGCCGGGGAAGGCGAATCCCATGCCGGGCTGGCGGTGCTGGAAACTCCACCACCGGAAGACTTCTGTCTCAGGCTTGTACTCCCGGTCGTCGCCGAACTTCAGATCTTTCCGCACATAGTCGTTGAAGACTGAAACGTACGCGGAAGAGATGGCCGCTGACTGCGGATCATACCCTGCCTCTTTGCTTAAAGGATCGAACGTTGGTCCGGAGAAGCGCGTATCGAGACGGCCAGTGGTCAGCCCGTTTTCATCCTGCAGGTTCTTTTCGAATTCGCCGCCGTTGATGCGCAAGTTCGCCTTCTCAATGTAAGAGGTAGGCAGACCGGTGTATTGATGAAGCTTTTCGACGATGGCATGGCGCTGATCGGCAGGAAGCGACGCTCCGGCCTCAAGCGCGAGAGCGTAATCGTTCATGGCGAAATGCTCGACCTCGGCGATCAGCGGCTTCAGATCGGGATGAGATTCAGGCAGCTTATGGTGGTACCACGCCGTCGCGGCGTAAGTGGGAAGATTCAGCTGGTAGGCAATGTCAACGCCGGGATTGCCGTCGGGGAAATCCGAGTCCAGCGAGAAGTTCAGAATCTGTGAGAGCAGGATGACCCCGTTGAAATCGACGTCGCGCTCAGTCTCGAGCAGATTCGCAAGGACGGCGGAGCGGGTCGTGCCGTAACTTTCTCCAAAGAGAAATTTGGGAGAATTCCAGCGGCCGTATTTCGCGAGGAACTGAACGATGAAGTCCGAGAAGGCCCAGGCATCCTGATCGACACCGTAGAAAGCTTTTTCTTTATCTTTGCCACTGAGGCGGCTGAAGCCGGTTCCTGGAGCGTCGACGAAAACGAGGTCGGTGGCATCGAGCAAACTGTATTCGTTGTTGACGAGATCGTACGGAGCGGCGGGGGTATGGGTATCGTCGGCAGTGACGACGCGCCGCGGGCCGAAGGCGCCCAT
>Ga0070735_10000789_pt1 | contig 32186 bp, 27 predicted proteins | sample Coa_R1_FD_66443 | JGI IMG/M metagenome (GOLD analysis project Ga0070735, IMG submission 66443) | Surface soil microbial communities from Centralia Pennsylvania, which are recovering from an underground coalmine fire - Coalmine... | ecosystem: Environmental > Terrestrial > Soil > Unclassified ...
CCTCGGGGGACACTCAAAACCGGCCAATGAGGGACACCTCAAAACCGGCCAATAGGAACGGCAGGACATTGACGACGCCGGGGACCTACTCTCCGTCGAGTGAGCAATGTCTTGAGCGAAGAGAAACGACAACAAGTCCTTGCGCTTGGTCGGCTGGGCTGGCCGTTGCGGCGCATTCAACAGGAAACCGGCGTACGGCGCGAAACGGCTAGCGCCTATCTCAAAGCTGCCGGCATCGCGGTTCGTCCTCCAGGAGGCTGGGGCAAACGCCCGGCAGCGTCAAAACCGGCCAACGAGGTGTCCCCCGACTTTGGCGCGGAGCTGAGCGCCGCACCCACCGCAACGCCGACGCCGGCGCACGATACGGCGTCGCAAGATTCAAAACCGGCCAATGCGGTGTCCCCCGAGCGTGCAGATGGCATAGGCGCCACGGCGAGCGCCTGCGAACCGTATCGCGATTTCGTTGAGCTGTCGCTGAGCAAGGGCCGCAATGCCAAAGCCATCTATCAGGACCTGGCCGACGACCACGGCTTCACCGGCCGCTACTCCAGCGTCAAGCGCTTCGTGCGCCGCTGCCGCGGAAAGCAAACTCCGGAAGCCCGCGCCGTCATAATGACGCCAGCAGGTGAAGAATCGCAGGTCGACTATGGCGGCGGTCCCCTGGTGCGCGATCCACAAAGCGGCAAGTATCGCCGCACACGGCTGTTCGTGCTCACGCTCGGCTACAGCCGCAAGTGCATTCGCATTCTGACCTTTCAATCGAGCACGCGCACCTGGGCCGAACTGCACGAGCAAGCCTTCCGTCGACTGGGTGGGGCGACCAAAACCGTGGTGCTCGACAACCTCGGCGAAGGAGTGCTGAAGCCCGACATCTATGATCCGGCGCTGAATCCTCTGTACCGCGATGTGCTCGCTCACTACGGGGCCGTCGCCTTGCCGTGCCGCGTTGCCGACCCGGACCGAAAGGGGAAGGTGGAGCGCGGCGTTGGCCACGCCAAAAACACGCCGCTGAAAGGACAACGCTTCGAGAGTCTCGAAGAAGCGCAAGCGTTTCTGGACCGCTGGGAAGCTCATTGGGCCGACACGCGCATCCACGGCACAACCAAGCGGCAAGTCGCAGCGATGTTCGCCGAGGAGAAGCCCGCCCTGACGCCACTGCCGTTGGAGCCGTTCCGCCATTACCAGTTCGGCGAGCGTCGCGTGAATCTGGATGGCTGCGTGGAAGTGGAAGCCGCCTACTATAGCGCGCCGCCGGGCTGGATCGGCCGTAGCGTCAACGTGCAGTGGGACGGCCGCGTCGTGCGCCTGCTCGATCCGCGTTCGAATCAACTGTTGCGCGAGCACTTGCGCCAGCAGCGCGGTCACCATCGCATTCCCGAAGAAGACAAACCCGCGAAAACGCCACGCACCACCGCGCAACTGTTAGCTCGCTGCGCCAAGATCGGTTCGCACATCGGCACGCTCGCCGAGCGCATGTACGAACGCGGCGGCCAGACCGAGATTCGACGCATTCTCGGAATCACCTCGCTGGCGCGCCGGCATGGCGCGGCTCTCACCGATGAGGCGTGCGCGGCAGCCTTGGACTCCGGAATCCCGGCCAACCCCTATCGCTTCGTTCGCGTGTGGCTGGAACGGAAAACTCCACTCACGCTTCGCCAGATTGACCCCCTCATCCGCCAACTGACTTTGTATCGCGACTTCATCGATCAAAAAACACAGGAGAACCAGGAATGAATCTCATCGAACTGCAACGCAGCCTGCGCCAACTCCGGCTGGGCGGCATGGCCGCCGTACTGGAGAGGCGTCTGCATCAGGCGCAAGTGGAGCCGATGGCTCCCATCGATCTGCTGGCGACTCTGGTCAACGACGAAATCACCAGGCGTTCGGACCGGTTGTTGGAGCGCCGGCGCAAACAAGCCAGCTTCCGCGATCCCGACAAGACGCTCGATAACTTCGATTTTCTCTTCAACCCCAAACTCAATCGCAGCCTGGTCTTCGATCTGGCCACCGGCGGCTTCATCGATCGCCGTGAGGATGCTTTGTTTCTCGGGCCCGGCGGCGCCGGCAAAAGCCACCTCGCCCAAGCGATCGGTCAAGCTGCGATTCTTCAAGGCCACAAGGTGATCTATCGCGAAACGCACATCCTGCTCGAACAACTGGCAGAGGCCACTCTTGACGGCACGCGCAAGCAGTACATGGAGTCGATCTCCACTGTCGCACTGCTCATCATCGACGACTTCGGAATGCGCAAGCTGCCGCAGACCGCCGCTGAGGACCTGCTCGAAATCGTCATGCGCCGATACGAACGCGCGAGTACGTTGCTGACGTCCAATCGACCAGTCGAAGACTGGGGCAAGTTGCTCGGCGACGTCGCCGCGGTTGGTTCGATGCTCGACCGCCTACTGCATCACGGGCACGTGCTCAAGTGCGGCCCGAAAAGCTGGCGCACCAAAACAGCATCAACGAACTGACCAACAGAATCAGCTCGCCTTTTGAGCCCATGGCCCAATCGAGACGTCCGGCGAAGCGACCGTAGTCGGAAACGGCGCTGTGGAAATGCCGGGCGGTGGACGCCGGTGGAAATCGCTCGTCTCGCGTTCCGGGTCATCCAAGCTCGACATCTCGTTTCCCACCGTCGCCCACCGCCCTTGGAAATCGCAAACAACGCGATTCCCACATTCCCACAGCCACGACGATTTCTTCTCTCCCATCCCAAAATTCAAAACCGACTTGCGCCCTTCGGGCGCTTGCAACAATCCAAGCGCTCATTTCCACATTGAGAATGCTGCAGGCAGAACTTTCTCTTGCTTCGCCGACCATAACAGGGTATAAAGAACTCGTCCCGCCTGTTTTCTATTGGCCGGTTTTGAGGTGTCCCTCATTGGCCGGTTTTGATCTGTCCCCCGAGGCCCTATCGCTCCCAGATAAGCCCGTGTTTACCATTGAGGATGCGATCCGGGCTGTCGAGGCGTACGAACGAAGCAAAACGGTGGGATCATAGAATCGTGGAGCCCGAAACCGAAATGATCGAAGGAACAGCAGCGTTCGATCGATTCAAAAGCGTCATGGCCGCTGTCGTCAAAGTTCCCCACGCCAAGATCCAAAAGCAGATTGAGGAACACCGAAAGCAAGCAGCGTTGAATCCTCACCGGCCTGGACCTAAGACAAAGAAGAAGAGGATAGGTTAGCTCTTCTTCCCTCTCCCTTGGCGTTTAGTTGAGACTCGCCCCTTCTGGCTTTCCGCTTCCGATCAATTGCTCATAGGTCAATCGGCGTCCAACGATCTGCTTCATGGCCTGAGTGAAGCGCTCACCGTCGTTCATGTCTTTCCGATTGTTGTAGCGGAAAGCTTGCTCGTCCAGATAGCGGAACAGATGATAGGGCTCGACCGAAACGTACGTGCCGTGAAGACCGCGCTTCAGCAGAGACCAAAAGTTCTCCATCGTGTTGGTGTGGACGTTTTCGTTCACGTACTCAACCGCATGGTTGATGACGGCGTGCTGGTATTCGGTCTCCAGACCTTCGTACGATTTCAGTTCATCTGAGAAGATCGCCGAACCGGCTTCTACGTGCTCTCGAACATGGGCCTGAAGTGCTTTCTTCCGGCGGTTGTCGATGTGGAACACTTTTACTTTTCCGCCACGCTCCACCATGCCCATGGCGATCTCTTTGTCTTTGCCGCCAGTGCCGGTGATAACCTTGCGGCGCTTCGAGGCGTGCATGTTGCGTGCCTTACCGCCGATGAAAGTCTCGTCAACCTCAACCTCTCCACCGAGTTTTCCGCCCGTTGCATCCTGCAAAGCCAGACGGCAACGTTGCAGCATGAACCAAGCGGTCTTCTGAGTTACGCCCATGCCGCGATGGATTTCGTAAGAGCTAATTCCGTTTTTGCAATTAACGAGCATCCACATAACCGGGAGCCACTTATCAAGGCCGAGGGGGGAGTCTTCAAAAATCGTTCCGGTCTTCAGTGAGAATTTCGGACGCGGATGCTTCGAGTAGCACTTCCACAGGCGTGCATTTTCCAGGTAGGTGACGTGCTCTGAACCACACTGCGGACACCGGACGCCTTCGGGCCAGCGGATCGCGACCATGAACTCTTTGCAGTTCTCGTAGTCGCTGAAGTACTGGATTGCTTGCTGGAGAGTCTCTGGCGTCTTCATGGTTCCAGTATGCGCTAGAACTGTTGGTCAGTCAAGTATATTTTTACCCTTATTTGGGCTGGCTCACTTCAATAAGCGAGCGGCGTATTTTAACTGGCGTTACGTGATCCTGGCGGCGATCGCCGGTGTGTTTTATGGGCGTGCCTGGCTCGCTCGACGGCGGCTCGGGGCGTCTGCGATTACCCACTCTACGGTGGATGCAGTTTGGTCCGTCTGGCTGCGGTAGTTAGTAGCGGTGAAACCATTCCCTTGTGCCGGAAACGGGTCTACAATAATGGCCGGGCGGAGGATTTGTCATGATTAGCGCGAGACAAGTTCATTTCGTCGAAGAGCACTGGGAGTCGATTGCAAACCGCTCGCTGGAACGTATTCACCGCGAAGTCCCGCACTCCCAAACCCTCTTGGATCGCATCATTCTCGACCGCGTGGAGGACCTGTTCGGACACCTGGGGGATTGGCTTGCCACAGCAGTTCCTCACGACTGGTCGGTCTATGAACGAGTCGGACGAGCACGTGCCGCCGAGCACGTTCACCTGCATGATCTCGTCCGTATGTTGCAGCTCGTTCGCCAGTCCGCTGTAGATTATGTTCGCGACAATGAACTCTTCGAGAATCCGGTATCGATTCGATCGGAAAGCGAACTGGAGCACAACATAGACCGGTTCTTCGATCTGGTGGTTTATCACGTCGTACGAGGGTACGAAACAGAACTGCGGCAGATGCTGGCAGGGAGGGCTCAGGCGGTCTGATTCATGCCACCTGGAGGGCGGCTACGTTACTCTGGGTGTTCCTGAATGGGCTCCCTGACTCTGGTCCGCCACGGACAAGCCTCCTTTCTGCAGCCGAACTATGACAAGCTCTCGCGCCTGGGGGAAGAACAGGCGCGGAAGCTGGGTGAGTACTGGCTGAAGACGGGCGTTCGATTCGATCACTCATTTCACGGTCCCGCTCACCGGCAGGTACACACGGGTGACATCGTCGCGCAAACTTATCGCGAGGCGGGAGAGTCGTGGCCGGACTCGTCCTGTATCCCTGAGCTTGATGAGTATCCGGGCATCGAAGTGGTTCGGGCGTTCCTGCCGGAATTGATCGACAAGCACGAGGACATGCGGCTGCTCGACGAGGAGTTCCGCACCGCAGCCGACCGCTCCGTGGCCGCACGGGCATTTGAGAAGATGTTCCAGCGCGTGACGCGGCTGTGGGTGGCCGGGGAGCTGGATTCGCCCGACGTCGAAACGTGGCAGTCGTTTTGTGAACGGGTCGAGGTGGGGATTGAACGCGCACGGAGCGTTGGGGGCCGGGTGGCCGTGTTCACTTCGGGCGGCGTGATCGCGGCAACAGTGCGAATCGCCCTGGATTTGTCTCCGCAGCGCACGCTGGAGCTGAGCTGGGCGCCGCGCAATGCCAGTTATGCCGAGTTTCTTTTCTCGCCCGAACGGTTTTCGTTGAGCAGCTTTAACGTATATCCACACCTGGACACGCCGGATCTTTTGACGTGGCGATAAATCTCGAACGCCCGATCGGCCTGCTGCATTCGACGGCCATGGTGGTGGGAATCATCATCGGGGCTTCGATTTTCGTGCAGCCTTCCGAGATCAACCGTCATGTTCCGAGCATCCCGGCAGTGCTTGCGGTATGGACGGCCGCGGGGATTCTGACGCTGTTCGGCGCGCTGGTTTGCGCGGAACTGTCCTCCGTGTTTCCACGCACCGGGGGCGTCTACGTTTTCCTGAAAGAGACCATCTCGCCGGCGTTCGGATTCCTGTGGGGCTGGGCGATGTTCTGGAGCATGCACTCCGGCATCATTGCGGCCGCAGCAGTGATCTTCGCCCGATACCTGGGTTCGTTTGTGCCTCTCAGCGACGTGGGGATTCGCCTGGTTGCCGTTGGCGCGATTCTGCTGCTTTCGGGCGTGAATTACCTGGGCGTGCGGCAAGGGAGCATGCTGCAGACCGTGGTCACGGTCGCGAAAGTGCTCGCCATCGTGATGCTGCTGGGCATGGTGGTGTTCCTGGCGCCTCCGATGCGCAGCGCGCCGGTCGGCGCCGGGCCCGTGTCGTTCGGCGGCTTCACGCTAGCGGTTGCGGCAGCGCTGTTCTCTTTTGGCGGCTGGCACATGGTGACGTATACGGCGGGCGAGACTCGTCAGCCAGAGAAGACCATTCCGCGGGCGCTCATGATCGGCGTCGCGACCGTTACGGCGTGTTACGTGGCTCTCAATGCGGCATACCTGTACCTGCTGCCAATCAATCGCGCGATTTCGTCGACCCGCGTGGCGGCGGACGCCGCGACGGTGCTCGCAGGCGCGCGCGGGGCGAGCGTCATTTCGGCGCTGGTAGTTTTGTCCGCATTGGGCGGCCTGAACGGGCTGATCCTGGCAGGGCCTCGAACCTACTTCGCCATGGCATCGGAGGGACTGGCGTTCCGCTGGCTGGCGTCGATTCATCCGCGGTATCACACGCCGTATACGGCGATTCTGCTCCAGGCCGTTTGGTCCGCAATGCTCGTGGCGACGGCAACATATCGGGGCCTGTTCACTCGTGTCGTGTACACGGAGTGGCTGTTTTTTGCTCTGATGACGGTGGGACTGCTGCGATTGAGACGCGACCCCGGCTACGCGCCGCGCTTCAGAGCCTGGGGCGGCGTCTACGTTCCTGCCATTTTCGTCGCTTCGTCCATTCTTGTTTCGGGAGTCTTGATCTGGGCAGACCCAGTGCAGGCAATGACCGGCTTGCTACTGGTCGTGCTAGGCTTACCTATTTACTATTTCTGGGCGCGGCAGAAATCCGCTAGCGCACTCGTCACACATGCGAATCATTGATTTTCACAATCACTACTATCCTCCGGCCTACATTGATGCCTTGAAGTCCGGCGAAAGCACTGTCCGGATCACGATCGGCGCCGATGGCAATCCCCTGCTGCACTACCCCGGCGACTACAACGTTGCGGTTCCGGGACATCGCGATATTGCGTACCGTGAACAGGTGCTGATTGAACATGCCGTCGACACGCAAGTCGTAACGCTGACCACTCCCGGCACGCACGTGGAGGAACCGGCCACCGCGGCGCGATTTGCCTCGCTCGTGAACGACGATTTCGCCTCCGTGTCCGAAAACAGCCGGGGACGCTTCACGGCATTAGCGACGCTGCCGCTGAACGATCCGGCCGCGTCCGTTAAAGAATTGGAGCGCGCCTGCCGCCAATTGGCCTTGCCGGGCGCGATGCTGTTCAGCAATGTGAATGGCGTGGGTTTAAACGATGAACGGTTCTGGCCGCTGTACGAGAGGGCAAACGACCTCCGCGCCGTGCTGTACATCCATCCCACCAGCCCCGTCGGTGTGGAGGCGATGACGGAGTTCTGGTTGATGCCGTTGGTCGGGTTTCTGTTCGACACCACGCTCGCAGCGGCGAAACTGGTTTTCAGCGGAATTCCGGAGCGCTATCCGGACATTCAGTGGGCATTGTGTCATCTTGGCGGCGCCATCCCATACCTGGCGGAGCGGCTCGACCGCGGCTTTTACGCGTTCCCCGACTGCCGCGAACATATCCAACGTCCCCCCAGCGACTACTTGAAGAAGTTCTACTACGATACGGTAAATTTCAATCTGGAAGCGCTCGAACTTGCCATTCGGCTCGCGGGCGTTGATCACATACTCGCGGGCAGCGATTATCCGCACCAGATCGGCAGCATTCCCCGGATGTTGGAAACCATTCGCGGTTTAGCGCTGTCCGACGAAGAGAAGAACGCCATTCTCGGCGGCAACGCTGCGCGTCTGCTGAAGTTGAAATAGACAGGAGAAGACTTGATCCGACGTTTCTCACTTTCACTCATGATCTGCGCCGTCGTGTGGGCGCAGCCGGGACAGGGCCAGCGGCAGCGGCCTGGCGGAACTCCTGCCGCGGCGGCAGCGCCTCCACAGGGGGAAGCGGCAGCGGCACCGGCAGCCCCGGCGCCCTCGGGACAGTTTCCGGCGCCACCGGCGGTAGAACGCCTCGTCAAGACCGACCATACGATCACCATCGGCGGCAAGAGCATCCCGTATACTGCCACCACCGGCACGCTCGTCCTGAAGCGGGAAGACGAACATCCGCGCGCGAGCATCTTCTTCATCGCATACACACGCAACGACGTGACGGACAAGTCGAAATGGCCGCTGACCTTTGCGTTCAACGGCGGGCCGGGGTCGTCGTCGGTCTGGCTGCACATGGGAGCGCTGGGCCCAAAGCGCGTGGTGATGGGAGGGCCTGAAGGGACACAGCCCGCGCCCCCCTACCAACTCGCCGACAACGAGGACACCACGCTATCGATGTCCGATATCGTGTTCATCGATCCCGTAACCACCGGTTTCAGCCGCAACGCCCCTGGCGAGAACCCGGCGCAATTCCACAGCGTGCAGGGGGACCTCGAGTCGGTCGCTGAGTTCATTCGCCTGTACCTGACGCGTTTCGAACGCTGGGGATCGCCGAAATTCATCGCCGGCGAGAGCTATGGGACCACCCGCGCCGCGGGACTGTCTCAAACGCTGCTACAGCAGGGAGTTTACCTGAATGGGATCACGCTGCTCTCCTCGGTTCTGAATTTCGAGACGATCAACTTCGCGGTCGGGAACGATCTGCCTTATATCATGTTCCTGCCGACCTATACCGCGACTGCCTGGTATCACAAAAAGCTGCCCGCGGATTTGAGCGATTTGCAGAAGGCAATCGGCGAATCAAGGCGTTTCGCCGCCAATGAGTACACCGTCGCACTCATGAAGGGATCCACCCTCAGTCCGCAGGAACTCTCGAACGTCGCGCGGCAGTTGGCGCGGCTCACCGGCCTCTCCCAAAAATTCGTCGAGGAGTCGAACTTGCGGATCACGATGGCGCGCTTTTCGAAAGAGCTTTTGCGGGACCAGCGGCGTACCGTCGGCCGCTATGACGGGCGGTTGGAGGGCATCGATATCGACGCCGCGGGAGAGCGCGCCGAGTACGACCCGAGTTATGCCGCCGTGCAAGGCGTCTACACTGCAATGTTCAACGATTACGTGCACACACAGTTGAACTACGCAACCGATCTGCCGTATGAGATTCTAACCGGCCGGGTTCAACCCTGGAGCTACGGCCAAGCTCAGAACGAATATCTGAACGTGGCGGAGCCAATGCGACGGGCGTTGACACAAAACCCGTCGATGCACGTCTTATTCGGAGCGGGGTACTACGATATGGCGACGCCGTTCTTCGGGGCAGAATACACGATCGACCACCTGGAACTCGATCCGACACTCAGAAAGAACGTTAGCATCTACTACTGCGACGCGGGGCACATGCTGTACATGAAGAAGGTTTGCCTCGACTCGTTCCACCAAGCCATGGCTACGATGTATAAAACCGCGCTGGGACAATAGCGCTTCGCTATACTCGATTTTGCGGCATGGCTAATGAGCTGAACCCGTCGAGCGCGGCGCTCGACGTCATGGCGGGGCCGCTGAAGGGTACGAGCTTCCCATTAGCGGGGACGGAGACGACGCTGGGCCGCGATCCGTCGAACGCGATCTCTTTGTTGGATAATTCGGTCTCGCGACATCACTGCGTGATCGCGCGGGAAGGCGCCGGTTACAAGCTTCGGGACCTGGGGAGCCGCAACAGCACCTTCGTCAACGGGGTTCCGATCAAAGACCGCCTTTTGAAGTCGGGCGATGAAATCCGGGTGGGTTCGTCGGTATTTATTTACGTTCCTGCGCAGGATTCACAGGCGACCAACAGCTCCGGTTCGGTGCGCTTGAGCCAGTCGCGCATCGCGGCTTCGACGATCATTCTCAGGAAGGAGAAGGCTCGCTATTTGACGCGCGAGCCGATCTCCGAGCTGGCTCAAAAGAACACGCGCGTGGCCCGGGATCTCAACGTGCTGCTGCGCATCAGCACCTCGATTAATTCGCTGCGCGACATGCAGGCGATTCAACGCCAGGTGCTGCTTTCGGCGCTCGACGTTTCGCCCGCGGATCGAGTCGCCATCCTGCTCGGCGATAACGTCATGGCGCTGGACCGCAAATCGGGCGAAGCCTGCACGATTGAGGCGAGTCAAACCGTGGTGGCTCGCGTCCTGGAGGAAGGTGTTGCGATTCTCAGCAACGATGTCACCACGGACGAAAGTTTTGAATCATCGCAAAGCCTCATCGCTCGAAACATACGTTCCGTAATTGCCGTGCCATTGGAGGCGCTGGGACAGACACGAGGCGTGCTGTACCTGGAATCAAGCAACCTGGGAGCGACGTTCGATCAGGATCTGCTGGAGTTGCTTACAGCATTCGGCAGCATCGCATCGATTGCGATGGCCAACGCGCAGCACCTGGAGCGGCTGGCAGACGAGAACCAGCGGCTTCAGGAAGAAATCAACATCGAACACAACATGGTGGGTGAGAGCCCTCGCATGCGCGAAGTGTACCAGTTCATCGCGAAGGTGGCGCCAACTGAGGCGACGGTGCTGGTCCGCGGCGAGAGTGGAACGGGCAAAGAGCTCGTGGCGCGGGCCATCCACAATAACAGCCTGCGCAATGGCAAGCCGTTTGTCGCCATCAACTGCGCCGCGATTACGGAAACGCTGCTGGAGAGCGAGCTTTTCGGCCACGAAAAAGGCTCCTTCACCGGTGCGGTTGCCCAAAAGAAGGGCAAGCTCGAGGTTGCGGAAGGCGGCACGGTGTTTCTCGACGAAATTGGTGAAATGGCGATCGGGATTCAGGCCAAGCTGCTCCGCGTGCTGCAGGAACGCGAACTACAGCGTGTCGGCGGGACGAAGACAATCAAGCTCGATGTTCGAATTGTCGCCGCTACAAACCGGGATTTGCAGGAGGAATCGAAGAAGGGAGTGTTTCGCCAGGATCTTTACTACCGGCTGAATGTCGTTTCGATCCGCATGCCCGCGCTGCGCGAACGTCGGGAAGACATCCCGCTGCTGGCCAGCTATTTCGCTTCCAAATATGCGGAGCGCGCGAAGCGCACGATCGTTGGCTTATCGACCGAAGCCCGTGCCTACCTGCTGAATTACGACTGGCCCGGCAATGTGCGCGAATTGGAAAACGCCATCGAACGAGCCGTGGTTTTGGGCTCCACGACGGCCATTCTTCCTGAAGATCTGCCGGAAGCCGTCCTGGAAAAGCCGGCTCCGTCAGGCTCGGTGGTCACAAAATACCAAGAGGGCGTTCAGGAAGCGAAAAAACGCATTATCCTCGCGGCGATCGACCAGGCGGGCGGGCACTACACCGAAGCCGCAAAGCTGCTCGGCGTGCATCCGAATTACCTGCACCGCCTGATGACCAACCTGAACCTGCGCAGCCCGTCCGATCCTACTTGAGCCCCTTGAGGACATAAAGGTTCGAAAGGTCGCGTTGATACGAGTAGGCGTACTCGCGTCCGTCAGGGGTGATGGCAGCGCTCGATACTCCCACCCCAACCGGATCAGAGGGTGCGGCCGCTCTCCACTCGGTTTTTTCGCCCGTCGCAATATTGAGGCGGAGGAATTGGACGCTAAGCCCGTCGGCCGGAATACGGCTGAGGTACAGCACCTTGCCGTCCGGGGTCCAGCGAAGCGGCCGCTCGCCGGGACCGGCGGGACCGATGGCACGCGGTTCGCCACCGCTGATGGGCTGCAGACAGAACTTATCGCCGCGAACGATAACGACGTATTTGCCGTCGGGCGTAACACGCGAAGCTCGCACGCCTTCGGGGGTCACGGCTCGCGGCTGGCCGCCTGCAACGTCCTGCGCAAATGTCCTGACCTGATGGCCGGGCTCCGATGCCGTGAAGAGAACGGAACGGCCGTCGGGAAACCATTCCGCCTGCTCATACCGCATGCCCTTTGATGTCAGGAAACGCGGCTCCCCGGCGCCGGTCGGAAGCACGACCAGGTCCTGTCGATTGGGATTCGTTTGAATCGCAACCACCGACTTGCCATCGGGCGAAAGGGCCGGGCGGTTTCCATATCCCAGCAGGACCGCGGGCGAACCATCGGTCTTGCGCAGGTAAATCGACGTGTTGCGGCCCTCGCCGTAGGAAACTTCCAGGAACAGCGCCTGTGAGCCGTCGCTCGAGAGGTCGAACAACTTCGAGGTGTCGAGCCAGGAAAGATCGCGGTCCTTGCCCTCGGCGTCGGAATGAAAACTCATCGCGATGCGCGTGCTGGTGACGGCCATGAGGACCGATCCGTCGCGGGAGATGTCGCGGATCAGGAGGAAGCTGGGGGCTTGCGATACGATGCGCTCGCCGCCCGCGAGGCTCGCGGCGCGAATGGCGGGCTCGTCGCCCAGTCGTGTGGCTGAGAACCACACTTCGTCCGCTTTCGGCGACCATCCGAGATAGCCTAGTCCGCGCCAGCCGCGCGAAAGATACCGCTTCACGCCAGTGCTGACATTGATAACGGCGACGTCGAAATCGCCGATCTGGGGCTGATATTCGAAGTAGGCTAACCAGTCGCCCTTGGGAGACAGGCGCATACTGACGGGAGGGTGCGAATCGGTTTCGTAGAGCACCTTGCCGATGGGGTATTCGATGCGGGTCTTGCCGTTCACCGTTCGAAGGACGGCGATCTTTTCGCTGTCGGGTCCCCAGTCGGCGTCAATCACGTTATCGAGCATGTCGCGCGGTGTCCCTCCCGCCAGGGGTACGCGGGCCAGAGTGCCCTCGTCGCCGCTTCCGCGGAGGAATGCCAGCTCACCCGTTGGTGAGACCGAAATGATTCTGCCTTCCGGCAGGCCCAGGGAGCGCGACTCGCGGTTGCCCGGAACGGCCGTGTAGATCTGGCTGGGGGCGCCGTCCCAACGCGCGCTGAAGATGATGGTTCTGCCATCTGCATTGAAGCGCGCGTTAGTCACATCGCCTCGGCGGAAGGTCAACCGGCTATACGAGGGCGGCTCGGTCTTGTGTAGCCTTCCGAATGCATATGCGGCGGCGCCCGACGTCACCAGGAGTGCCGCTACCGCCGGCCAGATCCAACGGCGCCAGCCTTTTTGGCGGCTGGCGGGGGACGGACTCGACAGCCGGTTCGCGTCGATGTCTTCGACGAGGTCGGCGAGCGCGAGCTTAAGGTCGGCCATGCTCTGCCAGCGCTGTCGTGCATCTTTCTGCAGGCATCGCGCGATGATCTTCTCCAGCTCGCGGGGAACACCTTCGGCGAGTTCGCGAATCGGGGTGGGGTCTTTCTGGAGAATCGTCGCCAGCACCGACAGCTTCGAATCGCCCAGAAAAGCGCGTCGGCCGGTGAGCATTTCGTAAAGCATCGCGCCGAACGAGAAAACGTCGGAGCGGGAGTCGATGTCCTTTGCCTCCGCCTGCTCGGGCGACATGTACGCGACGGTGCCGATGATCGTTCCAGCCTCGGTGAGAGCCGGGATCTGAACGCTCTCGGTTTGCGCAAAGGCGTCGGCCTTGGCCGGTTCGGTGAGCTTGGCGAGACCGAAGTCCAGCACCTTCACGAGTCCCTGGTCTGTCACCATAACGTTGGCAGGCTTGAGATCGCGGTGTACGATTCCGGAGGCGTGAGCAGCCGCGAGAGCGTCGGCGACCTGAATGGCGCACTTGAGCGCATCCACGAGCTTCATGCCCTTGCGGCCAATGAGACGGTCGAGGGGCTTACCCGCGACATACTCCATGGCAATGAAGTCCACGCGCTGTCCGTCGGAGACTTCGCTGCCGATTTCGTAAATCGTGATGATGTTGGGATGATTGAGGGCGGAGGCAGCGCGAGCCTCCTGCGCGAGACGGCCGCGGCGATCACTGTCCGCGGACGCGGCGGCAGGGAGGACTTTTATGGCGACGGGACGGTCGAGATGCGTGTCGCGCGCGCGAAACACAATTCCCATTCCGCCGGCGCCAAGTTTCGACTCGATTCGGTAGTGACGTAGCGTCAGGCCGATCATCGAATCGCCCTTCGGCGACGGAGCGGTCATTGGAAAACGCGTCCGTGTAGGAAGTTTCTTATAGTATGAGTTTATCGCCGTTGCGGCGGCAATTCAGGACCTATTTTGGTAACGCAAGGGGGAGCAGGCGAAAACGCGGGTTCCCCTTCCACCCGGCTCAAACGCGCGACTGTCGAAAAGCCGTGCGCCAGGAGGCATAGAATAATTGATAGTCTCGACTGTTCGCAGACCAAGGAGAAGATTCAGGTGAACCGTTATTTCAGCATGATCTTCGCAGCGTCGCTGGGCGGCGGCTGCGCCATGTACGCGCAGGAAAACCCTCTGAGCACAGAGGTCAAACAGGCATATACTTCGATCAAAACTAACCTCACCAAGATGGCGGAGAAGATGCCCGACGACGCATACAGTTTCAAGGCTACGCCCGACATTCGAACGTTTGGAGAACTTGTGGCGCATGTGGCCGACGCCCAGGCGCGCACATGTTCGGCGGTGATGGGCGAACAGAAAGCGGTGAACGCGGCATCGAAAAAGACGAAAGAGGAGTTAGTAGCGGCTTTGAAGGAGGCTTTCGCGATTTGCGATGCAGCGTACGATTCACTCACCGACGCCACCGCATCACAGATGGTTAAAACGCCTCGCGGGGAGCGTAGCAAGCTCGCATTCCTCGAGGGCAATATCACGCATGACAACGAAGAGTACGGCTACATGTCGGTTTATATGCGTTTGAAAGGCGTGGTGCCGCCGTCGAGCGACCGTTCCAAATAGGACAATGCGCAGGTGAAGCCACTTGCGGCTCTGTTCGTCGCATCCCTCTGCCTGGCGCAGCAGCCCAATGCTCGGCCGAGCGCCGAGTGGGTGAAATCGGGCGTCATTTACGAGATAAATCCTCGAACATTCTCGCCTGGCGGTAATTTCCGCGGCATCGAACCGCAGTTGCCGCGCCTGAAGCAACTGGGCGTCACGATTCTGTGGCTGATGCCGATCCATCCCGTCGGACAGCTCAAGAAGAAGGGCTCCATCGGCAGTCCGTACGCGGTTCGCGACTACATGGCGATCAATCCCGATTACGGGACCGCCGCGGACCTGAAGCATCTCGTTCGGGCAGCGCACGACCAGGGGTTCAAGATCATCATCGATATCGTCGCCAACCACACGGCGTGGGACAGCGTGCTGATGAAGCATCCGGAGTATTACAAGCACGACACCGCCGGTAAAGTGATCTCGCCCGTGGCCGACTGGGCGGACGTCGCGGGGCTGAACTATGATGTTCCGGGTCTGCGGTCGTACATGCTCGAGATGCTGAACTACTGGCTGCGCGAATTCGATCTGGACGGTTTCCGGTGCGATGTGGCTTTCATGGTCCCCGTGGATTTTTGGGAGGAGGCGCGGCGCCAACTGGAGCGGATCAAGCCCGAGATCGTGATGATTGCCGAGGCTCATGAACCAAAGCTGCTGGTGAAGGCTTTCGATCTCGACTACGCGTGGCCGTTCCACAGCACCCTTACGGATGTTTTCGAGAATGGCTCCGCGGCAACGGCGTTAAGGGCTTCCTGGGACGATGTCCATAGCAACTACCCGAAGAACGCGATGGAGATGCGCTTTTCGGACAATCACGACGAGAAGCGGGCGATCGCGCGTTTTGGCGAACGCGGCGCACTGGCAGCGTCGGCGCTGGTTTTCACCATGGACGGCGTGCCGATGCTTTACAACGGCATGGAGGTGGGGGACACCACCGAATCGGGCGCGCCGGCGTTGTTTGAAAAGCTGCCGGTGTTTTGGGAAATTGCAGAGCGGCATCCGGAATTCGTGGCGTTCTATTCCCGGATGATCGCGCTGCGGCGGGCACACGCTGCTTTGCAGCAGGGGGAGACCGAATGGATCGGGAACTCGGCGCCGGATCGCGTTCTGACATATACCCGTCGTGGCAGCGGCGAGGAGTTCGTGATCGCGATCAACTGCTCGAATGAACCGTTCTTCGGAACTATAGAGGCGGCGGGGCCATTTGAGGATGTAACCCCGCACTACGGGCAGAAGAAAGCGGTGATGGCGCTTCCGGCCCTCTCGCTCGATGCCTGGGGGTTCCGGATCTTCAAGCGGCGCTGACCAGCCGTGCGAGAATATTAGGATGGCTAAGAAACTCCTTGCGGTATTCACTCTCGGCGTGCTGGGTTCATTCGCAGCATTTTCCGCCGAAATGACAGGCTATATTTCCGACGAAAAGTGCGCGAAGAGCGCTTCAAGCAAGAAGGCGGCCTCGGAATGGATTAATCCGGCGAAGTTCGAACAGTGCGCGAAAAGCTGCGTTAAGAGCGGCTCGCCTGCGGTGTTTGTGAGCGAAGACAACAAGATTTACAAGATCGATCCCACTTCGGTGGAGAAGGTGAATCAGCACGTGGGGCAAAAAGTCACCGTCAACGGGAAGGTTGACGACGGCGTGCTGACCGTCGATTCGATCGATTCCGTCAAGATGTAAGACCGCCCGACCTGTGGTCCGCGAAAGTGGACGAAAACCGCCATAGCGCAGTCTTCGGGAAGCACATATGCGGCTGAAGCCGTGCGTATGGACCGCATCGTCCCTACCGCCCGTCGGCGCTCGCGAGGAATAGAGTATTTGCCCTTACCCAAAGCGACCCGCAGTGAGAACCTTGATCTGTCCGTCTTTCCGACGCCACAGTGTATCTTCGCCTTCGCGAGCGGTTTCCATCATGCCAACGCCAATCCTCTGCACCATTTTTTCGTGATCTGTGCCGGCGCGTATGCCCGGTCGGCAAGCACAGCAATGACTTCTCGGCGGGACGAACTGGTGCGGCTGGCTCAGCAACGGTTCAAGGCCTTCTTCGAAGGAGACAGGGAGGCCTACCTCCGCCTGGTGGCCGAAGATGCGGTATTCGCTTATTCGAACGGTCGTACGCTCGACTATCGGCAGGCGATGAGCGAACTGGCTCCGCTTGCGAAAGCCGGAACATATCAGTTCCACTACGAAGACGTGCGATTCCGAGACTTCGGAGATAGCGCATTGCTCGTGTACCGCCTCGTCTTCAGCGGGCCGGCCGGCGACTACGAGGGCGTGGAGATCGACACTTTCGCATTACGGGATCACATCTGGAAACTGGTTGCGGTACATGGCACGACGATACCCTACCCGAATCGACCGCGACCTGCCGTGGCGTCCGCCCTGCTCGATGAGTATGTGGGCCGCTATCAGCAAGCGCCGGGCGTTTATTACGACATCACTCGCGAGGGGGACCGTCTGTTGGGGCAGCGCAACAGGTTTGCCAAAGTTCCCTGGGTTGCGGAGTCGAATGACATCTTCTATGTGTCCTCCGATCCAGCAGCGAGCCGCGTGTTTCTGCGCGATCCGCAAGGGCGGGTTTCGAAAACCCTGCGCATTGACATCGAAGGCACCACCGAGTGGAAACGTCTTCCACAGGAATGAAGGCGCTGCGGCGTCGGCTCCGATTCGGTCGATGACTTCCTGCCGTGCCGACCGACCAATACGAGTCAAAACCTGGTACCGGGACATCCGGGTGGCGTGGGTCACGTTCGGCGAGCGAAATTCCACCTCTGCGAGACGGTCGTGCCGCCTGCCCGCCCCCGCTGGCCGAATAGGGATCAGGAGAAATGAACCGAGCGTATGCAGAGTCGTAGTATCGCAGCGGGCCTGAAGGCGGCAATACGCCTAATGCTTGAACATGGTCGCGGCGGCGAAAACGGACCCGCCCACGGTAACCATTTCCGCGAAGGCCACGGCAAAAAATAGGAGAAGGCTCTTGAAGAAAGTGCGCAGCCAGCCTTCGCCGTAAAGCCGACGCAGGCAAATCCAGAGATACACGAAGCCGATCACGACCGTGATCACGGGTCCCACAGCAGCATTGGGCCACGCACGCGCCAGCGCTCCGCTGACGATGTACTCGAAGCTGTAAAAGTGCATGCCGAGAATGATGTGCGCGCCGTAAAAACGCTGCTTCTTGCGATAAGCCAGCAGGCTTGCCCCCGCGAACACACCCAGGCTCAGGTACCGGATCCACAGGTAGACCGATTGAACGCGATGGCTCACCTCGGCGTCGATCGGTGTCACTTGGGGTCCGTTTGTCGGGCGGCTCCCGACGGTGTAGTTTCCATCGCCAGTAACCCACACCCGCAGGCCCAGGGGACCGGCGGCGTTTGCGGCGAACAGAAGGGTCAAGGCCGAGATCACCAGGTAGAGCCGAAGCGGACGAATCCAGCGACCGCGCCGGCCCGACCAATATTCTTTGGTCAGGCGTCCGGGTTGGAACAGAAGCGCGAAAAGGGTCCGCCAGATTTTTCCATCGAGGTGCGTAAACTCATGAAGGAACTCGTGCGTGAGGTGGCGCAGGCTGAGATCGCCTTCATGCACAGCGGGTTCACCGCAAGCGGAGCAAAACCCGCCATGCAGATCCGCGCCGCAACTGACACACGGAGCGTGTTGTTTAACTGTGGCCGGCATCGACACAGAGGTAGCTTATCACTCACAAGGGCAGGTCACCTTACGCCCGCAGACGATCCTGTTCGGCGTTGAATTCGCACCCGAGCAGCGCCATGACCGCCAGCAGGTACATCCAGACGAGCAGAGCAATGACCGCGCCGATACTTCCATATACCACGTTGTAGTTCGCGATATTCCGCACGTACCAAGCAAAAACCGAGGTGGTGACGGCCCAGAGGAAGGTGGCGGCCGCCGCGCCGGGCCAGACGTGCCGCAGTTTCACAGGAAGGTTGGGTCCGAAATAGTAAAGTAAGCCCGTGACCAGGACTACGCAGGCGAAAGCGATCACGTAGCGCGTCGCAACGCTGAGCACGGCGGCCCAGCCGGTCAAGTGTCCTCCCTGCGCTGGAATACCCAGCGCGGCGAAAAGTTGTGCTTCGAAGCGGGCGCCGAAAACGATCAGCGACGTAGCACCAATGGCGGGCACGGCGGCCACGAAGACGAGTAGGACGGCCACACCCCTTTGTCTCAGAAAGGATCGGCCCGACGGCAGCCGGTAGGCCGCCTGAAAGCCCTCCATCAGGCTCATCATCGCGCCCGACGCGGCCCAAACCGACAAAAGCATCGCCACAATGATCAGGCCGACCGGCCGCTGGCCCTTGATGGTGAACTGATATTGGAGTAATTCGCCGGAGCCGGGCGGCGCCACCTGGCCAAGGAAACGCTCCAAAGTCCGCGAGACTGCCTCGGCGTTGGCCTGAATCAGGATCGTTGCGATGGAAGTTAGAACAGGAAACAGCGAGAGCAGGGAAGAATACGCGACGCCTTTCGCGATTCCGAAGCAGTTGTCCTCGTAAGCGGCGATAAATGCGTTGCGAAACAAGCGCCCTATACGGGTCCACGGCCTGGGCTGGACTTCGATCACCCCGCCACCTTGGATTCCAATTCCGCCCAACGGGCGTAAAGTTGATCGACCAGCGCCTGGGCGGCAAGCAGCTCTTCATAGCGCCCTTGCATGATTGCCGCATCGTGGCTTCCTTCCGCGGTCTGAAGTTGGCTCTGAGCGGTGCGGAGGCGGTCCTCGGCTTCCCCGATGCGGACCTCGATCTGCTCGAATTCGCGGCTCTCCAGATATGACAGCTTTTTCGGCTTGACGTCCGCCGTCTTCTTGCGATCGTCCGGCTTGCGAATGCGGTCCTCGGCTTTTTGCAGGCTTCGTTCCCTCAGCCAGCGCTCTGCCTGCTCGCAATCGGCGAATGCGCCGGCGCCGCCCGTTCCGTCCAGCCCCACAATGACGGTGGAGACGCGGTCGAGCATGTAGCGGTCGTGGGTGACAAGCACCACCGCACCGCTGAAATCGAGCAGGCTCTCTTCCAGGATTTCGAGTGTGGGTATGTCGAGGTCGTTCGTGGGCTCATCCAGCAGCAGCACATCGGCGGGCTGCAGCATCAGCCGGGCGATTACCACACGCGCTTGTTCGCCGCCCGAAAGCCGCCCGACCGCAAGATCGAGCTGGTCGTTGCGAAACTGGAAGCGGTTGGCCCAGCCGGCTACGTGGATGGTCCGGCCCTGGTAGATGACGCTGTCACCCTCGGGCGCAAGCGCCTTGCGCAGGGGAACCTGTGGATCGAGCTGCTCCCGGTTTTGATCAAAGTACACCACGCGCACACCCTCGGCACGCCTGACGTTTCCGGTATCCGGCGCGATCTCGCCGGCCAGAATTCGGAGCAGGGTCGTTTTGCCGCTTCCGTTCGCGCCGAGCAGGCCTAATCGGGTGCCGGGTGACAGGACCAGGGAGACGTGTTCGAAGAGACGCCGGCCGGCTATCGTTTTCGCGATCGACTCAGTTTCTATGAGTCGCTTGGTGCGCCGGTCGGTGGCAGTGAAGTCGATCTGGGTGGTTCGGGTCGAAGTGCGCGCCGAAAGAGCGCTGAGTTGCTCCATCAGACGTTCGGCCGCGTCGATTCGCGCTTTCGATTTGGTGGTGCGGGCCTTCGCGCCGCGCCGCAGCCACTCGATTTCGCGGTGGACTTTGTTCTCGAGCGACTCCTGGTGCTTCGCCTGGGCGTGCAGAAACTCTTCCTTCTTCTCCAGAAAAGCGCTGTAATTCCCGTCGACACGGAAAAGACCGTCGGGATAGAGGCGGTTGATCTCCATCATGACGGTGGCCGTATTCTCGAGGAAGTAACGGTCGTGACTGACGGTGAACGATGCAAAGGATGCCGATTTCAGCAGCTTTTCCATCCACAGGATGCCTTCGAGATCCAGGTGGTTGGTGGGTTCGTCCAAAAGCAGGAGGTCGGGTTCCTTGAGCAGTTCGCGCGCAATGGCGAGACGCTTACGCCATCCTCCCGAGAGTGCGCCGGCCCGGACACTCGTGTCGGTGAAGCCGACGCGGCCGAGTACGGAATTAGTGCGTGCGGAGCGCTCCGCCTCGGTGAGGTCCTCGGTCAAGTGGACGGCGTCCATAACCTGCTGGACCGTCAGATCCGGCTCGAGCGGCGACTCTTGGGAGACATAACCCATGCGCAGAAGCTTCCTTGGCGCGATGATCCCGTCGTCGAGAGAAACCGAACCGCTGAGGATTTCGAGCAGTGTCGATTTACCGGAGCCATTCGGACCGATCAGGCCGATGCGATCTCCATCGGAGATCGTCAGCGAGATGTCTTCAAACAACGTTTGCGCGCCAAATGTCTTGGAGATTTTTTGGCAACTGAGCAGCAGAGCCATCCGCACAACAATTGTAACGGGGTAGGTGGCACAGGCGGTTTCGCCGCGGGTTCTGACTAGTAATCGGGCGGTAGGAGGCGTAAAATTGAGGCGGAAAGGAGAAAGCATGTCGCCTCTCCTGGTAATGCTGTCATACGGCGCGGCTGTCGCCTTAGCGATCGTGCTGCTCTATTTCTTTGGTGCGCGGGCGTGGTATTTGCACCTTGTAAGCCTGGCGATTGCCTTCGCCGTCGGTTTCGTACCCCCGCCGCTGCTTCTTACAGGTCCCGTCGCGGACCTGATCACGGGCTTCGCCATTATCTTCCTCTTGTTTTGGGGCTTGGGTGGATTACTCGAATTGACGATGCACCACGAGAAACACGCCTAGCGGTTCAGTCTAACGTTCTAACGGCTTCTTCTTCACCGGGTCGGCCTTGACGCTGATCGCCATGAGCTTCAGGTCGACGTCCTCGCTGGCGGAAATCGTCACGGGAGACTCGAGGTCGATGTCTGTAGGCTTGACTTCGCCTTCCGCGCCCAGGAATTTGGTCTTCTTCGAACACCGGAACGTGAGAAGCTGATTGTCGTCGGACTGAATCAGGATCTCCTTCTTGGTCAGCTTCTTAAGCGCCCCGTGGAAGGTGACCACCAAGCCCTTGAGCGCGGGTGCGTTTCCTGTCGATGAGGACGGCATTCCGCGACGCGCCCGGTATTGAGCATGTAGACCGGTCGAAAGCAATAGAACGACAATTATAGCCGCCCAATTTTTCCGACCCATACTTCCAGTCTCGCACGTCATTAGTTTGTCGCCGGTGTTATGCTCACAGGAAAGCTCATGACTTCGCGGAAGTCAGGTTGGCGGTTGGGGGTTGGGATCGCATTGGCGACCACTGTCTTGGCTTTCCAAAAACCCTGGCGGTTGTACCAGAGCATGGAGCCATACGACAACGTCGCGATGCCTTCGGATGGCCTGGAGAAGACCGAGTGGATATTTGCCCGGCTGATGTATCCGCAGCACCCGCAAGCGCGGTTTGGACGCCGCTTTTATCGCTATGGTGCGCTGGACTGGCGGGAAGGCGGAACAAGTTGGACTCAGGATTATCCTCGGGCCGACCGGCACTTCGCGCAGGCTCTGCGTCGCCTAACGCGTATCCATGTCCGCTCACTCGAACAACCGGTCAACCTGGACGATGAGAATGACGTTTACAACTGGCCCTGGCTATGTGCGGGTGAAATGGGGGATTGGAAACTAACCGATTCACAGGTCAAAGTGCTAAGGGAATACCTGCTGCGCGGCGGCTTCCTGATGCTGGACGACTTTTGGGGCACGGAAGAGTGGGACCGGTTCTACGAAAGCATGTCACGCGTGTTTCCGGATCGGCCGATTGTGGAGATCGAAGATAAGGATTCGATTTTTCACACGGTCTATGATTTGGACGAGCGCTACCAGGTCCCCGGGGAGTGGGCCCTTCGCCGGGGGACGACGTACCGGAATGACGGCGAGACTCCGCACTGGCGCGGCATTTACGATGATAAGGGCCGCGTGATGGTTGCCATGTCATTCAACTCCGATATCGGCGACTCGTGGGAGTGGGCGGACGATCCGAATTATCCGGAGAAATACTCGGCGCTAGGAATCCGGATTGGGGTCAATTACGTCGTCTATTCCATGACCCATTGAAACGCCTTGTGATGCAGGATGGCATCCTAAGGTACGAGGCACTATAACGGCGTATCGGGGAACGCCATAGTCCGCCAGAAATGCGCGACCGGGCTGTTATCATTTCCCAACCCTTCTTTCGGTTGCTTGAACCCGCGGCCAATGATATCGACAAATGGGTCCATTGAGACCTTGGCACTCGGATCGAAGGCGTAAAGGTCATGCACCGTCACCAATCTCGCCGCCATGTACCATTTGTGGTCCTTGGCGTATTTGTACGCCTGCTGAATGTGAGGAGGAGGAGTGTAGTCCTCGCCGAACATACGCCGGTAAAGGTCGGGATATTCGTAACCAGTGGCCGGGTCAGGGTAAAAGCGAAGCGCCTGGTGATAGCGAATGGCAAAAGCGACCTTTGGCGACACGTATGGCTCGAACATCTGAGCACCCCACCATCCGTGATCGGTCTTCATGAGCGTCTGGACTACGTCGTGAATCAGGCAGGCCAGCACGATCTCTTCGGGCTGCCCTTTCTTCATGGCATCGGTAGCGCTCTGCAGGCAGTGATTGACAGTGGTGAAGCGAAGATTATAGAAGTCGAGGAGAGTAGGCTTGGCGGGCAGCGGCGCCAACCGTTGGACATTGCCTTTTCCGGCCACAAATATGCCGCCGGCGCCGCGCCGTGAGGGTCGCGTTTCGATCTGAGCCTCAAGTTCGGCCGCGGTGGGGAACTTCGGTTTGTTCTCGTCGTCCGCCTCTTCCAGCAGGTCGGACATGTAATGTTCCAGTGCCTCGGCGCGCGCTTCATGACTCATGGACGCCACGGTGGCCGCGCCGCCGAGACTGGCGATAAACAGCCTGCGATCGATTTCCATAGCTCCGCCTTTCCTTGGGAAACTATATCCCAAGTTCGTGGCGGAAGCTATAAGCGATTAAACGAACTATGCCTGCGCGGCCGTCTTCGTTTGCGATTGCAAGTGCATCAATGAACCCCCGGCGATCAGGCCGAGAATCACTCCGTACAGCAGATGGCCTGCAAGGCTCGAGAAGAAGCTGGAGAACGGGTGCTCGAAATGAGCCTCGTTAAAACCCAGCCCCAACAGAGTCATGATGCCTACGCCCCCAAAGAACCAAACCAGGACACCCCATTCGAGGCCACGTACCCAGGGCTTCCCAATCAGAGCCGGGAAAAGATAAACGAAGATCCAGGGAGACACGATACTCCCGAATATGAAGAAAACCAACAGGCCGCCGAACCAATTTGCGCTGAACGTCGCGGCTTCACGGCCGGAGATTGGAATGCCAAGCGAGGCTGCCATATCAATCCGGGGCAGGCCCATCAACGGGGCCAGGTACATAAGTGCAGTGAGAATCAGAGTGGAGACGAAACCGGCGATCATGGCACGCCGGAAGTCGCGCTTTTCAGGTCTCATGAAGTAAGACCACCCTTTCCACCCTCAGCATACTCCTTAAGAGCTAGCGCGAACAGCTAGAATCGAACGAATGTCCCTGATGGATGGGTTGTTTGGAAAGCCGCTGGCTTCGTCCAGCGAAGAGGGCGAGCGCATTGGAGCCGCGGCGGGCATCCCGATCTTCGGCCTCGATGCGCTTAGCTCCGCGGCCTACGGGCCCGAGGCGGCGCTCACCCTGCTGATCCCGCTGGGCCTGGCGGGGGTCGCGTACATCGTGCCGATCAGCATCAGCATCATCATCCTGCTCACGATCGTTTGTTTTTCGTACCTTCAGACAATCGAGAGTTATCCGGGCGGGGGCGGCTCGTACACCGTCGCGCGGGAGAATCTCGGGGTATCGCCCGGCCTATTGGCCGCGGCGGCGTTGATGATCGACTACATACTCGTGGTCGCTGTCGGGATATCGGCTGGAGTCGGCGCACTGGTCTCCGCGGCGCCGAGCCTGCAACAGCACACGCTGCTCATGTGCCTGGGCATTCTTGTGCTCATCACGCTTGTCAATCTGCGCGGAGTCCGCGAAACCGGCGTCGTGTTCATGGTTCCCACATATCTGTTCATTGGAACCCTGCTCATCGTCATCACGATCGGTCTGTTCAAGATGATTGTTGGTCACGGCGTGCCAATGCCCGTCGTCGCTCCTCCCAAAGCCCCGCACGCCATCGCTGCCGTGAGCGCATGGGTGCTGCTCAAGGCGTTTTCCAGCGGCTGCACCGCGATGACCGGCGTCGAGGCGGTCAGCAACGGAGTGAAAGCGTTTCGCCAACCCGCCTCCAGGAATGCACGCCAAACGCTGATCGTGATCATTGCTTTGTTGATCGTTCTGCTGGCAGGCATTGCATATCTTGTCCGAGGCTATGGAGTCGCGGCCACCGATCCAGGACAGCCGGGCTATGAGAGTGTGCTCTCGATACTGGTAGGAGCGGTTGCTGGCAAAGGCATTTTCTACTATGTGACGATCGGGTCGATCCTACTGGTGCTGGCTCTTTCCGCAAACACCGCCTTCGCAGATTTTCCACGCTTGTGCCGCACCATCGCGCAGGACGGCTACCTGCCGCGTTCTTTTGCTTCGCGGGGTCGCAGGCTGGTGTACTCGCAGGGGATTTATGTCCTCTCCGTTCTCGCGGGCGTTCTTCTGATTCTGTTTGGCGGCGTGACTGACCGGCTGATTCCCTTATTTGCGGTCGGCGCGTTCCTGGCTTTCACGCTGTCGCAATGGGGGATGGTGTTCCATTGGAGGCGCATTCGGGGTGCAAGCGCATGGCGGAGCATGCTGATAAACGGCTTAGGCGCTCTCGTCACCGGCGTTACCGTGATTGTAGTTTTGGTCGCGAAGTTCGCCGAGGGCGCCTGGGTCACGCTGGTGTTGATTCCAGCGCTGCTAGCCGTCATGGTCGCGGTCCGGCGGCAGTATCACAACGTGAGCATGCAGGTGGCGAGCCAGACCCCGCTGAAGTTGACCCATTTTCGCCCGCCCCTTGTCGTGGTGCCGATCGACCGTTGGAGTTTACTCGCGAAAAGAGCCCTGACGCTCGGATTAAACCTGTCGGAGGATATCGTCGCAGTGCACATCGATTCGGGAGAACGGACAATGTATCTCCGCGAGCAATGGTCCGACTTCGTCGAGAAGCCCGTGCTCGAGATTGGGATGTGCCCGCCCAGGTTAATGGTGCTTCCCTCTCCGTACCGCTTTGTGATCAATCCGATCGTGGACGCCGTGCTGGAGCTTGAACGCAAGAATCCGGACCGCCAGATTGCGGTGCTGATTCCCGAGCTGATCGAACGGCGTTGGTATTACCACGCGCTGCACAACCAGCGTGCAGCGGCGTTAAAAGGACTGCTATACGTGAAGGGGACACAGCGAATCATAGTGGTTAACGTGCCCTGGTATTTGAAGGCGAACTGGGATCCGAATTAAGTCGAAAGCCCAGGGGCGGCACGCTAAGGAAGGGTGAAGCAGGCGGTTTCGCCTGCCTTTGGACCTTACCGCAAACGCACAGGCGAAGCCGCCTGCGCCACCATTCGGAAAACTAAGCGCATTAGGCTTTAGCCTGTGCGGCGCCCAGTCGATTGACGAATGAGAAGCCGGGGCTCAAACACCTTGCTTGTCGGCTGCATCTCCCCACTCGGCTTGATGCTTTCCAGCAGAATCGTAGCTGCGACGCGCCCTAACTCCTCACGCGGCCAATCGACGGTTGTGAGAAACGGATTAGGATGGTGCGGGCTCTCGATATTGCCGGCGCCCACGATCGAAATATCCTCGGGCACCCGTAACCCGGCATCGCGACAGGCATAAACCGCTCCCACGGCCATCGGATCGTTGGCTGCGAAAACAGCGGTCGGACGCGGTTTCATCCGCAGGATGGCGCGCATTGCCTCACGTCCGCTCTCGAGACTGAAGTCTCCTTCGAGAATCCATTCTTTGCGTGATGCGATGGAGGCGGCCTTAAGCGCATCGAGATGCCCGAGTTTACGGAACGATCCAGGGCTGATCCCCCGCCCCTCGATGTGGGCAATCCTCCGGTGACCTAAAGCGATGAGACACTCGGTCGCAAGCCGGCCCACGATACGGTCGTCCACGCGCACCGAAGCAAACTCCGATTTGGGAAAGAACCGGTCCACGAGGACGAATGGGACCTTCATTTCGGTTAGCCGCGTGAACGGCTCGGGCGACTGCTCAGGCTGCACCGAAGCCACTATCAGACCGTCCACCCGGCTGCCGACGAGCATGCTGATTTCTGAGCGCTCCCGCTCGGCATTGCTCCGTGAATGGCACAGCAGGATGTCGTAGCCCGACTTCTCGATCACTTCCTCGACACCGCACGTGATCTCGGCGAAAAACGAGTGCGAAATGTCGGGAATCACAATGCCGATGATGGAGGACCGCCGCGTTACCAGGCTGCGGGCCCAGCGGTTGGGCTGATACCCCAGTGCGGTTGCAGTGCGCAGGACCTTTTGACGCGTCCGTTCGCTCACTTCCCGATTCCCCGTCAAGGCGCGGGAAACGGTCATCGGCGAGAGTTTCAGCTTACGCGCGATGTCGACAATAGTCGTGACACTCTTGGATTGTCTGGCCATCAGTGCCGTTGAGATTCTATTGTGGCACGTTGGCGTTAACGTTATCGAGCTCTTGATGACGGGGATCGCTAGCAAACGGCCAGGGGGAAATGGACGTTGCCGAGCAGTGACAGGATGATGACCGCAAGAGCCAACACTTCAGGGTTGTCTGCAAGTGCTTTGCTAAGTGTTTTGTCCATGCCGTCCTCCTGCTCAGGAAGACGGATCGGACGCTGGCTTATTACATCCTCCCGGCTGGTTTTTCGACGCGGTTTCTAGCGGGAAGCTCCGGCGGGCTCGATCTGGCGGGAATAACCCTCCAACTCTTGGGCGGAAACAGTAACTAAAGTCTTTTCAATATCTTCTCCGCCTTCAATCATCTTTTTCAGGTGCAAAGCTGCCAGCTTCAGGCACCAGGGGTCGGTAAGCGGGTGACCGGTCTTCTTGCTGAGCGCCAGGAGATCAGGATGCTTCATCGCGATGACGCGCTCATACTTCTCCTCGCCCTCGGGAGCCGCCTCGAACTTCACATCGACGGTGTCGGCGTGGCGGATCGATATACCGGTTTGCAACCAACGGAACTCCACGTCCCACTTGCGGCCGAAGGGATCGGGTCCAGCGGTGAACTTGCGGAAATTGTCGAGCATCTAAAGCGATTCTAACAGGCACGGTCGAAAACTCCACATTCTAAGGTGGCAGAATTCAACCGCGCAACTTCACGGGGTGGGGGATTCTGCGCATGAGGTTCGAAGCATCCTCACGCAATCCTCGCAGTCCACCCAAGTCTGGGGCGTTTGAATGGCGAACAGCATCTCATTTCTGGAATAAACCACTCCGACAACTACCGATATCTGTATAACCCGCATTGTTTCAAGTGCCTGACGTTGTTTACGCTCCCTCTGGCGCTTTGGAACGGTAACTGCGAATAACTCCTGCACAGGCTCGCATAGGCACCGAATACGACGCGAAGAGTGCGCAACTTCACGCAGTGATGCCATGGCCTCTTGGATTTTCTTACTAATCCTGCCTTAAAAAAGAGGAGTGGTTCAATGACAGTGCGATCGGCCGCTCTGGCCCGTTTTTTTCTTCTTATAGCTCTCGTTGTCGCTGTGGGCGTATTTGTACAACCTCGGTTGCAGGCCCAGGCGATCAGTGGTGACCTGGTAGGCACCGTGACGGATAGCAGCGGCGCAGCCGTGCCGAACGCGTCCGTTGTCGCCATTAACGCGGCCACCAACATCAAAATGCCCGCCACGACGAATGCGCGCGGCGAATATCGCATATCGAATTTGCCGCCCGGCAACTACGATGTGAGCGCGACTGCTCCCGGCTTCGGATCTTCGCAATTGAAGGGCGTGGTGGTTCTCCTGAATCAGACGACACCTGCGAATCTGTCGCTGCAGGTCGGCTCGGTTTCCACCGCGATTACCGTTACCGAAGCGCCTCCCGTGATCGATACGACGTCAGCGCAGATCGCCGGCACCTACTCCACGAAACAGGCGACCGATCTTCCCATGACGAGTATCGGAAATGGCGTGATCAATATGTCCCTGCTGCAGGCGGGCGTCGGCAGCGCCGGCGGAGTTGGCGTGGGCACGGGACCGTCCATTGGCGGACAGCGCCCCCGCAACAACAACTTCATGGTGGAAGGCGTCGACAACAACAACAAGTCGGTCACAGGGCCGAACGCCTACATCCCAAATGATGCGGTCGCGGAGTTCACGCTGATTCAGAACCAGTTTCTGCCTGAGTTCGGCCACTCTTCAGGCGGCCAATTCAACACCATCGTGAAAAGCGGTTCGAACCAGTTTCATGGGGCGTTTTACGAGTACCTCCAGAACCGTAATCTCGATGCCATGGATCAGCTCTACCAGAATCAAAGGCTGACCAGTAATCCGCGATACGACCAGAACCGGTTGGGCGGCGAATTCGGCGGCCCAGTTAAGAAGGAAAAGCTTTTCTTCTTCATGGATTTTGAGTACAACCCGTACGGCTCCTCTGCGACATCGGGCACCCTCTATGCCCCCACGGCAGCAGGATACGCGACACTCGCGGCCCTGCCGGGCGTGAGCCAGACGAATCTCAATATCCTGAAGCAATACGCGGTTGCGCCATCGGTGACTCCGGGCGCGCCCAGCATCGCAATCGGCAACGTCAGCGTCCCCACCGGTCAATTCCCCGTCGTGGCGCCGAACTACCAGAACAACTTCTTCGGAGTAGCCAGCGCCGATTACAACATTTCCGATAAGGACCAGATCCGCGGACGCTACGCCTACAACCGCTATGACGCCATCAATACCGGCGCCGATTTGCCGGCGTTTTACACCATGGTCCCGACGCGAGTCGACCTGGTGACATTGGCCGAATATCACACCTTCAGCCCCACGGTTACGAACGAGTTTCGCGCCGGCTACTCCCGGTATAACTCCGCAGATCCGGTAGGCGACTACAAGTTCCCCGGTCTCGATGCGTTTCCCAACCTGCAATTCAACGATATCGGCTTGCAGATCGGACCGAATTCGAATTTTCCGCAGTCCACCGTCGAGAACGTTTACTCGGGAGTCGATAACGTCACCTGGACGAAAGGTTCTCACAGCTTGAAGTTGGGGACGGAGTTCCGGAACTACATCGCACCCGAATTCTTCATCCAGCGCGTACGCGGCGATTACGAGTACACCAGCGTGGCGCTCTTTCTTCAGGATGTTTCGCCCGACTACTACTATGGACGCAGCCTCGGCGGCGCTCCCTATTACGGCAACCAGAAGGCCACCTATAGCTACATCCAGGACACCTGGCGTCTGCGTGATAACCTGACCATCAATTTTGGAGCACGCTACGAGTACACGACGGTTCCGCTGGGGATGCAGGCTCATCAACTGAATGCCCTGGCGAGCGTTCCGGGCCTTATCACTTTCAAGTCGCCGAGCGCCGACCCCCACGGACTCGCGCCGCGTCTTGGTTTCGCTTACACTCCGACCAAAAGCGGCAACACTGTAATTCGCGGCGGATTCGGCATGGCTTACGACGTCATTTTCGACAACGTCGGCCTGAACACGGTCCCGCCGGAGTATTACACGCTGCTGCAGAAGTCCTTAACGGCGCAGACTCCCAACTTCCTCGCCAACGGCGGCATTACACAGTCCGAGGGGTTGACGAGCCTCACGCCAGCCAACGCCCGCGCCAAGACCACCTCCTGGCTGCCGGACCAGACACTGCCCTATTCCGTCAACTGGAACATCGGCGTTCAGCATGTATTCCACAAAGATTACACGCTCGATGTCCGATATCTCGGAACCAAGGGCATCCACCTGATTCAGCAGGAGCAGATTGACCGGCTCTCGCTGGTAACGCCGACTCACAACATCCCGACATACCTCGCGATGCCGTCCGTCGCGACTCTGCAAGCGCTGCCGTTAAACCTGGGCCAGATTAAGGCTCCGGGCAGCCTCGATCCGGCTTTCGCAGCAGCGGGCTTCGCCAACACCATTACGTCCTATATGCCGACTGGCTGGTCCGCGTACAACGGACTCTCAGCGCAATTGAATCGCCGGTTCTCGAGCGGACTGCAGTTCCAGGGCGCTTACACTTGGAGCCATCTGATCGACAACAGCACCGCCGAAGTGGCCAGCACCTATCTGACCCCGCGGCGCGCGCAGGATTTCCACAACTTGACGGCTGAGAAGGCCAACTCGGCTCTCGATCGCCGCCAGCGCTTCTCGTTGAGCGTGATGTACGACACACCGTGGCTCCAGAAGAGCTCCAACTGGTTCCTTAGGAACGTCGTCGGGAACTGGGAAGCGGCTCCCGTATACACGTATGAGACACCGGAATACTACACGGTGCAGAGCGGCGTGGATTCAAACCTGAACGGCGACTCCGCGCCAGACCGTACCATCATCAACCCGTCGGGCGCGGCCGGCATGGGCAGCGCCGTCTATGGCGTCGACGCCAACGGCAACAAACTCGCCGCCGGCAATGCGAACATCGTGGCTTACATCGCGACCAACCCGAATGCCCGTTACATCCAGGCTGGGCAGGGCGCGTATGCGAATGCCGGCCGCAATACCGAGCCGGTGCAGCCCATCAACAACATCGATTTCTCGCTCATTAAGCACTTCTCGTTCCGTGAGCGTTTCAGATTCGATCTGTCGGGCCAGTTCTACAACTTCCTCAATCATCCCCAATTCGTACCGGGAAGCATCAACAACACGGCGCCTGTGAATACCGCGACGACATCCTCCAATGCCTTTGCGCAGGTCGCCAACGTTAGTTTTAATAACCCGTCGATACCCTTCAGCAGCAACCCACGCACGATTCAGTTGGTTGCTCGCTTCAAGTGGTAATCGTTTTTCCTTTGGTGGAAGTCAGGGAGCCCTCCGGGGCTCCCTTTTTTTTTTGCTGGACACCGCCACACATGTAAAGCGGGATTGCATCTGATTCTCGTAGGCGCTCAAGCTGGGTTCGAGCGAGACCGCTCCGCGATCTTTGCCTCGCATTCCCCACTTCAACCTGGATACCGTCAGTGGCGTTTCCGTCAACCTCAGTCAGATTGGCGTTGGCGAGGCAGTCCCTTTGCCGAGGCCTCCCGAACCAGGTGGTTCACGGAACGGTTCCACAGCAATGCGCTGGTAACAGACTTCCAGCACGGTCAGGTATTCTGTACCGCGGGGCGCTTGGAGAACTACGCTGTCGCCCGCTGCCGACTTCATCAATGCGCGCCCCAGAGGCGACACCCAACTGATGTGGTTGCGGTCGAGATCCACCTCGTCGGCGCCGACGATGCTCACCACCCGC
>Ga0070735_10000790_pt1 | contig 32169 bp, 26 predicted proteins | sample Coa_R1_FD_66443 | JGI IMG/M metagenome (GOLD analysis project Ga0070735, IMG submission 66443) | Surface soil microbial communities from Centralia Pennsylvania, which are recovering from an underground coalmine fire - Coalmine... | ecosystem: Environmental > Terrestrial > Soil > Unclassified ...
CCGTCTTCGAACGTTGCGAGCAGCTCGGCGGAGCTGCGGTCAGCGAGCACCCGTGGAGCGGCTACACCGTTTCGACGGCATCGTACGTGTGCACGCTGCTCGATCCGTGGCTCATCGCTGAACTAGAACTGGAGTCGCATGGATACCATGCGTACCGCAAAGACCCCGCGACGTTCAACGCGCTCCTCGACGGACGTTCGCTTTTGCTTGGTTCCGACGGGGAGGCCAATGCGCGCGAGATCGCAGCCTTCGATAAGGACGACGTCGCGGGATACGCGCACGTCGACGGCTTGATTCGGGAGCTCGGCGGTGCGCTGTTCGAAAGCTTTTCCGATCCGGAGCCGCACTTCTCCGCACTGCCGCGCAATGTGCGCGAAGTGCTGCTGCAGTCGGCTGCGGAAGTCGTGCAGCGATACGTCAGCACGCCCGTGCTGCAGGCTGCGATTGCAACCGACGGCATCATCGGAACGAATGCCGGGCCGCGAACGCCCGGCACGGCGTACGTTTTAGCCCACCACTATGCGGGACGCGCCCTCGGCGTGCAAGGCGCATGGGGATACGTGCGCGGCGGAATGGGCGCGATTTCTCAGGCACTCGCCGCATCGGCGCGCCGCTACGGCGCGCAGGTTTTCAGCGGTGCGCACGTACGGCGAATTCTCGTGGAGGACGGAAAAGCGCAAGGCGTCGCGCTCGACGACGGGCATGAAACTTATGCGCGCACCGTCATTTCGAACGCACATCCGCGAACGACGTTCGTCGATTTGGTAGGCGGCGCGCATTTGCACTCCGGGTTCGCGCACAAGCTGCGCGACTGGAAAACCACCGGCGTCGCTTTCAAACTCAATTTGGCGCTCGGCGAGCTTCCGAATTTCACGTGCAGGCCCGGCACGACCGCGCAGCCGCACCACCGCGCCACGATTCACGTAGCGCCGTCGATCGACTATCTGCAGCAAGCGTACGAAGACGCGCGCGCCGGCGGCATTTCGAAGATGCCGATGCTCGAGTGCTTTTTGCAAACGCCGACGGACCCGTCGCTCGCGCCTGAGGGGAAGCACATTCTCTCGGTATTCGCGCAATATTATCCGTACGATCGCAGTGACGGCTGGAGCAAAGCGCAGCGCGAGGCCGTCGCCGACCGGATCATCTATCAACTCGGACAATATGCGCCGAACGTTCCCAACGCCATCGAGGCGCGGCAAATGCTCAGTCCGGTCGATTTGGAACAGCGCTTCGGCCTCGTCGGCGGACACATCTTTCACGGCGAACTGCTCCCGGGTCAAATATACGAGGATCGGTTCGCTACGCGCACGCCCATACGAAACCTCTATCTGTGCGGGTCGGGAGCGCATCCCGGCGGCTGCGTAAGCGGATTCCCCGGCAAGCGTGCAGCTCACGCGGTCATCACCGACATGCGGACGCTGCAGCGCGCACAATGATACGCGCTGCGGCTGCGTGCTTTGCCGCTCTCGCTCTTCTCGCAGCGGTTCCGCAGGAACACCGCTTCGGAATCGGCGATTGGAGCCGCATCGTCCAACTCTCTTCCGCCGTGATCTCGCCGGACGGAACGCAGATAGCGTTCGACGTTTCGCGCGCCGACATGGCGAACAATCGTTACGACGACACGCTGGAAGTGTACGATCGCCGCACGCATACGCTGCGCGCTCTCGCATCCGGCCACCGCGTTGTCGACACGATCCGCTGGTCGCCCAGCGGCGCGCAGATCGCCGCGGTCATGGATGCACCGGGCGAAGATGCCGATCAGCTGTACGTGATCGATCCGGGTACGGGCGAGGCGCGGCGTTTGACGTCCGGCGAATCGGACGTCGATGCGATCGACTGGTCTCCTTCGGGTGACGCCATTGCGTTCACGCGCCGCGATGCGGCGCCGCATCTCACCGGCGAAGCTTCGTATCGCGACGGTTTTGAGGTAACGGACAACGCCTATCTGGTGACGAGCGCGCCGCGGCGGCGCGGGCTCTGGGTCGTCGATCTTTCCGGTCGCGAGCGGCGCCTTCCGGTACGTGGAGGCAGCGTTGCAAGCGACGTGATTTCCTGGTCGCGCGACGGCAAGCGCATCCTGTACGAGCGCGCTCCCGACGCCGTGAGCGCTCACGACGAACTCGCAACCGTGATGGCGCTAAACGTGAGTGACGCAGTCAGCACGCCGGCAGGAGCGCGTCGCGCTTACGAAGACAACGGCCTGTTCTCGCCCGACGGCTCGCGCGTGGCGTATCGCGTGAATCGCGACGGCGATCCGATGAACCAGCCGGAGGCGTACGTCGACGGGCATGACGTCTCGCGCATGCTCGATCGCCACGTTGAAGTCTTTGCATGGATGCCGAAGGGCAACGCGCTGCTGCTGGAAGGATTCAGCGAAACGCAGCAGCCGCTGTGGGTTCAACCGCTGCACGGACGGGCGCACCGCTTGCCGCTCGGTGCGGTCGTGCAAGCGCGCATCGAGCCGCAAGACAGTGTGGCGCGTGACGGAACGATCGGGTTTATCGGCAGAGAAACCGGCAGACCCGACGAGATTTACGTGTTGCCGCCGGGTGCAAAAGCGCCGCAGCGGCTCACATCACTGAACGACGCGATCGCCGCGATGCCGATGGGCCGCACGATCACAATCTCGTGGCGCTCGGGCTCCCTGCGTCCCGACGGCGTCGTCATCTATCCCGTCGGATACACGCGCGGCAAGAAGTATCCGATGGTGCTCTGGATTCACGGCGGGCCTGCGCTCTCGGGATACAGCGCGTTTCGGCGAATGACGCAAGCGCTCGCGAGCCGCGGCTACGTCGTGTTCGAACCGAACTATCGCGGCAGCAACAACTTGGGAAATGCGTTCGAGCACGCGATTTACAACGACGCCGGCGCCGGACCCGGCCGCGACATCATGGCCGGCATTCGCGCGGTCGAGAAGCTGGGCATCGTCGATTCTTCACGTATCGGCGTTTCCGGCTGGTCGTACGGCGGACAGATGACCTCGTGGATGGAGGCGCAGTACCCGATTTTCAAGAGCGCCGTCGCCTGGGCTGCGGTCAACGATCTGACGGTCGATTATGCAACGGCGGACGACATCGTCGACGACCGCAATTACATGGGCGGATCGCCCTATCGCGCGAACGTCATGGAGCGCTATCGCGCGCAGTCGCCAATCACGTATTACCGGCGCATCCGCACACCGACGCTCATCATGGGAAACGTTTACGACGTGCGCGTTCCCATCGTCGAAAGCTACGAAATGTACCACGCACTGCTCGATAACGGCGTGCCCGTGAAATTCTACGCGTTTCCGACGCACGAGCATTTGCCGCAGGGACCGGTGCGGATGGCGCAGGCATTTTCACTGTGGTACGACTGGTTCGACCGGTATTTGAAATGAGGAACGGATGATTCACGGCGTTTTGCTCGCTGCGGCGCTTTGCCGCCCGACTGTGTTTCGCGCGGACGGAACGCGTTCGTCCGCCGCGCTGCGCGGACCCGGACTCGTGCTTTCCGGCGGCGGTCTTTCGGGAATGCCGCGTGCAGCAGTTCTCGCGTGGATGCGCGCGCGCATCGCGGCGCCGCCCGGTACGCGCGCGGGAAATCTCCTGATTCTCAAGGCGTCCGACAATGAACGGTACTATACCGACACCTTCTACCGGGAGAGCCGATTTGCTCGCGTGCAAGAAATCTTTATTCCGCCATGCGCGACGCGCGCGCAAGTCGATGCAATCGCACCGTACGTCGATGCGGCTGACGACGTGCTCTTTTCCGGTGGAGATCAGGCGCACTACGTGCCGTGGAAAGGCAGTAAACTCATCGCGGCGGTGCGGCGCGTGTATGCTCGCGGCGGCGTAATCGGCGGCGGCAGCGCGGGACTAGCCATTCAAGGCGAGGTCGTTTTCGACTCCGTCGCCGCCGATCGCGACTTGCCCGACGATGAAGACGTCGCAACGCCGGACGCGGTAAGAAATCCGTACGAGGCGTCGATCAGCTTCACGACGGGTTTTCTCGATTGGCCGCCTATGCGTGATACGATTACCGATTCGCACGTCGCGCGACGCAATCGCTTCGGCAGATTGACCGCGTTCATGGCGCGCATCCTGCGCGATGGACTGGTTCGCGGAAGCACGATTTACGGCGTCGCGGTGGATGAAGGCGCCGCATTGCTCGTCGACTCGCGCGGTATTGCATCGCTCGTCGAGCGTAAGCGTGAAGACGACGGCTACGTTCCCAAAGGCGCGTGGATCGTGAAAGGCGGCCGCGCACAGCGCATTCGGCCGCGCGTGCCGCTGCTCTATACGGTGAACGTGACGCACCTGGGTGCGGGCATGCGCTACGATTTGCGCGCAAAACGCGCGCTCGGCGGTACGACGTATCGCGTCACCGTAAACGGCGCCGCGACGCCGATGTATTCTCGCAATCCGTACCGGTAAAAACAAAACCGGGGCGCATGCGCTCGCCCCGGTCTTGCCTTCGTGTGCGAAGACGAATGTGTCAGAGCTGACTATTCAGCACGCTGATGTCGACTGAACCCAACCCTGTGGTGTAGTCGTAACCGGGCGCTGCCGTGTAGAGTCCGTTCGAGCCGCTGACGACGTCATGAAAACCGCCGTCCGGCTGCCAGGGAGGCGGCCCCGCATTCATTGCGCCGGCTGCGTTACCTACGAAGTCCTTGTAATACCACACCGGTGCAAATCCGAGCCGATTACCGTGCGCTGTTTGGACACGCGCCCAGACGCCGGCAGAAAGAGGTGAAGCTAGGCTGGTGCCGCCGGTTACGCACGGCGTGCATGAACCGTTCACCGCACTTCCGCCCCACAGTTCCGCGCCCGTTTCGAGCGATGCGTCCATCGCCACGTCGGGAACGCCGCGCATGCTTTCGCCGTTCTTGCTTACCGGCTGCGCTTGCGTTTCCCAATACGGCGAGTATTCGAACTGACTGAGTCCGCCGCCGCCGGCTTCCCATGCGGTTTCGCCCTTGTACGTGCCGTCCGCGTTCGTGAAGAGATCGGTGCCGCCGACCGCGACGACGTACGGGGAGGCCGCGGGATACTCGACGAACGGCGCGCCGCCCGGTGCGCCGTTGGTGTCCACGAGGTTGTTGCAATAGCCGCCGTTGTCGCCGCTCGAGGCAAACATCGTCATGCCTTTGGATGCGCCTTCGAGCAGAATCTCGTCGTCCATGACCATCGAGCCGTCCAAGTACGGGAAGACCTCGCATCCGCCGAAGGACGAGTTGGCGATGTTCGTGTAGTGCTGCGTTACCCAGCGGTTGTATTCGAGCGCGATGTCGGAATCGGTGAGCGACGTCGTCACGTACAGATCGATCGCCTTGAGGTTTTGCGCGATGCCGCTGGAGTACGTCATGTCGAGCGTCCATTCGGTGTCGCCCGAGGTGTCGGTGCTCGCAACGCCGACTTGTATTTGATGCACGGGAACCTGCGGCAAACCGAATTGCGATTCGTTCAAACGCAGATCCGAGATCGACTGCGAAACGTTGCCTTCGGCCATGATTGCAACCGAGGTCGCGCTTGCGGCGGATGTGCTGCCGGCGTCGTATGCGACTTGGAACGTCGCCGGATCGTAAAAGCGCAAGCACGCCTGCGGCGGCGTTGATTGGCCTTCCACTTCGCACGACGTTACGCTCGGCGTCGGTTTGAACGCTTGCAGATTGTTTAACCCCAACACCGAAGCGACGATGCCGCCCAGTGAGGTGGGGACGTATGCCGGCGTGACGTTCGCGTTGAAGTTCGTTCCACCACCCGAGAACGAGTGAATCGACGTATCGAAGGCGCTTTGCACCTGCGCAATCGTGCCGGTTGCGCTAATCAGCAGATTGTTCGGCTCGACGCTGATATTGGTGAGGCCTTTGCTTTGCAGATACGTCGTGACGGCGGAAACGTCGGACGACGTCGGTCCGTATGCCGAATTGACGGTTGCATCCGAAAGAACGGTGCCCGACGCGACGGCCTGCTGCAGTTGCGCCATGTTGTGCAGCTTCAAGCCGACGAGAACGGTGATGCTCTGCGAGGCCGATGCGGCGCCGAGATCGGTTGCGTTCGCGACCGGGAGTGCGAGCGTGCTCGTCGTCGACCAGCCTGCGGGCGCGCTTGCAGCAGACGCTGTTTTGAGCGGACTGCCTGCGCGGGATTGCGCCATGGGCGGCATGCCGGACGACCCGCCGTGGCCCGCGCACGAGGCCGTCAGCAAGCCGACGGCCACGGCGAGGGCAGGGAATTTTTGCATGGGTGGTTCCTCCTCGGTACCAGCGTACGAGGACGCCGCCTGAGCCGACATACCGAATTTCGGGTAGGGCGCGGCTACCTGACCCCACGCTAGGATGGATGCACGATGGTCGTATCACTCGCGGGCGAGTGGGACATCTACCGGCGCGACGAACTGCGCACCCAGCTTGAGCCCGCCTACTTCGAACGCCTCATCATTCTGGACCTCACGACTGCGAAGTATGTGACGAGCACGCTGATTTGTGCGCTGATTCTCGCGCACAAACACCGGCAGGATCGGAAACTTCCGCAAGCGCTGCTCGCCGTGAAGTCGGCGTTCGTGCGGCGCCTGCTCAAGGCGACGGGTCTGGACGACTTCTTCCCGATTTTTGAAAGCGTAGAGGACGCGCTGCGCGCTTACAATCCGGCGCCGCCGTCGGGCGTTCCGAGGCCGGTCGCCCAATCGTAACCAGCCGGCGCAATGTCGTTGAATGCGCTGCGGTGCTTGTACGAATATGCCGGACCTTGCGGATTACCGGAAAGCGCGTACGCGGCGGCAACGATCGGCGCACCCACGCTCGTGCCGCCTGCGACGAGCCAGCCGCCGGCCGTCGAATCGTACATCGACACACCGGTTTGCGGATCGGCCACGGCCGCGACGTCGTTCATCGAACGCACGTTTTTGCATTTGGTGCTGCCCCATGCGGGCTTTCGTTCGTAAAGGCTGCACCCTTTGGCCGTGTATTTCCATGCGGACTCGGTCCACGCGCCGTCCGAACCGGAGAGCGACGTTCCACCGACGGCGGTGACGTTGGATGAGACGGCGGGATAGAACGGCGAGTTCTGATCGCCTGCGCTCACCGTTATTGCAACGCCCTTATGGAGGTAGTGGAAATCATATGCGGTCTCGCCGGACCACTCCGGACCATAATAGCTGTTGCTAATCGCATTCGCGCCGATCTTTGCCGCAGTATCCACGGATGCACCAAGATCGTCGAACGACGGTGAGTTGGCTTCGACGAGCAGAATCTTACAGTTCGGACAAACCGCGGACACCATGTCGAGATCGAGCGAGATCTCTTGATCCCAGCCGGCGTTCGCAACCGGATACGGTGCCGTCTGTCCCTGCTCGTTCACCTTGTTGAAGCACCCGTTCGTGCTCGTGCAGGCCGGCAGCCCGTAAGCGGTGCGGTAGACGGCGAGATCGGCCTCCGCCGCGGGATCGTCGTATGCATCGACGATGGCGACGGTACCACCCGAATTCTGTGCCGGAAGCTTGTAGCGATCGATCAAATCGGCAGGATGAAAACCTGGAAGCAAATTCTCCGGCGTCGTCGGATTACCGATCGGCGGAACGTTGATGTTGATCGCAATCGTGCAGTTTGCTTGATCCGCCTCGAACGTGAGATCGCATCCGAGCGTTTCACCCGGCAGCGCCTGCGGCGTGTTACCCGGCAGCGCGTGCGGCGTATTGCCGGGCACTGCTTGCGGTGTGCTCATCGTCGTGCGCAGTGCGTCGTTCAGCGGGACGACTCCCGAATGCGGCGAGGCGCACGACGCCAAACTCGCAGCCATCGCTAGGGATACCGCGGGTGCGAAATGCTTCAACTGCAATCTCCTCCACACAGCAATAACGGGCGGCTACGCTTCTACCCAGCCCTGACTGCTTGCTAACGCGACGGCCTCACGGCGCCCGCGGCAGCTGAGCTTCCTACAGATCGAACGGATGTGCGTATCGACGGTATGCGGGCTGCGCCCGGTCCGAGCTGCCACCTCCTTCGTGCTCGCACCCTTCGCAAGCAGCTGCAGCACCTCGCGCTCGGACGGTGTCAGCGCCGCATAGGCACCCTGCGCGCCGATCGTCGGGAGCGCTTCGAGAAGCCGCGCGATACCGGCAAAGTGATCGGCGCGCAGCCGCTCCATCGCTGCGGGGAATTCATCGTCAGCCGCTTGCCCCAAATGTGCGCGGTACAAGACGCGAACCGCGTGCGCAAACGTTCGCATGCGCCGCATTGCACCGGTGAGAGAGCGCTCGGCTTCGCTTAGCAGACGGTGTGCGGATACTTCGTGACCGCGCAGCAGAGATGCAAGCGCCATGGTCAGCCGCGCACGGACCACGTGGCGGTTTGCAGCACGGCCGCTTGCCAGCGTCATGGCGGCGGCGTCCAAGTGCGCATCCGCTTCCTGCTGCATTCCGGCGGCGGTCGCGTAGAGCGCAGCGTCTGCGGCGCGCAGCGCGCGCTGCTCCGCCGTGCTTTGCTCCGGCACCGTTTCGGCGACAAGGGCGTATGCGCGCGCGAAATCACGTTCCCACGCCGCTCGAAGCGCGTCCATTGCGACGACCGTCGTTCGTCGCAACTGCGGCAAGATCGTTTCACGCGATCGCATCTCGACGTCGAACGCTTCCAGCGCCGCATCGTTTGCGCGTTCCACCTCGATCTCGTATCGCGCCACGAGCGCGAACAGTGTCGCGTGCGCGCTGGCACCCTTGCGCGCGCTTTCGTTCAAGCGATCCAATATCTGCAACGCTTCGATCGGGTCGTCCGCCGTGTCGCGCGCGATGGTGTATAGAACGCTGTATGCGCGCGCCGCCAATTCGTACAGATTATTGGCCAAGGCGAATTCGATGGCGCTCGACGCGTAGGTGCGCGCCTTCTCCAGTGAGCCGGCATACCGTTCGACGTAGGATGCCTGTTGGTAGACGCGCGCACGCAAATCCTCGGGCATCGAGGCATCCTGCAATCTCAGCGCGCGGTCTATCGCATCGAGCGCGTCGCGCTCGCGGCCGGCGCGCAGAAACCCCGTCGCGAGCGTTGCGAGGAGCGGTGCGCGATAACGCGGATCGGCAGCGCCGTCCTGCGTGTACGGTTCGAGGAATGCGACGCAGTCGCGATCCATCCTTACCAGTTCGAGCGCGTACCGATGAACCAGGGGCAAACGCAGGTCGTCGTTGCCCTGCGCGAGATCGATTGCGGCGAGGAACGCGGTTTCGGCGATTTCGAATCTGCCCCGGCTCGCATCGATCATCGCGCGCAGTCCCATGAGCATCGCGCTGCTTCTGCGCTGCGACTCCGGCACCACTTCGAGCGCTTGCGCGAGCTTCTCGACTTCACCGCGCTCGAAGAGCGAGAACCCGCCCAGCTCGACGATGGCGGCGATCTCTTCCATCGCTCGCGCCTTTGTATAGAGCACGAGCGCGCCAGCCGCCTCGCCGCGCAGTTCGAGCAGTCGCGCACCCTCGCGGAGCGCGCGGCGCCATTCTTTTTCACCGGAGTGGCGCAGTTCGGCCTCGAGAAAATCGCGAAAAAGATCGTGATAGCGGTACTCGCCGGGCGAAACCTCGTGCAAGAACGTCGTCTTGCCGCGCAGTTCTTCCAAAAACGCCGGCGTTGCGCCCAGCGCTTCCGCGATGCCCCGATCGAACGTCGAGAAGACGCAGCTCGCAAGAGCAAAGCCGCGCTGCGGAAGTGTGAGCGCTGCAAATACCTGCTCGGCGAGGAAGCGATAGATCATCTCTCGCGTGCTGAACGCCGCGGAGCGCAAGTCTCCGGAGTGCGTCCGCGTGCGCATCGCGATCGTCATCGCGACCGGCCATCCCTCGGTCAATTGCCGCAGCGCCTCAATCTCTTGCAAGTCGAGTTTGACGCCGCTTTGCACGGCAGCCGCCATTGCCTCGTCCGTCGTAAAGCGCAAGTCGTCTTCAGCGATCGGCAAGTCCATCCGCCGGTACGCAACCCACGTCGCCACCGGAAGTCCGGCGTCGGTGCGCGCGGCGATGATCCACTTGATTCTATCGCCCGTGCGTTCGATCAAATCGGCCAAAAGTGCAATCGACGCCGGTTCTACGGCTGCGAAATGCAAATCGTCGATGACGATCGTGCAGCGCGCGTCTTTGAGATGTTCGGCGAACCAATCGCAAAGCTGGCGAACGGGCTCCTCGCTTGCGAGCACGCGTTCTTGCATGCCGGGAAAAGACGCGAGCGGGCCGGGCGCTACGGGCTCGAGCGTTTCGCTGATGCGTCGCACGAAAGCCAGCAGGGTCGAATCTTCGCGATGGACGTCGTAGCGCACGACGTCGAGCCCTTCGCTCTCGACGAAATCGCGCAGCGCAATGCTTTTGCCGAATCCCGCGGGTGCAACGACGAGTGTGACGGGAAACCGCGTCGCCGACCGGAGCCGTTCGTTGATGCGCGCGCGCATGACTAGGCTCCTAGCTTACGTCATTTCCGCCGCAGCTTCCCGCACGATGCGCCCCAGGGCGTCGAGCATCAGGTCGAGATCGGCTTCCTGCGTGCGGTGATTGGTGATGCAGACGCGCATCGCTCGGCGTCCGAAGACCGTCGTCGAGGAAATGACCGCGGCGCCGCTCTCCTGCAAGCGTATTACGCTCTCGTCCGTGAGCCGATCGAGCAGCTCGCCGGAAGCACCGGCAAGCTGCGGGCGAAAGCACACGATCTGCAAGTCGACGGGAGCGACGAGCTCGAAAGCATCGTCCCGGGCGATCCGAGCCTCGAGGTAACGGGCCTGTTCGCAGTTGCGCTCGATTGTGCGGGCCAAGCCTTGCGCTCCGTGCTCCTTGATGGTAAACCACACCTTGAGCGCGCGGAATCCGCGCGAGAGATCCGGTCCGTAATCGGTAAACCACGGTTCGCCGGCAGCAAGTCCGCGCGTCATGCGGGTGATGTACGGGCCTTCGCTTGCGAACGTGGCGCGATGAACCTCACCGTTTCGCACCAGCACGCATCCGGCATCGTAGGGCACGTGCAGCCACTTGTGAAAATCGAAGGCAATCGAGTCGGCGCGCTCGATACCGCGCAGCTTCGGCCGCAGCTGCCGTGAGAGATACGCGGTCGCGCCGAACGCGCCGTCGACGTGAAACCACAAACGTTCGCGTTGCGCGAGATCGGCAAGCTCGTCGAGCGGGTCGATCGCGCCGACGTCGACGGTTCCCGCATTTCCCACGACGAGAAAGGGATGCAGTCCCGCCGCGCGATCGCGCGCGATGGCCTGCGCGACGGCCTGCGGTTGCGTGCGGTGCGCGTCGTCAACCGGCAGCACGCGCAGATTTGCCGAACCCAGGCCCGCATTTTCAAATGCTTTGCGAACGCAAGCGTGCGTGGCAGCCGACGCGTAGCCGACGAGCTGCGCGGCGTGCTGGTCGAGCCCGCGTTCGCGAACGTCGTGCCCGAGTGCGCTGGTGCGCGCTACGAGCACGGCTGCGAGGTTCGCAGCCGACGTGCCGATGACGAGCAATCCGCTTGCGCTTTGCGGCCAGCCGAAGAGATCGCGAAACCATCCGATGACCTGTCGCTCGACGTAGACCGCGCCGTGATCGCGTCCGCCGACGTTCGAATTCATCACCGCCGCGAGCATGTCGGCCAGCGCGCCCGTCGGCGTTCCCGCACCATGCACCCAGCCCCAAAAGCGCGGATGGATGTTGCCCGTCACGTACGGCATGATTGTCTGCGCGAACTCGCGGTAGATCTCGTCGAGCGCTCGGCCTTCCTGCGGCATCGGCTCCCGCAGCTGCGCTTTGATCTGCTCGGGTACAGCCTGCCAAACGGGTCGCTCTCGCAGATTTTCCAGGTAGTCGACGGCATCGTCCAGAGCGCGATGCGCGATCTCGCGAAAGCGCTCCCAGTCAGCGGGATCCAACACGGTCTATCAGCCTTTGAAATGCGTCGAAGATGCGGTGCGCGGCCGGGAACTTGTACGCAAAAAGCTGCGGATCGTCGCCTGCATGCACCACCATCGCGGGATCCGCTTCGAATACGAGCAGCCGCCCTTGCCGATCGATGGAACAGTCCACGCCGAAATATTCGAGACCCAACGTGCGCGCCATTTCGCGTAATGCGCGCTGCAGCGGCGGCGCGAAGACCTCGTCGAAGTGCGATAAGAAAAACGCTTCCTCTTCGCGCATCCATGCGGTTTCGCGCATCGGCGCATTGTAGTAGTGGATCATCCAGTTCGGCGAGATAGCCAAATGATACGGATAGGGGACGCCGTCGACGACGATGATGCGGTACTTGCGATAGTAGCCGTCGTCTTTTTTGAAATCCACGAACGGCATCACGTAAAAGACGGTTGCCGAAACATCTTGCAGATACTGCCAGAGTTCCGCCCCATCGCCGATGCGCGCAAGTTCGCGCCCGGCTTGCGATCCGACGGGGCGCACGAGCAGCGGATACGGGATCGAAATTGCGCCGCGTTCGAGGGCGTCGCGCTCCACGCGGCTCGTCTGCGGCGCATGGACGTGCGGAATAGCGGCAATTGCTCGTGCCGCGCGCACGCGATTGGTTCCCAGCACCTGGTGCGGATCGTTGATGTGCGGCAAGCCGGTGCGGCGCAGCACCGCCGACGCAAGTTCGAGTGCTTCGACGCTCGCGTCCGACTCGCCGATTGCGGTGAACACCGCGTCGACTTGCGGAATAGGCGCTGCTGCCGCCTGCTGCGCGGAAAGGAGGTAGAGTTTGTGCAGCGTCGTCGTGCGCGCGTCCACGAGAAAATCGACGGGCACGTTCGCCTGCCAATCGCCGGGAACCATCAGCGCGAGCAGCCGGCGTTGTTCCTGCGGTGCAGATTGACTGAACAACGTTTGCCGGTCGAGCACCTTGCGCTGATGCGCGAGGGCTTTCGCGTTGTTTCCGTCGATCTGCTCGAGTTCGTACATCGCTTGATTCGCGGCCATGTCGGCCGGTTCGCGTGCAAGCACCGCTTCGAACGCGCGGCGCGCGTCGGCAAAACGGCCGAGACGCACGTGCAGCGACCCTAGTCCGCTCAGCGCGGCTTTCTCTTGCTGATCGTATGAAAGCGCCGTTTCGTACTCGCGCTGCGCACCGTCGAGATCGCCGTCTTCGACGAGCGTCGTCGCAAGATTCGCGTGCAGAAGCGGCAGGCCGGGTTGTGCGGCGATGCCTTCGCGGAACGCCTGCGCAGCTTCACCCAGGCGTCCTTGCGAACGCAACAAGACACCCCGTCGATTAGCATCGATCGCGGCTGGCGTGGGCTGCGGTGGCCGCTGCGATGCGGAGATGGGCACTACCCTCCTGTGTATCAGTCCGTCGTGGTGTTCCTGGCCGTTCTCTGTTTATGCTTCGGCGCCTACGCGGCGCGAATGCACCGCCGTGCCAAGGCCGCGGCGGATCGATTGGACGCTGCCGCCCGCCGCGAGTCCGACGTGCTCGAAGCGGTTCGTGTTCTGACGGCAGCATCGCGGGAATCGACGCATGCGGTATTGACTGCACTGGACCGCACGTTGCGCGTACTCGAACCCTCGCTCGACGCCGTCCTCGTCTTCGTACCGGAGGGGGAGGAACTCGCCTGCGTGCACGCGGCCGGCGCGCGCGCGGAACACTTCGCCGGTTCGCGCGTACGTCGCGACCAGGCCGCGTCGCTTCCCGCCCGAGCTGCTCTCTGCGGACATCGGGTCGAACTCGCGGGTGACGCTCGCCCGGTTATTCCGACCGATCGCGCCGCGCTCGCGGTGCCGATGATCGGCGGCAGCGGCCTCGCAGCCGTCGTTTACGCCGCGACGAGAGAGGAGCGGATAAACGGTTCCGATCTCATCGTGCGCGCCGTGGCGCAAGCGGCCTCGCCGTACGCGCTGGCCGCCGAACGCGAAATCGATCGCCGCACGGCGACCTATGACGGCTTGACCGGTCTGTACACGCCTCGCGCATTTCGCGCAAAATTGCAAGAGGAATTGGCGATTGCACGCCTGCGCCGAACCGCATCGCTCGCGTTGTGGTTCGTCGATACGGATCACTTCAAACGTGTCAACGACACGCTTGGTCATTCGGAAGGCGATATCGTGCTGCAGCGCATGGCGGGGCTGCTGCGCGAACACACGGTTCCGCAGCTCGACGTGCCCGCGCGCAACGGCGGCGACGAGTTTTGCGCGATCGTGCGCGGCGTGCACAAGGTCAGCGCGATCGAGCGCGCGCACCGTTTCTGCAAAGCCGTCCGCGAATGCAACTTCGGCGTCGACCTGCCGATCACGGCAAGCGTGGGCGTCGCGGCGTATCCGTACGACGCGTCCGGCGCAAGCGAGCTGCTCGAAGTGGCGGACGCCGCGATGTATCACAGCAAACGCTCCGGGCGCGACCGGGTCTCGTTTTCCGTCGACGGCAGCGCCTTTGCGGTTTTTTCCGTGAAAGACTGAGAATGCGCTGAAAAGCAATCGGCGGGTTCGTCACGAACAGAGTGTGCCGTGATTCATCCGGTGCTCTCGATCATCGGACGGCCGAATGCGCTCGATCGCGAGGTCAGCGCGCTCTCGGTCTCGGCGTTGTTGCACAGCTCGCCCGCGGCGCTGGTCGATCCCGTGCGCGCCGCTGCTTCGCTGCATCTGGAACAATTTCGTACGACGGTGTGGATCGTCATGATGGCGGCGCAAATCGCGGTGCTGGCATATTTCTGGAGTTCCGGGTCGTCCGCGCGGCTGCGCGACTGGCTGCGCGCTCGGGCACGCCCGGAATTTGCGGTGCGGTTTTGTTTCGGAGCACTCGTCGCCGGAATCGACAGGCTCGCGGCGTTCATTCCGCTGGCGGTCGAGTACCGGTATATGCGCATTCTCGATCTCAACTCCATCCTGTTTCGCAGTTGGCTCGTCGAGTGGATCGGCGCGACGCTCATCGCCATGCTCGTCGCGGGATGCATTGCCGCCGTCGTGCTGTGGCTCGCCGATCGCACCCATCAGTGGTATCTCTATACTATTGCAGGCGTCATCGGATTCACGCTGCTCATCACCTATGCGAATCCCGTCGCAATTGCGCCGGCGTATTCATACTTCTCCTCCGTGCAGTTTACGCAGCCGCTGGAGCGCGATCTCGCGCAGCTCGAAGGGCGCGCAGGCGTGCACGTTTCGGTGCTGCAGCAAGATATTTCGCGGCAGACGCACGTCGATTCCGCGTACGTCATGGGCTGGGGCGCAACGCAGCGCGTCGTCATCGCCGACACGACGCTCGCGGGCTCGACACCGGCCGAGATACGCTTCTTGTTCGCGCGCGCGATAGCGTGGATCGCCGCCGCCGACGGCTTGCATGTCGCGCTCGTGCAAGGCGGCTTTCTCGTTTTGGGCACGGCGCTCGCCGTGTTCATTTCCGACCGCATCGGCTTTCGGCGCGACGACGATCCGGTTTCGCGACTAGCGCTGCTCGGTGCGGTGATGGGGTGCGTGTATCTGATCGCCGTGCCGTTTTACAACGGGTACGTGCGCAACGTGGATCGCATGACGGACACGGCCGCAATCGCCTTGGTTCCGGATCGCGCCGCGGCCATTCGTTTGGAAGTGCGCCGCAGCGATCAGGCACTGCTGCCGCTCTGCCCGAATCCGTTCGTTTACTGGTATTTCGATGCGCGCGTTCCGCCCGGCACGCGCATCAGCAATCTGCAGGATCAGCCGGACTATTGCGCCGGCGTGCCTAGGCAGCGCCGGTAAAGACGCTCCCCGAGACGCGCGTGCCCAAGTGGTGCGCGGTGAGCAGTTCTACGACCGTGGCGTGTGCGATCCGGCCGTCGACGATGTGCGCTTGCGCGACGCCGCCGCGCACGCCGAGAGCGGCCGCGCGGATCGCCGTGCGCAGATCTGCCGGAATGCGCGCGTCGTCCGCGATGGTGAGCGCTTCCGCCGGCGTGAGTTCGCTGATGATGGCGGCGGTTTCAGGATCCGTGACGCCGCCCAGCGCGTGAAAAAAGATCGCGCGAACCGCATCGGTTGCCGCGGCGATCGCGCGCGCCACTTCATCGGCGTCGATCGCGTTGTCGCGCAGCGCGAACACGGAAAACGTGGTTGGTTCGATCACCGGAATGTACCCCGCGCCGGTGAGCGTCTGCAGAATACCGGTTTGCACGCTGCCGATGCCGCTCGGTGTCCCCGGAAGCATCGCCGCATCGGAACCCGACAAACCAACCGCACTGTTGCCGCTGCGGTTGATTGCACGAACCAGGGCACGCCCAGCCCGCGGGGTCGGCGCGACGACGATGGGGTGCACCAAGTGCTGCGTGAGAAAGGTGAGATCGTCGAAAAACGTCGTCTGGCGGGCAAAAGCGGTCTCCTCGTCCACGCGGACCACGAACGCTTTCCCGACGAACCCTTCCATTCAACGGACCTCCGTTTGCCTACGTTATCGACGCATTTCTCCTAAAGATAACGCCTCCGCGTTACAAAATGGCGTCCGGCGGTGCTATAACGGCATGGTGGCAGCCTCGTCGTTCGCCGGTCCGGCCCTTTCTTCGTTCGAGCGGCTGTTCTTGGAAGAATACGCGCGCGTCGTTGCGATCGCCTATCGCATAACGGCAGATCGCGACGAAGCCGAAGACGTCGCTCAGGAAGTTTTCGTGCAGTGCGCCCGGCGCCGCATGACCGAACGCGCCGGTACCCCGGCGTGGCTGTACCGCGCGGCAGCGCACGCCGCGCTCAACGCGATACGCTCGCGCCGCAGGCGCAGCGAGCGCGAACTGCGCGCGTTTCGCCTCACGCAATCGGTTGGGCCCGCCCCAGCGAACGCGCAAGATCCGCAGCGGATTCTCGAGGCGGAAAGCGATCGCGCGGCCGTGCGGCGTGTGCTTCGGCGCATCCCGGCGCGCGATGCGCAGATCCTCGCGCTGCGGTACGCGGGGCTTTCGTACAACGAGATCGCGCAAAGCCTGTCCGTCGCCGCACAACAGATCGGCACGCGGCTGGCGCGCGCGGAGCGCGCTTTCAGAAAGGAAATCCAACGTGAAGCATCTTGACGACGGAGCATTGCGGCGCGCGATCGATGAACCGGGCGACCTGGGAGCGCAAGAGCGGGAACACGCGCAAACGTGTGCCGTTTGCCGCGAACGCGCCGGCGAGATCCTCGAAAATGCGCGCTTTGCCGCGAGCCGTTTGAGCGGCGAAGTCCGAAGCGAAGCCCTTCCGGCACTGCAACGGGTGCAGGAGCGATTGGATGCGCCCGCGCAGGCCGTGACGTTCTACCGTCCTCTTGCGGCATGCGCCGTCGCCGCCGCATTCGTCCTAGCGCTCTTTTTCACGCCGCTAGGCGGGTACGCGCGCTCGCTGCTGACCGTTTTCGAACCGCAGCAGTTCCAGCCAATCGACATTACGCAGAGCGATCTTCGCGATCTGCGTTTGCTCCCGCATGCCGACGACATCGGCACCATACGTACGCTGCGCAAACCGCAGCGCACGTATTACGCGGCGATCGACGGCGCGCAGAAGCACCTCGGCTTCACCGTGCTGCGTCCGACGGTATTGCCGGCGCATTTCGGCACCGTTCACTCGTTCTCCACGATGACGCCCGGCGACGCGGCTTTTACGTTCAGCGCGAAAAAGGCGCGCGCGTTCGAAGCGCGCTCGCGCAAGGCACTGCCGCCGATGCCTGCCGTGCTCGACGGAACCTCGATGCGCGTCGAAACGGGTTACGTATTCAACGCGCATTATGAAGGCAGCGGTCCGCAAAAGCGCGCGTTTTTCGAAGTGATCGAAGCGCAGGCGCCGCGGGTCACCTCGAGCGGTGCGCCTGCCGGCGTGCTCGAAAACTACGTGCTCTCGCTGCCGAACATTTCGCCGCAACTCGCAAATCAAATACGGGCTTTGCGCGACATCCGCACTACCGTGCCGGTTCCCGTGCGGGTGGACAAGCAAAGCGCGCGCCGCGTGCAGGTGCAAGGCGTACAGGGCTTGGCAGTCGGCGATAACACGGGACTGGGAGCCGGCGTGCTTTGGCAGAAGAATGGTATCGTCTATGCCGTTGCCGGACCGCTGTCGATGAACGACATCCTGGCCGTTGCCGATGGACTGCGCTAGCGTCGACGTTCACCGTCTTACGAAGCGCTACGGGCGCATCGAGGCGCTGCGCGATCTCACGCTGCGCATAGACAAAGGCGAGATCTTCGGCTTTCTAGGGCCGAACGGCGCGGGAAAGACGACGTCCGTGAAGATGCTCGTGGGGCTGGCGCGTCCGACGACGGGGAGCGGAAACGTATTGGGCTTCCCGCTCGGCGACCGCCGCGCGAGATTGCATCTGGGATATTTGCCCGAACTTTTCCGCTATCCGGAATGGCTGACGGCGCGCGAAGTGCTGCGCTACCATGCCCACTTGGCACGGATGCATGGCATCGAAGGCGAGATCGCAAGGGCGCTCGAGCGCGTCGGTCTAGCGGCGCGCTCGAACGATCGTGTCGCCACGTTCTCCAAAGGGATGCAGCAGCGGCTCGGACTTGCCGTCGCGCTGCTCGGCAAGCCCGAACTCGTCGTGCTGGATGAGCCGACGTCCGCGCTGGATCCGTCCGGACGTTTGGAAGTGCGCGAGATTCTGCGCGAACTCCGGCGCGCGGGCACGTGCGTATTTCTGAATTCGCATCTACTTACCGAAGTCGAGCAGGTCTGCGATCGCGTTGCAATCGTGACGCGCGGGCGCGTCGTCGCGCACGGAACGATCGCTCAGATTTTGGGCGAAGGCCATGGCGTGCGCATCCGCGCAAGCGCAAACGGCACGCCGCTCGATCGCATCCTCGCGCGTTTCGGCCGCGTCGAAGTGCAAGCGGACGGCGCGACGGTACAAGGCTTGGCGCAAGACGGCATCCCCGCCGTCGTTGCGGCGTTGGTCGAAGCCGGCGCCGCCGTGTACGGCGTCGAGCAGCTGACGGCGACGCTCGAAGAGCGGTTCCTGGAAATGACTGCGGAGCGCGGGTCGTGATAAACGTTGCATTGCTGACGTGGCGCGAGATGTCGCGACGCAACTTCTTTCTCGGCGCGGCGGCGGCGACCGCAGCACTGATTGCGGTAACGGGCTGGGGATTCTGGTACCTTGCACGCATTCACACCGCGCGCGGCACGCCCGTGACGCACTTGGAAGTGCTTTCGATGAGCGCCGTGCTCGTGATCCTGATCTCGTATCTCTTCAACTTTCTGCTTGCGGTTGCAGCCGTATTCTTGGCGGCGCCTTCGCTCGCGAACGACATCGAGAGCGGCGTGCTGCTGCCCGTGCTCACTCGGCCCATCTCGCGCGTAGCGATCTTTTCCGGGAAGGCGATTGCGCTTGCGGTGATTATCGCGCTGTATGCGTTTCTCACCGGCGCGTGCGAATTCGTCGTGATTCGCGCGGCAACCGGTTACGTGCCGCCGCATCCGGCGCAGGCGGTAGGGTTTTTGACGCTTTCGGGCCTGGTCATGATGGCGCTGGCGCTGCTTTTGAGTACCCGCATGGCGGCACTTGCCGCCAGCATCGTTTCGGTCGGACTTTTCATCATCGCAAGACTGGGCTCGACCGCGCAAAGCCTCGGGATTCACTTCGACAATGCTACCGCAACGCACGCGGGCACGCTCTCGCAGTTGCTGCTTCCCAGCGATGCGATGTGGCAAGCAGCGCTGTTCAACCTCGAGCCCGAGAGCATGGTCGCGGCGATGAGCAATTCGCACGCGTGGGCCGGACCGTTTTTTACGACGGCTCCTCCGCCGCTTGCGATGTTCGCATGGAGCGCTGCGTGGATCGTCGTCATCGCGGCGTTCGCCGCGCGCAGCTTCGCGTTACGCGACTTCTAAATTGTTTACGAATTGCATCGCCGCTTCGATGCTGTCCGAAAGCCAAAGCTCCGCGGCTTCCGCCGCAGCCTGAATCACTTTCGGCACCAGCGCTTGCTCGTCGCTTGTGAACGGGCTGAGGACGTGATCGATCCCCGTGTCACCCTGACCGTTCGATACCTCAGGGCTACGGGTCGGTCTGCCGACACCGATTCGAATGCGCGGAAAGCGGTCCGTCATCGTCGCGATGATCGATCGCATGCCGTTATGTCCGCCGTGTCCGCCGAACGGGCGCATGCGAACCTTCCCGAACGGCAGATCCATGTCGTCGTAAATCACGAGCAAATCTTCGGGCTGCGTACGGTACCACGACGCGAGCAAGCGCACGGGTACGCCGCTGTTGTTCATGAACGACTGCGGCTGCACGAGGACGATCTTACGGGCGGAATCGTACGCTTGCCGCGCGTCGTCTTTCTTTTTCCAATTGTCGATGGACAAGCGGCGCGAAAGTTCGTCGATGACCAAGAAGCCGACGTTGTGGCGCGTGCGCTCGTACTTGGGGCCGGGATTGCCGAGGCCGACGATCATCCGCACGGCCTCGGCAGGACGGTGCGCTATTCCTGGGCTCCCTCGGTTTCGGGTTTGCCGACGAGCTCGGGCTGCGCTTCTTCGAGCGCCGGAGCGCCTGCAGCCGCCTCGGCTTCTTCGAGCGCGTGCGCGGTCTTCGAGGATTCGACCGTGACCACGATCGCGTCCGCGGGCGTGAGCAGCTTCAATCCAGCCGGCAGTTTGATGTCGCCTGCGGTGGAATGCTCGTGAATGCCGAGCTCCGTGACGTCGATTTCCAGGTGATCCGGAAGCTTGTTCGCGGGTCCTTCGACCTCGATTTCGTGCACGATGACGTCCATCACGCCGCCGAAGTTACGAACGCCGTCCGCGGTTCCGACGGTCACGAGCGGCAGCTTCGTGTGCACGGTTTCCGTCGCCGAAACGCGCTGCAAATCGATATGGATCGTTTTGCGCGAGACCGGATCGATTTGCACCTCGCGAACGAGCGCCGTGTCGAGCTTCCTTCCGGCGAGTTTGATCTCGATGAGTCCCGTCCGTCCGCCGCGATGCAGCAGATCGTCGAGCGCGCGGCGGTCGACCGAAATGGCTTCGTTCGAGCCGTGGCCGTAGAGCACGCCCGGCACTTTGCCTGCGTGGCGCAGCGCGCGCGCTTTTCCGGAGCCGGCGCCGTCGCGCCGTTCGATGACAAGAGACAGATTTTGTGCCATGGAGAATCCTTTTTACGAAACAATCACCGGTTCCGGAACCGGCTGCGAGTCACTCATTTTTTTTTCGGCATCGTCGGTAAACAGCTCGGAGACCGAGCGGTTCGTGGTGATGCGGTTGATTGCGTCGGCGAACGTCTGCGCGATGGAGAGCTGCACGAATTTCGGATGCTCGAGAATCGCGTCGGGAAACGGAATCGTATTGGTGATGATCACGCGTTCGATGGGTGAGTCCTCGAGCACGGTAATCGCGTCGCCCGCAAAGATTCCGTGCGAGGCTACCGTGTAGACTTTGGTGGCGCCGCGCGCAAGAATCGCTTCCGCTGCTTTGGCAAGCGTGCCGCCAGTGGAAATCATGTCGTCGACCACGACCGCCACTTTTCCCCGAACGTCGCCGACGATATCCGTGACCTCGGAAACATCGGGTTCCGGGCGGCGTTTGAAGACGATCGCCAGCGAGCTGTTCAAGCGTTTCGCGAACAACTCCGCGCGGTGCACGCCGCCGGCATCGGGTGAAACCACCACGATGCGGTCCTCGCAGAGGCCTTCTTTCTTTAAATAGTTGCACAGCGTGGGCATCGCCATCAGATTGTCGACGGGCCCGTCGAAAAAGCCCTGAATCTGCGCGGCATGCAAGTCCATCGTCACCATGCGCTTGGCGCCGGCGACCTTCAGCATGTTCGCAATGACCTTGGCCGAAATTGGCTCGCGTCCGGTCGTCTTCTTGTCTTGCTTGGCGTAGCCGTAGTAGGGCATGACCGCCGTGATTCGGGCCGCCGATGCGCGCTTGAGCGCGTCGATCATCAACAGGAGTTCCATCATCGCGTCGTTCACGCCGTTGCCGTTCGGCGCTTTGCAGAGCGACTGAACGACGAAAACCTCGGAACCGCGCACGTTCTCGCCGATCTGCACGCGCGTCTCTTCGTTCTTGAACTTCGAGACCATCGCTTTTCCGACGTGCAACTTCAGGCGCTTGGCGATTTCTTCGGCCAGCTGCTGATTCGAGTTGCCGCTAAAGAGTAAGGGGTTCTGGCTCAACGGGCGTTCTCCAAGGAAGGTCGGGCACGGCTTGGTTTCACGGCCGCGTCATCCTGAGCCTGTTAAGGCGCAACCCTCCCCCGTCGACCGGGGTACCTTTCTAGTACATGGCGCAAAAATTCGAGCTCGTCAGCCCGTTCGCACTGGCCGGAGACCAGCCCAAGGCCACCCAAGCGCTGGGTGAAGGCACGGCGCGCGGCGATCGCGCGCAAACGCTGCTGGGCGTTACCGGAAGCGGCAAAACGCTCGCGATGGCGCGGGTCGTCGAAATTGCGCAGAAGCCGACGCTGGTGCTTTGTCACAACAAGACGCTCGCGGCGCAGCTGTGCGCCGAGTTCAGGGAATTTTTTCCGAACAACGCGGTCGAGTATTTCGTCTCATACTTCGATTACTACCAGCCGGAAGCGTACATCGCGCACACGGACACCTACATCGAAAAAGACAGCTCGATCAACGACGAGATCGAACGGCTTCGCCATTCGGCGACGCAGTCGCTGCTGACGCGGCGCGACACGCTGATCGTCGCCTCCGTGTCGTGCATCTACGGCTTGGGATCGCCGTCGGACTACATGGAAATGTCCGTGAAACTGCGCCTCGGCGAAGAGATGGACCGCGACGCGCTGCTGCGCAAACTCGTGGACATGCAGTACCGCCGCAACGATTTGAACATGGTGCGCGGCACCTTCCGCGTGCGCGGCGACACGCTCGAATACATGGGCGTCGACGAGGAGCTCATTCACCGCATCGAGTTTTTCGGCGATCAAATCGACGCGATCAACGTCGTGAACATCATGACCGGCGAATATATCGAGAGCAAAGACGAGCTGCTGATCTTTCCGGCCAAGCACTTCATCACGCCCGATGAAAAGATGCGCCGCGCGATTGTTTCAATCGAAGAAGAGCTCGAGGAACGGCTGAAGCTCTTCAAAGACAACGGCAAGCTCCTGGAGGCGCAACGCCTGGAGATGCGCACGCGCTACGACTTGGACATGCTGCGTGAAGTCGGCTATTGCAACGGCATCGAGAACTATTCGCGCCACCTCGCCGGGCGCGAAGCAGGTTCCACGCCTTGGTGCCTTCTGGATTTCTTCCCGAAGGACTGGCTGGTGTTTATCGACGAGTCGCACGTCACGCTGCCGCAAGTGCACGCGATGTTCGGCGGCGACCGTTCGCGTAAGCTCTCGCTGGTCGAGCATGGATTCCGCTTGCCGAGCGCGCTCGACAACCGGCCGCTGACGTTCGACGAGTTCGACGAGCACGTCAATCAGATAATCTACGTTTCGGCGACGCCGAGCACGTACGAGACGGGTCACAGCTCGCAGGTCGTCGAGATGATCATACGGCCGACAGGCCTGGTGGACCCGGAAGTCGACGTGCGCCCGACGCGCAATCAAGTCGACGATTTGATGGAAGAGATTCGCCAGCGCGTGGAGCGTAAAGAGCGCGTGCTGGTGACGACGCTCACCAAGAAGATGGCCGAAGACCTCACCGATTTCCTCATCGAGATGAACTTCAAGGTGCGCTATCTGCACAGCGAGGTCGACACGCTCGAGCGCGTCGCGATTCTGCGCGATCTGCGGTTGGGCGTTTTCGACGTGCTCGTCGGCATCAATCTGCTGCGCGAAGGCTTGGATTTGCCGGAGGTTTCACTGGTCGGAATCCTGGACGCCGACAAAGAGGGCTACCTGCGCAGCGGAACGTCGTTGATTCAAACGATTGGGCGCGCGGCGCGGCACGTCGAGGGCAAAGTGATCATGTACGCCGATGCCGTTACGGAGTCGATGGCCAGGGCCATCGGCGAGACGCGCCGCCGCCGCGAGCTGCAGCTGGCTTACAACGAGGAACATGGCATCGAACCGCGGTCGGTGCGCAAAGAAATTCGCGACATCCTCAGCATGGTCGGCGCAACGGAAGAAACGCAAGCGGATATCCGCCGCGAAAAACTGCCTCGCGACGTCGCGATGCGCATGGCCGCCGATTTGGAAAAGAAAATGCGCGAGTACGCCGCAAATTTGGAATTCGAGAAAGCTGCCGCGCTGCGCGATGAACTGATCGAATTGCGTAAGCAGATCGGCGGAAACGAATCGCTGCTTTTCCAAGGCAAGGCGCCGAAAATTTTCGAGCACGCGCTCAAGGAACTCGTCGGCAGTTAAAACAATCCGTTCCCGGCGTGCCTAAACGAGAATTTTCGCTCGCGTTCCGAACTTTCATCAACAAAAACATTAGCTCGGTCGAGCAGATCGAAGTACTGCTGATCCTGCACGCCAACCCGGAGCGCGTCTGGACCGTCGACGAAATCAGCGCGATTCTGCGCAGCAGTCCCAACTCTATCCGTTCGCGGCTGACCGTCCTCGCGGATCGCAACCTCTGCCGCGCGGCCGAAGGAGGCTACCGCTATAGAGCAAGCGGGCGCCTGGATGAGATGGTCGAAGTCTTGGCCTCACAGTACGCCGAGCGGCGGTTCAGCGTCATCGAGCTGGTCTTTTCGCGACCGGACGCGGCGCTTTCGTTTGCCGACGCATTTCGTTTGCGAGAGGACGACGACGAATGAAGCTTGCTGCCGAGATCGTCTACTTATTATGCATGGCGACGAGTTTCGTGTGCGCGTGGCTGCTGTTCCGAGCCTACGCGCGGACCCACACGCGGCTGCTCATGTGGAGCGCGCTTTGCTTTGCGTGCCTCTCCTTGAACAATGCGGTGCTCTTCGTCGACAATATCGTCTTGCCGACGCAGATCGACCTGTCGGTCTGGCGGCTTTTGCCCGCAATCGTCGGCGTCGCGCTGCTGTGCTATGGCCTCATCGAGGAGGAAACCGCCTGATGTACCTGTTCTTGAGCGGTGCTCTGATGACGGCGTTTTTCGTCGCGGCCGTGTTTTTTTGGCGTTTTTGGCGCCGCACTTCCGATCGGTTCTTTTTGATGTTCGCCGGCGCATGGGTGCTGCTCGGTGTCGAGCGCCTGGTGTTGGGTATCATGAACCAGCCCGAACAGCTGAATCCGGGCATTTATTTCATCCGCCTGGCCGCGTTTTTGCTGATTATCATCGCCATCATCGACAAGAATCGCACGCATATTCGTTCATGACCAATCTTCCGCTGACCGAACGGCGGCGCGACGACGCACTCGCCTATCTCGCGGCGACGCTTTCTCCGCAAAGCGAATCCGTCTGCGTTTCTTACGCGACGCGAACGGGCGCGCTGCTGCGTGTCGACGGCGTTGCGGCAGGCGCATACGACCGCGAGCACCACGAAGTAGTGCTCCCGCCAAGCGATGACCCGCGCGAACTGCTGCTCGAAGTCGAACTCGAAGCGCTGCCCACAAACGGCCTTCCGTCCGGCCCCGGCATCGTCTGGCGCTATTTGAACGCGCGCTCCCACGAAAAGCCGAGCACGAATGCCACCGTTGCCGATTGTCATCCTGAGGTATCGAAGGACCCCGAGCGCAGTCGAGGGGCTGGTGCCGGCGGCCTCGCATGCATCGGGCACAGCCATCTCGACGTGGCATGGCTCTGGACGTACGATCAAGCGCGGCGCAAAGCGCAGCGCACGTTCGCGATCGCGTGTGATTTGCTCGACCGCGAACCCTCGTTCGTTTTCGTGCAAAGTCAGCCGCAGCTGTACGGTTTTGTCGAAGAAGCCGATCCGCTGCTCTTCGAGCGCGCGCGCGAACACGTGCGGCAGGAGCGCTTCGATACCGACGTCGCGGCGCTCTGGGTTGAAAGCGATTGCAACCTGCCGTCGGGCGAATCGTTGCTGCGCCAAATGCTGTTCGGGTACGCGTATTGCATGGAGCGTTTCGGAAAGGCGCCGTGCATTGCGTGGCTGCCCGATACGTTCGGTTTTGCGAACACGCTGCCGCAATTGCTCGCGCACGCGGGCATTCCGTACTTTTCGACCACGAAGCTCAACTGGAACGACACGACGAAGTTTCCGTACACGCAATTCGTGTGGCAAGGTCCCGACGGCAGTCAAGTGATTTCCGCGCTCATCAAGTCGTACGACGGCGGCGCGTATCCGTGGCGTATTCGCACCGCGCACGAGCGGCGCGAGCCGCTGATCATGGGGTACGGCGACGGCGGCGGCGGCGTTACGTCGAAAATGCTGGATCAGGTTCGAAGTATCGGGTCGTGGATTCGGCCTCGCACGTGGTTCGAGCAGCTCGCCGCAATGCGCGACCGGCTGCCGGTGCACAGCGACGAGCTGTATTTGGAATATCATCGCGGCGTCTACACGACGCATCACGACGTCAAGTTTCACAATGCGTTGCTCGAGCGTGCGCTATCGGAAGCGGAAGAATTGCTCGCGTGGTGCACCGCGGTGCATGCGCCGCGGGGCGCGGTCGCGCAATTGCAGGAGCGGCTGCACTCGAGCTGGGAAATCGTGCTGCGCAATCAGTTTCACGACGTGCTGCCCGGAACGTCCATTACGCCGGTGTATGACGACGTCATCGAGGAATACGCGCAAGCCGAAGAACTGGCCGCGTCCGTGATCGGCCAGGCACAAGCGATGCTGCCGCGCGCTACGGCCTCCGCGAGTGCGGCGGCTGCAGTTGCTCCAAGGGCGGTTGACGGGAATTTCGTTTTCGAGAACGGCTTGCTCGAAGCGCATGTCACGCCGGCGGGCGCAATCGTCGAGCTGCGCTCGCGCGGATCGCAAAACGTCTGCTCGCAAGCGAACGTACTCGCCCTCTACCGCGATCGTCCTCGCCAATGGGAGGCGTGGAACATCGACGAGGGCTACGAACGCTCGATGCGCCGCGCGCGCCCCGGTACGGCAAACGTTGAAAACGATGCGCTTTGGATCGCCTTTCAACTCGGCAACTCGGCGGCGCGCATGCGAGTGTCACTGGCGCATGGCGAGCCGTTCCTACGCGTCGATCTCGACGTGGATTGGCAGGAAAGGCGCACGCTGCTGCGCGTTGAGAACTGGCTCCCGGTCCAAACGGCGAGCATTACGTACGGCTCGCCGCACGGCACCATTACGCGCAGCGCCCTGCGCGAAACGCCCGCGCAGCGCGCGAAATACGAGGCGCCCGGACAGCGCTATGCGCTTGCACGTGACGCCGCCGGCAACGGCCTTGCGATCTTCACCTTGGATACGTACGGCTGGAGCGCGCGCGTGTTGGCGAAGGGCGGCGTGCACGTTGGGCATTCGCTGCTGCGCGGAACGACGTGGCCCGACGCGCGGGCGGATATCGGCGAACATCATCTTTCGTACGCGTTCGGGCCGGTAGCGGGCGCGAGTACCGGCGCGATCGAACGCGCATGGATGCAGTTCGCGCATGAGCCGCGCGTGCGTCTTTTCACATGCGACGACGCCGGTGTGCTGGTCGTCGCCTGCAAGCCGGCGCACGACGGCGACGGCGTGATCGTGCGCGTGCGCGAATGTGACGGAATGCCCGCGCAGGTCGCGCTGCGTTGCGCCGCGCGCATGACTGAGGCGCGGATGGTCGATGCGCTCGAGCGCCCGCTCGACGTCCCCGTGCGCATCGAAGCGGAAGAGCTTCGTTTCGAGCTCGCCGCTCATGGCTTACGGACCATGCGGGTACGTTTCTCGCATGCCTGAGATTCGGGCCGTTCTTTTCGATCTCGACGACACGCTGCACGACGACACCTATGCGTTCACGACCGCAGCGCAAGAAGTCGCCGCCGAAGTCGCGGCGGAGCACGGCATCGACGCGCTGGCGCTCAAGCGCGCCTACGTCGCGGAAGCCGAAGGATTTTGGCACCGCTTGACCGCGAGCGAGCTGCAGACGAAGCTTTCGCATCTGCGCGCCACGTTGTGGAATAACGCGCTGCGCACGGTCGGATTGAACGACCGGCACTTGGCCGAGCGCAGTGCGGCAAACTACAATATCTATCGCAAGCGGCATTTCGCGCTCTTCCCCGGTGCCCTGGATTTGCTGCGTGAACTCAAAAACGCCGGGAAGAAGCTCGCGCTGCTGACCAACGGCGTCTCCGAAACGCATCGCGAGAAGATCGCATTGCTGCAAATCGCCGAATACTTCGACGCGATCTTTTTGGCGGACGAAGTCGGCATGGTCAAACCCGATCCGCTGCTGTTCGCGCATGCGTGCACCAAGCTGCGCAGCTCGCCGTCGGAAAGCGCGATGGTCGGCGACCGGTACGAGCGCGACATCGCCGGCGCGCTCAGCGCCGGGCTCTTCACGATTTGGGTGAACGTCCGCAACGAGAGCGTGCCGCGCGGTGCGCGGCCGCCGCACGTAACGGCTTCGAGCATCACCCAAGTTGCGGCGTACCTGACCGGCGAAGCCGCGCGGCATGGCCACTAACGCCGGCATCGGTTCGACGCTGGCGCGCGCGTGGAATCTGCTGCGTCATAATTGGATCATCATCGTTCCATCGATTGTCGTCGGCGCATGCAGCGCCGTGGTCGCAACCGTCCTTGCGAGAAGCGGCTGGCTCTCCTGGCAGTTTTTCGGCGATATGAACGAGCAGGGGACGGGCGCGTATTGGGCGTTCGTCGGAACCGTCGTCGCGATGGCGCTGCGACTCGTTGCGGCCGTTGTCGCCATGGCGTTTACCGCCGGCATGGCCGCCGCAGCGTGGTCGCGCGGGCGTGCCTATCTCGCCGACGGCGCCGCCGTGTTTCGCCGGAACGCGCTGCAGGCGTTCTTCGCTCTGATTTTGCTCACGATCATCGGGGTGTTTGCCGCGGCGCTTTTGGTGCCGAGCTTCGGCGTATCCGTCCTCGCATACATGACGCTCATGCTGTACGCGATGCCGGCGGTGCTGGTCGGCAATCGCGGCGCGGTGGATGCGGTCGTGGAATCAATCGGACTCGCGTGGCGCAGTTTCGGCGTGACCTTTGTCCTAGTGCTGCTCATCATCGCACTTGCCGTCGCCGGCGGCGTGCTGGGCGACCTGCTCGAACATCTCCCGTTCCTGGGCCAACTGCTGAGCTGGGTGCTCATGGAAGCCGTCGTCGCTTACGCCACCCTCGTCGTGGTCGGGGAGTACCTGCAGTTGCACGGGGCGGCGGACCAGGCGCCGTAGCCCGCTCTTCCGAACAAATTCCCACGTAGCCCGCACCTTAGTTTCGGAGGTTCATATGCAGTCTTCGGAAGACTTGGGCAACACATTCGGACGCTCGTGGCAGCTCCTCAGCTCGAACTGGAACATCATCATACCGGCGATCGTCCTCGGTATCATCGGGGGCGTTCTTCAACACATCATCGGAGCGATGTTCATAAACGGCGGTGCCGCGGTCGGAAGCTTCGGCGCAGTGATTCTCGGCGGATTTCTGCTGCTCGCCATTGCGACGATCATTCAGATCTTGACGATCGGATTTACGACAGGCATGGGCATTGCCGCGTGGCGCACCGGAAGAACGAATATTTCCGACGGCAGTGCGGTTTTTGCGAACGCCGGCGCGGTGCAGACGATCGTTTTGTGGATGGTGATCGGCGTGATATTGGCGCTGATTCCGGTTCTCGGATGGCTCGCCGACATCGTGCTGTTTTTCTTGTTGATCTATGCGGTTCCGGCCGCGGTCGTTTCCGGTGAGGGCGCCGGCGCGGCATTCGGTGAGTCGGTAAACATCATCACCAGGAATTTCATTCCAACGCTGATCATCGTTTTGCTGATCTTCTGCATCGGGTTCGTCGGCGCGATAGTCGGCACGGCCATCAGCTTCGTGCCGTACCTCGGAAAAATCGTCGCCATGATCATTCAGGAATCGATCATTGCCTACGGCACGCTGGTCATCTGCGGCGAGTACCTGAAGGTTCGTACCGCGGTAGGAGTGCCGCCGAGCGCTACCCCGCCCGGCTGAAACGCTTTTGGGTAGGGGCGTGTTGAATGGGACGGCATGCCGTCTCCTGACCCTGCTCAGCTTGGCATTGAAAATGCGTCCCCGGCCGGCAACGGAAAAGCCGGCCGGGGTCTTGATTCCATTGTCATCAAAGGCGCCCGCGAGCATAACCTCAAGAACGTCGACCTCGTCCTTCCGCGCAACCGGCTAATCGTCATCACCGGGCTGTCGGGCTCCGGGAAATCGTCGCTCGCCTTCGATACGATTTATGCCGAGGGCCAGCGCCGCTACGTCGAGTCGCTGTCCTCGTATGCGCGTCAATTTCTCGGACAGATGGAAAAGCCCGACGTCGACTACATCGAAGGGCTTTCGCCCGCGATCTCCATCGATCAGAAATCGACCTCGCGCAACCCGCGCTCGACGGTCGGCACGGTCACCGAGATTTACGACTATCTGCGCTTGCTCTTTGCGCGCGTCGGCATCCCGCATTGCTACAACTGCGGGCGCGAGATCAGTTCGCAATCCAGCGAGCAGATCGTCGATTCGATCATGGAGCTGCCCGAAGGCTCACGCATTCAGTTGCTCGCACCGCTCGTTCGCGGGCGCAAGGGCGAGTACGCCAAACTCTTCGAGGAGATCGCCAAAGAGGGTTTCTCGCGCGTGCGCGTCGACGGCGAGACCAAAGAACTGCGTGAGAAGATCGTCCTAGACAAGAAGCGCAAGCACACCATCGAGGTAATCGTCGATCGCCTGGTGATGAAACCCGACGTGCGCAAGCGGTTGACCGATTCCGTCGAAACCACGCTGCGCTTGTCGACCGGCATCGTCACCATATTGGTCGAGGATCCGTCGAATAAAGGTGCGCGCGAACTCACGTTCAGCGAAGCGTTCGCGTGCGTCTATTGCGGACTTTCATTCGAAGAACTCGCCCCGCGCCTGTTTTCGTTCAACTCGCCGTACGGCGCGTGCCCCGGCTGCAGCGGGCTGGGCGAGAAGATTGAGATCGACCCGTGGAAGGTGATTCCCGATCGCACCAAGTCGATCGACGAAGGCGCCATCGTGCCGTGGAGCAAGTCGCTCGGCAGCGGGCGTTTTCCGTCGATGAACCCGTATTATATGCAGCAGCTCGAGCGCGTGCTGCGCAAGCACCGGGTAAAAACGAGCACGCCCATCGAGAAGTATTCCGACGACGTGCTCGACGTCATTTTCTACGGCACGGATCGCGAACAGAACTTTGCTTACGAATCGCGCGCCGGCAAAGTGTGGGAATACCGCGCTACGTTCGAAGGCGTGATCAACAACCTGCAGCGCCGTTATAGCGAAACCTCGAGCGACTACGTCAAGGAAGACATCGAGAAATACATGTCCGCTTCGACGTGTCCGCAATGCAAAGGCGCGCGGCTGAAGCCCGAGGCGCTCGCGGTCACCATCGGCGGCAAGAACATCGATGAACTCACGCGCATGTCCATCGAGGGGTGCGAGGGCTTCTTTTTGGCGTTTCGTCCGAACGAGCGCGAGGAGCAGATCGCGCATCAGGTGCTCAAAGAGATTCGCGCGCGATTGGGCTTTCTGACGAACGTCGGCTTGAATTATTTGACGCTGGCACGATCCGCGACCACACTTTCGGGCGGCGAATCGCAGCGCATCCGTTTGGCAACGCAGATCGGCAGCTCGCTGGTCGGCGTGCTGTACATCTTGGACGAACCGTCCATCGGGTTGCACCAGCGCGACAACGATCGGCTGCTGGCGACGCTGCGCACGCTGCGCGATCTCGGCAACACGCTCATCGTGGTGGAACACGACGAGGATACGATTCGCACCGCGGACGTCGTCGTCGACATCGGCCCCGGCGCCGGCGCCGAAGGCGGCCATATTCTCACCGTCGGTTCGCTCGATCAAGTCGTCGGAAATGCGGAATCGGAGACCGGCGCGTACATCTCGGGACGGAAATTCATCCCGATTCCGCGCCGCCGGCGCGAACCGCGCGGCTGGCTGAAAGTGAAAAACGCGAAGGCCAACAATTTGCGCGGCGTCGACGTCGATTTTCCGATCGGTGTCTTCGGGTGCGTGACGGGCGTGAGCGGCAGCGGCAAGTCGACGCTGGTCAACCAGGTGCTCGTGCGCGCGCTCAACCAGCATCTTCATCATCAGCCTGCCGGCGGAACGTACGGCAGCGTCAAAGGCGTCGACCAACTCGACAAACTGGTCGTCATCGATCAGTCACCGATTGGGCGCACGCCGCGCAGCAATCCGGCAACGTACACCGGCGCGTTCGATCAAATTCGCGAACTCTTCTCGATGGTACCGGAAGCGAAGATGCGCGGCTACACGCCTGGACGGTTCTCGTTCAACGTGAAAGGCGGCCGCTGCGAG
>Ga0070735_10000791_pt1 | contig 32145 bp, 24 predicted proteins | sample Coa_R1_FD_66443 | JGI IMG/M metagenome (GOLD analysis project Ga0070735, IMG submission 66443) | Surface soil microbial communities from Centralia Pennsylvania, which are recovering from an underground coalmine fire - Coalmine... | ecosystem: Environmental > Terrestrial > Soil > Unclassified ...
GATCACCAAGCACCCGCACTGCGTGCTGCTGCTCGATGAGGTCGAGAAGGCGCATCCGGACGTGTTCAACCTGCTGCTGCAGGTGATGGACCACGGCACCCTCACCGACAACAACGGCCGCAAGGCCGACTTCCGCCACGTCATCATCGTGATGACGACCAACGCCGGCGCGCAGGAGATGGCACGCCCCTCGATCGGCTTCACCCAGTCCGACAATGCGAGCGACGGGCTCGAGGCGATCCGCCGGATCTTCAGCCCCGAGTTTCGCAACCGCCTCGACGCGGTCATCCAGTTCGCGGCGCTCGATGAGGCCACCATCGAGCGGGTGGTCGACAAGCTCATCCTGGAAGTGGAAGCGCAGCTCGAGCAGAAGGGCGTCTCGATCTCCCTCGACGATGCGGCGCGGCGCTGGGTGGCCAGGAAGGGCTACGATCCCAAGATGGGCGCTCGCCCCATGGCCCGCACCATCCAGGAGCACATCAAGCGGCCGCTCGCCGAGGAGCTGCTGTTCGGGCGGCTCGCGAGCGGCGGACACGTGAGTGTCTCGGTCAACGAGGACGGCTCGCAGCTGGTGCTGCATTGTGAGCCGTCGCAGGTGCCCACGGTACCTGCTTAGCAGGCACTGCATAGCCGGCAAAAACCCGTGCGCTAAGCTTGCAACGGAGTGCTCGGCTGGCGGAGGTGGCCGCGACCGCTGCGTATCGAGCCCCGCTTTTTGCCGGCGGCCAACGGAGTGATGTCTGCCGGAATCGCCGCAGGCGATTCCGGCCAATTAACCATTATCGGCCGCGGTAGATGATGCGGCCCTTGGTGAGGTCGTAAGGGGTCATTTCCACGGTGACGGCATCACCGGTCAGGATGCGGATGTAGTTTTTGCGCATCTTGCCGGAGATGTGTGCGGTCACGACGTGGCCGTTCTTCAGCTTCACGCGGAACGTCGTATTGGGCAGGGTCTCGACGACCTCGCCTTCCATCTGGATCGCATCTTCCTTCGACATAGAGCCCTTAGAGACTGAACGGGCGCGAATTGGAGCACAAAGGCCGTGCGGATGCCAATCGCGATCGCGAAGACTGACTAGAGCAGCGCAGGCGAGGGCAGCGCTGCCTGCTCGCGCAGCAGGCGTTGGAACTGGGCGCGTGGAATGGTGCGAGCGCCGAGACTGCCGAGGTGGCGGGAATAGAGCTGGCAGTCGATCACCGCGATGCTGTTGCGCCGGCACACCGCCGTCAGGTGCGCGAGCGCGACTTTGGAGGCATCGCGCACGGCGCTGAACATCGACTCGCCGAAGAACACCCCGCCGAGTCGTACCCCGTAGAGGCCCCCGGCGAGCTCGCCTTCCTGCCACACCTCGAGGCTGTGAGCGCAACCGAGGCGATGGAGCGTGAGGTACGCCGCGCGCATGTCGGAGGTGATCCAGGTGCCGGGGCTCGCGGCCCGTGGCGCGGCACAACCATCGATGACGGCGCTGAAGTCGCGGTCGAGGGAGGTCTCGAATCCGCCGTTGCGCAGCGTCCTGGCAAGGCTGCGCGAGCAGTGAAACTCCTCGGGGAACAGCACCGCGCGCGGATCCGGTGACCACCACAGCACCGGCTGGCCAGGCGAATACCAGGGAAAGATGCCGCGCCGGTAGGCGGCGAGCAGCCGCTCGGGCGACAGGTCTCCGCCGGCCGCGAGCAGCCCCGGGGGATCCTCGAGCGCCTGCTCCGGGGGTGGGAACCACTCGGGCGCATCCTGCGCGGAGAGCCAGGTGACGGTCTTCATGCGCCGGTGCGCACCGTACGGCGGCTGCGGTACGGCACATGCTCCTGGACTTCGTCCGCGTAGCTCTCCACCGCCGCGCCCTCGCGCTCGAGGTAGGAGGCAATCGCGGCGCGGAACTGCCGGTCGGCAATGAAGTGCGCCGACCAGGTGAGCGTCGGCTCGAACCCGCGACTCACCTTGTGCTCGCCCTGAGTGCCGGGCTCGAAGCGCGGGATGCCGCGCTCGATGCAGAACTCGATTCCCTGGTGGTAACAGGCTTCGAAGTGCAGGCTGTGATAGTCGGCCGCGGCGCCCCAGTAGCGCCCGTAGAGCGCCTGCGGCGACCAGAAGAAGATCGCAACCGCGACCACGGTGCGGCCATGCATCGCCAGCTTCACCATGAGCGACTGCGGCTGGCGGCGGGCCACTTCCTGGAAGAATTCCGGTGTCAGGTACGGCTCGTGCCCGTGACGCAGGAAGGTGTCGCGGTGCAGAGCGTAGATGCGCTCGAGGAGCGCCGGGTCGAGCTCGCCGCCGAAGCGCGTCTCGAAACCTACCCCGGCCTCGGTGACGCGGCGCCGCTCGCGGCGCGCTTTCTTGCGCTTCTCCGCGGTGAAGGACTCCAGGTAGTCATCGAAGCTGGCGTAGCCACGGTTGGTCCAGTGAAACTGGCAGTCCCGCCGCAGCAGCCAGCCGCGCTGCGCGCAGGCATCGCGTGCCGCCTCATCGAGAAACAGCGCGTGCGCGCCGGAGAAGCCGTGAGCGCCGGCGTCGCGCTCGAGCGCGCTCAGCAGCCGCGCGGCGAGCGTGCCGTAATCGAGCCCGGGTCGTACCAGCAGGCGCGGCCCGGTCGCCGGCGTGAAAGGGGTGGCGAGCGTGAGCTTGGGGTAGTAGCGGCGGCCGAGGCGCTCGTAGGCCTGCGCCCAGGAGAAATCGAAGACGAACTCCCCGTAGGAATGCGTTTTGACATAGCAGGGGGCCGCTCCCGCGAGCCCCGCCGCGTCGCGGAGCGTGAGATAGCGCGGCTCCCAGCCGCTCCCCGGCCCGACGCACCCGGTATGCTCGAGAGCTGCGAGAAACTCATGGCGCGTGAACGGACTGCCGCTGGCATCGAGCGCGTTCCACTGCGCGGCATCGAGCTCATCGATGCTGCCGTGGAGTGCGACCTGCTCCTGGGGCATTACGGGTTCCTTCCCGTCAGGAATGGGCGCGTGCCTCGAGCGTTTCAAGATAGCGGTCGGCATCGAGCGCGGCCATGCAGCCGGAGCCGGCGGAGGTAACCGCCTGGCGATAGACGTGATCGGCCACATCGCCGGCGGCAAACACGCCCGGCACGCTGGTGGCGGTCGCATCGCCGTCGAGGCCGCTCTTTACCGTGATGTAGCCGCCGCGCATGGCGAGCTGCCCCTCGAAGATGCCCGTGTTCGGGACGTGGCCGATGGCGACGAACAGGCCCGTGACCTCGAGGGTGCGCGCCGCGCCGCCCTGGAGCGAGCGCAATCGCACAGCATTGACGCCGGCATCGTCGCCGAGCACCTCGTCCACGGTGTGATTCCAGATCACCGACATCTTGCCGGCGTGTACCTCGCCCTGCAGCCGGTCCTGCAGGATCTTCTCGGCGCGCAGCCGATCGCGGCGATGCACCAGCGTCACGTGCTGTGCGATGTGTGAGAGGTACAGCGCTTCCTCCACGGCGGTGTTGCCGCCGCCGACTACCGCAACGCGCTGGCCGCGGAAGAAGAAACCGTCGCAGGTGGCGCACGCCGACACGCCGCGCCCGCGGAAGCGCTCCTCGGACGGCAGTCCCAGGTAGCGTGCGCTGGCGCCGGTCGCGATGATGAGCGCATCGCAGCTGTAGCGGCCGAGTTCCCCGGTGAGGCGCAGCGGCCGCGCCGACAGATCCACCGACAGGAGGTGATCGTTGACGATCTCGGTCGCGAAGCGCTCGGCATGCCGCTTCATCCGCTCCATCAGCGCCGGGCCCTGCAGCCCCTCGACGTCGCCCGGCCAGTTGTCAACGTCGGTCGTCGTCATGAGCTGTCCGCCGGGCGCCATGCCGGCGATCAGGAGCGGCGCGCGATTGGCGCGCGCCGCGTAAACGGCCGCGCTGTAGCCGGCGGGACCTGAGCCGAGAACGATGAGACGGCTGTGGCGGGTGTTGCTGGGGGTCATCTGGGTCATCGGTGAGGGATGGTATCAAGCCCTATAATGCGGGCCTTCTATCTTAAGGTGGGGAATCGCGGTTGGCTGAGACGTCGGTTCAGGCACGCAATGGCGCCCGGCTGAGCGCGGCGGTGTCGCGCGCACTGCGCGAAAGCGCGGTGATCTCCCTTGGCATCGTGGCACTCACGGTATTCATGGCGCTCGTCAGTTACAGTCCGGATGATCCCGGATTCTCCTACACGGGTGGCATGGCGCCAGTCCACAACCGCATCGGGATGGTGGGTGCGTGGCTCGCCGACGTGCTGTTCTTCCTGTTCGGCTGGCCGGCGTTCCTGCTGCCGGTGGTGCTCACCGCAGCCGCCTGGGGTCTGCAGCGCCGGGTCCGCGCCGAAAGCCCCTCTCGCATGAACAGCGCCGTGCGCATCGCGGGGTTCGTCCTGCTGCTCGCGGCGAGCTGCGGTCTGACGACGCTGCACTGGCAGCCGGGGATCCTGCGGCAGACGGCCGGCGGCGTGCTCGGGGGACTGGTGGGCCGGGGCCTGGCCACGGGCCTGGATTTCCTCGGTGCGACGCTGGTACTTCTCGCCGGCTGGCTGGCGGGGATCTCACTCGCCTTCGGGGTGTCGTGGCTCACGGTCATGGACCGGCTCGGCCGGCTCACGTGGGCGGGCATCGGCTGGCTGCGGTCGCGCTCGGCCTCGGGCCGCGATCTCGCGGAGGGACGCGAGCGGCGGCAGGCGCGCAAGGAGGCGGTGGAGATCGAGCAGAGGAAGTCGGCGACCCGCGCGCCGCCACGCATCGAGCCCCCGCAGCCGGTGGTCGAGAAGAGCGCCCGCGTCGAGCGCGAGCGGCAGGTGCCGCTGTTCGACCCTCCAAAGGCGAACGAGCTGCCGCCGCTGAAGCTGCTGGACGACCCGCCGGCGCGCGAGCCCCTGTATTCCGCCGAAGCGCTCGAGGCGCTGTCGCGCCTGGTGGAAATGAAGCTCAAGGACTTCGGCATCGACGTCGAGGTGGTGGCGGTGCAGCCGGGACCGGTGGTGACGCGCTTCGAGCTGCGACCCGCCCCGGGTGTGAAGGCGAGCCAGATCACCGCGCTCTCCAAAGACCTGGCGCGGGCCCTCTCGGTGTTGTCGGTGCGCGTGGTGGAAGTGATCCCCGGCAAGAGCGTCATGGGGCTCGAGATTGCCAACGAGAAGCGCGAGACGGTCACGCTGGGAGAGATCATCCGCTCGAAGGCCTACGACGAGCTGCACTCGCCCCTCACACTGGCGCTCGGCAAGGACATCGGCGGCCAGCCGGTGGTAGCCGATCTGACGCGGATGCCTCACCTGCTGATCGCCGGCACGACCGGCTCCGGCAAGTCTGTGGCGCTCAATGCCATGGTGCTCTCGCTCCTCTACAAGTCCACCGCCGAGCACGTGCGCCTCATCATGATCGACCCGAAGATGCTGGAGCTGTCCGTCTACGAGGGCATTCCGCATCTGCTGGCGCCGGTCGTCACCGACATGAGGCAGGCCGCGAACGCGCTGCGCTGGTGCATCGCGGAGATGGATCGGCGTCACCAGCTGATGGCCGCCCTTGGCGTGCGCAACATCGCCGGCTTCAACCGCCGGGTGCGCGAAGCGATCGACGCGGGCAGGCCGATCCGCGATCCGGTGATGATGCTGAAGGCGGCCAACGATCCCACCATCGATCAGACGCAGATTCAGGACCTGACGCCCTTGCCGTTCGTCGTGGTCATCGTGGACGAGTTCGCGGATCTCATGATGATCGTCGGCAGGAAGGTCGAGGAGTTGATCACGCGTCTTGCGCAGAAAGCGCGCGCTTCGGGGATCCACCTGGTGCTTGCCACGCAGCGGCCATCGGTGGATGTGATTACCGGGCTCATCAAGGCGAATATCCCGTGCCGCATCGCCTTTCAGGTCTCGGCGCGCGTCGACTCGCGCACCATTCTCGATCAGATGGGCGCGGAGACCCTGCTCGGCCACGGTGACATGCTCTATCTGCCTCCCGGGACCTCGATGCCGACGCGCGTGCACGGCGCCTTCGTGTCCGACCAGGAAGTGCACCGGGTGGTGGAAGCCTTGAAGTCGCCGCAGCCTCCGAACTATATCGAGGAGGTGCTGTCGGGTCCGCGCGGTCCGATCCCCGGCCTCTCCGGTGAGGACGACGAGGAGGGTGCAGCCACGGAAGCGGATGCCGAGCAGGACCCGCTATACGATGAGGCGGTGCGCATCGTGACCAGCGAGCGCAAGCCCTCGATCTCCTATGTGCAGCGGCGGCTCAAGATCGGCTACAACCGCGCCGCCCGGCTCCTCGAGGCGATGGAGCTGGCGGGGCTGGTCGGACCGCTGCAGGCAAATGGGGCGCGGGACGTTCTGGCGCCCGCGCCGCCGGAGGACTGAAAGTGATGAGATCGCAGGGCCTCGGCCTCGGTTTGGCGCTGGCGCTGACCCTCTCCGCGACAGTGACCGCGGCGCCCCCCGCATCGCAGGCAGCGCCAACGGCGGCGCCGGTGAAATCGCCGCCGACGCAGCTCGATGCCTATCTCGATAACCTGAAGACGCTGCGCGCCAGCTTCCTGCAGACGCTCGCCGACAGCCAGGGCCACGAGATCGATCGCGCGACCGGCACGATCGTGGTGCAGCGCCCGGGGAAGTTTCGCTGGGAGATCCATCCGCAGGCCGCGGGCGGTGCCGGTACCGCACCGGCGAGCGACGCCTCGGCCGGGCAGCTGATGGTATGCGATGGGCGCAATCTCTGGTTCCTCGATCGCGACCTCAATCAGGTCACCGTGAAGCCGGTGGATGCTGCCTTGTCGGCGACTCCGGCCATGCTGCTGTCGGGCGCGGTCGACGTGCGCAGGAACTTCACGATCACCGCGGCCGGCGAGCGCCAGGGACTTGAGTGGGTGCTGGTCGAGCCGCACGGCGCGGAGGCCGACTTTCGCGAGGCGCTCTTCGGCTTCGATCATGGCGAGCTCAAGCGCATGATCCTCGAGGACAAGCTCGACCAGACCGCGACCGTCATCTTCGACAAGGTCGAGCGCAACATGCCGGTCAACCCCGCGGACGTCAGCTTCACCCCACCGGCGGGCGCTGACGTCATCGGTACGCCGCGCAAATGAGTCCCGCCGCGGCCGAGTCGCTGCGGCCGCTTGCCGATCGCATGCGGCCGCGTACGCTGGAGGAATTCGTCGGCCAGCGTCACCTGCTGAGCGAGGGCAAGCCGCTCTACGCTGCGATCAAGTCGGCCCAACTGCACTCGCTCATCCTCTGGGGACCCCCGGGCACCGGCAAGACGACTCTTGCGCGACTCATCGCCCAGACCGCGAACGCGGAGTTCATTGCCTTGTCGGCGGTCATGGCGGGTGTGAAGGATATTCGTGCGGCGGTCGAGACCGCGCGCGCGTCCCGCGCCGCCGGTCGGCCCACCTTGCTGTTTCTCGATGAGGTGCACCGTTTCAACAAGGCGCAGCAGGACACCTTCCTGCCCTTCGTCGAGGACGGGACGCTGACCTTCGTCGGTGCGACCACCGAGAATCCCTCGTTCGAGGTGATCGGGGCGCTGCTGTCGCGCGCGCGCGTGTATGTGCTCAAGGCGCTGGCGGCGGAGGATCTGCGGGCCGTGCTCGAGCACGCGCTCGGCGATGAGGAGCGGGGCCTGGGGGCGGAGCACATCGTCGCGGAGCCCGAGGCGCTCGATATCATCGCGCAGGCCGCCGACGGGGATGCGCGCCGCGCACTCAACATGCTGGAGCTGGCGGTGGGCCTCGCGCAGGCTGCCGGGGCTCCCGGGAGGCTCGGCGCAGAGCAGGCGCGCGAAGTCGCGAGCGGCGGGTTTCGCCGCTTCGACAAGGGAGGAGACCAGTTCTACGAGCAGATTTCCGCGCTCCACAAGGCCGTGCGCGGTTCCGATCCCGACGCCTCGCTCTACTGGCTGTGCCGCATGCTCGATGGGGGCTGCGATCCGCGCTACATCGCGCGTCGCGTGGTGCGTATGGCGAGCGAGGATCTCGGGCTGGCCGACCCGCGTGCGCTCGCGCTCTCTCTCGATGCCTGGGAGGCGTACGAGCGGCTCGGTAGCCCCGAGGGAGAGCTCGCCCTCGCCACGGCGGTGGTCTATCTGGCCTGTGCGCCCAAGAGCAACGCGGTGTACGTGGCGATGGGCGAAGCCATGGCGGACGTCACGCAGTTCGGTACGCTGCCGGTGCCACTCAAGCTGCGCAACGCACCGACGGGACTCATGAAGAAGCTCGGCTACGGACGCGAATACCGCTACGCGCACGATGAGCCTGAAGGCTTCGCGGCCGGCGAGCGCTATCTGCCGGACGAGATGCCGGATCGGCGATACTATCGACCGGTGCCACGGGGCCTCGAATTGAAGATCAGCGAGGCACTCGCGCGAGTGCGAAACTCACAGCCGAAGCCGAAAGGTAGCGAGTGATCGATCCCAAACTGCTGCGCAACGAGCCCGAGCAGGTGGCGCGGAATCTGGCGCGCCGGGGTTTCGTACTCGATGTCGAGGCGCTGCGGGCACTGGAGGAGAAGCGCAAGCCCCTGGCCGTGGAAGTGGACCGGCTGCGCGCCGAGCGCAACGCCAACGCCAAGGCGGTCGGCATGGCCAAGGGGCGCGGCGAGGAGTCTGGCGCATTGATCGCACGCGCGGAGACTCTGACGGCGGAGCTCGGGGAGGCCGAGCAGCGGCTCGAAGCGGTGCAGGCGGAGCTCGAGCAATGGCAGCTGGGCTTGCCGAATATGCTCCACGATTCGGTGCCCGACGGGCGCGACGCGAGCGCCAACCGCGAGGTGCGGCGCTGGGGCGAGCCGCGGGGGCTCGGCTTCAAGGCACGCGACCATATCGAGATCGGTGAGCGGCTCGGCGGACTGGATTTCGAAGCGGCGGCGCGCATCTCCGGATCGCGGTTCGTGGTGATGCGCGGCGCGGTGGCGCGGCTGCATCGCGCGCTGGCGCAGTTCATGCTCGATCTGCACACGCGCGAGCACGGTTACACCGAGGTGTACGTGCCCTATCTGGCGCAGCGTGCCGCTTTCATCGGCACCGGGCAGTTGCCGAAGTTCGAGCAGGACCTGTTCGCGGTGCGAGGTGAGCAGGAGTTCTTCCTGATTCCAACCGCCGAGGTGCCGGTCACCAACCTGGTGCGCGAGCAGATCCTGGCAGCCGAACGGCTGCCGCTCAAAATGGTGGCGCACACGCCATGCTTTCGCTCGGAGGCGGGGGCCGCCGGCAAGGACACGCGCGGCATGATCCGCAATCACCAGTTCGACAAGGTGGAGCTGGTGCAGATCGTGCGTCCGGCCGACTCCTACGCGGCGCTGGAAGAGCTCACCGGTCATGCCGAGACGGTGCTGCGACGGCTCGGGATTCCGTATCGCACCGTGGCGCTGTGCGCCGGTGACATCGGCTTCGGCTCCGCCAAGACCTACGACCTCGAGGTATGGCTGCCATCGCAGGCGCGCTATCGGGAGATCTCCTCGTGCAGCAACTTCGAGGCCTTCCAGGCGCGGCGGATGCAGGCTCGCTGGCGCAATCCAGCCGACAAGAAGCCCGAGCACGTGCACACGCTCAACGGCTCGGGGCTCGCGGTCGGGCGCACGCTCGTGGCGGTGCTCGAGAATTATCAGAACGAAGACGGCTCGGTCGAGGTGCCCGAGACGCTGCGCCCCTGGCTCGGCGGTCTCGCGCGGCTCACTGCATAGACTGCTGCGCTAAGGGGCCGCGGATGGCATTCATATATATGATCGTCCCGGAGTCTGCATGAGCCAACCGGCAATCACCCGCCGTCAATTCGTGCTGGTGGCGGCCGCCGTGGGCGGCGCGCTGGTGGTCGGCGTCACGGCACAGCGTCTGCGGCGGCGCGCCGGCGCCGCCAATGCCTCGGGCGTACTGAATGCCTTCGTGCGCATCGGGCCCGACGGGCGCATCACGCTGGTGATGCCCAAGGTGGAGATGGGGCAGGGGACCTACACCTCGCTCCCGATGTTGATTGCCGAGGAGCTCGAGGTCGACTTGAGCGCGGTCACACTCGAGGCGGCTCCCCCCAAGCCCGAGATCTACGGGTTCGTCCCGGACCCTTCGGCCGACGAGGGCCTCAAGTGGGATCAGTCGACCGGCACGTCTCTCTCCATCATCCAGTGCTGGACGCCGCTGCGTCAGGCCGGCGCCACCGCGCGCGTCATGCTGATCGCCGCGGCGGCCAGGAGCTGGCGCGTGACGCCGGAAAGCTGCCGCGCGCAGAACGGCGCGGTGCTGCATCCGGCGTCGGGGCGACACTTGACCTATGGGAAGCTCGCGGCGGCGGCGGCCGCGTTGCCCCTGCCTGCGCCACCGCCTTTGAAGAGCGCGAAGGACTTCCGGCTCATCGGCCGCCCCACGGCGCGACTCGACACTCCATCGAAGGTCGACGGCTCGGCGCGCTTCGGCATCGACGTGCGCCCGCCGCAGGCAAAGGTTGCAGTCATCGCGCTGGCTCCGGTCACGGGCGGCAGTGTCGCGGAGCTGGCCGAGGATGCGGCGCGCGCGGTGCGGGGCGTTCGCCAGGTAGTGAACGAAGGCGATCTCATTGCCGTCGTGGCCGACGATACCTGGGGAGCGATGCAGGGCATGAAGGCGCTCGCACCGCGCTGGAACGACGGGCCGAACGCCGCCGTGCAACAGAAGGCGATCGTCGCCGAGCTCGAGAAAGCGGCGAACGAAGCGGGAGCGCTCGCCGGCGCCAAGGGCAAACCCGCCACCGCCGGCGCGCACGCCGCAAGCCACCTCGAGGCGAGCTACCACCAGCCATTCCTCGCACACGCGACTCTCGAGCCCGTCAATTGCACGGTCGACTATCGCGCGAACGAATGCGAGATCTGGACCGGCACTCAGGCACCGGACCGCGCCGTGGCGAAGCTCGCGGCTCTCGATCTCAAGCCCGAGCAGATCATCCTGCACAACCAGCTGATCGGCGGTGGCTTTGGCCGGCGCCTGGAGGTCGACGGGGTGGTGCTGGCGACGCGCGTGGCGCGCCACGTGCCCGGGCCCGTGCAGGTTCTCTGGAGTCGTGAGGAGGACATCCGCCACGACCGCTACCGACCTTACTATGTGGATCACCTGTCGGCCGCGCTCGATCCCCATGGGCGCCCGGTCGCCTGGCATCACACCATCGCGGGGGCGGGCCTCTGGGCTCTTTACTACGGGGAGGAGACGGTCAAGAACGGTGTCGACGCCGACGCCGTCACTTCGGCACTCGATCTCGCCTATCCGCTGGAGAATACCGAGGTGAGTTTCGTACGGCGCGATCCGCCGGGCGTGCCGACCGGATGGTGGCGCGGTGTCGGAGCCACGCGCAGTGTGTTCGCCGTCGAGAGCTTCATGGACGAGCTGGCCGCCTCCGTGCAGCAGGATCCGGTGAGTTACCGGCGCGCATTGCTGAAGGATCCCCGCATGATTGCGGTGCTCGAGCTGGCTGCCGACCGTGCCGGCTGGGGAACCGCGCTGCCCGCCGGCAGCGGCCGCGGCGTGTCGCTGCAGCTTGCCTTCGGGAGCTATCTGGCGCAGGTGGCCGAAGTGAGCGTGGACGCGCAGGGCCAGGTGCGGGTGGGGCGCGTGGTTTGCGCGATGGACTGCGGGCAGGTGGTGAATCCCGCCGGGGTGCGTGCGCAGCTCGAAGGCGGCGTGACATTCGGCGTGAGTGCGGCGCTCACCAACGAGATCACCATCGCCAACGGGCGCGTGCAGCAGGGCAATTTCGACGATTTCCGGTCACTGCGCATCGCGGAGGCGCCCAAAGTCGAAGTCCACATCATCAATAGCGGCGCGGCGCCGGGTGGTGTGGGCGAGACCGGCACGGCCTGCGTGAGCGCGGCGCTCTGCAATGCCATTTACGCCGCCACCGGCAAGCGGGTGCGTACGCTCCCGGTGAGCCGCGGGCTGCACGCTTGAGCTTATCGCGGTGTTATGACTAAAGTGCCGTATCGCCTTGCGGGGCGATACCAGAAACTGCCGACTCTTCAGGGGGAACTCCATGCGGCCTGACTTCAGACTCACCTCGGCCGGCGCGGGCCGCGTCGCGCTCGCCGTGTCGCTCACCGCACTCCTGTGCGCACCTCCCTCCGCGTGGGCGCAGCAGGCACAGGCCCAGACCACCGAGGAGGCAACCCCTGCCGCGGGGCTTCAGGAAGTGGTCGTGACCGCGACGCGCCGCGAAGAGAGTCTCAGCAGGGTGCCGATCAGCGTCACGGCGCTCACCCAGGAGAGCCTCGATGAGCGCGGCATCAAGGACTTCTCCGAAGTCGCGCGCTTCACGCCGGGCATAAACTTCGACACTTCCGGCACCAACAACATCTCGATCCGCGGCATCTCGGGCACCGGTGGTGCCGGCACCACGGGGATCTATCTGGATGACACGCCGATCCAGATGCGCGCGCTTGCCTTCAATCCGGACGAGGCGCTGCCGAAATCCTTCGACATCGACCGGGTGGAGGTGTTGCGTGGCCCGCAGGGAACCCTCTTCGGGGCCGGCTCCGAGGGCGGCACGGTGCGCTACATCACCACCCAGCCTTCGCTCACCAGGAACAGCGTCTACGGTCGCGGCGAGTTCTCCACCACCGAAGGGGGCGGCCAGAGCTACGAGGCAGGAGTCGCCGCCGGCGGTCCCCTGGTCGAGGGAAGCGTCGGGGCGCGCCTGACCATCTGGTACCGCCGTGACGGCGGCTGGATCAACGACATCAATCCGGTGACGCTCGCGCCGGTGCAGCAGAATGCCAACTACGCGGATACCTACCTGGCACGGCTCGCGGTGCTGTGGGCTCCCAATGCGAACTGGCAGATAACCCCGGCGATCTACTATCAGAACGAACGCCGCAACGACATCGACAACTTCTGGCCGCTGTACTCGAACCCGAGCAGCAACAACTTCGTCAATGCCGATCCCTCGCAGCGGCATGTGCCCGACCACTTCACTCTGACTTCGCTCAAAATCCAGGGCGACCTGGGCGCGGCGCAGCTGATTTCCAACACCTCTTATTATGATCGCCGCAACCAGGACGGCTACGAGGGGACGCTGTATAACCTCGGCTTCTACCAGGCCTTCGCATTCCTGCCGCCCTATTCGACCGGCGCGTCATACCCGCTGCTCGACGGCGCGGGTGTCCACCTGCCGGCCGGTGCCATGGATTATCTCTCACCCTCCACGGTCGACAACGGCCAGCAGAACTTCACCCAGGAGATCCGCCTGCAGTCGAGCGATCCGAACGCACGGCTCCTATGGACCACGGGGATCTTCCTGAGCGAGAACCGCCAGACCTACCTCGAGCAGATTCACGACCCATTGCTCAGCGAGTTGCAGAACGCGCTCACCGGGGATCCGAACATCGTCGATGTGTTTGGCGTCGGCTATGACCCGGCCTTCCCCACCGACTCGTACTTTCTGCAGACCCACGCCAAGGACGAGCAGTACGCCCTGTTCGGTGAGGCCACCTATGCGGCCACCGAGCAGCTGAAATTGACCGCTGGCGCGCGCGTTTCGAAGAACAAGTATTCCTTCGATACCTTCACCGGAGGGCCGCAGCTGTTCGGACCCTCGGCGACCGGTTCGGGCAGCAACTCGGAGAACTCTTTCACCCCCAAGTTGAGCGTGCAGTACCAGGCCGACCCGAACAACATGTTCTACACCACGTACGCGAAGGGCTACCGTCCCGGGGGTGCCAACAACCCGCTGCCGTTCGCGGCCTGCTCGACGGATTTCACGAATTTCGGTATTGCAAACTCGCCGACGACTTATAGCTCCGACACCGTCGACAGCTACGAGATCGGCGCCAAGAACAACATCAACAATCGCGTCAAGATCGCCAGCAGCGTCTATTACATCAATTGGAACAACATCCAGCAGGTGGTCGTGCCGCCCATCTGCCAGATCTCCTTCATCTCCAACCTTGGCAAGGCGGTCGCCAAGGGCGTCGATCTGGAGATCGACGCCGCGGTCACTGACGCCCTGACACTCGAGGTCGCGGGAGGTTACACCTCGGCGCGCTACACGCAGGACTCGCGGCTGAGCCCCACCGAGGCCATACCGGTCGTCGCGAACGGCGATGCCATCGTCGGGCAGAGCAGCGAGACGGGTGCTGGGCAGCCGACCGCTCCGCTCACCGTGGCTGCCGGACTCGAGTACCGCTTCAGTCTGGTGGCGCACGAGAGCTTCGTGCGGGTGGACTACGAGTACCACGGCGCCGCGAAGTGGGCGAGCGCCGGACAGGATCCGAACACACTGCAGTTTGACCAGAACAACTACGTGCTTCCCGGCACCTCGTTCACCAGTCTGCGTGCCGGAATGCAGTTCGGCCAATGGTCGCTCGCGGCCTTCTGCGACAACCTGACCAACACGCACGCCATCACCGATTTCAACTGGACGATCAATCCGGGGGATGGCAGCACCCGGCTGCAGCGTGAGTACACCTTCAGGCCGCGCACCATCGGCATCACGGCCATCTTCAGGCAGTAAGGCAGCCGCGCCTCTCAGTACCCGGCGGGCGGGCTTGGCCCGCTCGCCGCCAGCGCGCGTACCACTTCGGCGCGCCTCGCCGCTACGTCGGCGAGCGGCGTATGCCGAAGTCGCGCAACCTCGGTGACCGTGAATGACGGCACTGAGGCTTCTCCGGCAAGGGCGTAGCGCTCGGCCAGCCAGTTGAGGACGGCGGTGAGCTGCTCGTCGGAAAGCGCCGAGTTCGCCGCCCCGGGGACCCGCAGCAGATAGTCGCGTCCGTCGGCTGTGCGCATGAAGCGGTTGAGCGAGCCGGCAAGCGGCGGCACTTTTCCCGGTACACCCTGCGCCTGATCGCCATGACAGCCCTGGCAATAGAGCATGTAGTCCTGCGCCGGGCTCCCCCGGGCCACTGCGATGGCAGCGGTCGCCGCGATCGCGAGCGCCGATCGCAACCATGTCCCGCGCATGCTCAGGGCTCCGCGGGCGCTACGCTCTTGCGATGCTCGCGCACCGCCGCGCCATCGAGGGCATGAGCGCGCTCGGCGGCGAGCTCGGCGGCCGCGAGCGGCTTCACATCGGCGTCGGCGTGACCGAGGTCAAAGACCACGAAGTTGAGGACCGTCGCGAGAGTCGTGTCGTCGAGTTGGCCGAAGTCGGGCATGCGAAAGTCGTAATGTTTCCCCTCAACCGTGATGTCGCCGAACATGCCGAACAGCACCGTCATGGCGAGCTGCCGTCGCCCCTCAGCGCTCGCGGCATAGCGCGCCGGATAGGAGAGGAGCGGTGGCGCCAGCGAGGGGAGACCGGCACCCGCGGGCCCGTGACACACGGCGCAGTTGGCCTGGAAGGTCGTCGCTCCCGCAGGATATGCGGCTTCTGTCGCACGGGCCCCGTGCGCCGTCACACCCGCAATACACGCCGCCGCGACGGCGGCGTGGCAGCCGCGCCTCATTTGCTGGCGACCCCGAGGATCACCGAGACGCTGCAGTGATAGTTGGAGTCGGCGTTCGCCATGCACCAGTTGAGATCGTTGTTGCGTGAGGGGCGGTAGAGGGGTTTCTCGCCCTCGTTGCGCTCGCAGGAGCAGGCACCGCAGCTGGTCTTACCGCAGCAGTCATTGTAGGAGACGATGTAGTCGCGGCCGTCACCCGGATTGTGGCAGGTGCCGATCCAGGTGATGGGAGAGGAGCTGGTCCCCGGGGGACAGGAGCTGGAGGTGCCCCCGCAGCAGGCGCACAGGTAGCCGTCGATGGCGCAGTATTTCCAGTAATCGCAATTCTCGGGTCCCGATTTCTTTACCTGCGCGTCCGCAGCCTGCGCGCGGCTCGCGCGGTCGATCGGCAGCAGCGGAAGGAGCGCCGCGCCCGTCAGAGCCTGCCCGAGGACGGCGAGGAGGCTGCGCCGCGAGCTGCGGCGTGCCAGCGCGCGCGCGGAGTGTTCGAACAACTGATCGAGCGAGCGCATGCGTACCTTCCGCATCTCAGGGCGTGAGCAGCTGCCAGGGTGTCTGGCCGAGATTCTTCTCGACGTGGCGCACGTGCCCGCTGTCGGCATCGAGGATCGCGAGATCCGCGGCCTCCGTGGCAAGGAACACCAGGGGCGCTGCATCCTGCGATACATTGACCGCCACCACGGGCCGCAGTCCCGCACCTTTCAGCGGCCAGCGTGCCAGGCGCTGGTGCTGAGCGATATCGAAGACCCACAGCTCGGTGCCGCCGTCCTTGTGCGAGCCCTCGCCCCCCCGATGCATGGGCACGTAGAGTTTTCCTGAGGCGAGATGGATCGCGCCTACCTGCTCGCCGCCGGGCCGCCACTGCCCGCGCTCGGAGGCGCTGACCAGGGACCAGGGGGGAGCGAACACCGGCTGTGCCCCCGTCAGGTCGACCTCGTGCGCCTGGCCCAGGAATGAGAGAAACATGAAGCCGCGCGCACTCGGGATGCCTTGCACGAAGACCGGGTCCTTGTCCGGGTCGAAGAACGGCTCGGACATCGAGCGTGAGGCCTCGTGACCCTGAGCGTCGAGAGTCACCGTGAGGAGGCGTCCGCTCTCGCACAGCGATGAGACGCGATTGGGACCTGAAGGGATGGTCAGCACGCAGCCCGCGGTGTCTATCTCGCCGAGCACCGTACCCTTGGCCGGATCGAGCACTCCGAACGAGGCCGCCGGGGTCATGTACGCCACGTAGAGGAAATGACCGTCGCTGCTGTAGGCAACGTTGAAAGGCGTTGGCACCGCCTGCAGCCGCTTCGCCGGCAGCACGATCTCGCGCGTGACCGCGAGAGTCGAGTTGTCGGTAAACTCGACCACGTCGGTGCGGGCGCCGCGACTGCCGCGGGCGAAGTAGGTGGTCGCGACGACCAGTGTGGCGCGGTCCGGCGAGAGGTTGAAGCTCGGCAGGAATCCCCCGTCCACCTGGCCGAGTCGACGATAGGTATCTGCGTCGTAGAGGTGTATGCGTCCGTCGATCTCGTTGCCGAAGGCGTAGTCGACGGCGTAGACCCAGTGCGGGGTGCGCGGCGGCAGCTTCTCGAGGCTCAGATGCTCGGCGGGCAGCGGTGGCTGCGCAGCAGGTGCCGCCGCAAGTGATGCAGGGGAGGCCGGCATGAGGAGGCTCAGCGCGAGGCCCAGCGCCGCCACCCGAGGCGAAAAGGATTGCATGGGCCACCCCCCGAACACCCATCCCGAAGCCGCGCGAAGTCTGGCATATCGGCATGCCTCACGGAAGCTGCGCCCGCTCATGGACGAGGCTCCTCGTTTGACCCTCGCGGCTCGCGTCCCGTAGAGTCGATCGCGCTTACAACCAACACGATTCGATTGGGGGCCAGACGATGCCGCCTGCGTCTTCGCAGTCACTATGGGCTGCGACCGCAGCCGCCGGACCTGCGCTCGCGCCGCTCACGGGTGCGCAGCGCGCCGACGCGGCGGTGATCGGCGCCGGCTATACGGGGCTCTCGGCGGCTCTGCACCTCGGCGCCGCGGGCCGCAGCGTCGTGGTGCTGGAAGCCGCCGCGCCGGGCGAGCGCGCCTCCGGCCTCAACGGCGGACAGGTCATTCCGGGCCTCAAGGCCGACCCGGATGAGCTCGAGGAGCACTTCGGGCCCGAGCGTGGCGCGCGTCTGGTCGCCGCGGCGGGCAGCGGGCCGGATCTGGTCTTCGACCTGATCCGACGCCATGACATCGAGTGCGATGCGCGGCGCAGCGGATGGATCCAGCCGGCGACCTCGGAAGGGGCGCTGCGGCAGCTCGCCGCCCGCGCCGGACAGTGGCTGCGGCGGGGCGCCGCGGTGGAGATGCTGACCGCACGCGCGGTTGCCGAGCTCACCGGCTCGCAACGCTATTGCGGCGGACTGCTCGATCGCCGCGGCGGGACGGTCCAGCCCCTGTCGTACGCACGCGGGCTCGCGCGCGCGGTGCTGAGCGGCGGCGGCCGCATCTTCGAGCGCAGCCCCGCCCGGCAACTGAGCCGCACGGGGCGGGAATGGTGCATCGATGTCCCGGGGGGAACCGTTACCGCACCAACCGTAATTGTCGCGACCAATGCCTACAGCGGTGCGCTCATCGGAGCGCTGCGCCGGAGCATCGTCACCGTTCCGTCGTTTCAGGTGGCCACTGCTGCGCTTTCATCCGCGCTGCGCGCCACGATCCTTCCCGGCGGTCAGGCGGCTTCCGACACCTGGCACCTGCTGCGCTATTTCCGACTGGACGCCGGCGGGCGGCTGGTGCTCGGTGCGCGCGGCACCTTCGGCGCAGAGCCGGGACCGGCTTCGTGCCGTTACCACTACCGCGCCGTTCATGAGCTCTTTCCGCAGCTTGCCGGCGTGGCTTTCGAGTACCACTGGGGGGGGCTCGTCGCGATGACGCGCGATCACCTGCCGCATCTGCACGAGCTCGCGCCGGGACTGCTCGCCGGCCTCGGCTACAACGGGCGTGGCGTCGCGATGGCGACTCTCATGGGGCGGCTGCTGGCACAACGCGCTCTCGGCATGTCCGATGCCGAGCTGGCCTTCCCGGTAACCCCGTTGCGGCCGATTCCCTTCCACGGCGGAGCTAGCCTCGCAGCGCGCGTCGCCATCCAGTATCTTCGAACCGTGGACCTGGTGACGCGGGCTCGCGACAGGCTGCGCAGGAGACCCTCTTGAACCTAACGCAAGCGGTAGTGGTCGCGCTGTTGCTGGTGAACGTCGCGTTCGTCATCGGCTGGGTGCTGGCGGCGCGGCGGCACGGGCTCCGGGGAGTCCCGCAGCTGGCTGACGCCGGCATCGGCGCCCTGACTACGTTCCTCGATACCCTCGGCATCGGATCCTTCGCCCCGACGACCGCGCTGCTGAAGTTTCGCGGCAAGGTTGCCGACGAGCTGATCCCCGGCACGCTCAACGTCGGGCTGAACGCCGCGGCCCTCATCGAGACCTTGCTGCTGATCGGCCTGGTCAATGTCGATCCGGCGCTTTTGGCCGCCATGGTGGCGAGCTCCGCATTCGGCGCGTGGCTCGGCTCCGGGATCGTGAGTCGCATGCCGCGCCGCTCCATCCAGCTCTTCATGGGCGCTGCACTGCTGATCGCCGCCACGTTCTTTGCGATGACCAACCTCGGTGCATTTCCCGCCTTCGGGACCGCGCTGACGCTCGCGGGCTGGAAGTTCCCTTTCGCCGTGGCGATGAGCTTCGTGCTCGGCGCGCTGATGTGTGTCGGCATCGGCAACTACGCGCCGCTCACGATCCTGCTGTCGCTCCTGGGCCTGGCCCCGATCGGGGCCTACCCCATCATGATGGCGAGCGACGGGCTGCTGCAGCCGGTGGCGAGTCTCGGCTTTTTCCGCTCGGGCCGCTTCTCGCACACCGCTTCACTCGGGCTGACGCTGGGGAGCTTCGTCGGAGTGCCGCTGGCGTACAGCATCATCAAATACGTCCTGCAACGGCCGGACGGTGTGAAGCTGATTCGCTGGCTCGTCACCGCAGTGGTGGTCTATTCCGCGGTGGCGATGCTGCGCTCGGCGCGGCGCGAGCGTGTGGCGGCGCGCGCCGCGGCCGCCGTGTCCCGCTGAGGCGGCCGGCGAAGCGCAGGGAACGGCACGGAATCCGTTGCGCACCGGATTCCGGCCGACGGGCGCGTTAGGGGTGACGCCCGGTTTTGAACCCGCTCAACCGACGGTCCAGCCCATGCGCACCGCTGCGAGGTACGTGCCCACGACGGGCCGGTTCACGCTTCGCGGCGCGAGGTGCCGGTGGGTGCATGCGGCCAACGTTGGTCGGGCCGCGGTGTACGCGCCCGCTACGATGGCGCCGAACGCCAGATTGACGAGCAGGGATCCGAAGATCGCCCAACCCGCGAGCCTCATGGTGTCCTCCTCCCGGCTTGACCTTCCTTCCCTATGAGACACCCTGGCGCCCGGAGGTTTGAAGCGCAGGGGGGCGGATTCGTCCTCGCGGGCAACGGATTCGTCCCCGGGCCCCGGATGTTACGATCGTGTGAGCGGGAACGCCGATGTCGAAGCTGCACGAAGTAGAGATTCACCGCCTGCGACCCACGCAGATCACGGTCGGCCTGATCGAGGTCCACGACAAGCGCGCCAGGCTCGAGTCCCTGAAGAAGCACGAGCAGAAGGAGTTCCTTCTCGCCCACGCGATTCCCGCGGTCTGGGGGCCGGACGGCAAGCTCTACATCACCGACCACCACCACCTGGGAAGGGCGTGCGAGGAGGTGGGCATCGACACGGGCTTTTTCATGGTCGAGGAGGACTTCTCGAAGCTGCCGATCGCGCAGTTCTGGCCGAGGATGAGCGCCTCCCACTGGGCGCATCCGATCGACCAGCACGGGCAGCAACGCTCCTTCGAGCTGATCCCCGATCACCTCACGAAGCTCATCGATGATCCGTACCGCTCGCTCGCGGGCTACGTGCGCGATGCAGGTGGCTACGAGAAGTCCCCGGGCGCTTTCTGCGAATTCCTCTGGGCGGATTTTCTTCCGCCCGCGGGTATCGATCGGCCCGACGCGCGCAGATTTTCTGGCGGCAGTCGGCTGCGCCCTGAAGCTCGCTGCATCGACCGCGGCAGCGTCCCTTCCTGGCTACAAGGGTCCGGCGAAAGACTGAGTCGCTGAGCGGCGCACGGCCAGCCCGGCGGTCGGTCGCTTGTCGTCTGCATAGGCCTTCCGGCGCATGACTCGGTCCGCCTGTCCGCAAGAATCAGACCGTAGGCTGCGACAGAGCCTTGGGTAGCGCTCTTAGGGAGAGGCTCCGATGAGCACTGTTCGGCTACGGCCGCTGACACAGGTCGCCCCATTGGATGGACTGAACGGGAAGCGAGCTTCATGACGCTCCTGGAGCAGAGAGCCCTTGGGAGGCCGGTTCTGGTGTTGGTGCTGGCGTGTCTCGGGGGGTGCTCCCCGAACGGGCCCCCCGTGTCGACGAGGACGCAGCTCGTCATCGAAACTGCCTCCGCGTCGCTTCCGCGCGGGGCTGTGGGCACGGTCTACTTCTTCACACTCAGTGCGAGCGGGGGTACGACGCCCTACACCTGGGCATTGGTGCAGGGCTCACAGCCGCCGGGCCTGTCGTTCGACCCTGCAACGGCGACGCTGAGCGGTACCCCGACCTCCAGCGTCTCATCCGACTCTCTGACCTTCACGGTGACTGACTCTGGCGGTCCCTCCCAGACCGCGAGCGTCACGCTGGCACTGACGATCGCGCCTGCACCGCTGGTCATCACGACGAGCTCCATGCCGGCGGGCATGGTGGGCCAGGCGTACTCGGCGACGCTGGCGGCGAGCGGGGGCACCGGTCCTTACGCCTGGATGCTGACGAGCGGCACCCTTTCAGGGGGTCTCACACTCGACGCCTCGAGCGGGGCGATCACCGGCACGCCGACCGCGAGCGCCTCAGGGGTACAGCTCGCCTTCAAAGTGACCGACTCGGGGAGTCCCTCCCAGACCGCGAGCGTCACGCTAGCACTGACGATCGCGCCTGCACCGCTGGTCGTCACAACGAGCTCCCTCCCGGCGGGCAAGGTAGGCCAGGCGTACTCGGCGATGCTGGCGGCGAGCGGCGGCACGACGCCCTACAGCTGGACGCGGACCGGCGGCGCCCTCCCAGCCGGGCTGTCGCTGAGCCCTCCGGGCGTAATCAGTGGCACGCCGACGGCGCCAGTCAATGCCACGCCGCTCACCTTCAAGGTCACCGACTCTGGCAGCCCGACGCAGTCGGCGAGTGTCAGTGTCACGCTCACAATCGGCGCGGGCACGACGGTCACGGTGGCGGTCTCGCCCGCTCGCGCCGCTCTTACCGTCACACAGAAGCTAACCGTCGTGGCGACCACGAGCGACCCCGCTGGAGTCACATGGAGCGTGAGCCCGGGCGGCTCGGGCGGCTCGTTCAACCCGGCGAGCAGCGTGAGCGGCGCGAATGTTGCCTTCACCGCCCCGTCCTCGGGAGGTGTCTACACCGTCACCGCGACCAGCGTCACGAACACGACCGTGAGCGCTTCCTTCACGGCGGGCGTTACCGATCTGGCAGGTGTCTATACCTGGCACCATGACCTGGCACGTGACGGCGCCAACACACATGAGTATGCGTTGACGAGCGCCAACGTCGGCACGTCGACCTTCGGCAAGTTGTTTTCCTGTACGGTGGACGGCGCGGTCTACGCACAGCCCTTGTGGATGGCCAACCTGACCGTGAATGGAGCAATGCACAACGTCGTCTTCGTGGCCACCGAGCACGACAGCCTGTTTGCCTTTGACGCCGACGCCACTTCCTGCGTCCAGCTCTGGCAGGTCAGTCTCATCGGCACCAACCACGGTGGCACGGCCGGCGAGGTGACGGTGCCGGATGGCACCAGCGGCTATCTGGTGGGCTCAGGCCTCGGCGACATTACGCCCGAGGTGGGAGTCACCGGCACTCCGGTGATCGACCCGACGACCCATACGCTCTACGTGGTCTCCAAGTCGGTGAGTGCGGCCGGCACGACGTTCTACCAGCGTTTGCACGCGGTCGACATCACGACCGGCAATGAGAGGACAGGCTCTCCGGTTGCCATCTCCGCCACCTTTCCGGGCGCGGGTGACGGGGGGTCGACTGTTACCTTCAGCCCGCGGCAGCAGAATCAGCGCGCGGGACTGGCGCTCGTTAACGGCACGATCTACATCGCGTGGGGCTCGCACGAGGACAATCCGCCGTACTACGGCTGGATCATCGGCTATACCTACAACGGCAGCAGCTTCAGGCAGAGCGCGGTGCTCAATGTCACTCCCAACCTCGGTTCCGGCGGGATCTGGATGACCGGGGGTGCCCCTTCGGCAGATTCCAACAACCACCTGTATGTGATCACGGCCAACGGCGATTTCGACGTCACCAACAGCAGCGGTCCTACGAACGACTACGGCGACTCCTTCCTGCAGCTCGGTGGAAACCTCACCGTTCTCAGCTACTTCACGCCCTCGGACCAGGCGAGCGACAGCGCCAACGATATGGACTTTGGCTCGGGCGGCTCCGCAGTGGTGCTCAACGTCACCTCGGGCGCGCCGCAGCATCTGCTGGTCGGCGGCGGTAAGGACGGGACGCTCTATCTGCTGAATGGCGACAATATGGGCGGTTACGGCGACACCAAGGCGCGCCAGCACTTCAGCCTCGGAAACGCCATCTTTTCGACCAGCGCTTTCTGGAACGACACACTATACGTCGCGCCCACAGGCGGCCGTCTGAGCGCCTTCGCGCTCAACACTGCTACCTACCTGCTCAACACCACTCCGGCCTCGGAGTCGTCCGCGACTTTCGGCTGGCCGGGTGCAACGCCGTCGATATCCGCGAGCGGGCCCGGCAGCGACGGGATCGTGTGGGCGCTCGATACCCACAATTACTGCACCAACCAGTCGAGCGGCTGCGGCCCGGCGGTGCTGCATGCCTACGATGCCGGCAATCTCGGGAGCGAACTCTGGAACAGCAGCATGCTGGGCGCGGACGCTGCCGGTTACGCCGTGAAGTTCACCGTTCCCACGATCGCCAACGGCAAGGTCTACGTCGGTGACCGAGGCAACAACACGGGCGGCGGTTACGCCTCGACCAGCGCCTCGGGGCAGCTCGATGTCTACGGGCTCAAGCCCAACTGATCAAGCTACAAAGGTCGCGCGCAAGCCTGACCGTAGCGGGAGCGCATGGGCCGGCAGGATCCAACACCGGACAGTCAATAGGCTGTCCGGCTCATGAATTCTGCTGCCTCATCGCAGGAATGAGAACGCTGCGCAGCGGCGAGACTGGGAAACAGGATTCCCGGTCCTTCCCTCTGGCGTGCGTTGGAGGCCTCGGTGAGCCATGTTGCAGTAAGAGCTCTGACCCGTCTGGCCCCGTTGGATGGGCTGCGTGGCCTCGCCATCCTTGCCGTCCTCTTCCACAACTGCGTTGACGCGACATACGGAGCAACCGATCCGCTGGCACGCGTCCTGACACGTCTTGCGGGCCCCGGTTGGATCGGGGTGCAGCTGTTTTTCGCTCTGTCAGGATTCCTCATCGTAGGCGAGTTGCTGGATCATCGCGGGGCGCCCAACTATCTGCGTGCGTTCTACGCACGGCGCGCGCTGCGCATTCTGCCTCTCTACTATTCGACCCTGGCGCTGGTAGCGGTCTTGAGTGCGCTGCTCGCGATGCCGGGGGTGGCGGCTTATTTGCGAGACGATGGCTGGCAACTGGGCCTGTTCGTCAATAACTTCTCGCGGCCACCGCCAGGCGGCTTTGCCCACTTCTGGTCGCTAGCCGTAGAAATTCAGTTCTACGCACTCGCGCCCTGGGTCGTGTGGCGGATCCGGGCGCCGCGGCTTGCGCTTGCATGCATATGCGTTGCGCTCGGTGCTCTCGTGGTTCGAACGACGTGCGCCGCGGCAGGAGCCGACGCCTGGACCCTCTACACCGGCACCATCTTTCGGCTCGATGCGCTGGCACTGGGTGCCGCGGGTGCGTGCTTCGTTCGAATCGAGTCGGTAGCGAATCTCCTGCGCAAGCACGGCACAACCGGGGTGGTGCTGGCTGGCGTCATCCTCCTGCTCGGAGGTGCCGCGACTCACTCGTATAGCTATTCGGGCTTCGCCTGCGAAAGCTATGGCTATACGCTCGCCGCGTTGGCCTGTGCTCTGGTCGTCGTCTGCGCCGGCGCTGCGCGTACGAATGGCGGGCCGCAGCAACCCTGGATCCGGTGGCTGAGCGTCCCACCGCTGCGGCTCGTCGGCCGCTACAGTTTTGGCATCTATCTGTTCCACGGTTTGCTGAATCATCTTGCGGGCGTGCCACTGGCGCGACATTTCTTCCGCACACCCCTCTCCGGAGAGATGATTCTTGGGTATTGCGCCGCGATATTCACAGCGAGCTTCACACTCGCGGCTTTGAGTTTCGAGTTTTTTGAGAGCAGGTTCCTGAAGCTCAAACCTCGTTTCGAGCCTCGTCCGGCGCCGATCGATTCGGCGCCCACGAGGGCGAGCACCGGACTGACATCCACCCTGGCCAAGACCTGAGCGGCGGGCTGGTAGAATGGCTCGAGCCACGCGCTGGAGAGGTGGCAGAGCGGTTGATTGCACCGGTCTTGAAAACCGGAGGGTCCGCAAGGGCCTCGTGGGTTCGAATCCCACCCTCTCCGCCACGACCTCTGTGGCCGGTTACCGAACGGCGAGCGAATAGCCAGTCGCCGACTTGGCGATGTCGTAGACGCCGAAATCGCAGCTGAACACACTCCAGGCCTCGCTGGTGTCGGCGGCATTGGTCGTGGAGGTCCAGTAATACTGCAACTCCGGCATCGCGCTGAAGATGGCCGGCTGGGTTGGAATCGCGCTCGGAAAGGCGCTCACGAACGTCTCGTTGAAGTACAGGGCGTGGTTGTTCTGGCCACGGTCCTGGAGACTTTGCATCTCACGGCGATTGGGCATGCGCCACTGGCCTGGAGTGGATCCGTCCCGCAGTCCGCACTGTCCGTTGGCGAGCTGGCCGACGTCGGCGAGCGCCCCGGTCCAGGTGTCGTGGATGCAGTCGGCCTGCTTGAGCCATATGAGACCGGTGACCGTGTCGGTGATGGTACCGTCGCCATTGTCGATCATGCGCGACTGCGGGAGCGCGGCGCCCATGGCGAGACTGCCGTCATCGCGCGGTGCGAATGGCTCGATGGAGCCGGTCGCGGCGAGCGTCACAGCCGCGCCGCTCGTGCCTTTGACGGCCCAGATGCCATTGAGCGCACTCGCCATGAGATTGTTGCCATTGGCATCGTTGCCGTTGATGTAGCGGCCGTCCGAGAGGCGAATCGCCCAGGCGCTGCCGGTCGCCGCGCCTTCGCCCGACCAATAAGGAGTCGAGGTCCAGTAAACGCTGCCCGAGGCCGTGGCGGGGACGTTGGCGAATGGCCCGGAGACGGCGGGTGCGCTGGCTGCGGCGTCAATGAGGCTTTCGAGCTCGATCAGGTTCGGCAGCCGCCATTGCCCGGCGGCGGAGCCGTCGGTGAGGCCACATTGCCCGCTGGCCAGCTGGTTGGCATCTGCCACGGCGTTCGCCCAGCTCGCGGGCGCAAAGCAGGCGGCATTCTTCAGCCACACGAGTCCCGTCAGCTGGTCGGTGACCGTACCGTCGCCGTTATCGTTGAAGCGCGTGCCGGGCCACGGGACGCCCTGTGCGAGCGCTGCATCGTCCCCCGCGGCATAGCTGACCGTCTGGCCCGTGGCCGCGAGCCGTACCAGGGGGTGCGCGCCGCTGTAGGCGACGAAATCGGCGTTCGACTGCGAGTCGCCTGCGAGCGAGGTGAAGGTAATGACACTGAAGTTGATCGGGGCGCCGGTGTTGTTGTCCGGGTTGGTGAACGCGCCGTTGTAGCCGCCGCGAGTCACGGCATCGCCGCTCGCGACGTTCCACCCGTATGCCTGTACGCCCCACTGCAGGTTTGCGTGGTTGCCGGTCGGATCGTCGGCGAGAGCAGGTGCCAGCGAGTAGCCGGCCTTGTAGGCGAAGAAGTTGAAGACGGCGAGGCAGTTGTCGGTGCAGGAGACATCCAGACCACTGAAGCGGTAGTTGCCGGAGGCATCCGTGAGCGCCGTGGCTACGACGTTGTTGGAATTGGTCGAGTAGGCAACGACCGTGGCCCCGGCGAGCGGGGTGCCCTGGGAGGTGACCTTGCCAGACACGGAGGTGCTCGGAGGGGGGATGGCGGGCGTAGTGTCGCCGCCGCTGCCGCCGCCTCCGCCGCAGGCGGTGACGAAGAGGGTGGTCAGGGCACAGATGAGGCCAATAGGGCGCATCGCGTAGCTCCGCTTCGGAACGCTGAGCGGGGATCGGCCGGGCGCCTCCGGCCTGAAGTGCGCGATCGCGTGGACGTGATGCAGTTCGCGTGGTTATGTAATTCGAAACTGCGTCAGTCGCGCGATGGATATCAGAGGAAGCGCTGCAGCCAGTCGATCCAGCGCTGATAGACGTCCATCTGTCGCACCGGGTCGCCGGGGAAATGCCCACCGCTCGGAATGGCGTAGAACTCCGTGGTCACGTGGTTGTCCATCAACGCCCGGTAGAGTCCGTAGGATTGGGTGATGGGTACGCGAAAGTCGCCGGTGTTGCAGAGGATGAGCGTCGGTGCCCTTATCTTCGTCATCGCGCTCGAGGGTGACTGGCGGCGATTCACCTCCATCCCGTCTCCGATGTAGGGCGATGCGCCCGTGCCTTCCGGTACGGTGACGTTGCCGTCGGACAGGTCGTACATCTCGATCCAGTCGGTGACCGCGGCCCCGGCGACTGCCGCCTTCCACACGGGGTAATGTCCTGCGAGCCAGGTGGTCATGAAGCCGCCGTAGGACCAGCCGCTGACGGCCATGTGGCCCGGATCGATGAGGCCGCGGCTCTTGAGGTAATCGACGCCTGACATCACGTCCTCGCCGGGCCCCTGGCCGGCGTCACGATAGATCGAGGCGTAAAACGCATTACCGCGGTTGTCGCTGCCGCGGTAGTTCGGCTCGAACACGAACCAGCCGTGGGTGGCGAGCAACTGGGGCAGGAGGCTGAAGCGCTCGCGCGAAGATGAGTTGGGTCCGCCATGAATCAGGAGAACGAGCGGATACGCGTGTCCTTCGTGGTAGTCGGCCGGCCAGGTCAGCAGGCCGTCGAGCGGCAGTCCCTGGGGACCCTTCCAGCTGATGGTCTCACTGCGCGCCAGCGTGAGGTCGGAGAGCGAGGCGTTCTCGTGCGTGAGCAATCTGGCCTGACCCCCGTGCGGGGCAATCAGGTACAGCTCGTAGGGGTCGGTCTTCGTTTGACCCACGAACACGATTTCCCCGCGGGATCCAACATCGAGATCCAGCCAGTAGGCGTTGTTCGGCATGATGCCCTCGAGCTCGATCCGTGCGGAGCTGCCGTCGAGTCCGAGGCGCCACAGTCCCACGGTCGTCGCGGTGTTGCCGCCGACGAGCAGCGACTTTCCATCCGGCAGCCACCAGGTTCCGAAGAGATTGGCGTCGAGCCGAGTGCTGAGATCGTGACCGGCGCCGCCGGAGAACGGGGCGAGCCACACGTCCTGAAACTCCCAGGCATGTGCATCGCGGTTGCGCCAGTAGGCAACCTTGGTTCCGTCCGGCGACAGCTTGGGATATCCCTCGAGCGTCGTGTCGCCCGTCAGCGAGCGAATCGCACCGCTCGCGACCTCCAGGACCTGTACACGCGCGCGCAGCTGATCGCCCGTGGAAGGCGTCTCCTGCCGCACGATCAGGATGCTCTTGCCGTCCTTCGACCACATGATGGGCGAGGAGGGCGGTCCCGGAGGCAGGCTCGACGGGAGCGACCACGTGCCGCTGGTCAGACGCTTCGCGTCACCGCCGTGTGCGGAGATGAGCCAGAGGTGTGTGGGGCGGACGGCTTCCGAGATGGTGAAATCGTCGTTACCGACGCGGAAAGCGTTGCGGAACTTCTCCTCGCCCTTGAGATCGGGCTTGGGATCGGCGATCGCATAGGCGATGGTGGCACCGTCCGGGCTCCACGCGAATTGCGAGACACCGTCCTTGGCCTTGGTGAGCTGCAGCGCATCCCCGCCGCTCATCGGCAGCACGAAGACCTGTCCGACCTTGGCCGAGTCCGGTGCGATGAAAGCGATCCGGTCGCCCGTCGGTGACCAGCGCGGCGAGCCCGCATGGTGACGGTCGCGCGTCAGCGGCCGGACGCGCCCGTCCGGCATATCGACCAGCACGACCTCTGTGTAGAACTCGTCGCTCTCGAGATCGGCGCGCCCCTCGACCATTGCGACCGTGCGGCCGTCGGGTGACAGCTGTGGATCGGACAGGTGTACCTGGCGGATGAGGTCGCGCACGCTCGGAGCCTGCGCGGCGGGTGCAAGGCTCGCGCAAGCCCACAAAGCGACGGCCGCTGCGGCAGTTTTGCCGGCTGCTTTCATGATGGATCCCCCTCGGGGCGGTGTTCTTTTCCGGCCACTATAAAATACGCCGGCGGTTGCCGCGAATCAGGGCGTGAGGATCAGCACATCGGTGGTCACGGCGTCCACCGCGGCCTGCGAGAACCTGCCATGGCGACCCGGATGAGACGCATCACCTATAATCTCCCCATGCCGCGGGGGTCAGTCGTTTCGCTATTGCTCTCCTGCGCCGCCGCGGTCGTTCCGGCAAGCGTCGCCTTCGGCGCCCCACCGGTGGAGCCCGAGGACGGCCAGTGGACCATGCCGGGCAAGAACTACTCCGCGACCCGCTACAGCGGTCTCGACAAGATCAATCGCAGCAACGCCCGCTCGCTCCATCCGGTGTGGACCTTCTCCACCGGCGTGCTCGCTGGCCACGAGGGCCAGCCGCTGGTGGTGGGCGACACCATGTACGTCGTCACTCCGTGGCCGAACGTGCTGTACGCCTTCGATCTTTCAAAAGAGGGATACCCGCTGCGCTGGAAATATCGGCCGGACGTGAGCTCGAACGCACTCGGGGTCGCCTGCTGCGATGCCGTGAATCGTGGTGCGTTCTACATGAACGGCGTGATCGTCTACAACCTGCTCGATGGTCACACGGTCGCCATCGATGCGCACTCGGGGCGCGAGCTGTGGAAGACCGCGATTGCTGACATGGGGAGCGGGGAGACCGTGACCATGGCGCCGCTCGTGGTCGGCGAGCGCGTTATCGTTGGCGCCTCCGGGGGCGAGTTCGGCATCTTCGGATGGCTGAAAGGTCTCGATCTCAAGACCGGGGGCGTGGCGTGGACGGGGCACAACATGGGTCCCGATGCCGACATGCTGATCCATGCCGGGACCTTCAAGCCTGCCTACGCCGTGCCGCCGGACGAGGGCGCCCACAGCTGGGGGAACGACAGCTGGAAAACGGGCGGCGCACCCGTATGGGGGTGGCTCTCCTACGACCCGCAGCTCGATCTCGTCTACTACGGAACGGGAAACGCGGCGCCCTACAACTCCGAGCAGCGCCCCGGTGATAACAAGTGGAGCGCCAGCGTGCTCGCACGGCGGCCGGGTACGGGCGAGCTCATGTGGGCCTATCAGTTCACGCCCCACGATGGCTGGGACTACGACGCCACGGGCGCGATGGTGCTCGCGGATCTCAACATCGGCGGCAAGACCGCGCAGGCCCTGGTGCACTTCGACAAGAACGGCTTCGCCTATACCCTCGACCGGACCAGCGGCAAGGTCCTCCTCGCCGCGCCCTTCGTCAACGTCAACTGGGCGAAGTCCGTCGATCTCGCCACCGGTCGACCGAGCATCGACCCGACGAAGCAGACCGGCGTATCGAAGGGCAACGTGAAGGGCATCTGTCCGTGCCTCGAGGGCGGCGTGAGCCCCAACTCGCCGCCGGCGTACTCGCCGCGCACTCATCTTTTCTATACCTCGACCAACAACCTGTGCATGGACTACGAGGCAGGCCACGTGAGTTATCTGCGGGGCACGCCGTACATGGGAATCAACAGCCCGTATCAGGCGGGGGCCGGCGGCTACATGGGCTCCTTCATCGCCTGGGATGCTGCGAGCGGCCGCAAGGTATGGGAGGACAAGGAGCGCTATCCGAACTGGAGCGGCGCGCTGGTTACGGCCGGCGATGTCGCTTTCTATGGGACGCTGGACGGGTGGTTCAAAGCGGTCGATGCCCGCACGGGGGCCGAGCTCTCGAAGTTCAAGGTGGGCTCCGGGGTCGTCGGCAATCCGATCTCGTTTCGTGGCCCCGACGGAAAACAGTACGTGGCGGTGTATGCGGGCATCGGCGGCGACTGGGCGCTCCTGGTGGGCGACACGCGCTCCGATGATCCGCGCGACATCCGGCTGCCGGCGGACTATATGAAGGACATCGCGCGCCACACGAGCCAGGGCGGCATCATCTGGATTTTCGGACTGTGAGGGGAGGCGCTCGCATCGGCGGTGGAAGCGCCCGCCGGGGCGCACTGGGGGGATGTGCGCTCCTCGGCGTCGCGGCGCTTGGCGGCTGTGCGCGTACCAGCGCTCCACCGGGTGCGACCGCTGCCGCGACCCCGCCCGCAATCGCCTACGAAGCACATCTGGCCGCGGGGGGCTCGATGCCTCCGGGTGGCGTGCTGCGCAACCCCCACGCCGGCGATGCCGCGGTAGCGAAAAACGGCGCGTTGCTCTTTACGACGATGAACTGCGACGGCTGCCACGGGACCGATGCCGCCGGCTTCGTGGCTCCCAATCTCGGCGCCGGTCGCTGGCGCTACGGCGGCGCGGATGGGGAGATCTTCAGCTCCATTTACTACGGACGCCCGAAGGGAATGCCCGCCTTCGGCGGGACACTGGGACCTGAGGGCGTGTGGACCCTGGTCACGTACCTGCGCACGCTCGCGCCGCCGACCGATATGCCAACCGAGTCCTGGGAGAAGCCATAGTCGGCCGGGGCGCAGCCGCGTTCGCGCTGGCGGGCTTGCTGGCGAGCGCAACCGCGGACTATCCACAGCCGCCGCAGGTGCTGTTCGGCGATCTTTTCGTCGCGGTCCAGATGGCGGCCATCTACGGCGACGGCAAGACCTTCGTCGACGAGGTGCCTGATGCGGCGCCGCAGGTGATTCTCGCCGAGTACCACGCGGCGCATCCGGAATCTCCCGCAGCGCTCAAGCGCTTCACCGACGCGCATTTCTCGCTCCCCGCCCTGCCGGCGCCCGTCGTGGCAACCTCCACGCAAACCACGCTCGTCGAGCACATCGATGGCCTGTGGCCTCAGCTGACGCGCACCACCCCCACCGCGCCCCCATGGTCCTCGCTCCTGCCGCTGCCGAAGCCCTACGTGGTTCCCGGAGGCCGCTTTCGTGAGATCTACTACTGGGACTCCTACTTCACGATGCTGGGACTCCTGCAGAGCGGTCGAGGCGATCTCGTCCAGGACATGGTGGAAGATTTCGCGCACCTCATCGACAGCTACGGCCACATCCCGAATGGAACGCGCACCTACTACCTGAGCCGCTCGCAGCCGCCGTTCTTCTTCGCCATGGTGGGCCTGCTTCCCGGGGGCGAGGAGGCCGCGTACGCGCGCTACCTGCCGCAGCTCAAGCGCGAGTACGAGTTCTGGATGGAGGGAGCAGGGCAGCTCAAGGCGGGCGATGCGCACCGTCGCGTGGTCGCACTCCCCGATGGATCGATCCTCAACCGTTACTGGGACGATCGCGATACGCCGCGCGATGAGTCCTACCGCGACGATGTCGAGCTCGCGCGCGCGAGCGGTCGCCCGCCGGGCGAAGTCTTTCGCGACATTCGCGCCGCCGCCGAGAGCGGCTGGGACTTCAGCTCCCGCTGGTTCGCCGACGCGCGCACCAAG
>Ga0070735_10000792_pt1 | contig 32138 bp, 29 predicted proteins | sample Coa_R1_FD_66443 | JGI IMG/M metagenome (GOLD analysis project Ga0070735, IMG submission 66443) | Surface soil microbial communities from Centralia Pennsylvania, which are recovering from an underground coalmine fire - Coalmine... | ecosystem: Environmental > Terrestrial > Soil > Unclassified ...
GACCCTCACCCGGCTGATCGAGGCCTTCCCGCTGCATGCCACCGTGGACGAGGCGGCCCGGCATTCCCGGCGGGTGGAGGCCCGGGCGGGTGCAGGGTAAGCGGGCGCGGAGGGCGGAGAGGAGGTCGGAGAGGGCGTCCAGGCTGTGGGCGCTTACTACGGCGTCGCAGTAGGGCCAGGCGGCGGCCATTCCGCCTACTTCGGGGCGGTAGCGGGGAGACTGGGTGCGGGGGTTGGCCCAGACGATACGGTGGGCGATCCGGGACAGGCGGGCCATCTGCTCGCCGAGCAGGGCGGGCTCGCCGGTCTCCCAGCCGTCGGAGATGATCAGCACCACCGCGCCGCGAGCCAGGCCGCGGGCGCCGAAGCGGTCGTTGAACTCCTTGACCGCGGCGCCGATCCGGGTGCCGCCGGACCAGTCCGGGGCGGCCTCGCCCGCCTTGGCCAGCATGGTGTCCGGGCTGGACGCGGCCAGGGCCGGGGTCAGCCGGGTCAGCCGGGTGGCGAAGCTGAACACCTCGGGGCGGCTCTGCCCGCCGCGGACCTGGCCGCCGTGCAGGCAGTACAGGAGCATGAGCAGCGCCCGGGCGTAGGACTCCATCGAGCCGGAGATGTCGCACAGCACGACCAGGCGGCGGGGCCGGACCCGGGGCGCGCGGCGGGAGATCCGGATCGCCTCGCCGCCGCTGCGCCGGGCCTGGCGCAGGGTGCCGCGCAGGTCGGGACGCTTGCCGTCGCGGGCGCGGCGGTAGCGGCGGGTCCGGCGGGGCGGCACGGCCAGGGTCATCTCGCGCATGAGCGAGACGAGTTCGCGCAGCTCGGACACTGACAGCTGGGCGAAGTCGCGGCCGCGCAGCCGCTCGGCGGCCGAGGCGACCCGGCGCACGGCCGGGGCGTCGGACAGCGGCTCGTCCTCGCCCGGCGGGGGTGCCGACCCGGTGTCGGTGACCTGCATGCCGTTCAGCAAGCCGCCGTGATCGGCGGAGCTCTGGGTGGCCGGCGAGCCGTCGCTCTCCTCGTGGCGCTGCGCGTCGGCCATGCTGGGCAGCGGCAGGTTCTGGAACGGGTCGGGGCCGCCGAACAGCAGCGAGAAGACCCGCTCGAAGGTGGGCATCTGGCTCGGGTCGGAGACCAGGGTGGCCAGCGCGCAAACCCGGAGTTCGGCGAGCGAGGCGGCGCGCATGACGGTGACGGCGCGGGCCAGGCGCTCGCACCGGTCGGGGCCGACCGGAAGCCCGGCGGCGTGCAGGGCGGTACCGAGGCCCGCGGCGAGCACGGCGACATCCGGGAAGGCGGGAGGGGCCTCAGTCAAGGGAGCCGACTACGGAGGGCAGCCCGGCCTGGCGGACGACGTCCTCGTCTTCCGGGTACTTGAGCACGGTGCTCATGGTCTGATCGGCGAGGTGGCTGGTCAGCTCGCCGGCGCCGAACACGCTTACCGCGTTCGCCCAGCTGATCGCCTCGGAGATGCCGGGCGGCTTGGTCAGGTCGAGCTTGCGCAGCCGCTGCACGGCGGCGGCGACCTGCCCGGCCAGGCCCTCGCCGGCCGCGGGGACGCGACGACGGATGATCTCGGCGACCCGGGACGTGTCGGGGTAGGCGATCCAGTGGTACAGGCACCGCCGCTTGAGCGCGTCGTGCAGGTCGCGCGTCCGGTTCGAGGTCAGCACGGTGACCGGGGGCAGCGTGGCCTGCTGGGTGCCGAGCTCGGGGATGGTCACCGCCGCCTCGGCCAGCAGCTCGAACAGGAACGCCTCGAACTCGTCGTCAGCCCGGTCGACCTCGTCGATGAGCAGCACCGCGGGCCGCGGGCCCGGGTGCAGCAGCGCGGTGAGCAGCGGCCGGGACAGCAGGTACTCCCGGCTGAACAGGTCCCGGTCCCGGATGTGCTCGCCGGCGGCTTCGGCCATCCGGATGGCCAGCAGCTGGCGCGGGTAGTTCCACTCGTACAGCGCCTCGGCGGCCGAGATGCCCTCGTAGCACTGCAGCCGGACCAGCGGCGTGTCGATCGCGCCGGCCAGCGCCTTGGCCGCCTCGGTCTTGCCGACGCCCGGCTCGCCCTCGAGCAGGATCGGCTGGCCCATCCGGACGGCCAGGAACAGCGCGGCGGCCAGCTGCTGCCCGGCCAGGTAGCCGGTCGTCTCCAGGGCAGCGGTCAGCGCGCCGACGTCGGGGAACCGTTCGTCCAGGTCATGGGTCACAACGTCCGAGTTTATCTTTTACGGACGATTCAACTAATCGCCAGGTCGGTGCGCAGCGGGCGGCCCTGAATGGCCCGCCACACCTGGGCCGGGGTGAGCGGCATGTCGGCGTGCTTGACCCCGTACGGGCGCAGCGCGTCGATGACCGCGTTGACCACCGCGGGCGGCGAGCCGACCGTGGCCGACTCCCCCACGCCCTTGGCCCCGATCGGGTGGTGCGGCGACGGGGTGACGGTCTCGCCGAGCTCCCAGGCCGGGCACTCCAGCGAGGTGGGCAGCAGGTAGTCCATGAACGACCCGCCCAGGCAGTTTCCCTCCGCGTCGAACGCGATCGACTCCATCAGCGCCATCCCGATCCCGTCGGCCAGCCCGCGGTGCACCTGGCCCTCGACGATCATCGGGTTGATCCGCACCCCGCAGTCGTCCACCGCGACGAACCGCCGGACGCTGACCTTGCCGGTGCCCGGGTCGACGTCGACCACGCAGACGTAGGCCCCGCACGGGTAGGTCAGGTTGGGCGGGTTGTACACGCAGCTCGCGTCCAGGTGCCCCTCCACGCCGTCCGGCAGCTCCAGGTCGGAGTGCGCGGCCAGCGCGATCTCGGCCATGGTCCGGCCCTGGTCCGGGTCGCCGCGGACGAACCACCGGCCCGGCTCCCACTCCAGGTCGGCGGGGTTCACCTCGAGCATGGCCGAGGCCACGATCCGGGCCCGCTCCCGCACCTTCCTGGCCACGATCGCGGTCGCCGCGCCGGACACCGGGGTGGACCGGGACCCGTAGGTGCCCAGCCCGAACGGGGTCTGGTCGGTGTCGCCGTGCACCACCTCGACGTCGTCCGGGGACAGACCCAGTTCCTCCGCCACGATCTGCGCGAACGTGGTCTCGTGGCCCTGGCCCTGGGTCTGCACCGAGATCCGCAGCACCGCCGTGCCGGTGGGGTGGATGCGCAACTCGGCGCCGTCGTTCATGGCGAGCCCCAGGATGTCCATGTGCTTGCGTGGACCCGCGCCCACGGCCTCGGTGAAAAAGCTGATCCCGATGCCCATCAGGTGACCGGTGGCCCGTTCGGACAATTGTTCTTTCCGGAGATCCTCGTAGCCTGCGATTTCCAGGGCCAGGCGCAGGGTGCGCGGATAATCGCCAGAATCGTACGTCCAGCCCGTCTGGGAGGTGTAGGGGAACTGCTCGGGGCGCAGCAGGTTGCGCATGCGCAGCTCGGCCGGGTCCGCCTCCAGCTCGTAGGCCAGCATGTCGACCAGCCGCTCGACCAGGTAGACCGCCTCGGTGACCCGGAACGAGCACGAGTAGGCCACGCCGCCCGGCGCCTTGTTGGTGTACGCGCCGGTGACCCGGCAGTGCGCGGCCTCCAGGTCGTAGGAGCCGGTGAACACGCCGAAGAACCCGGCCGGGTACTTGGTCGGCTGCGCGGTGCCGTTGAACGCGCCGTGGTCGGCCAGCACCGAGACCCGGATCGCGCGGATCTTCCCGTCCCGGCTGGCGGCCAGCTCGCCGTGCATGTGGAAGTCGCGCGCGAAGCAGGTCGACATCAGGTTCTCCGACCGGTCCTCCATCCACTTGACGGGCTGTCCGGTGATCATCGCGCCGATCACCGCGCACACGTACCCGGGGTAGATCGGCACCTTGTTGCCGAACCCGCCGCCGATGTCCGGCGAGATGACCCGGATCTTGTGCTCGGGCAGGCCGGCGACCATCGCGTACAGGGTCCGGTGCGCGTGCGGGGCCTGGGTCGTCTCCCAGACGGTCAGCTTGCCGCTGACCTGGTCGTACTGGGCCACCGCGCCGCATGTCTCCAGCGGGGCGGGGTGCACCCGGGGGTAGAGCATGTCCTGGGTGATGGTGACCTCGGCCGCGTCGAAGACGGCTTGCGTCTTGTCGGCGTCGCCGGTTTCCCAGTCGAAGATGTGGTTGCTGGTGCAGCCGGGCAGGTCGTCGCGGATAAGCGGGGCACGGGGGTCGAGCGCGCGCAGGGCGTCGATAACCGGGGGCAGCGGCTCGTACTCGACGTCGATCAGCTCCAGGGCGTCGCGGGCCGAGTAGCGGTCCTCGGCCACCACGAACGCCACCTCCTGGCCCTGGAACCGCACCTTGTCGGTGGCCAGCACGGCCTGCCGGTCGCCGGACAGGGTGGGCATCCAGGCCAGGTTGCGTTCGGCCAGGGTCTCGCCGGTGATGACGGCGCGGACCTTGGGGTGGGCCTCGGCGGCCAGGGTGTCGATGGCCAGGATCCGGGCGTGCGGGTGGGGGCTGCGCAGCACCGCGCCGTGCAGCATGCCGGGCAGCGCGATGTCGTCGACGAAGCGGCCCTGGCCGCGGACGAACCGGGGGTCCTCCTTGCGCAGCATGCGCCCGAAGCCTTGCGTCATGTTTTATGCTCCGCTGCCCATTGGATCGCGCGGACGATGTTCTCGTAGCCGGTGCAGCGGCAGACCTGGCCGGAGATCGCCTCCCGGATCTGCGCCTCGTCCGGGTCGGGGTGGTGGTCCAGCAGCCAGCGGGCGGTCATCATCATGCCCGGCGTGCAGAACCCGCACTGCAGCCCGTGGCACTCGATGAAGCCCTGCTGCACCGGATCGAGCCGGCCGTCGCGCTCCAGGCCCTCCACGGTGCGCAGCTGGTGCCCGTCGGCCATGGCGGCCAGCAGCGTGCACGACTTGACCGGCTTGGCGTCCAGCCACACCACGCAGGCGCCGCAGTTGGACGTGTCGCAGCCCCAGTGGCTGCCGGTCAGGCCCAGCTCGTCGCGCAGGAAGTGGATGAGCAGCAGCCGCGGCTCGACGTCGCGCGCGTACTCGGTGCCGTTGACTCTTACGGTGATCCTGATCGTCACGGGCTGTTTTCCGCTCGCTCGGCGGCGCGGCGCAGCGCGCGGGTGGTGAGCTCGGCGACCAGGTGGCGCTTGTAGTCCTCGGGTCCGCGCTGGTCGGCGGCGGGGTGGCAGTGCTGGGCGGCGATGCTGGCGGCGGCCTTGAAGGTGTCCTCGCCGGGAGCCCGGCCGCGCAGGTAGTCCTCGGCCTGTTCGGCGACGAAGTGCTCGGCACCGACCGCGGTCAGGCCGAGGCCCGCCTCCTTAATCTCCTTGTGCTCCAGGGTCAGCACCGCGCCGACGGCGGCGATGGACCAGTCGCCGACCCGGCGGGAGACCTTCTCGTACGCGCTGCCAGTGCCATTGTTGATGGGGACACGGATCTCGGCCAGCAGCTCGCCGCGGCCGACGACGGTCTCGTACGGGCCGCGGTGGAACTCGCGGACCGGGACGGTGCGCTGGCCGTCGGGCGTTCTGATCACCGCGGTCGCGCGGGCGGCGGCGAACGCGGCGGACAGGTCCTCGGACGGGTCGGCCTGGCACAGCGACCCGCCCACGGTGCCCCACAGCCGGACGATGGGGTCGGCCACGACGCGTTCGGCGTCACGGAAGATGAGGAAGTGCCGGGCGGCCAGGTCCGAGTCGAGCAGGTCCGCGTGCCGGGCCAGGGCGCCGATGCGCAGCTCGTCGCCGTCGCTGCTCAGCGTGATGAAGGCCAGCTCGGCCAGGCCGTTGATGTCGACGAGCAGCTCGGGCTGGGCCAGTCGCAGCTTCATCATCGGGATCAGGCTGTGCCCGCCGGCCACGACGCGGGTCTCCGGCCGGCTCAGCAGTGACAGCGCGTGCTCCACGCTGGTCGCCCGCTCGTACTCGACGTGCGACGGAACCTGCATGTAAGCATCATTCGGGGTGCCCGCCCGATGCGCAACTCCGCTGTTAAGGGGTCGCTAATTCGCGCTGGTCAGTCCGGCATCGCGCTGGTCAGTCCGGCGTGGCGAAGTTCGATCCGGCCGGGGCCGGCCAGGAACACGCCGAACGCCACCGTGTTCGCGTCATCCGGCACCGGCACGGTGATCTCCGGGCCGGACCAGCCGTCGCGGCCGTCGAGGGTCACGACGTGATTGGCCGGGTCGGCCAGCGCCTGCGCGGCGGTCATCGGCCCGGGCACGTCACCCGGCCGCATGACCCGCACGACCAGCCCGGCGGGGCCCGCGGCCCGGGAGACCCGGACCTGGCCGCGGAAGGTGATGGTGGCCCCCCGGTAGTCGTCGGCGAAGATTTCCTGGATCAGGTAGGCGAAGCCCTCGGGCTGCGGCACGGCCGACTCGAGGGTTGCGGTGCCGTCGTCCGCGGTGGCCCGGTAGTCGTGCCAGTGCGACTCCAGGGCCAGTTCGGTGAAGCTGCCGCCCAGCACCCAGTGGGCCAGGCCCGCGGCGAAGTCCAGGTTGCGCGGCTCGTACCGCGGCCGCTGATCGATGCTCAGGTCGCGGGCGGTCTGTTCGGGCATGGTCCCGGCCACCCCGGTTCCGGCCGGACCGCTCCCGGCGGGCCCGGTGCCGGCGGGCCCGGTGCCGGCGGGCACCGCGAGCCGGTCCAGGACCGTGTCGGTGACCCGGATCGGCGCTCCGGTGGCGATGGCCAGGGCCAGGCCGTCCAGCAGCCGGGCGGTCACGTGCTCGGCGCCGTCTTCTCCGACGGCGAGCTCGATGCGGGCCGCGGGCACCTCCGGGCCCAGTTCGTCGAGCTCGACCCCGCTCACCCGGGCGCCGGCCGTGTGCAGCAGCCGGCCGGTCAGTTCGTCGGCGGTCGCCTCGGGCGCGGCGGGGTCGAACCGGTGGCTGTCGGCGCCGAGCAGCCAGATGGGCAGGTCGCGGCGGCCCGCGTCGTCGGCGAGCACGATGACGTGGGTGGGAACCCGGTCCGGGACCGGGCCGGGCGGGATCCGGGATTCGATGCGCGCGACGCGGACGGTGGTCATGTGGGTCCTCCCGGGAACCAGGTCGGGGCGGTGTTCGGTGAGGTAGGCGCGCAGCCGGAGCCGGGCCTTGTGCAGGGCGGCGCGGGCCGCGCCGGGCGGTCCGGGCTCGCCGGCGGCCTGGCCCGCGGGCACGTCGGCGTAGTAGTGCAGGGCGACGGCGCGCCGCTGCCCGGCGGGCAGGCCGGCCACCGCGGTGCGCAGCGCGACGGCCCGGTCCAGGTCCTCGGGCGCGGGCAGGCCGCCGGGCGAGGTGGGGTGCAGCGGTTCGGGCCAGTCGGGCAGCAGGGTCACCGGCCCGGCGCGGCGGTGCAGGGCGCGGGCCACGTTGGCGGTGATGCCGGCCAGCCAGCCGGCGAACCGGTCCGGCTCGCGCAGCCGGTCCAGCCCGAGGAAGGCCTGCAGGAACGACTCCTGTACCACGTCGTCCACGTCGCTGGGATTGGCGCACAACCGCCGGGCCCGGGCCCGGACGGCCGGCTGATGCCGCTCGACCAGCAGCCGGAACGCCGCCCGGTCGCCGTCGCGGGCCAGCCGGGCCAGGTCGCCGTCGGACGGGTCCGCGGTCACGGGGCTACGGCGCTAAGCTCTGGGTGGCGCAGGGCGATCCGGCCGGTGCCGGCGAGCGCGATGCCGAACCGGATGAGATCGGCGTCGGCCGGGATCCGCGCGGTGACCTCGTACCGGGTCCAGCGGCGGCCGCCGGAGACGGTAAGCCCGTGGTCCTCGCGCGGCCGCCCGACGCGCCACCAGTGCGGGAAGATCTCCACGCGGAGCCCGGCCTGCTCGGTGAGCGGATCGACCCGGATCTCGCCGCTGAACGTGACCGTGGCGCCGCGGTAGTCATCGCCGTAGAGGGTCTGCAGCAGCGCGGCGGACCCGGCGGGCCGCGGGACGGCGGCGGACAGCACCGCGGCCGGGCCCTCGCCGGCGTCGGCGTGCGCTGTTTCGATGCGCGCCGTGTAGTCCGGCTCGGCGTCGAGGTCCCAGCGGTCCAGGCCGTCGGCGAAGTCCAGGTTGCGCGGCTCGTAGCGGGGACGGCGGGCGGTCAGCGTCCCGGCCGGCCAGCCGGCCAGGCCGTGCAGGTGCCGGCCCCCGCCGGCGGGCGGCACCCGGTCCAGGAACGGGGTGAGCAGGTCATCGCCGGGCACCGGCACGGCCAGCCGGTCCAGCACGGCGCCGGGCAGGCGGACCGGGGCGTCCGCGGCGACGGCCAGGGCCAGGCCCAGGCCCAGGCCCGCGGTGAGCTGGCGGGTCCCGGCCGGGCCGGCCAGCCCGATCCGGGTCACGGTCACCTCGGGGGTCAGCTCGCCGGCGCCGGCCTCGGTCAGGTCGACGTCCACCCCGGTCACCTGGGCGCGGACGGCGCGCAGCAGCCGGACGGCCAGTTCTTGCGGCACGCCGGCCGGGACGGGCTCCGGCTTGTGCTCCAGGAGCCGCGCGAGCTCGCCGTCGCCCGGCTCACCGCGCAGCCAGACCGGCACCGCCCGGCGGCCCGCGTCGTCGGCCAGCACGATCAGGTAGCCGGTGGTCTGAAATTCGCCGTTGGCCAGCCTTCCGGGGCGGGGCTCGGCGTGTGCGATCCGGACGGTGGTCACGGGCGTTCCTCCGCGGCGGGGTTGCAGGTGCTGACACCCTTTAGTGTCCGCCGCGGGGCGCGGTGTTACCCCGGGGGTTAGCGCCCGCCGATGTCCTCGCTCCAGACCTGCGGGTAGCGCTCCTGGAACTCGCGCATCGCGGCCATGCATCCCGGGTCATCGAGCAGGACGATCTCTACCCCGCGCCCGGCCAGGAAGCCCAGGTCTCCGGCGTAGGTCTCGGCCTCGCCGACCACCACCCGCGGGATCTGGAACAGCAAGATCGCGCCGCTGCACATCTGGCACGGCGACAGCGTGGTGTACAAGGTGGTGCCGGCGTAGGACGGCCGGCGGCCGACATTACGCAGGCAGGAGATCTCGCCGTGCGCCACCGGGTCACCGGCCTGCACCCGTTCGTTGTGCCCGGCCCCGATGACCTGCCCGCCGGTGGCGAGGACCGCGCCGACCGGCACGCCGCCGACCTCCAGGCTGGCCCGGGCCTCGCGGAGGGCCAGCGCCATCATCTCGCGGTCGGTCTGATCTACCTGCCCGTGTCCCATGCCGGCTTACGTTACCTGAGCAGCTTCCGGGACGCGGCGATGCTGGCCGCGGTCCGCGGGACCGGTGAACGCGGCGTTGTGATGGCTCTTCCCGGTAGAACGCCGCGTTCACCTGGCACGAACCGCGTCAGCGGCGAGATCTCCCGCGAATTCCCGGGACTGGCGGGACGGACGGGCGTCGCGAGGCGACACCGGCGGCCTGCTGTCACCGGAGCAGCCGCCAGACCACACCGATACCCGTGCCGGCGGGCGGGCGGAAATCCAGGGGTTGCCGGCCGGCCTCGGTGAAGCCGAGCTTGCGCGGGATGCCGGCGCTGGCCACGTTGAGCTCGTCGTGGATGATCTCGATACGCTCCACGCCGGGCAGGCCGAACGCCGCCTGCACCAGCGCCGCCGAGGCGGCGGTGGCCAGGTCGCGCCGGGTCCAGTCCCGGTGCACCCAGTAGCCGATCTCCAGCCCGCCCGGCCCGGTCCGGCTCATCAGGCCGCAGCCGCCGGCCAGCGCGCCGCCGGCCACAATCAGGTAGTTGTACTCGGTGCCGTCGGCCCAGCCCCGGGCCGACTTGGCCAGGAACTCGGCCGCGGAGTCCCTGGTGTACCCCTCGGCCCACGGCATCCACGGGCGCAGGTGGTCCAGGGACTCGGTCACGGACTGGAACACGGCGTCCAGGTCGTCCGGCCGGTAGCGGCGCAAGGTGACCGGGCCGTGCTCCAGGATCTCTGCGGGCCGTTCGGTCATGCCGGCCGGCGCCCCCTTCTGTTCTTATATGGCCTAACGATCCGGGGCTTACGCGTCCGGGCCCTGCGAGCCGTGCTCCCACGGGGGGACGACCCCCCTGGCACCCCCCGCAGGACCGCGTCGCGCGGCCAGTCGTAGCTGAGCTGCTCCCCGACCCGCAGCCGCGCCCAGCGGGCCGCCTCGACCTGCAGGGCCTGCGCGGCGGCGGCGACCGCGGCAGGCTCGACGTCCGCATCGGCGTCCGGCAGCACGGTCAGGCGGTCGGCGGCCAGGGTCATGATCTGGGTGTCGGACGGGTGGTCCAGGCTGGCCACGCACTGGACGAAATTGGCCAGGACCTCGGCCCGCAGGCCCCGCTGGCGGAAGGCGGCCAGCAGGTCCCGGGACCGCTCGCGGGCGTGCGGCGGGCGGCGCCCGCTGACGTGCTGCATGGTGTCGAAGATGATGCCCGCCGCGATGCCGCCCCAGATGCCGTCCCGGATACGCAGCTCGCGCTCCACCACCAGGTGCATGATGTCGTGCGGCAGCCGGGACCCGGCCAGGCCGCCGTACAGCCGGTACACGGCTCCGTCGTCGCGCTCCACCAGGGCGTAGGCGCGCTCGTGGTCCGGGAGCCGGGGAAACGTCACGCGCATATCCCCAACTATGCGGACCGGCCCGACGGGGTGGCTAATGGTTTTCCGGTTGGTTTTCCGTGCCGTATGGTGGCCCTTCGTGGCAGGACGCGGGACGACGGCGACGGTGGCGCTGGAGCGGGCCAAGATCCCCTTCACCGTGCACGAATACGAGCACGACCCGCGGGCCGCCTCGTACGGGCGGGAGGCCAGCGAGGCGCTCGGGGTGCCCGCGGACCGGGTGTTCAAGACGCTGATCGCCGCGGTGGACGGCGACCTGGTGGCCGGGGTGGTCCCGGTCGAGGGCCAGCTCGACCTCAAGGCGCTCGCGTTGGCGTGCGGCGGGAAGCGGGCGGTGCTGGCCGAGGTGGCGGCGGCCGAGCGGGCCACCGGGTACGTGGCCGGCGGGATCTCCCCGGTCGGCCAGCGCAAGCGGCTGCCGGTGGTGATCGACGCGTCGGCGATGGCGTTCGGCACGGTGTTCTGCAGCGGCGGCCGGCGCGGGCTGGAGATCGAGCTGGCCCCGGCCGACCTGGTCCGGGCCGCGAGCGCGACCGTGGCCAGGATCAGCTCACTAAGATGAGCCCCATGGCAGACGCCGTGGGCGCGACGCTGGACAGCCAGGACCCGGCCGAGCGGATGGGGGTCGACGAGCTCCGCGCGCTGCAGCTGGACCGGTTGCGCTGGACGCTGCGGTACGCGTACGCCAACGTCCCGTTTTACCGCAAGCGGTTCGACGCGGCGGGGGTGCGCCCGGAGGACTGCCGGTCGCTTTCTGACCTGGCCGCCTTCCCGGTCACGACCAAGGACGACCTGCGGGAGAACTATCCGGCCGGCATGTTCGCGGTCCCGGCGGCGGAGCTGCGGCGGATCCACGCCTCGAGCGGGACCACCGGGCAGCCCACCGTGGTGGGCTACACCCAGGCCGACCTGGACACCTGGTCGGACCTGATGGCGCGGTCGATCCGGGCCGCGGGCGGCCGGCCCGGGGACATGGTGCACGTGGCCTACGGGTACGGGCTGTTCACCGGCGGCCTCGGCGCCCACTACGGCGCCGAACGCCTGGGCTGCACGGTCATCCCCGCCTCGGGCGGCATGACCGGGCGGCAGGTCCGGCTGATCGCCGACCTGCGGCCGCGGGTGATCATGGTCACGCCGACCTACATGCTGACCATCCTGGACGAGTTCGACCGGGCCGGGCTGTCCGCGCGGGACAGCTCGCTGGAGATCGGGATCTTCGGCGCCGAGCCGTGGACCGAGCAGATGCGCGCCGAGCTCGAGGAGCGGGCCGGGCTGCACGCGGTGGACATCTACGGGCTGTCCGAGGTGATGGGGCCCGGCGTCGCGGTGGAGTGCGTGGAGACCAAGGACGGCCTGACCATCTGGGAGGACCACTTCTACCCGGAGCTGATCGACCCGGTCTCGGGCCGCCCCGTGGCCGAGGGCGAGCGCGGCGAGATCGTGTTCACCTCGCTCACCAAGCAGGGCATGCCGCTGATCCGGTACCGGACCAAGGACCTGACCCGGCTGCTGCCGGGCACGGCCCGGCCCGCGCACCGGCGGATGGAGCGCGTCACCGGCCGGTCCGACGACATGATCGTGCTGCGCGGGGTCAACGTGTTCCCGACCCAGATCGAGGAGGTCCTGCTCGGCGTCCCGGGCCTGGCCCCGCACTTCCAGCTGGTGCTGGCGACGCGGGACCGGATGGACGAGCTGACCGTCCACGTGGAGGCGCGGCCGGGTCTTGGTACGCAGGAGCGGGCGGCCGCGGGCCAGGCGCTCGCGGTCGCGGTGGCCGACCACGTGGGTGTCCGGGTCGGGGTCGCGGTGGACGACCCCGACACCATCGAGCGGTCGGCGGGCAAGATGCGCCGGGTCGTCGATAAGCGGGACCGCTGACGTTCGCGCGGGGCCGGGGGCGAGCACCACGGCCCGTTCGGTCAAAAATTAAAAGGTACGGCGGCCGGCGGTCCGGCTAGGGACCGACCTGGAGCTGGCCGCCGGCGGTGCTGACCGTGATCGAGCGGGTGGCGGACGGGTCGGTGGCGATCGCGATGATCTCCGGGCCGCCGCCGCTGTCGGCGGTCAGCGCGTACGGGCCGGCGGGCACCCTCACCGTGGCCGGGCCGCCGTCGGTGGTGACCGACACCGAGTCCGGGGGCGTGGCGAAGGTGAGCTGCGCCGGGCCGCCGTCGGTGACCACGGCCACCCTGACGCCGGCCGGGACGATCACGGTGAAGCTGACCACGCAGGCCGCCGCGGACGACCTGGAGACCGAGCACGCCGGGTCGGCCAGCAGCAGGTGACCGCGGGAGACCTGCTCGATGACCGGGGGCGGGCTGCTCTGGTAGCCGATCGTCTCGGTGACCTGGACGCGGCCGACGGGTCCGCCGCTGACCTCGACCGGCGCGCCGTAGCTCAGCACGGTCAGGCTGGTCACCGGCTGCGGCACGGTCACCGTGCGGGTCGCGGTGATCTCGGCCTGCGCGACCTGCGCCGGTATGCCCTGGACCTGGACGCTCTGCGGCCGGGCGAACGCGTTCTGCGGGCTGTCCGGAGCCGGCGTGATGAGCAGGGCCGTGGCGGCGATCAGGGCGGCCGCGGTGATCAGGCCGCTGGCGGCCCAGATCTGGCGGCCCGGGTCCGCGGGTCCGGGGTCGGCTAGCGTGCGCATGGCAGGTCCACGGTGATCAGGGTCGGCCCGCCGGGCGGGCTGGCGATCTCGAAGGTGCCGTCGACCGACGCGGCGCGTTTGGCCAGCCCGGCCAGGCCGGTGCCGCGGGCCGGGTCGGCGCCGCCCACGCCGTCGTCGCTGACGATGATGTGCAGCCGGTCACCGGCCCGCTGCACGATCACCTCGGCCTGGCTGGCCTGGGCGTGCTTGGTGATGTTGGTCAGGCTTTCCGATACGACGAAGTAGGCGACCGCTTCGATGGTGGCCGCCGGGCGGCGGGGCATGTCCACGGTCAGCCGGACCGGGATCGCCATCCGCGCCGCCACCCCGGACAGGGCCGCGTCCAAGCCCCGGTCCTCCAGGACCGCCGGGTGCAGGCCGCGGATCAGGTTGCGCAGCTCGGCCAGGGCCGCCTTGGCGTCCTCGTGCGCCTCGGCGATGACCTGGTGCGCCTGGGTCGCGCCGGCGGGTTCGGCGCGGGCCATGCCCAGCCGCATGGCCAGCGCGACCAGGCGCTGCTGGGTTCCGTCGTGCAGGTCGCGCTCCAGGCGGCGGCGTTCGGCGTCGGCGGCGTCGACGGCGCCGGACCGGGTCTGCGTCAGGTGCTCCACCCGGTGCTGGAGTTCCTCGGCGCGGCTCGGGCCCAGCAGGATCCGGGCCACGCCGGCGTCCAGGTCCGCGACCGCGGTGGTGAGTCGCGGCGCCGCCGTGAGCAGCGCGATCCCGGCCAGGGTCACCCAGACGTCGAGCGGGACGGCCAGCTTGTGCATGTGGGCGGGCGGCCAGGACTGGCCGTGGCCGAGCAGGCTTTCCGGGTTCAGCGTCCAGGCGTAGGCGTAGACCAGGGTGCACACGAGGCCGGCCAGCCACGTGACCAGGGCGGCCAGCGCCGCGGCGGCCAGCAGCGGGGCGGCCAGCAGGTGGTAGCCGAACTGGCGCCAGGTACCCGGCGAGCGGGCGTAGCGGACCAGGCCCGTTCTGGTCCAGGGCCGCTGGGACGGGATGTCGACCCCGGCCGTGGTGCGCAGCCGATGGCGCTGCATCGCGGTCAGCACGGGGAGGGCGACAAAGATGACGACCAGGAACAGCAGCGGCAGCGCCGCCCGAGGATGGGCCGCGAAGCCGGCGGCCACCAGCACCGGCGCGGCGAGCAGGGCCGGGATGCCGCCGGTCAGGTAGAGGGCCTGGCTCCAGGCGCGCGGCGACCACGGGACGGGGCGGTAACGAGACCCCGTCTTCTGGTGCTGGGCGAGGGTGGTGGCCATGCCTCCCACCGTAGGCCAGCGGGCCCGGCCTGCCCATACAGCACGGTTCACCATCGATGGTGGTGCTGGCCTCACCCCCGATTCGGGGGTCTGGGTCAGTGATTTCGATCACCCCGGCGTGACACCGTGGCGTCAGTTTCCCGATCCAGGAGGATCTGATGATTGACCACAGTGTTACCGACCACGGGGTGCCCGGCGACGTGATCCGGGTGGACGGCGTGACCAAGGCCTACCAGAGCGACGGCCTGCCCGCGCTCGCGGACGTCAGCATGAGCGTGGCGGCCGGCGAAGTGGTGGCGGTCATGGGCCCGTCGGGCAGCGGCAAGTCGACCCTGCTCAACCTCATCGCCGGCCTGGACCGGCCGACCGGCGGCACGGTCACCGTGGCCGGGCGGCGGATTGACACCCTCGGCGAGAGCGCGCTGGCCAGGTTCCGCGCCCGCCACGTCGGGATCATCTTCCAGTTCTTCAACCTGCTCGACGACCTGACCGTGGAAGACAACGTGCTGCTGCCCGCCCAGCTGGCCGGGGCGTCCCGGCGCCAGGCCCGGGCCCGGGCCGGCGAGCTGCTGGAGCGGATGGGCATCGCCGATTTCCGTGATTCGTACCCGGCCCGGATGTCGGGCGGCCAACGGCAGCGGGTGGCGATCGCCCGGGCGCTGGTCAACGAGCCCGAGGTGCTGCTGGCCGACGAGCCGACCGGGGCACTGGACAGCGCCACCGGGCAGGAGATCGGCCGGCTGCTGCGGTCGCTGGCCGCGGCCGGGCAGACGCTGGTGCTGGTAACCCACGACCCCGAGATGGCCGAGCGGTACGCGGCCCGCGTGGTGCACATCGTGGACGGGCGGCTGGCCGGCACCGGTGTGGGAGCGCTGCGATGATCTGGCCCCGCCTTAATTGGCTCAGCTCCGTCCGGACCGCCACCGGCGGGATGCTGCGGCACAAGGTGCAGGCCGTGGTACTGGGCATGGTGCTGCTGGTCTCCACCGCCTCGGCCACGCTCGGGCTGGCCCTGCTGGCCGCCACCAGCGGGCCGTTCCAGCACGCGTTCAACGCCCAGGACGGCGCGCACCTGACGGTCACCGTGAACCCGGCCCGGGCCAGCGCGGCGCACCTGGCCCGGACCCGGAGCCTGCCCGGGGTTACCGGGATGGCCGGGCCGTTCGGCCAGGCCACGGTGCAGACCCAGTGGCAGGGGCAGCCGTTCGGGCAGCTCACCCTGGCCGGGCGGTCCTCGCCCGGCGGTCCGGTCGACGACGTGGTGCTGACCGCCGGCCGCTGGGCCACCGGGCCGGGGCAGATCGTGCTGAACGGTCCCGCGGGCGGCGGCGGCCCGGCGCTGGGTGACGTGGTGAACGTTACCGGGGCTCGCGGGGTTTCCCTGACCGTGGTCGGGTTCGGCAGCTCGATCACCAACTCCGCCGACGGGTGGGTGGCCCCGGCCGAGGTTCCCTTGCTGGGTCCTTCTTCGGGGGCGCAGCTGCTGTACCGGTTCGCCAGCTCGGGCACCGCGTCGCAGATCCGCGCCGACCTGGCGGAGGTCACAGGGGCACTCCCGCCGGGCACGGTGACCGGGGCCGGCTCCTGGCTGGCCGCGGAGAGCCAGTCCGAGGGCAACGGCGCGATCATGGAGCCGTTCGTGGTGGCGTTCGCGCTGATCGGCCTGGCCATGGCGGTGCTCATCGTGGCCAACGTGGTCAGCGGGGCGGTGGCCGCCGGGTACTACCGGATCGGCGTGCTGAAGAGCATCGGCCTGACCCCGGCACAGGTCGTGGTCGCGTACCTGAGCCGGGTCGGCGTGCCGGCGCTGGCCGGGTGCGCGCTCGGCGTGGTCGCGGGCAACCTGCTGGCCGTCCCGGTGCTGCACCAGTCGGCCGACGCGTACGGGGTCGGCAGCCAGACCGTGCCGTGGTGGGCGTCGGTGCTGGCGCCGACCGGGATGCTGGTGCTGACCGTGCTGGCCGCGTTCGGGCCCGCGCTGCGCGCCGGGCGGCTGTCGGCCACCCAGGCCATCGCGGCCGGCCGGGCGCCCGCGTCGGGCCGCGGGTACGGGGCGTACCGGCTCGCGTCCCGGCTGCGCCTGCCGCGGCCGGTCGGCATGGGGCTGGCCGCGCCGTTCACCCGGCCCGCACGGACCCTGGTGAGCCTGGCCGCGATCGCGTTCGGGGCGACGGCGGTGATCTTCGCGTTCGGGCTCAGCTCCTCGCTGGGCCGCGCCGCGGGCATCCAGACCCTGTCGGCGACGGTCCCGGTGCAGGTCCAGCAGCAGGGCCCGGGCGGCGGCCCGAACCAGGTCCCCACCGCGGCGCAGGACGCGGCGGTGACCGCCGCGCTGCGCGCCCAGCCGGGCACCGCCCGGTTTGCTGAGGCGTATGAGAACCAGGTCAAGGTGCCCGGGGTGTCCGGGGCGGTGAACGCGTGGGCGTTCTCCGGGGACACGTCCTGGCTCGGGTACGGGGTCATCACCGGGCGCTGGTACGACGCGCCGGGCCAGGTGGACGTCAACACCGCGTTCCTGAACGACAGCGGCCTGGCCGTGGGCGACATCGTTACCGTCAACACCGGAAGTGCCCAGGTCACGGCGCGCATCGTCGGCGAGGTGTTCCATCCGAGCAGCGACCCGACGGTGTACGGGAGCACCGCGACGCTGCCCGGGCTGGCCTCCGCGGCCAACGCGGACGAGTGGGACGTGGCGCTTCGGCCGGGCGTGACCGCGGCCGGGTACGTCCAGTCGGTCAATGCCGCGCTGGGCCCGGCCAGCCCGTGGGGCGCGACCACGCAGAAGGGCGGCGGCAAGTTCTACACCATCGCGATCAGCCTGATCGGGCTGCTGTCCCTGATGGTGGCGGTCGCCGCCGGGCTCGGCGTGCTCAACACGGTGCTGATGACGACCCGGGACCGGGTCCACGACCTGGGCATCTACAAGGCCCTGGGCATGCGGCCCGGGCAGATGCTGACCATGGTGGTGTGCTGGGTGGTCGGCCCGGCGGTGATCGCCGCGGCCATCGCGGTGCCCGCCGCGGTGGCGCTGAACACGGCCACCGTGCACGCCATGGCCGGCACCGCGCACACCGGGATCCCGGCCTCGGTCACCGCGGTGTTCCCGCCGTCCCGGCTGGCCCTGCTCTCGCTGGCCGCGCTGGCCATCGCGGTGGTCGGCGCGCTGGCCCCGGCGAGCTGGGCGGCGCGGGCGCGGCCGGCGGTCGCGCTGCGCACCGAATAACTGGGCACCGAATAACTGGGCACCGAGTAACTTGTGCGTCGTGACTGCAGATGCGGGGGCGGCCCGGCCGGGCCGCCCCCGGGTGGTGATCGCCGAGGACTCGGTGCTGCTGCTGGCGGGCCTGACCCGGCTGCTGGACGGTGCCGGGTTCGAGGTGTGCGCCACCGCGGGCGATGCCGAATCGCTGCTGGCCGCGGTGGAGCGGGAACGGCCCGATGTGGTGATCGCCGACGTCCGGATGCCGCCCACGCACACCGACGAGGGCATCCGCGCCGCGCTGGCCATCCGCGGCCAGTGGCCGGACGTCGCGATCCTGGTGCTGTCGCAGTACGTGGAGGAGCGGTACGCGGCCGACCTGCTGTCGGCCAACACTCGTGGCGTCGGTTACCTGCTCAAGGACCGGGTGGCCGACGTGGCCGAGTTCCTGGACGCGCTGCGCCGGGTGGCCGCGGGCGGCACCGCGCTGGACCCCGAGGTGGTGGCGCAGCTGCTGGTCCGCACGGGCGGCAACCCGCTGGACGACCTGACCCAGCGGGAGCGCGACGTGCTGGCGCTGATGGCCGAGGGCCGGTCCAACGCCGAGATCGGCACGACCCTGGTAATCACCGAGAGCGCGGTGAGCAAGCACATCAACTCGATCTTCGCCAAGCTCGAGCTGTACCCGGGCGACGTGGGGCACCGGCGGGTGCTCGCGGTGCTGCGCTACCTCGGGGTGGATCCGGCCTAGCCGGTTGCGGCCTTTCCGGATGTGCGGCCTTTCCCGGATGTGCGGCCTTTCCCGGATGCGCGGCCTTTCCCGGATGCGCGGCCTTTCCCGGATGTGCGGCCTTTCCGGATGTGCGGCCTTTCCCGGATAAATCACTGGTCAAATCGTTATGTCACGATCGCGAGGCTTTGCAGCTTAGACGCCCTTTTTGCCCTAGGTTAGCCGCCTATCCATACGTCACGCGGGCGCATTGTGGCCACGTCTGAACCGGGGAGGCTTCCTTGCAACATCGATCCCGTCGGTATCTGAGGATGGCCGGGGCGGTGGCGCTGGCCACCGGGTCCCTGGTGGCCGGCGGCCTCCCCGCGACGGCCAGCATCGCCATCGGGCCGATGCTGCACAGCAGGTTCATGTCGGCCAAGCAGCCGGCCACCCAGGCCGAGTGCGAGGCGCTGTTCACCGTCCCCTGCTACGGCCCCGACCAGTTCCAGACCGCGTACAACGAGCAGCCGCTGTTCAACACCGGGATCACCGGCGCCGGCCAGACCATCGTGATCGTGGACTCGTTCGGCTCCCCGACGATCAAGGCGGACCTGGCCGTCTTCGACGCCGAGTACAACCTCCCGGCCCCGCCGTCCTTCACGATCATCCAGCCGGCCGGGGCGGTGCCCGCCTATGACCCGACCGACGCCAACGGCGACGTGGGCTGGGCCGGGGAGACCACCCTGGACGTGGAGTGGGCGCACAGCATCGCGCCCGGCGCGAACCTCCTGCTGGTCGAGACCCCGGTCGCCGAGACCGAAGGCACGGCAGGCATGCCGCAGATCGTCAAGGCCGAGAACTACGTCATCAACCACCACCTCGGCCAGGTGATCAGCCAGAGCTTCGGCGCGACCGAGCCGACGTTCCCGAGCGCGGCCGCCATCCAGGGCCTGCGCAGCGCGTACGTCAACGCGGCCAAGAACAACGTGACGGTGCTGGCCGCCACCGGCGACGCCGGGGCGACCGACTTCGCCGACGCGGCCGGGACGATCCTGTACACCCATCGCGCCATCGACTGGCCCTCCTCGGACCCGCTGGTCACAGCGGTGGGCGGCACCCAGCTGTCCCTGCTGACCACCGGCCAGCGGACCCAGGCGGACCGGGTGTGGAACGACAGCACCAACTACGCGCTGAACAACGCCTTCTCCGATAACCCCGACCCGACCGCCGACGGCACCGGGGGCGGCCTCTCGACGGTGTTCGCCCGGCCGTCGTACCAGGACTCGGTGGCCGGCGTGGTCGGCGGCCACCGCGGCGTCCCGGACATCTCGATGAGCGCGGCCTGCTCCGGACTGGTCAACACGTACCAGAGCTTCGGCGGTCAGCCGGCCGGCTGGTACGTGGACTGCGGGACGAGCGAAGCCACCCCGCTGTTCGCCGGGATCGTGGCGCTGGCCGACCAGCTCGCCGGGCACGGCCTGGGCCTGATCAACCCGGCGCTGTACGCCCTGTCCGCGGCACAGGCGCCCGGCCTGGTCGACGTGACCGCGGGCAACAACACCGCGACGTTCATCCAGGACGACCAGCTGGTCACGGTCCGCGGGTTCAACGCCGGCGTGGGTTACGACCTGGCCTCCGGGACCGGCACCGTGAACGCCGCCCTGTTCGTCCCCGAACTGGTCCAGGCGGCCGGCGGCGGGTACGGCGGGTAGCTCGTCGCCTGACAGGTCAGCGGCCGGGTCCCGGACGGGACCCGGCCGCTTGCTGTGCTGGCTGGCTACGCGGTCCGGCGGCGGAACAGCGCCATGCTGAGCAGGACCGAGACAACCAGGATCCCGCCGCTCCAGGCCAGCGCGGCCGCCAGCTGACCGCCGAGCGGCTGACCGCCGAGCGGATGGCTCCCGGGCTGCTGGCCGAGGAGCAGGCCGCGGAGGGTCTCGGTGACCGGGGTGGCCGGCTGGTGGCGGGCGAAGCCGCGCAGCCACCAGGGCATGGTCCGGACCGGGACGAAGGCGCTGCTGGCGTAGCTGAAGAACATCAGGAAGAACATCGCCCCGTTGGCCGCCTCGGGCGAGGCCACGGCCAGCCCGAACGCCGCGGCCAGCCACGAGATCGCGGCCACGAACAGCAGCAGCACGCCCACCGCGGCGGCCAGCCGGGCCAGGTCCGGGTGCGGCCGGAAGCCGATGCCGACCGCGACCGCCGCCACCAGCACCGTCGAGACCAGGTTGCGCAGCAGGCTGGCGGTCACGTGCCCGGCCAGCACCACGGTGCCGGGCACGTCCAGGGAGCGGAACCGGTCGATGATGCCGCCGGTCATGTCCTGGCAGACGGTGACCGCCGTGGTCGCGGCGCCGGTGATCGCGCACAGCAGCAGGACCCCGGGCACGACGTACTCCAGGTAGCTGGTGCCGACGCTGACCGCCCCGCCGAACAGGTAGACGAACACCACCAGCAGCATCACGGGCAGCAGCAGCGCGGTGAGCAGCGCGTCGGGGCTGCGCAGCGACAGCCGCACACTGCGCCCGGTCATGATCAGCGCGTCAGACATGAGCGGCCTCCCGGGTGGTCAGGGTGAAGAACACGTCGTCGAGGGTGGCTTCGCGGACCGCGAAGCCGGCGATCAGGTCCCGGCCCGGATCGGCTTCGTCCAGCAGGGCGCGGATCCGGGCCGCGCGGCCGTCGGTGGCCACGCCGACGGACCGCGCGGCCGGGTCCAGGTACACCACACGGTCCGCGAGGACGGACCTGACCTGCTCGTACGCCCCCGCGGTCGAGCAGGTCAGGTCCAGGCGCTGGGGGGCGACCCGGCGCTTGAGCTCGGCGGCGGTGCCCGTCGCGACCAGCAGGCCGCCGTTCAGCACCGCGATCTGGTCCGCGAGCCGGTCGGCCTCCTCCAGGTACTGGGTGGTGAGGAACACCGTCACGCCGTCCGCGGCCAGGCCGGCGATGGCCTGCCAGGTGGTCAGCCGGCTCTGCGGGTCCAGGCCGGTGGTCGGCTCGTCCAGGAAGACCACCGCCGGGTGCCCGGCCAGGCTGGCGGCCAGGTCCAGCCGGCGGCGCATGCCGCCGGAGTACGTGCCCACCCGGCGCCCGGCGGCCTGGGTCAGCTCGAACTGCTCGAGCAGCGCGGCCGCGCGCCGCCGGGCCGCCACCCGCGGCAGGCCGGCCAGCCGGGCGATCATGCGCAGGTTCTCCGCGTCGGTCTGCGCCGCGTCCAGCGCGGCGAACTGACCGGTCAGGCTGATCCGCCGGCGGACCTGGCGCCGCTCGCGGTCCACGTCGAACCCCGCGACCCGGGCCCGGCCGGCGTCCGCCCGGCACAGCGTGGCCAGGATCCGGACCGCGGTGGTCTTGCCCGCGCCGTTCGGCCCGAGCAGGGCGAATACGCTGCCGCGCGGGACCCGCAGGCCGATGCCGTCCAGGACGCGGACGCCGCCGTAGGACTTGGCCAGCCCGCTCGCCTCAATCGCCAGCTCATTGCTCATGTCTGTTGACCCCTCGGTTGACCCTTAGTGACTTAACTGCGTATGTCATACGCATATTTGCGTAAGCTATACGCAGTACTATGATGCTGTCAAGCGCGGGCGGGCCGGAGGGAGGTGCGCGGGACGTGGCGGACGCCGAGCCGGAGCCCGGAGCCACGGGGCTGCCATCCGGCGTTGCGGAGCCGGGAGCGGCCGGGCTGGCATCCGGTGTCCCGGAGCCGGGAGCGGCCGGGCTGGCATCCGGTGTCCCGGAGCCGGGAGCCGCGGGGCTGGCATCCGGTGTCCCGGAGCCGGGAGCGGCCGGGCTGGCATCCGGTGTCCCGGAGCCGGGGGCCGCGGGGCTGCCGGGCAGTGTCGCGGCGGCCTGGGGGGTGCGGGAGCGGCCGCACAAGGGACCCAGGCCGTCCCTGAGCCTGGGCCGGATCGTGGCCGCCGCGGTGCGGGTGGCCGACACCGAGGGGCTGGCCGCGGTGTCGATGGGCCGGGTGGCCGGCGAGCTCGGGACCGCGCCGATGTCCCTGTACCGCCACGTGTCGTCCAAGGAGGAACTGCTCACCGTGATGGTGGACGCCGCCTGGGGATCCGCGCCCGGGGCGCCGGCCCCCGGCGAAGGCTGGCGGGACGGGCTGTCCCGCTGGGCCTGGGCGCTGCGGGACGGCGCGCGGCGGCACCCGTGGGTGGTGCGGATCCCGCTCAACAGCCTGCCGATCATGCCCAACGAGGTGGCCTGGTTCGAGAACGCGCTGGCCTGCTTGGCCGGCACCGGGCTGACCGAGGCGCGCAAGGCCTCGGTGATCATGCTGCTGGCCGGCTACGTGCGGAACCTGGCCACCACCGAGGCCGACATCGCGGCGGCGATCCAGGCCTCGGGCCTGGGGCCGATGGAATGGATGGCGGCCTACCCCCGGATGCTGGCCCAGCTGGCCGATCCGCGCCGGTTCCCGGCGCTCTCGAAGTTCGTGGCGGCCGGGGTGTTCGAGATCGAGGACGGTCCGGACGACGAGTTCATCTTCGGCCTGGACCGCATCCTGGACGGCGTCGAGGTCCTCATCCGGCGCTGAAGGTGGGACTAGCACCACCGACAGGCGTGGCCGCGGTGCCGAGAATGGACCCGACAAGTACGGACGGGGAGGTCCTGATGAACGGCGAGCGAGGTTGGCGGCGGAGCGCTCGGGCGAGCGGCCGCGGGCTGCTGCTGGCGCTGGAGTCGGTAGCGGGGATCCCGCTGTTCCTCGTGACGCTGTTCTGCTTGGTGATCATTCCCGCCGGGCTGGGCGTCCTGCTGGCGCCGGAGAGCCTGCTGGTGGTGCGGCGGCGGGCCAGCAGGCAGCGTCGTCAGGCGCTCGAGTGGTCCGGGGTGAGGATCCCGGACCCGTACCGGCCGCGGCCCGCCGCGGCCACCGGTGGCCTGCGCGGCCAGCTGCGGTACTGCCGCTGGGTGCTGACCGATCCGGCGACGTGGCGCGATCTGCTGTGGATGCTGCCCGGCTGCCCGGCCGGGTTGCTGTTCGGGCTCGGGCCCACGGCGCTCACCTTCGTCGGCTGCTGGGTGCTGGGGCTTGACTGGGGCGCGGTGGTGTACGGCTGGTGGCCGGGGGCGCCGCCGACGGCCGGGTTCCAGGTGATGTACATGTGCATGCTGGTCGCGGGCCTGACCGCGCTGGCCCTGAGCCAGCGGGTGTTCAAGGTGCACGCCCGGATCGCTTCGGTGCTGCTGGCCCCCACCCGGACGGAGATGGCGGCGCAGGTGGGCCGGCTGACCGAGTCCCGGTCCCAGGTGGTGGACGCGTCGGCCGCCGAGCTGCGCCGGATCGAACGCGACCTGCACGACGGGGCCCAGGCCCGCCTGGTCTCGGTCGGGATGAGCATCGGCCTGGCCGAACAAGTCGTCAGGGAGTACCCAGACCTGGCCCTGTCGCTGCTGGCCGAGGCGCGCGCCGCGAACGGGCAGGCGCTGTCCGAGCTGCGCGCACTGGTGCGCGGCATCCACCCGCCGGTGCTGGCCGAGCGGGGCCTGGACGGGGCGGTACGGGCCCTCGCACTGTCCCTGCCGGTGCCGGTGGACGTGCAGGCCGAGATGCCCGGCCGGGTGCCGGCCCCGGTAGAGGCGGCGGCCTACTTCGCGGTGGCCGAGGCGCTGGCCAACGTGGTCAAGCACAGCGGCGCGCCCCGGGCCTGGGTCCAGCTCGACTACGCCGACGGCCGGCTGGTCGCGATCGTGGGCGACAATGGCACCGGGGGCGCGGAGCCGAGGCCCGGCGGCGGACTGCACGGGATCGAGCAGCGGCTGGCCGCGTTCGACGGCGTGATCGCGGTGACCAGCCCGCCGGGCGGGCCGACCCTGGTGACGATGGAGCTGCCGTGCGAGTTGTCCTGGGCGAGGACCTGACCCTGCTGCGGGACGGGCTGATCCGGCTGTTCGCCGCGTACGACATGGACGTGGTGGCGGTGGACAACGGACCCGATCTGCGGGCGGCGCTGGTCACGCAGGACCCGGACGTGGCGGTGGTGGACGTGCGGCTCCCGCCCACCTTTACCAACGAGGGCCTGAAGGCCGCCATCGAGGCGCGGGTCCGGGTCCCGGGCCTGCCGGTGCTGGTCCTGTCCCAGCACGTCGAGCCGCTCTACGCCCAGGAGCTGCTGGCCACCGGCCCGCACGGGCTCGGGTACCTGCTCAAGGACCGGGTCTCGGACGTGGGCCGGTTCATCGCGGCGGTGCGCACCGTGGCCGAGGGCGGGACCGCGATCGACCCCGAGGTGGTGGCCCGGCTGCTGGCCCGGCACGCCCGGGACGAGCGGCTGGCCCGGCTTACCCCGCGCGAGCGCGAGGTGCTGGCGCTGATGGCCGAAGGGCTGACCAACGCCGGGATCGCCGCGCGGCTGTTCGTCACCGAGAAGGCGGTCAGCAAGCACATCAACAACGTGTTCATCAAGCTCGACCTGTACCCGGCCGGGGACGCGAACCGCCGCGTACTCGCCGTGCTGACCTACCTGAACGCCTAGACGAGCAGCTGGCCGCCCTCGGCGTGCAGGACGGTGCCGGTCACGAAGTCGTCCTCGATCAGGTAGCCGATGGCGCGGGCGACGTCCTCGGCGGTTCCGGCGCGCCGGCCTGGCAGGCGCGAGGCCAGGTCCGCGAACCGGGCCCGCTTGGCTTCGGGTGTGGCCAGGCCCGCCCAGATCGGGGTGTCGACCCAGCCGGGCGAGACCGCGTTGACCCGGACCGGCGCCAGCTCCAGGGCGAACGCGCGGACCATGGCCTCCAGCGCCCCGTTGATCGAGGCGGCCAGCGCGCCGCCCGGCGCCGGGCGGTAGGCGGCGATGCCGGAGGTGAAGGTGATGCTCCCGCCATCGTTCATCCGGGCGGCCGCGTGCTGCGCGACGAAGAACGGCCCGAGGAACTTGGACCGGACGGCCCGCATCATGGCCTCCTCAGTCAACGCCGCCACCGGTCCGTAGGGCAGGTCGGCCGCGGTCACGACCACGTGGCGGACCGCTCCGGCCTGGTCGAACAGCGCTGCGACCTGGGCCTGGTCACCGATATCCGCGACCACGGTGCGCAGCCGGTCCGGGCCAGCCAGCTCGGCCGCGGCGTCGTGCAGCCGGGCGGGCGAGCGGCCCGCGATGACCACGGACGCGCCCGCGGCCAGGCAGTGCCGCGCCACGGCCAGCCCCAGGCCCGAGCTGCCGCCGATGACGATCACGGTGCCGGTGCTAGTCATGGTCTGCCTCCATCCCGGCCAGGAGCTTGCCGAGCAGGGCGGCGAGCAGCTCGCGTTCGGCGTCCGGCAGCGCGGTGAGCATGGCCTGCTCACCGGCCATGTGCGCGGTCATGGCCTGGTCGGTGACCGTCTTGCCCTTCGCGGTCAGGGCGACCAGCGTGCTGCGCCGGTCCCGCAGGGCGCCGACCCGCTCGACCAGCCCGTCCCGCTCCAGGGCGTCCACCCGGTGGGTCATCGCTCCGGAGGTCAGGACCAGCTCCTGGAACAGCCGGGTCGGGGTGAGCCGGTAGGGCGGTCCGGACCGGCGCAGCGTGGCCAGCACGTCAAAGCCGCCCCGGTCCAGCCCGTAGCGGCCCAGGACGCCCTTGATCGGCCCGCTGGCCAGGCGTTCGGCCCGCAAGATCCGCCCGATGACCGCCATCGGCGACGTGTCGAGGTCGGGCCGCTCGCGCGCCCACTCGGCCCGGACCCCCTCGATCCGGTCTCCCGTAGATACCTGCATGCTCATTATCTTAACTTACAGATATCTGATCCGCGGCATCCGCCTGCGATGAGCGCGGCTGCCAGGCTTGACAGTCATCTATCATAATGATATCACTTTAAATCATGACGATGGAGTCGTTTGCGGGGAAGCTCGCGGTGGTAACCGGCGGCGGGTCGGGCATGGGCCGCGAGCTGGCCCGGCAGCTGGCCGAGCAGGGCTGCTCGGTAGCGGCCTGCGACCTGAACGCTGACACGATGGCGGAGACCGTCACCCTGGCCCGGGCCGCGGCCTCGCAAGGTGCCCGGGTCACCGGGCACACATGCGACGTCGCGGACGAGGCACAGGTGCTGCGGTTCCGCGACGAGCTGCTCGGTGAGCACGCCGCCGGGCACGTCGACCTGGTGTTCAGCAACGCCGGGGCCGGCGGCGGGGAGAGCTTCGCGGCGGGCGACCGCGAGGTGTGGGAGCGGATTTTCGCCATCGACTGGCAGGGCGTCTACTACTGCGCCCGCGCGTTCTTGCCGCTGCTGATCGCCAGCGGCGATGGGGTGCTGGTCAACACCAGCAGCGTGAACGGGATCTGGGCGTCGCTGGGCCCGGGCATGCCGCAGACCGCGTACAGCACGGCCAAGTTCGCGGTCCGGGGGTTCACCGAGGCGCTGATCGAGGACCTGCGGTCCAACGCGCCGCAGGTCCGCGCCGTGCTGGTGCTGCCGGGGCACGTCGGCACCAACATCGTCAGGAACAGCCTCATCGCGCGGGGCCTGCCCGCGCCGGAGCAGCTGAGCGACGCCCAGGCGGAAGGGTTCTTCTCGCCGGGCGTGCGGGACGCCCTGGTCCAGGCCGGCGTGCTGCCCGAGCGGCCGGCCGGCGCGGACCTGCGCCGGTTCCTGGTGCAGGCCAGCGCCGACTTCCGGGACAAGGCCCCGGTCAGCGCGGCCCAGGCGGCCGCCACCATCCTGGACGGGGTGCGTGCGGGAGCCTGGCGCATCCTGATCGGCCAGGACGCCCAGATGATCGACGCGGCGGTCCGGGCCAAGCCCGAGGCCGCCTACGACTACGCCGAGCTGTTCGCCGGCCTGCTCCCCGGTACCGGCGACCAGCCCAGCTGAATCCCGGCACCGGCAGTAGCCAGTGCGGTAGAGCGTCCGCGGCCCTCCTGTAGGCGTGATGCGATGCATTATGTCCCGTTATACGTAAATCTTAAGTTAAGACATTCTGGGCGTCATCCATGATCATGGGTCGTTTTGGCCGGCGGATTCAATCGGTTGTCGCAACGGTTCCTGTTGCAGGAGGTTGTTGTGGCGAAGAACGGTCGTCCGGGGCTGCCGCGTGAGGTGCGGGTGCGGTTCTGGGACGGGATACGGGCGGGTCTGGGGACGCGGGAGGCGGCGGCTGCGGCGGGGGCTGGCAAGAGCATGGGGTCGCGGTGGCTGGTGGCTGCGGGCGGGGTGAAGGGGAACGGGCCGGTGGCGGGGTCGGGGCGGTACCTGTCGCTGGCCGAGCGGGAGGAGATCGCGCTGGGCCTGGCGCGGAAGGAGTCCGGGCGGGAGATCGCCCGGCGGCTGGGACGGTCGCCATCGACGGTCAGCCGGGAGGCGGCGCGGAACGGGTGCCGGGGGACCTACCGGGCGCTGGCGGCGCAGGCGCAGACTGAGGCGCGGGCGGCGCGGCCGAAGCAGGCGAAGCTGGCCGGGAATGCCGGGCTGCGGGCGTGGGTTCAGGCCAGGCTGGAGCAGAAATGGTCGCCGGAGCAGATCAGCAGGCGGCTGGCGGCGGAGTTCCCTGATCGCCTGGAGATGCGGGTGTCGCACGAGACTATCTACCAGTCCATCTACGTGCAGGGCCGGGGGGCGCTGCGGCGGGAGCTGGCGGCGTGCCTGCGGACCGGGCGGGCGCTGCGCCGGCCGCGGCGCGAGGAAGGCGAGCGGCGCGGGAAGATCCCGGGGATGGTGATGATCAGCGAGCGGCCGGCGGAGGCGGCGGACCGGGTGGTGCCGGGGCACTGGGAAGGCGACCTGATCATCGGGGCGGCGGGAAAGTCGGCGATCGGTACGCTGGTAGAGCGCACGACCCGGTTCACCATGCTGGTGCCGCTGCCGGGCGGCCAGGACGCGCCCGCGGTAGCGGCGGCGCTGACCCCGGTGATCGCGGGGCTCCCGGAGGCGCTGCGCCGGTCGCTGACCTGGGACCAGGGCAAGGAGATGTCGGCGCACGCACAGATCGCGGTGGCCGCGGACTGCCAGATCTACTTCTGCGACCCGCACTCGCCCTGGCAGCGGGGCAGCAACGAGAACACCAACGGGCTGCTGCGCCAGTACTTCCCTAAGGGCACCCCGCTGGCCGGGCACTCCCCGGCGCACCTAGCCGCGGTCGCGGACGAGCTGAACGGCCGGCCCCGCAAGACGCTGGCCTGGAAGACCCCGGCCGAGGCGCTGGCCGAGATCCTCGACGCAGACGCCGCCGCCTGACCAGGCGCAGGTTCATGGCAGTGGCGGCTGACGCCGCCGCTCATCCTTGCCGGGCGCCGCGCAGCATACGAGGCCGCCCCTCCGGCCTCAAGGCTGCTGCGCATCGCCTGCGGCGACGGCCCTGCGGGCCGGCCTTGACCCCGGAGACCTCTGCGGCCCCCGGGCGGCAGGAGCCAAGGGCCAGGCCAGGGCCTGCCCCCAGCGGCGCGCGCCACCCGGTCACCACGTACCGCCAGCTATCGTCTACCTGGAAGGGTCATTCACCAGCACTGTTGCGACGACTCCTTGAGCCCAAGGGCCAATTCTGGCCACGATCATGAAACAGCGCGCTGGGTTGTGGCTTCGGTCCCCTGAGTCGGGACTAAGGTCCCTTTCCGGCCGGGGCGCGGGCCGGTGGAATACAGGAATGTTTGTCGGCGATGAAATGCAGCTGGAGATCAGCTTTGCCGTCGCCCGGGACAGGCTCAGGCAGCTGGTTGAGGCCGGCGCTTTGCTCGGCTCGTCGGAAGACGCCTATGACCACGCGACCACGGGTCTGCATCGGGTCGGCGTCCCCGGGCTCTCGAAGCTGGTCCGGGTGCAGGTCCGCGAGCTGGCCTGGACCGACCGGTCGGCCGGGCTGGCCGTCCGGTGGGAAGCCACCGGGCCGGGCGGCGGGCTGTTCCCGGTCCTTGATGCCGACATCACGATGACCCCCGCCGGGGAGCAGGTCACAATCTTGGCCGTGGCGGGCTCATACCGGCCGCCGCTGGGCACGATGGGAGCGGCGCTCGACCGGGCCGTCCTGCACCGTGTGGCCAGCGCCACCATCCGGGTCTTCCTGGCCCAGGTGGCGGGCAGGATCACCGGCCAGCCCGCCGGCAGTTGCCGGGCGCGCTGAGCCGGCCAGCAGCACGCCGAGGAAGAGCGCGGCCAGAGCGCTGATCGCGGTGAGCGTGCCGCAGATGGCGCGGTCACGGGCGGTCCGGGAGCGGATGTGCAGCGCGGCCGCGACCCCGGAGACCGCGACCACGACGAGCTTGACGACGAGCGTGGTCCGGTAGCTGCCGGTGTGGCTGACCTGCGACCGGACCGCCACGATGTTCCAGATCCCGGTGACGATCAGGACGCCGAACGCGGTCCAGGCGACCTGGTTGAACCGCCGGGCCGCGGCCGCGGTCACGTCGGCGCCGAAGCGGCGCAGCGCCGGGACGAGCGCGGCCAGGACCAGCTGGCCGCCGACCCAGATGGTCGCGGCCAGGACGTGCAGGAACAGCCGGACGGTATCCCAGCTGACGGCCAGCATCTCGCTATCCTGCCAAAAAGGACCGGGCCCGCAGGTCGCGACGGGCCCGGTCGGTCTCGGGGGTTACTTCTGCCCGGCCGGCCTGGGTTCGGGCTTGGGGCCCGGCTCGGGCTGGGATCCAGGCTCCGGCCCGGTCATGGCCTGCTTGTTCCAGTCCCGCCAGATGAGCCGGTGGACCGGGATCCAGCGCGGGATGTCACGCAGGCCCGGGATGAACGGGATGAACAGCAGCAGCATCGTGGCCAGGCCGGTCATGTAGATCGCGATCAGGTCGACGTTGGCGTCGGTGTCCCAGCCGTGCACGTGGTACCACATCTGGAACAGCCACAGCCAGGGCTGGCCGGGGTAGCTGCCGGTCTCGTTCATCACGCCCCACTGGTCCCCGGTCAGGTGCTGGGCGGCGGCGAGGTTGTTGTAGTAGTCGCCGTCCGCGAGGAAGAGCAGCGGCTTGGTGAAGTCGGTGCCGTAGAACTGGCGCTGGGCGAGTAGGTCGGTGTCGATCGCGCCGCTGCGGGCCAGGGTGAGCTCGGTGGCCAGCATGGCCGGGACCGGGCCGTAATTGCCCGCGGGCAGCACGGGGCTGCCGTTGACGAACTTCACCTTGGCGGCGCCGCTCACATAGGCGGTCGCCCACTTGTTCTGCTGGTCGGGCGTGGCGGCCTGGTAGGTGGCCAGCGCTGCGGCCAGCGCCGGGTCGGTGGGCGCTACGGTCGCCAGCGGGCCCAGCACGAACGTCTGCGCGGTGTCGATCGGCTGGCGGACCCCGGCCCAGTTCGCCGGGGCGAACCCCTCGCTCTGCGGGGTGCCGTTGGTGTTGTACGGAGGCCCGTAACCGGCGGTACCGCTGGTGCCGTTCAGCTCGGTGGCCGCGGTGGCCAGGAAGCCGCCCGGGTCGACCTGCACCCAGCTGCGGACCGAGACCGACGGCAGGTCGGGGGAGGACAGCAGGCCCGCCAGGGCGAAGGTGAGCCCGAGCGCCACAACGACGGCGATGGTGCCTTCCTTGAGGATGTCGTACCGCTTGGTCGGGCCGCGCCACGCCGCCCGGTCGGCGGCGCGGTCGGCGCGGCGCTCACGCCAGGTCGGCCGGGTGGCGGGCAGCGGGTGGCTGACGCCGCGCTTGCGGACCAGCAGCACGTGCGCGCCGATCAGCGCGATGAGCAGGATCGGCAGGAGCACGATGTGCCACATCAGCATCTGGCCGAAGTTCATCAGGTTGAAGAACGCCCCGACGCCGACCGCGTTGATCGCGTCCTTGCCGTTGGTGGCGATCCACTGGGAGTCGAAGTTCTGCTGGGACAGGTAACCGGTGAAGCACGTCACGATCGCGGCGAGGAAGGCAACGACGCCGGTGATCCAGGTCATGGCCCGGCGGCCGCGCCAGGCGGCCATCCAGAACTTGCCCCACAGGTGGATGACCAGCAGCGCCATGAACAGCTCGACGCTCCACAGGTGCAGGCTGTTGAAGAAGTGCCCGACCGGGTTGTAGTGCCACCAGTCAGGGCCGCCCAGCGCGAGGGCGCCGCCGCTCGCGAGCACCACCGCCAGAGCGGCCAGGGACGCGACGCCGAACACGTACACCCACGAGCTCACGTAGGCGGGCTGGCGGTCGGGCAGCAGCTTCTTCGGCGGGAACGCGCCGAGCGCCCAGCGGCGCGCTCGCGCCGTCCACATCCGCTCATCCCCTGGCTCTGAGTTGTAGCCGGGGATCTCCTCCGCTTCGGCCACCTCTTCAGGCGGAAGGGTCGCACGGTGCCGCCCGGGGAACGGCAGCAGCAACGCGGCGCCGAAGATGACGACCATCACTCCGATAAGCACGAGGTTCGCCACTGAGATAGTGAAAATGTTCCAGTTCAGGTAGGCACCTGGCTGGTTCAGGTCGATGGCGGCGGGAGCGTGTGCCGCCAGCGCGATGGTGGTCAACGGGGCCTCCGGGGGTCAGACCGCTCGGTCCGGGCCGTGCGGCGGTTACTGATTGGCCCTAGCCTGGTCGCCCGCCGAAGGCGCTTGTAGTGAGGTGAGTCACCGGGATCCGGGACCATAGTCCCGACCTTTAAACCCAATTCTTCGGAACGGGCCGTGCTGCGTGCGTCCGCAGGCCGGGACGTGTCAGCGCAGCTTGCGCAGGAACGGGTCCTGCGGCTGATACGGCCTCGCCTTGATCCGCGCGTCCACCACGAACACCCCGTCCGCCCGGGCGATGACCGGATTGAGGTCGAGCTCGGTGACCTCGGGCAGGTCGTCGGCCAAACGCGACACGCGGAGCAGCAGGTCGCGCAGTGCTCCCAGGTCAGTCGGGGGGCTGCCGCGGTAGCCGCGCAGCAGCGGCGCGGAGCGGATCGAGCCGA
>Ga0070735_10000793_pt1 | contig 32101 bp, 27 predicted proteins | sample Coa_R1_FD_66443 | JGI IMG/M metagenome (GOLD analysis project Ga0070735, IMG submission 66443) | Surface soil microbial communities from Centralia Pennsylvania, which are recovering from an underground coalmine fire - Coalmine... | ecosystem: Environmental > Terrestrial > Soil > Unclassified ...
CAGCCTGGTCGTCCATTCAGGTGTGGAAAGCAATCATCAGCTCATGCAGGACCAGCCGGCTCACTTCGGCCTTCCACCCCACCTTCTCGGGCGTATGACTGGCTACTACATGTATGCGCTTGAAGGGAGCGCAGATTCCGGGACCCCCGTCTTCACTTCGTACCTTGTGTCAATCTTTTCCTCCCCGCACCAGGCGCAGCGCGCCTTCGACTACCTCTGGGATACATGGTTCGCTGCCAACTACTACACGTCGCCGCCGCCGTCACCGGTGCGGCTGGGCAGCCATGGAGCCGTCGCCCTCTTCCGCTCCCTCGATCCCAGCCAGCCAAAGGCCGCAGAGCTCTTTTTCCGGCGGGGCTCGATCCTGGTCGAGGTCTTGCAGGTGACGGCGCAAGACGATCCTACCTCCGACGAGACGCACTCCCTGTACGCAATCGCCAGAGCGTTGAATCACGTGGCCGGCCTGCATCCCACCGGGATCTAATGTGAAGCGAGACACCGATCGTTCTCGGCGGCAACTCACCGACTCGCCAGCGGCGCCAGCTCCACGAGCTGGACGCCGTTGAGCACGTAGATGTTGCCCTGTCCATCAACCGTCAGGTCGCCGAGCGCGCTGAAACGTGGCCCTCTGGCGCCGAGCCGCGTCCAGTAGGCGAGGAGCTTCCCAGACGGTGAGAATACCTGAAGCGTGTTCTCCACCCGGTCGGTTGTATATACGTTTCCCTGCTTGTCCAGCGCAACTCCGCCGAGTGCGAAGAACTTGCCTCTGCCAATCCCCGGGGTTCCCCAGGAGCGCTGCGGGACGCCGGCCGGTGAGGTTTCGACGACTTTGTCGTTAGTGCCAAGGTAGACGTTGCCCGACGCATCCAGCGTGATGTCGCATCCGCACTGGCCGTAGCTCCACGCGCTCCAGTAGGTCCCCGTGTTCCAGTAGCGTAACGGTTTGCCGGTCGGGGTAAAAACGCTGACGCGGTAGTCGAGGGGGTCGTCCACCAGGATGTGGCCCTGCTCATCCACCGCGAGCTTGGCCGGATTGCCGAGATCGCCCACAGCGATACCTGGCCTTCCCCACGATCTGAGAAGCTTGCCGGAAGGCGAAAAGGTTTCAATTCGATTTTTTCCGGTGTCCGACACGACGATGTTGCCCGCCAGGTCGACGGCAACGCCGGAGAAATGACTCGCCGGACCGGAGGCAACGGGAGCGGCCCAACGCTGCGCATCCTGGCCGCCGGCCACAACCTCGACGACACCACTGGCGTCGGCGACGTAGACATTCCCTGCTGCGTCCGTCGCCAGTCCCTCGGGCGAGCGAAACAGTGGCAATCGGAGCTGTCGCGCGTCCCAGACACCCAGCACACGTCCAGCCGGGTCGAGCTTGAGGATCCGACTGTTTTCCCAGTCCGCCGCCAGTGCCACTCCATGATCGTTGAACCGCAGCGACGTGATGAGGGGCCGGTTTCTAGCGGGAGGCGCGGCCAGGTGGCTCCAGACGGCAAGCGTCCGGCCGCTGGGCGACTGCTTGTAGATGTGGAAAAAGTAGCTGGTGGGGCTGGTGAAGTGCTCGACGAGCGTGTACACATTGCCGGCGGCGTCGACCGTTAGGTCGATACCGGTATGTGCACCTGGAGTACCCTGCAATTTCCAATCCGCGAGCAGCTTACCCTGCAGCGAGTATTTCTCGATCAGCACGTTGCCGACGTCGGCGACGTAGACATTGTCGGAGCGATCCACGGCAATGATGTAAGGTCCGAAACGCTGCGGATTGCTGCCCGGTCCTTGCCAGACTCGTAACACTCGGCCGTTCGGCGAGAGCACCTGGATTCGATCATTGCCCGCATCACCGACCACGATGCTTCCATTGCTGGTGATTCCCAGACCCTCCGGATTTTCGAACTGCCCCTGGTTGTATCCGGCGCTACCCAACCGCGCCAGCAGCCGGCCGTCGGGTGAGTACTCTTCGATGTCATTGTTCGAGGTTGCCAGCCAGAGGTTACCCAGCGGGTCCGCCTTGGAGTCCGACGCGTAGAACCCGCTGGCCTGCCAGGACGAAAGCTGCTGGCCGGATGACGAGGCGCGCACGACGCCCAGCGTGACCTGGGTGCCGCCGTACAGATTGCCTTCCCCGTGCGGCCCAGGGATGGCACTGCCCCCAATCAACCACGAGAACGTCTGCCTCACGGGCGAGCCCCAGGAAGCGAGCACCGCCGGGGCGGAGGAGCTGCTTGACAATGAATGTGCGCTTCCACTGGCAAGGCCGCGCAACAGGGTCAGGGCTGCTGCAGCGACCAGCAGAGCCGTCAACGTTGCTACAGCTAGCCAGCGAAGACTGAGCCCGAAGGATCGACGTGTCGGGCTCCGACCATCGATTCGGATCGGCGGTGGTGCCGCCTCCCGCGCCTCGTGCGTAGCGCCGAGGAAATTGGCGCGTTGCTCGCCAGCAAGCTCCAGGGCATCGGCCAGGCGCCTCAGGGTGTTCGGGAGGGGTGATCGATTCAGGCCGCGTTCGATGTCGCTGACGCTGCGGGCGCTCATCTCGGCGCGCTCAGCCAGCTCCTCCTGCGTAAACCCCATCGCCAGCCGATAGCGCTTGAGGAGTGTTGCGAGCGGTGCCTCGTCGTGGACGGCCATCTCTCGTTCTGTTCCCAGCCTCCACACAATCGACGGTCGCGCTACCGTGCCACAATCCTAGCACCTGTCAGGGCACTTTTTCCCCCAACTTCCGGTGAAATGTGACTCCGCTGTGGACACGATTCGTGGTCTTCGAGAGCGGCGCGGCGCAGACTGGGTACCAAAGATTCCCCGATCGACAAAGGGTGAGCGCCGTGACAACCACACAAAGTAATCGCACTGCCGCTCGTCGAATGTGCAGGAAGAGTGCAGACGGCGTTCGTGGTGGCACGCCCGCGACAGGCGCAGACTGGACGTCAGAAGATCCGAAACGACGATCGACCAGGCAAGGGGGCAAAGAGATGAAGCGCCACGCAATCGTCACCACACTCGCCGTCCTGCTCAGCGCGTGCGCCGCGCGCATCGCGTCTGGGACCGGTGCGGTCCTGGCTGCGGCGCAAGCCACCCCGGCTTCGCACCCGGCCGATCGTTCAAGGACCGGCATCCAACCGAGGTCGGATCAATCGCGGCTGGCGGCTCCCGTGCCCGCGAGCGACTATCCGTCGCATACGCGGCTCGAGTACTTCCCGACCTGGACCAACCAGCAGTTCGACTACAACCGGATTCCAGAAGACTGACCCCCAGAACAGCCACTCACCAGGAGGAATCGAGATGACCGCGAAGACCATTCGAGCCCTGACCAGCGTCCTTGCTCTGTCGGCAGTAATGGCCATGGTACCGACCGAGACGCACGCCGCCTCCCTTCGCATCCAGGCAACCTCGTATCCGCCCCACACCCGCCTGACGCAGCTCTCGCCCCTCTCCAACAGCCAGATGGACTGCGACTGGAGCTTCACCTGCGCCAACGGGTCGCCGGTGACGAGCGCGCCGGTCTTCCACTTCAATACCCAGGACGAGCTGCACCGCCTCACCGGCTGGGCCCAGTTTGGCGACTCCGGCCGGCGTGCCACCCGCATGTTGTTTGCCGTCTTCGCCTCTCGCTACAGCACCGATGATAGCGGCGGTCTCCCCTGGAATGTTCGAGCCTTCTCCGACTTCCGAACGGCCCTGATGGCCCAGCGCTACCGCGACATCAGCCGCGTGCCACCCCTGCTCCCGGCGGGCCAGGTCGGCAACACCAGCGAGCAGCTCGCCTCGTCCGCCAGTGGCGACGTGGTGGCGATGGCCTGCTGGACAGGTTCGATCGAGGTGGAGGGCCTGGCCGTCTACGCCCATGGCTCGAAGACCCAGCGCCACCTCGCCGTCCGCTACCTCGCCCGCCAGATCCGGGTCGCGGTCAGCGGGACATAGCCCCTTACACCGTGGCGACCGTGCCTGGTCCTCACCGGTCTTCAGGGAGCTCAGCGGCTGCCGCTCGGGCTCGATCCAGTGAGATAGGTCTGGGCAAGGTCGGCGGCCCCATCCAGCGACATCGCCTGGCCATCGTTCCAGGCGATGTCCCATGCGTGCCCGCCGCAATTCACGCGGGTCTCCGGCAGCAGGCGCTCGAAGTACTGCAGCATGAAGGGAGCCGGCGGCACGCGTGCGCCGCGGCGCCAGCTCGCCGCGGCCGACCAGAGCTTGGCGGCTATGCGCGGAACGCGCTGTGCAGCCGCCAGGCGGCCCACCGTCTCGACAGCGTCGGCCAGGGACGGTTCGTCACCGATTCGCCTGAAGATCGGGAGACTGGCCTGAAGCATCGCGACCGAGGACGCGAAGCTGCCAGTGTCGAGCGCGACGTTGGCGAGGCCCACCAGAGCTGTTCCCTCACCGCCGGCGTGGCCGATCTCCCGCGCCGTCTCAAGCGTCTCCTCGAACCAGGCCTTCGCCGCCGGAAGATCTCCACTCCATCGCGCCGTTTCACCGAGAGCGCCCTGGATGTGGACCAGTGCCCAGACGTTTCCCAGCCGGCGCTCGACAGTCGCGGCTTGCTGGAATAGCTCCCGGGCGCGTTCGAGATCGCCGGTGCGGGCGGCGGCTTCAGCCAGGTTCATCAATGCATAGCCCTCGCCCCACTCGATACCGAACTCCTGAAAGAGAGCGAGCGCCTGCGTGCACAGCGTTAGCGCCTGGTCGAAGTCTCCCTGTGCCATGACCGCGGCGCCCCAGCTATTGAGCGCTGATGCACTGCGCGTCCGATCGCCGATCTCGTCGGCCAGCTCGACGCACTCTCGGTACAGGGAGATGGCCCGATCGTACTCTCCCTGCTGCCGGGCCAGGTTTGCCGTTCCATTCAATGCCTTGCACCGCACCGACCGGTCCACCCCGTTGTCCGCCTCCAGCCCCCGGTCGAACCACCGCCGGCCCTCGGACTGTAGACCGCTCGTGGCCCAGTAGTCCAGCAGAGTCCAGGATAGCCGAAGCTCCTCCTCGACCCTCCCACGCCCCAGGAACGCTTCCAGCGCGGCCCGGAAATTGTCCTCGTCGCCCCTCACCTGCGCGAACCAGGATGCATTGTCGCTGTCGTTCCGCTCTTCTCTCTCGGCGAGATCCAGGTAGTACGCAGCCTGCCGCTCGACCATCCGCTCGAACTCGTCACAGGTTTGCAGTTTCTCGGCGGCGTAGGCGTGGATCGTCTCGAGCATGGCGAACCGCGGTTCGCCGGCCGGTCCCTCGCTCTGGCGTACCAGGCTCTGCTCCACTAGCGCCGTCAAGGCCGGGAGAACGTCGACATCCTGCCACGAACCACATACGACTTCGGCCGCCTCCAGGCTACATCCGCCATGGAACACGGCGAGCCGCGCGAACAGCCGCTGCTGCTCGGGTGCGAGCAGTCCGTAGCTCCAATCAATGGCAGCCCGCAGCGTGCGCTGTCTATCCGGAACATCTCGCGCGCTGCTTGCCAGCAAGTCGAGGCGACTTCCCAAGCGGTCGAGCAAGGCCTGGGGTGAAAGCAGTCGGAGCCGGGCAGCGGCCAGCTCGATCGCGAGCGGCAAGCCATCTAGCCGGTAACAGATCTCCACCACGGCAGGTGCGTTCCGGTCAGTGAGGGCGAAATCCGGCTTGACCGAGCGGGTCCGGTCGAGGAAGAACGACACGGCATCGGCGCCGGCGACGGCATCAAGATCCCCGGCCTCTGCGCGAGCAGGTAACGCGAGCGGAGGAACTGGATACTCGTGTTCGGCGACCAGATGCAGGCAGGTTCGGCTGGTGGCGAGGACGGCCAGTCCGGGGCAGGCGGCGAGCAGCTCACCTGCAATGGGCGCTGCTTCCAGTAGATGTTCGAAGTTGTCGAGAACGAGGAGCAGACGCTTGCCGGCGATCCGAGCCTTGAGCGCATCGACGACGGGTAGCCCGCCGGTGTCCTTCACGCCCAGCTCGCCGGCGAGTGCGGGGGCCAGCAACCGCGGATCCGACATCGGCGCCAGCGCGACGAAGACGACCCCGTCCGGAAACGCGTCGAGCGCTTCGCTTCCCACGCGTGCCGCGATGCGGGTCTTTCCACTCCCTCCCGGCCCGGTCAACGTGACGAGCCGGACGCTCGCCCGGCGAATCAGGCTGGAGATTTCCGCGACTTCCCGCTCGCGCCCGATGAAGGGGGTCAGCTCGACAGGAAGCCTTGCGATCGGTGCGGCCACAACGGTGAATTGGCGGACGGTGTCGCCGGCGTCTCCCCGGCCACCGGCCAGGTCCGTGCCGGCCGCGGCGAGCAGGGAAGCTCGTTCATCCTCGTCCAGCCCCAGCGCGTCGGCCAGGCGTCGCGCGGTTCCCGGGTGCGGGCTCCGCTCACCGCGCTCCAGATAGATCAGGCCACGCGGACTCAGCTCCGCCCGTTCTGCCAGCTCTTCCTGCGTCAGCCCCGATCGGCGGCGGTAGCGCCGGACGAGCTCTCCAAACGTCGACGGTTGCAGCGCCTCCACGTCCCTCTCGCCTCGTTGTCCGCCAGGTAAACGCGGTCCAGCCACCGGCCAGAGCTTACGCGCTGCCCCCGTCCACCGTCAACGCGAGTGGCACGCTCTTTACCCTGTGAAGGTCGGTATAGGCATCGTGGTGCGCCCGGTCGGTCGGCAGGATCGATCTCGCGTTGCGGGAATTATCGAAACGCGGCAATCCTGCCTGTCGATGGGAGCGGGGACGGCGCGACCCTCTACTGGTTCTAGCCAGGATCGTCGTCACGGTGGTTCGCCACGGGTGCCGCGTAAGGGCGAAGCGCTGCAGCTTGATTCCGCCGGCTGCGAGGCGGACTGTATGATTGTCGGGACGCTCCAACCAGGTGAGGAGGATAGCTCATGGACCCGCTACAGGTGGCCCGGGACTTTGTCGACGCCTTGAATGCTGGGGACGTGGACCGGGTCGTCGGCTGCTTCGGCCGGGACGCCGTTATGCAGAACGATGAGGGCACGGTCTTCGCCCGGGGAGAGGAGGCGATCAGCGCCCACTATGGCTGGTTCATGGGCCGGAGCCCAAACCTCCACGTCGAAGTGCCGGCTCGTCTCCATGTCGATTCCTGGGTGGTGCAAGAGGAGCACACAACTGGCCTCGTTCTCGGAGAGCCCGTGCCCGATTTCCAGATCCTCTCTGCCTACTGCGTGAAGGATGGGAAGATCGTTAAGTGCATCGGGTTGCAATAGGCGCTGTCCGGCGTAATGCTCTGCGGCAGCTACGCCCGCGGTCGAAGACTCAGCGCCGCCTCGCGATTCGCTCCCTCGCTCGCCGGATCCGCACCGCAGTGGGCGAGGCATAACGTTTCTACACGGTGATGACGACTTTACCGGAGACATGCCCGGTCTTGAGGTAGCGGAACGCCTCGGGCGCCGCGTCGAGCGGGCACGTGCGATCGATCACGGGCCTGACCTTCCCGGCCTCGCCGAGCTCTTTCAGGGTGAGCAGGTCTTCCTTATTGATCTGAGCGATGAAGAAGACGATCTTCTCGGCTACGAACTTCGACAACACCAGCCCGCGGGCGGCAAGCATCAGGGGACGAACCATCCCGCGCCCGCCGTGCCCACGGTCGTGCGCGCCGCCGCTCAGCACAAGCGTCCCTCCGGGCTTCGCGGCGCGCCTCAGCGCTGACAGCGATCGGTTGCCGACCAGGTCGAAGACGAGGTCGTACCGCTTGCCACGCCGGGCGAAGTCCTCTCGCGTGTAATCGACGACGTCGTCGGCGCCGATCGACCGAACCATGTCCGCGTTCCGGGTGCTGCACACACCCGTGACCTCCGCTCCCAGTGCCTTTGCAATCTGAACGGCAAACGTGCCGACGCCGCCAGCGGCCCCGTTGATCAGGACGCTCTGTCCCGGTTGCAGACGCCCCTTGTCGCGCAGTCCTTGCAGCGCGGTGATGCCCGCGATGGGCAACGCGGCCGCCTGCTCGAATGTCATGCCTGCCGGCATCGGAACCAGATTCTTCCCACCGAGGGCATACTCCGCGAGGCTCCCGGCGCAGGTGCCGAAGACCTCGTCACCCGGTCGCAGTACTGTCACATTTCTGCCGACCGCCTCGACCACTCCCGCGACGTCGCTCCAGGGGATCCTGGTCCTGGGTCTCTGCATTCCGGAGGTCATGCGCACAATGAGCCCACCGCCGAAATTATGGAGGTCCGCCGGGTTGATGGAAACCGCCCGAACGCGGACGAGCACGCGGTCATCATCCGGCGCCGGCCGGACAGTGTCCTCGAGCTTTAGACTCTCAGGCGGTCCGTACCGGTCGCAGACGATTGCGTTCATGGTCGGCGCCGGCATCGTATCTGCCTCGCCGGATACCGCGGGTCGCATCGTGGCCGACATCACGTTCTCCTTCCTTGAGAAGACCTGGAACGTACACCGTACGCTTATGGTGTAAGCCTACATGTACGGTGTAAGCTTGTCAATAGCGAATTTTGAGGAGGAATGCTTGGCCGTCCCGGTCGACCGCCGCGTCCCGCTGAACCGGGAGCGGGTGCTTCGCGCCGCCATGGAGCTTGCCGACGAGGGTGGCCTCGATGCCCTCTCGATGCGCAAGCTCGGTCACTCCCTCGGTGTCGAGGCCATGTCCCTCTACAACCATGTAACGAACAAAGACGATCTTCTGGACGGAATCGCCGATCTCGTGCTCGCCGAGTTCAAGCTGCCCTCTCAAGGCGAGGACTGGGAAGAGGCGATCTGGAAATGCGCTATCTCGGGCCACGACGCGCTGCTACGGCATTCCTGGGCGTGCAATCTGATCATGTCGAGCAGCAGGATCCGTCCCTCTCGACTGCGATACATGGAATCCATCCTCGCATGCTTTCGCCAGGCGGGATTCAGCCCCGAGGAAACGTCCCACGCCTACCATGCCGTGGACAGTCACATCCTTGGATTCACTCTCTGGCAGCTGGGTCATGTGATGCCCGCGACCTTTCCGCAGATCCGAAGCAAGGAAGAGCTCGCTGTTCTCATAGCCACCTGGCTACCGGGACTGTCGATTGGCGAGTTTCCCTATCTTCTCGAGCACGCCGAGCAGCACCTCAGGGTGCGCCGGCCCGACGAAGAGGGCGCCTTCGAGCTCGTCCTTCGGCTCATCCTCGACGGCCTCAAGCGGATGCGCGATGCCTTCTGAAGCCGCCCGGCAGCGACGGCTTATGATGGTTCAGTCAGCGTAGCGCCGGGCCATCTCTGCCTGAAGAGGTGACCAGATCTCATAGTCCATCAAACCGGACGTTGGAGTGGAGGAGAACCCATGTCGCGAGCACGCACGATCTACGCGCTTGCCAGCATCCTGGCGCTGCTTGCAGCTGCCGTCGCCTTCCCTGACCGAGCCGGCGCCGGCGTGCCGGCGCTGCCTACCGGCACCATTACTGCCGCCTTCTCGAGCGACTTCAGCACCCTGGATCCGGCTATCGGCTACGATCCATTCTCCTGGACCGGCGAGCACGAGATTTTCGATACGCTGGTCGGCTACACCAACGCACCCGGTCTGACCGGCACCCACCTCGTCCCCGACCTGGCGGCCGCCATGCCGAAGATCAGCTTCCACGGCCGGTGGTACACCTTCCAGCTGCGCCATGACGTTCGCTTCGCGCCACCGGTCAATCGCCTCGTCACAGCCGCGGATGTCCAGTACTCGATCGAGCGGGCGCTCGCCAAGAGCACCAACGGTCCGATGTTCCAGAGCGGGTTCTTCAGCCCGCTCAGCGGCACCGCTGCATTCTGGAGCGGCAAGGCGAAGCACATTCGCGGCATCCACGTCATCAACCGCTTCGCGATTCAGTTCCGGCTGGACAGCCCTGACCTTGCCTTCCTCGACGTGCTGACCCTGCCGTTCGCCGCCGTCGTGCCACGCGAGCAGGTGGCCAGGCTCGGCAAGCACTGGGCCGATCACGTCATCGGGACCGGTCCCTACATGCTGCAGACGTGGCAGCACGGCCGCCAGATGATACTGGTCCGCAACCCGAACTACTTCCGCCGCGGTTTCCCCATCGAGCCGCGTGTCGTCATCCAGTTCGGCGTCGATCCTCATCTGCAGATCCTGCGGGCCGAGAAGAGCCAGCTCGATCTGCCCGGCAACGAGGTGACGGGGACCGACTACCTGGCGCTGCGTCGCAGCTCCTTCCGGCGCCAGCTCTACCCTGTCAAGGACATCGGCGTCTGGTACATCGCGATGAACATGCAGATGGCGCCCTTCAAGGGCAACCTCGCCCTGCGGCGGGCTTTCAACATGGCCATCGACAAAGGCAAGCTGTTCCGCCTCCTCAACGGCCGCGCCATTCTCATGAACGGCATCCTTCCCCCTACCATGCCGGGCGCCAATCAGCACTTCACCTACTACAAATACAACCCGGCCGCGGCCCGCGCCGAGCTCGCGAAGGCAGGCTACAAGCCGGGACAGCTCAGCCTGCCCATGCTCTATATCTCCAATCCAGACCAGGACCGAGCCGCCGATGCCATCCAGGCCGACCTCGCGAACATCGGCGTGAAGATCTCCCTCAAACCTGTCTCCTCGGACACCGCCTATAACCTGGTCTACACGCCGGGCAAGTCGGTACTGACACTGTTCCACTGGGGTCAGGACTACCCCGATCCCTCCGACTTCGTCGACCCCATCCTTACCTGCACCGCCAGCAACAACGCCGCCTTCTACTGCAACAGCACGGTGGATCGGCTGGCGGCTCAGGCCCGTGCCGACACCAACACCGCCCGCCGCTTCGCCACCTACCGGCGCATCGAGCGAATCATCATGGGCGATGCTCCGTGGGTGCCGCTCTGGGATGATATCTTCTACGATTTTCATGGCTCCCGGGTGACGAACTTCTACGTTCACCCGGTCTGGCCCTTCCTCTACGATCAGTACCGCCTCAAGGGTTGATCGGGCTCCCACCACTACCAGCAGCCGAGACCGAAGAGAGCGGCGCCGAGTCGGCGCCGCTCTCCTTCCGTGGCCGGGTCTGGCGCTCGCTGCGCCGCGATCCGTCATTCTGGATCGGCGCGGTCCTGGTCGGCGGCGTGGTGCTCGCCGCCCTTCTCGCCCCGCTGCTCGCCCCGCATGACCCGAACACGCAGTTTGACGATGGGATCACCACGCTGGGCGAGCCACTCGGCCACACCGCGAAGTTCCCGCTCGGGACCGACTTCGAGGGACGTGACCTGCTCAGCCGCCTCCTCTACGGCGCCCGCCTCTCCCTGACCATCAGCCTGCTGGGCAACGGCCTGGCGGTCGCGCTCGGGGTACTGCTCGGCGCCTCCGCCGGCTGGTGGCGCGGCTGGGCCGAGCGGCTGATCATGCGGGCCACCGACGTGATGCTCGCATTTCCCTCGTTGCTCCTGGCCCTCGCCCTGGTCGGCATCGAGGGCCCGAGCCTCACCATCATCATCGTGGTCATCGGCATGGTCAGCTGGACCGCCGTCTGCCGGGTCACCTACGGTCAGGTGCTCGCCCTCCGGGAACGCGAGTGGATTGACGCCGCCCGCGCCACGGGTATCGGCAGCCTCCGAATCCTGCTCCGGCATATCCTTCCCCACCTCACCGCACCGATCGCCGTGTACGCCACGCTCGGTATCGCCCTGACCGTCGTGTTCGAGGGCAGTCTCGCCTACCTCGGCCTCGGCGTCCCGCCTCCGACTGCCAGCTGGGGCCGCATGATTCACGACGCGGCGGATCCCAACGCCCTCCTCTACTACTGGCTCCTCCTCTTCCCGGCGCTGGCCCTCTTGCTCACCGTACTCGGCTTCAACTTCCTGGGAGACGCCCTGCGCGACGCGCTCGACCCTCGGGAGCGGTAGGCACCGGTGCTCGCCTACGCCATCCGCCGACTGCTGTGGGGAGTGCTCGTCCTGTGGGGCGTCTCACTCATCACGTTCGTCGTCGCCTTTGCCGTTCCGGCCGATCCGGCGCGCCTGATCGCCGGGATCCATGCCAGCCGCGCCGCCCTCCTCAACATCCGGCACGCCTATGGGCTGGATCAGCCGCTTCCCATCCAGTACCTGCACTACCTCCAGCACCTGGTGCACGGCGATCTCGGCCGGGCCTTCAGCCTGTCCGAGGACGTCCTTCCCGCGATACTCGATCGGCTCCCAGCTACCGCTGTCCTGGCCGGCGCCGGACTGCTCTTCGAGCTGGCCATCGGGCTGCCGATCGGCGTCCTGGCCGGCGTCAGGGCGCACGGGCTGCCCGACCGGCTGGGTCTGCTCTTCACGCTGATCGGCTTCTCAATGCCTCCCTTCGTCCTCGGCAACCTCTTGCTCTTCGTCTTCGCCTTTCACTGGTCGGTCTTTCCGCTGGGTGGGGCCGAGGGGCCCACTTCCCTGGTCCTGCCCGCGTTGACACTGGGGCTGGGGGGCGCCGCGTGGTACAGCCGTCTGCTCCGCGGGACCCTTCTCGACGTGTTGCGCACCGACTACATTCGCACCGCCCGCGCCAAGGGACTGAGCTGGCGGCGAGTGATTGTGAAGCACGCGCTGCGCAACGCGGTTGGTCCGGTGATCACCCAGATCGGTCTCGACCTCGGCTACTTCCTGGGCGGTGTGGTCGTGGTGGAGAGCGTGTTCGCCTGGCCGGGCGTGGGCAAGCTGGCCTTCGACGCGATCAGCAGTGACGACGTCAACCTGATCATGGGCACGGTGCTGGTCGGCGCCGTGTTCGTCGTCCTCGCCAACCTGTTGGTCGATCTGGGCCAGGCCTGGCTCGACCCGCGGATCAGGCTGGAGTGACCGGTGTAGCCATCTGCTGCGGCGCTGTATCTTCGCGCGCCGGGGAACCACCAAGCGGCTGCGCTCCGTTTGCCCGGGCAATGGCCACGAAGCGATCGCGGTCCAGCGACTCATCGTGGACCAGTGCCTCCGCGACGGCGTCCAGCGCCGGCCGGTTGGCCCTCAACCCTTCCAGCGCCTGGCGGTGCGCTTCGTCCACCAGACGGGCTACCGCGGCATCAATCCGGTGCGCCGTCTCGTCACTGTACTCCTTCGGCTCCCACGGATTGTACGAGCTCCCACCAAGGGCGTCGTCGCCCGCACCTCCGAGATACACCGGCCCCAGCTCGTCCGCCATGCCCAGCTGGGTGACCATGGTGCGCGCAATGTTCGTCACCTGCTGCAGATCGTTCTGCGCGCCCGAGGTGATGTCGTCGAACACGACCTCCTCCGATGCCCGGCCGCCGAGCCCGACCGCCATGCGGCTCAGCAGGTAGTCGCGCCGGTAGTTGCGACGCTCGTCGGTGGGAAGGAACTGCGTCACCCCCAGCGAACGGCCGCGCGGCGTGATGGTGATCCGATTGACGGGATCGACACCCGGCATCAGATACGCGACCATCGCGTGCCCGGCTTCGTGGTAAGCGACCGTCCGTCGCTCGTCCTCGTTCATCAGTGGCGCTCCCTCCAGCCCGAGCGTGATCCGGTCGAGCGCCTCGTCGAAGTTCGCCCGCGTCACGCGGGTCTCCCCCTTGCGCGCCGCGGCCAGCGCCGCCTCATTGGCCAGATTGGCGAGATCGGCCCCGCTCATCCCGGGGGTGGCGCGAGCGATGGCGGCCAGATCGACATCGGGGCCGAGCGGGATGTCGCGGGTGTGGATGGCAAGAATCGCCTCCCGTCCCGCCCGGTCGGGTGGGTCCACCGTCACCTGCCGGTCAAAGCGGCCGGGACGGAGCAAGGCCGGGTCGAGCACATCCGGACGGTTGGTCGCCGCGAGGACGATGACCGCTTCGGTTGGCTCGAAACCATCCATAGACACCAGTAGTTGATTCAGCGTCTGCTCGCGCTCGTCATTGCCGCCGCCGCCGACCGGCCCGCGCCTGCCACGCGAGCCGCCAATCGCGTCCAGCTCGTCGACGAAGATAATCGACGGTGACGCCGCCCTGGCGCGGTCGAACAGATCGCGCACGCGACTGGCACCGACCCCAACGAACATCTCGACAAACTCGGTGGCGCTGATCGAGAAGAAGGCGACGCGCGCCTCGCCCGCTATCGCCCGGGCCAGCAGCGTCTTCCCGGTACCGGGCGGTCCTACCAGCAACACGCCCTTCGGAATGCGGGCTCCCAGCCGGTGGTACTTCTCCGGCTCCCGCAGGAAATCGACGATTTCTCGTAGCTCGGCTTTGGCGGCGTCGACACCGGCCACATCGGCGAACGTCGTGGTCGGGCGCTCCTCGGTGTAGAGCTTGGCGCGGCTCTGGCCGAAGCCAAAGATACCCTGCTGCTGCTGCATCGTCGATCGCGCGCCGAAGTAGAAGAGGCCGAACAGGAACAGGAGTGGCAATGCCTGGAGCAGCAGGCCGAGCAGAGACAGCCAGATCGGCGTCGTGTTGTTCTGGAGGGTGACGTCAACCCCCTCCTTTTGCAGGTACGGCACCAGAGTCGAGATGACGTCGCTCACGATCGTCGTCGTGTAGCGCGTGTACGACTTTCCTCCGGTCTTGTACGGCTTCCGGAAATTGCCCGATGCATCGGTCCCGCTGATCGTGGCGTTCTTGATATTGTGGCGCTGCACCTGGGTAACGAACGCGCTGTACGACAGGGTGGTCTGGGGCGTGGTCGAGGTAGTGCCGAGCTGCAGGTAGTAGAAGACGAAGTTGAAAAGGATAACCAGACCGATCAGTGTGATCCACCGCCGCGCCGACATCCGCGGCGAAGGCGGGGTTTGCTGCTGGCCGTCCGGTCGAGGCGCCGTTGTCCTGTTCCGCTGCTGCATCATCCCGCTACGCTCCTATCGGCCGGTCACGGAGCTCGGGCTCGTCACTCTCGGCGGCCGCTGGATGAGCCGCCGCTCCAAGCCGGTCGCGCAGCGGTACCTCCCGGATGAACAGCGTCGTCACCAGGGCCACGATACCGGCGCCAAACGTCAGCCAGAACACGGTGCCGATCGACCGCGAAAACGCGTCATTGATCGCCGCCACGATGTTCGGAATCAGGTGTTGCAGAGCCGGCGGTAGCGAATGCCGCAGCTGCGCGGTCAGCCCCACGCCGGTAAGGTTCCCGCCCGAGCTGTTTGACGCGCCATGGGTGAAGAGATTCGCGACTCGCACCGGTACGCCGTGCTGCATCATCGCACCAGGCAGCTTCTGAGTGAAACTCTGGCTGAAGATCGTGCCCGAGATGGCAAGTCCAACCGAACCGCCGATCTGCCGTAGGAAGACCAGCGTGCTGGTAGCCGCCCCCAGCTGCCGGACCGGAGCGGTGTTCTGGACGACTACCGTGAAACCCGCCATCGACGGACCGATGCCCAGGCCCATCAGCAGCATCCACGACCACAGCACAGGATCGGCCGTGTCGGCCAGGATGTGCGTCATCAGGAACGACGAGATAACGAACAGGCACATCGCGACGAGCAGGATCAGCTTGTACCGACCCCACCGGCTGATCAGGAAGCCGGACCCGACGCTGCTGCCGATCAATCCCACGAGCAGCGGCCAGATCAGATACCCCGACTCCGTGGCGCTGATCCCCCGCACCGCCTGGAAATAGCGAGGAAGGAAGATGACCGCCGCAAACATGCCGAAGGACACCATGAAGGTCGCCAGGTTCGTCGCCGAGTAGGTGCGGTCGCGGAACAGTCCGAGCGGAATGATCGGCTGTCGAGCCCGCCCCTCGACCAGCAGGAAGAACACGAGGATCACCAGGCCGGCGAGGATCAGCGGTCCCACCGAGGGATCGGTCCAGTCGTGAAGCCGCCCCGCCGAGTCGGTGAGTCCCTTGTTGGTGAGGCCCAGCAGCACCGGCACCACCCCGGCGGTGAACAACGCGATGCCCAGGTAGTCGAGATCCCGAAGCGTGGTTCCGGTGTTGGGATGGAAGTTGGGCAGAACCATGCCGATGACCACCAACGCGGCGAGCCCGATCGGCATATTGACGTAGAAGACCCAGTGCCAGCTGATGTTGTCGGTAATCCAGCCGCCGATGAACGGGCCGATGATGAAGCTCAAGCCGAATACGGCGCCGAACAGGCCCTGGTAGCGGCCGCGCTCGCGGGGTGTGAATAGATCGCCGATGATCGCCAGCGAGATTGGAAACAGGGCGCCTGCGCCCAGGCCCTGCAGGCCGCGGAAGATGATCAGCTGCGTCATGTCGTGCGAGAGCCCCGACAGCCACGAGCCCACCAGGAAGATTGAGATGCCGGTCAGCAGCAGCCGCTTGCGGCCGTAGATGTCGCTGAGCTTGCCGTAGATCGGCACCGTGATGGTGCTCGACAGCAGGTAGGCCGTCACCACCCAGGTGTAGAGGCCGTTGCCGTGCAGGTCGGTGACGATACGCGGCAGGGCAGTGCCTACCACCGTCTGGTCAAGTGCGCTAAGGAACAGACCGAGTAGAACGGCGCCCAGTACGGCGTCGCGCTGCGCGGTCGTCAGCTGGATGGAAGGGGCGGCTGTCTCGCCGCTCTGTTCGGCAGGGCGTGCCACGAGCGTTCTACCTTTCTTGCCTTGGGAAATGCAGCACTCCCGGCCCCCTTCCGGTCCCCCGCTGGACGCGCTCGGACCGCCGCAGCGAAGGCGGGCTCGGGGAACGCAGTTTCCCTCTCCTCGCAGCATACTCCGATTCGGCCGGCGATCAAATGGTGTAGCGTCGCTATCAAGCGATGCTTGGCACTACTATTGGATTAGCGAATCCCGCCCGTCACGTATGGGCAGAGCCTATCCCTGAAAGGCTCGATTCGTTACCGGCGCAGCCGTCTGCCGGCATGCCTGCGCCGGCTCTCCGGGAGAGAGGGAGTGTCCGAGTATTCCGCCATTTTTACCGTGCCGGGCGGCGCGCCGCAGGTGCGCTCGCTCGCGCTGCGTGCCGCCGAGGACGTCGGGTATCGAGTCCGCGGGCACGGGCCACACGAGCTGAAGGGGCGGCGCCAGCGACATGTCCTTCCCTTTGCCGGCGCCGGATTCGAGCTCGAGATTCGATTGCGGCCGGCGCGAATCCGCACCACGCTCGTCATCCGAGGCTGGACCGGTGGCAACCCGCAGCACGCCGCCGAGCTGCGGCGGGACATCGATGCTATTCGAGAACGGATCATCCACTCGGCCGTGCCCGACTAGCTGATTCTGTCACCCAGCCTTGCACCGGCCTGGCATGCGCGCCATATTAGTTGATATGTTAACAATATGGATGCCGTGCCGCCCGTCTGGGCCGTTTCTACGCTGACCGACGAGGTTGCGTCGCTCGTCGCCGCCGTCTTCTTGCGGCTCGAGGCACTCGATCGCTCGGTCCTCGGCGCACTGCCGCGCCCGGTGACGACTGCTCAATATCACGCCCTGATGGCGCTGGCCGTGACGCCGAACCAGAGCCTGGGGGCGCTGGCGCGGCGGCTACTCTGTGACAAGGCAAATGCCAGCGGCCTGGTCGATCGGATGGCCGCGGCCGGCCTGGTCGAACGATTGCCCGACGACACGGACCGGCGGCGCGTCGTGCTGCGATTGACGCCGGACGGGTACGCCATCCTCGCCGCCGCGGTCCGCGCCCGCCGCGACACGCTGGCCCGGGTACTGGGCGGACAGGACGATCTGCACGGAGCTGCCGCGGCTCTCCGGCGGCTCGCCGCCCGCCTGGAGAACGAGACACATCCCGTATCGGAAGAGGAACAGCAATGAATGACCCGGTCGAGGCTCCGCCGGTCGCCCCGGCAGCTCCCAGCGCCGGCTCGACCGGCGCCGGCAGTATCGCCAGCGCGCCTGGCGATGTCGCCATGCCGGAGGTCCAGGATCGACACGCTGCAAAGCGCCGGCAGTTCCGGCACGACAATACGATCTCGCCACTCGCTCCCCGCCCCGGCGACACCGTGACCGTCTGGGCCAGCAGCGGGATTGAGCTCCACCTCGGTCGTGCCGCTCTCTATTACACCGTCGACGGCTTGCTCCCGAACCTTGACTCATCCTCGATCGCGATGGAGATCGACCGGATCGAATGGGACCCGTACGCCGGCTACCTCACGCTGTGGCGGGCCGAGCTTCCGGCGCTGCCTGACGCCACGACGGTGCGTTATCGCATCGGCGGCTGGTTGATGGGACGGGAAGCGGAGGAAGCGCCGCACCACTGGGCCCAGGACGGCCAGGGATTCTGGTTCAAGTTTCCCGAGGAAGAGGGGATAACCACCTTTGCCTGCCTCGTCGCGCCGCCGCGTCCTCCGCTGCCCCACTGGGTGAGCGACAGCGTCGTCTATCACGTCTTCCTCGATCGCTTCCATCCTGGTACGCCGGACGGCTCCTGGCCCGGCGACAACGGTGGCACCACACGGCACGGCGGTACGCTCGCCGGTGTGCGGCAGGCGCTTCCTCACATCGCCCGTCTCGGCGCTACTTGCATCTGGTTATCGCCGCTCCATCCCTCCGAGACGTACCACCGCTACGACGGTATGGATTTTTTCCGGGTCGATCCGGCGCTCGGCGGCGAGTCCGAGCTGCGCGCGCTTATCGGCGACGCCCACGACCGGGGGATTCGTATCTGGATGGACTTCGTGCCGGCTCACTCCTCCTGGCACCACCCGGCGTTCCTGGCAGCACAGCGCGATCGCGACGCCGACACGTTCTCCTGGTATACCTTCACCGAGTGGCCCACCCGGTACCGCAGCTTTCTCCAGGTGGCGAAAACCCTCCCCTCCTTCAACACCGACGATCCGGGAGCACGCCGCTACCTGATCGACAGCGCCACATACTGGATCCGCGAGTTCGGCGTCGACGGCTTCCGGCTCGACCACGCGATCGCGCCCAGCATGGACTTCTGGGTCGCCTTTCGCCGGGCGACCGAAGCGGCGAATTCGGAATTCGTCAATGTCGGCGAGGCTACCGATACACCGGACTCCCTGCGCCGCTATCGCGGCAAGCTGCACGGCGTCCTCGACTTCGATCTCGCCCGTGCGCTGCGCCTCACCTTTGGGGCCGGGCAGTGGGACCTCGTCATGTTCGATAGCTTTCTTGAATCGTACGAGCGCTACATGGCTGACGGTCCGGGCCGGGTGAGCTTCCTCGACAACCACGACATGGATCGCTTTCTCTGGGTCGCCGGGAACGACGTGAACCGCCTCAAGCTTGCCGCGCTCTGCCAGCTTACACTCGCTCCGGTTCCGGTCATCTACTACGGCACGGAGGTCGGGATGACCCAGCGACACGGCGCCGACCTCTTCTTCGGCGGTGACGCCGAGGCGCGCCGGGATATGTCCTGGGACCAGCGCGACTGGGATCTCGATCTTCTCGCCTTCTACCAATCGCTGGTGCGGCGCCGGCTGGAATCCGAGGCGCTGAAGGGGGGTACGCGGCGGACCGTTCACCTCGACGCCGCCAGCGATACCTACGCTTACCTGCGCGCCCTGGCAGACGAGCCGGCTGCCGGCGACGCCCTCGTACTCTTCAACCTCGGCAGCGCCCCGGCGCGCATTTTCTTGCCGCCCGGAGTCGAGCCCGGCGACGTGCTGCTGTCCACCGGCGACCAACCGGCGGTTGCGTCCCGGCACGCCGTCGTTGTCGGTGCCCGGACCGGGGTGCTGATGTCGATCCGGTAGCGGAGTCGACAGGCCCCTCGGCGGCCGCGCCTACCCGGCAGCGCGACTCCTGCCTTCGCCGCGGAACCAGCAGTCGAGCTGGTGGACCGTCATCGGTGGGCCCAGGTAGAAGCCCTGCGCCCGGTCGCATCCCATATCGGTCAGCATGCGGAGCGCGTGTTGGTCTTCCACGCCTTCCGCTACGACATCCAGGCCGAGATTGTGCCCGAGGTCGATCACCGACCGCACGATCACGGCGTCGTTTACGTCGGTCGGCATGCCGGATACGAAGGAACGGTCGATCTTGATCTCGTCAACCGGAAGCTCCTTCAGGTAGGCGAGCGACGAATAGCCGGTGCCGAAGTCATCGATGCTGATACTCACCCCCATCGCGTGAAGGCGGTGCAGCAGATCGCGCGACCGGGACGAGTCGACCATGATGGCGCTCTCCGTGATCTCCACTTCCAGCCAGGCCGGTGAGACACCTGACTCCCGCATGCGCCGAGAGAGGAAATCGACCAGCAGCGGGTCGTACAGACTCTGGGCCGAAAGATTGATCGAGACCGTGATATTGCGCCTCGCCTTTCGCCACGTGTAGCACTGGCGGAAGGCCTCGCGCGCGACCCAGAGCGTAAGCGGCTCGATCAGTCCGGTCTCCTCGGCAAGGGACACGAACTGGAAGGGCGGCACGAGGCCGCGCACCGGATGGTTCCAGCGCACCAGAGCCTCCACCCGCGAGGTCTCTCCGGTGCGAAGGTCGACCATCGGCTGGTAGTGCAGAACCAGCTCGCCGTGCTCGATGGCGTGACGAAGGTCTCCCACCAGTGTCAGCCGGTCGGGGCTGTACTGGTCCTGCTCGACATCGTAGACCGCGTAGCCACTTCGCGCCCGCTTGGCGTTGTACATGGCCACGTCGGCGAGCCGCAGCAGGGTCGTAGCCTCCATCCCGTGGCTCGGAAAGAGCGCGATGCCGACGCTGCCGCTGACGCTCAGATGGTAGCCCTCCACCGCGAAGGGGTCGACCAGTGTGGCGAGCAACTTGTCGGCGACGGCGATCGCTCCCCGCGCATCGGTTCCAGGCAAGATGGCGGCGAACTCGTCGCCGCCGAGTCGCGCGATGGTATCGCACTTCCGCACGACCTGCATCAGCCGCGCGCCCAGCTGCCGCAGCATGGCATCGCCGTAGTGGTGCCCGAAGGTATCGTTCACCTCTTTGAAGCGATCCAGGTCCATCAGCAACAGCGCCACCGGCTCGTGCAGATTCCGCGCCCGCAGTAGCATCTCCTCGAGGCGCTCCTGCAGCAGGGTGCGGCTTCCCAGACCGGTCAGAGGGTCGTTCAGCGCCTGGAAGCGGAGGCGCTCCTCCAGGCGCCGGCGGGCGCGCACGTCGCGGGCGATGCCCTGCACGCCGACCGGTCTCCCACCACGATGGATGACATGCGCGTTCAACTCGACCGGGACCCGCGTGCCGTCACGCGCCAGCAGCTCGAGCTCGGTCGAGCTCGCAGCACCGCCGGCCGGCTTCTCACGCATCAGACTGAGGGCCTGGGAGAGCTGTTCCGGCGGCAGGAGGTGCCGGATATTCAGCCAGCCGATGTCGTTCTCGGTGTACCCGGTCAGCTCCTGGCCGGCCCGATTCACCGACAGCACGTTGCCCTTGAAATCGAGAGTGAAGACGATATCGTGGGCGTTCTCGAAGAGTTGTCGGTACTGTTCCTCGCTGCGCCGCAGCTCTTCCTCCGCCTTCCGGCGCTCCGTGATGTCCTGTGCGACGACCAGCACCGCCCGCCGCCCCTCGATCGCGACGACGTGCGAGGTGACTTCGACGTCGATGTTGCGGCCATCGCGAGTGCGATGCCGCCAGAGGGAAGTCCGCTGCATATCGGGGCGGACTAATTCGAGGGCCCGCATCAGCCGGGGGATCTCCTCCGGCGGCCGGATATCGGTAACCCGCATGCTCAGAAACTCGTCGCGCGTGTAACCGTAGTGTTCCACGGCGGCAGCGTTGACCTCCAGAAACCGCAGCGTGGCCGTATCGTAGACCCACATCGGCAGGGGGTGGTGGGCGAAGAGCAGGTTAAAGCCGAGGGCCGCGTCGGCCGCCGCTCCGCCCGCGGCCGCTGATTCGCCTCCCGGCTCGCTTCTCGTCTCTCCCCCGGAGTCGTGCATGCTCCCCCCCGTGCGACAGGTGCCAGAAGACACTCTAGGTCGCGGTTCGAAGCACGTCTACCGGCTCGGGTTGCGATTTGGTTACACTTCCACTCACGGCCATGCCAACGGGCGTCCCGCCCTCTACCTCACCGCTATAATGTCCCCTGAAGATCGAGCCGTACGAGCGCGGGAGTCAGATGGCCGGTGCTGAAGCCGGGCGCGAGCAGACCTACCAGTGGCAGCTCCGTGCCCTGGGTGCCTATCTGGACGCAACACCGTGCTGCCGGATCAGCGTGACCGAGGTGCCGGACGGGTTTATCCTCCGGCTGCAGCGGGCACTCCACAAGCTCGAGCCGCGGGTGGAATATCTGAAGCGGGAGGCACTGGTCGAGCAGCTACAGCAGCTCTTTACCCATCCGAAGTCAGGAAAACGACCGTACCATCAGGGCATCTGGGCTGCATTCCCCAACGGCCACCAGGACTTCTTCCGCGCGCTGGGCTACGAGCTTGACGAGGTATCGGCGCGTGGCATCCTCGTGGACGAGCTGGAGGACGGCATCGCCGTCACCTACACCTATCCCGAGCCTGAGAAGCCCGAACGCTGGAAAAAGCGCATGATCAAATTGGGGATGAGCGACATCGAGACAATCCTCAACACAGCGTTCGAGCGCCGGCGCAAGCCGGCTCCGACCGTCGACCCGTTCGCACGCTAACGTACACTGCCTCGGGCGGCGCCGGCTTACGGGCGCCAGCGGAGGACACCACGCGACATCCGGACCGGCCAATCTTCGAGAGGGAGCACGCTTGTGGAAGGCTACACCGCCCGTGACGCGCTGATCGTCATGCGCCTCGACCTGACAGAGTCGCTCCACCAGATCCAGCAAGAGATCGCCGATCTCGTGGAGACGCTGGAGTACTCGGGCATCGCCGAGCAGATGCTCCGCGAGGACGAGGAGGCCACCAGCTTTCCCGCCATCACGCGCTGGCTGGAGACGGTCAGCAATGAAAGCGACCTGCGGCGAGACCTGGAAGATCTCACCGCCGAGCGCGATGAGCTACTTGGCGCGCTCGACCATCTCGAGGAGCGTCTCACCGGCCGCCACCGCGGCTAGATCCGGACGGGAACCTGCATGCGGGCGATGATCGCGTCCGCCATCTGTGACGTGCCCACTCCGCCGGTTCGATCCGGCTTCATGTCGTAGGTCACGTCCTTCCCCTCCCGAATCACCTCGGCCAGCGCGTTCTCTACCCGGTCGGCTGCCTCCTCTTCCCCGAGATGCCGCAGCATCAGCACACCGGAAAGAATGGTGGCAGTGGGATTGGTCTTGTTCTGCCCGGCGTACTTCGGCGCGCTGCCGTGGACCGGCTCGAAAAGCGCCGCATCCTCGCCGATATTGGCGCCGGGCGCCACGCCCAGACCGCCCACCAGCCCGGCACACAGGTCGGAGATGATGTCGCCGTACAGGTTCGGTAGCACCAGCACGTCGTACTCTTCCGGCTTCTGCACCAGCTGCATGCACATGTTGTCGACAAGAACTTCCTGGTACTCGATATCCGGATAGCGCTCCGCCACGGTCCGCGCCGTCTGGAAGAACAGACCGTCGGTGAACTTCATGATGTTGGCCTTGCTTACCGCAGAGACCTTTTTCCGGCCGTTACGCCGCGCGTAGTCGAACGCGAACCTGACGATGCGGTCCGTTCCGCTGATCGAGATGGGTTTGATGCTGATCCCGGAGTCGGGCCGGATTCGGGAGCCGCTCAGCTCGTCCAGCGTGCGGATCAGCTGCTCCGTCTGTGGCTCACCCTGCTGGAACTCGATGCCGGCGTAGAGGTCCTCGGTGTTCTCGCGCACCACGACCAGGTTGATGTTTTCGTAGCGAGACCGCACGCCCGGGTACCACTTCGCCGGCCGCAGGCAGGCATACAGATCGAGCGCCTTCCGCAGCGCCACGTTGACGCTCCGGAAACCGGTCCCGATCGGCGTGGTGATCGGCCCCTTGAGGGCAACCTTGTTGCGGCGGATCGACTCGAGCACGGCCTCGGGCAGCGGGGTGCCGTACCGGTCCATCACATCGCTCCCCGCCTCTTGCACTTCCCAGTCGATCGCCACGCCGGTGGCGTCGATCACGCGCCGCGCCGCTCCCGACACCTCCGGTCCGATTCCGTCACCCGGAATGAGCGTCACCCTGTATGTCATCGTCCCCTCCAGCAACCCGGCATCAATCGATCGTCACGTCGTCGCACGTCCGCGTGCTGTTTCAAGCGCGGTAGGGTCTCTCCTTGGCCCAGGGGCCGTGGCGCCTGCCGCGGCCCGCTGTATTGCGCCGCATCCCGGGGTCTCACCCAATGGACCCGTCAACGGGCAGGCGCCGCCGAGAGGCAGCCGGCCACCCGGCCCACCGTCGATCGTTCGCCACTCTCTATACTCCCACTCTCTCTCGCTCCGGCACGTATGGCGGCAGCGTGCAGCGCGGCTTCCGATCATGCCGGTAGCCCAGCGCGTACTCGCCCTGCATCATGGTGTGGATCTCGCGCGTCCCTTCGTAGATGACGGGAGCCTTGGCGTTGCGCAGGTACCGGAACACCGGATACTCGTCCGAGTAGCCGTAGGCGCCGTAGATCTCGACCGCATCGGAAGCCGAGTCGAATGCCGCGTCACAGGCGTACCACTTCGCCAGCGACACCGCTCGATTCGACGGTTCTCCCCGATTCTTCAGCCAGCCCGCCTTGAGATAGAGCAGGCGGCCGGCTTCGTACCGCTGGTACATCTTGGCGATCATCTGCTGGACCAGCTGGAACTTGCCGATCTCCTGGCCGAATGCCTGGCGTTGCCGGGCATAGGAGACGCTGTAGTCAAGGCAGGCACGGACCGTCCCGCAAGCTCCCGCGCCGACCGTGTAGCGTCCGTTCTCCAGCGAGCTCATTGCGATGACGAAGCCTTCCCCCTCCTCGCCCAGCCGGTTCTCCGCCGGCACGCGCACGTCCTGCATAAAGATGCTGCCGGTCTCGCCGGCGTGAATCCCGGCCTTGTGCTTGATCGGCGCGGTCGTCAGTTCCGGCCCCGACTCGTCGCGATTGACGACAAACGCCGAGATGCCGCGGTGGTGTGCCTCGGGGTCGGTCTTGGCAAAGATCAGAAAGGTGTCGGCGTGATCGGCGTACGAGACCCAGGTCTTTTCGCCGTTCAGAATATAGGAATCGCCGTCGCGGCGCGCGGTGGCTTTCATGCCGGCCACATCCGATCCGGCGTTCGGCTCGGTTAGCCCGAAGGCGCCGAACTTTTCCCCCGCCGCCAGCGGCCGCAGCAGCCGCTGCTTCTGGTCCTCGGTTCCCCAGATGTAAATGCCGCAGCCGCAGAGCCCGATGTGGACCGACATGATGGTGCGGAACGAGTGGTCGACATACTCCAGTTCCTCCGACACGAGGCCGAGACTGATGTAGTCCATTCCGGCGCCGCCGTAGCGCTCGGGGAAGCAGATGCCGGTCAGCCCGATCTCGCCGAGCCTGGCGAAGGTCTGTGGATCGTAATAGTGATTGATATCGTTTTCCTGGATGGTCGGCGCGAACTCCTTCGCCATGTAGTCACGCACCGTCTCGACCAGCAGCTGCTGGTCCGGATTCAGCTCGAGATCAAGCATCCGCATCTCCCGCGAGGCAAAAGGCAACCTCGCCATAAAGCCCGTGCCGCCCGCCAACCCTGCCCTCAACCCGGGCAGCCGCGCCCCGCACGCCGCCGCATTCTAACGCAATAGCCGGCCCCCGCCGGGGTGGTGACCCACTTCGCCCGGCTCAGCGGCACCCCTGCCAACAGCAGGATAGATGGCGTTCGCGCAATGCGCGGATACGACGCAGGACGGCCGGCCTGGTCGTTGGCTCGGAGCGCGTCAGGTCGTGTCCGGGGAGTCTGCCCGCTCGCCCCAGGTTCGGGGTAGGCGTGCCGCCGAGCGGTAGCGCTTCGTCCGGCCGGAGACCTGCCGAATGCGGCGGCGGGGCGAGAGGAGTGACCCTCTCGCCCCGCCGAGTGTCCGCTATGGAGGAAAAGTTACTTGCCGCTGACTGCTGACTTCAGGCCCGATCCGGGCCGGAATGCCGGCCGCCGGCCGGCCGGAATCTCGATGCTCTCTTTGGTGCGCGGGTTGCGTCCGGTGCGCGCCGAGGTCTCCGTTACCACGAAATTGCCGAATCCGGTGAGGCGAACCTCGTCGCCACTCGCCAGCGAGTTCTTGATGCACTCCAGCACGGCATCAACCGCGCGTCCCGCCTGCGCCTTATTGAGTCCCGCCTGATCCGCTACCTGCTGTACAAGCTCGGATTTCCCGATGGCCATCGCGTGTTCCTCCTTCTCAACCTAGGTCGTCCAGTACCCATCATACTGATTCAGGCCCGATGCACCTAGGAATTTGGCGCACCGAAGCCAAAACGCGGAGTCACTCCTCGCTTTCGGTGCGATTCTGCTCCTCCACCCACTCGGTGAGTCCCTTCTCTCGCTCGAACTGCTTCGGGACCCGACCCTGAATCGCCGCGATGACATTCTTGTAACCGTACCTGCGTCCGCATTCCACGATGACCGCGAAGCCGGCGTCCCGCGTTTGCGCTGCCTCCCACTGCCGCCGGATCTCGCTCGCCGCGCTATCGAATTCCTCCCGTGTCAGCCCCGCCATGGACATGCCTCCTTCCGAAGCCGCGACCGGTGAACCATGAGACGTGAACCGCAACCCGTGGACCGTAAGCCTCGCAACGTAAACCTTGGACTGTGAGCCGCCGGCCGCAAGCCGTAACGCATGGGCCGTGGGCCCCGGATTGTGACCCGTGAGCCGTAAACCATGAACCGTGACGATAGTAAACCAACCACCCCACATTTCCGAAGTCCCGCCGTACCCACCACACCGTGAATCGCCAGCCCGTCGTCGTCGATGATTCCCGTACCACACCGCCATGCCCGTACCCATTGAATCTCCGGACCGCAATGCCGCCACGCACTGAAGCCCCGGACCGCCGTGTCCGGGTCGCCCCGCAGGGCGACATGTCGGATGACGCCTACGCCGACATCAAACCGACTTGGACGCCGACGTGCGCATAGCCGCCGACAGCGCCTCCACCCCCGGTAACGCGGTTCGGACGATAAGCGTTCACGGCGTGTATCTCGCGTCGCACGGTACATCCGACATGCCGGGCTGCGGCCCACACCCAGAGGGTACCCGGGTCACGGCGGACCGAGGCTTCAGCGTATCGTGGTCCTGGCGCCATAGGGAGACATGGTGTTGTGGCAATCGTGCGCCGAGGCTTCATACCAAGCGTTCATGGGCCGCACCGGCATGCCCGTAGCCGTCGAATCTCCGGACGGCAATGCCGCCACGCACTGAAGCCCCGGACGGCCCTGTCCGGATCGCCCCGCAGGGCGACATGTCGGATGCGGCGCAAGCCGCGGGAAACACGCCATGAACGCTCGGTGTCCGAACCGCGGGAATCGTGGTGGTGGATCGGGCATGCCGGCGTTGGAGGCGGGTTGATGGTGGTATACGTCACGTCCGACATGTCGCCCTGCGGGGCGACTCGGTCACGGCGGACCGAGGCTTCAGAGCGTGTGCCGATTCTCGTGCCCATGGGTGTCTCTATCCTGAAGCCCCGGACGGCCCTGTCCGGGGTGGGCCGCAGCCCGGCATGTCGGATATCACGCCCACGGCGGACAAACCGTATTCGACGCCTACCGTCCCGTGGCAGAGCGGGGTGCGCATCAAGCGCTGTTAACGGTCACGCCGAGAATCGACCGCGTTGGACATGGTTTGATGGCGCGTAAGCGCCACCCGACATGTCGCCCTGCGGGGCGATCCGGACAGGGCCGTCCGGGGCTTCAGAGAATTGTGGCCATTTGCTCGTGTGCCACGGCAGGTGGCTCAACACATCCGGCCGGCGGGTCAATGCAGCTTGCCGAAGCCCAGTCCCACCACGTATGTGATCAGGCCCTCCACCGCGCCGACTACCGTCATCTCCAGGCCGCTCGACCACCAGCTCCGCACCGTCACCAGCGTCTTGGCGGCGCCCACCCCGAAGTGGGCCAGCAGGCTGACGATCGCAGCGGCGATGATGGCAGAGTACCCGCTGAGGAAGAAAAACGGGATAACTGGAATGATGGCGCCGATGGCAGTGGAAACGCTGCCGGAAACCGCGGCCACCACCGGGTCGCCGGCGCCCTCGGCGCTGATGCCGAGCTCCTCATGCGCCAGCGTGTCCAGAAACAGCTCGTGGTTCTGCGAGATGCGGTCGACCAGCATCTTCGCTTCCTCGGCGCTGAAGCCCTTCAGCCGGTAGATCAGCTCGAGCTCGTGCTTCTCTTCCTCCGGGTCCTCCTCGATCTCGGTCCGCTCCCGCGCCAGCTGCGCCTCGTGCATCTCGTGCTCGGACTTGGTCGCCAGATACGCTCCCGACCCCATCGAGAGGGAGGACGCCAGCATCCCGGCCAGACCGGAGATGATCACGAAGTGGCTGGACCCGGCGGTCGCACCGGAGACGCCGGAGACGATCCCGAAGATCGCGCCCAGCCCGTCGTTGACGCCGTAGATGGCGTCGCCGATCCAGCCCCCGCCGGTGCGATGCCACGGCTCGCGCTTCAGAATTCGGCTGATGCCGGCTTCCGGACTGTCGGGCTCGCCGGCCAGGATCACCCCCAGACGTTGCCGGTGCTCGGTCTCATCCGCCAGCGCCTCCCGCACGATCGCCTCGGAGGGCGCATCGTGCAGCTCCTTCAGCTGATGCTGGTAGCGCGCAATATCCCGATCCTCGTCGGCTTCCATCTTGCGAATGACCGCCAGCGTGCCGCCCCCGCGCGCCACCCGCTCGCGCGCCTGCTGCCCCAGCGAGGCGCCATGCCGCGGCGGAGCAGCTCCCAACTCGTCCAGGCGTCGCGCCCACTTGGTAGCGTGACGCTCCTCGGCCTCGGCCATCTCGAGCAGGATCTCGCGCCGCGCCGGGTCACGTTCGCTCTCCGCCAGCGCCCGGTAGGTATGGGCGCCCTCCGTTTCGGCGAGCCAGTTCTCCTGTAGCGCCTGGATGAGCCGCCGGTTGTCCCCACCCGGTGATCCACTCGCGAAAGAAGGTTCACCCGCCAACTGCCGGCCTCCTCCTCACACGACGAGACCCGGCCCTTCCGGGCCACGGACCATCCACCGGGTCACGCCTTACGGCTGAGAACGGTACGCCACAGGCTGGCCGCGATCACAAGCACCACCGCGGCGAAGAGAATGACGCCCGCGGCACTGCGCGCGGCGTGCACCGCGAGCACCGCCACGACCAGCGCTGCCAGCGTTCCCAGCAGTACCACTGGGTCCTCGGCGAGGAAGTCGTAGACCCAGGCGACAGCGCCGGTGAGCCGGTGCACTAAGCCGGACTCCGTTGCACGACCGGCTTCAGCCACCAGATCAGGATGGCCGACGCGGCAAGGTAGCCCACGATCAGGATCGGTATGAAGAAGTCCTGGTGCCACCACTGGACACCCAATCCCTCACCGAGCCAGAGCGTGCCGAAGGAGGTCAGCATGATGCCGACCACGAACTTCATCGTGTTCTCAGGAACAGCCTTGAGCGGTTGGTGCAGCGCGATCCCGGCGGCGATCACGATGACCGCCGCGATGACTGCCCCGATGGTGGCGGCGCCCATCTGCTTGCCGGCGGCCCCGAGTCCGATGACGATGAAGACAACCTCGAGCCCCTCCAGAAAGACGCCGTTGAAGGCGGTCGACACGCCGAACCAGTCGCGACCCGGCTTCGTCCCTGCCTGGCGGAGCCGTTCCTGTTCCTCACGGAAGGCCTTTTCCTCGTCGTGCAGCGCCTTCAGTCCGGTGTACCGCAGGATCGCCTTGCGCAGCCACTTGAGGCCGAACACCAGAAGGAGCGCGCCGATGACGGTGCGCAACACGTCGATCGATACCAGGTGAAGGAGACCGAGCCCGATCACCGCGACCATGACGGCGAGCGCCACGGCCGCCGCCCCGGTTCCTTCGAAGGCATCACGCCAGCTTCGGGTGAAGCCGACCGCCAGGACAATCGTCAGCGCCTCGACAAACTCGACGCCCGAGGCAAGGGCCGCCGACACCGCCACGAATATTGCGCTGGGACTCATGGTCTGCTGTACTCCCCCTTCCAGACACACGCTGGTACCACTTCAAATGTACGGCATGCGTGCTGGCCCGCGGCCAGCTCTGGTAGCCCCGTGCCGGCGCCCCGCGGCGATTGCCGGCGCGCCGCGCACCTTACCGCAGCACCAGCTCCTGAATCCGGTCGTTGCCTCGATCGCCGACATAGATGTTCCCACGCGCATCGGCGCCGATCCCTTCCGGCTGCTGAAATTGCCCCGGCGCCTGTCCCTCCCGGCCGTAGGCGGCGATGAACCGGCCCCGCAGATCGAGCTCCTGGACGCGGTTGTTGCCGCTGTCGGCCACCCACAGATGGCCGCGGCCGTCGAGCGTCAACGCTCCCGGCGTGTGGAAGCGTCCCGGGGCGGATCCGCCCCGACCGAAGATGAGGAGCAGCTTCCCAGCCGCCGAGTACTCCTGGATGTTGTTGTGACGGATGTCGGCGACCCACAGGTTGCCGCGACCGTCAAAGGCCATGCCCTCCGGATTCAGCCCGCCGGTACCGGGCCCGTAGCCGTTGAGCCACCAGCTTCGGATCGGCCGGCTGCCGTGCCCCACCGGCGGCAGCACCAGAACCTGGCCGGAGGACAGCCCGTAGACCTGACCGCTGCGGGCGATGGCTACCGCGTCGAGCCCCACGCCGCTCGTCCGGGCCAGGAGCCGCCCGTCGGGCGCCAGCTTGTCGAGCGCGGCTTGGGCCGGCGCAGGCACGTAGACGTTGCCACTCGTATCCGTGGCGACGGTCGAGGGGTGGTCGGCGCTGAACCCGCCGAGGACCGTGCCCTGCGGGCCAACGCGCACGATCTTGCTCAGGATCCCGTCGGCCACGTACATGTTGCCGCCCGGCGCCATGGCAAGTGCATTGATCTGACCAAACGTGGTGCGAGCCCCCGGAGAGGGGCAGGTTCCCAGCAGTGACTGCGCCGTCCCGTCGGCGGCGAAGGTGTGCACCACGCCGTTCCGGAATGGCGCCGGGATGCCGTCGGGTCGCACCGCGACAACCTGCGAGTCGGCGATAGTGACCACGCCCCCCGGGGACACGGCGAGATACAGATCCGGGCCTAACTGCCCTGGACCGCAGCCTGGAACACCGAGGGTCGCAAGCAGCGATCCGGTGGGGGAGAGCTTTTCCACCTTGCCCGGCGCCGCGAGGTACACGTCGCCGGCGCGGTCGACTGCCACGCTTTGCCCTCCGACGTCCTCGTTCACCTCACTCAGCGTCTTGCCGGAGGGCGAAACTGTGCGCAGCAGGTGGTAAGTACCGTCGCAGCTGTGGCAGAAACGCTGCGCGGCGATGGAGAGGAGCAGATTCCCCTGCGACGTCGTGGCGATCGCCGCGCCCAGGGCCGCATCGCCTGCCGGCTGTGGATACGAGTACACCCATGAGACCAGCTTCTGCCCGGACGGCGCCAGCTTGGTGATCGTGATCCGGTCGAAGAGCGGCCCGTACGGGACGGGGTGGAGGGAAAGGACATACACGTTCCGGCTCGCGTCAACCGCCAGACCGCGCGGGTAGGACAGGACACCGCCGGTCCAGCGACTCAGAAATCGCCCATCGGAGCGGAGCTTCACCACACCGTTGTCGGCAAGGTAGATATTGCCCGCGGAATCCACGGCGATGGAGCGCGGGCCGTCGAAGCGGAGGGGTCCCGGGCGATCGGTGCCCCAGGTGGCCAGTCGCGAGCCCGACGGCGCCAGTTTCAGGACGCGGTGATCGCCCTCATCGGCGATGAAGATGTTTCCGCTGCCGCCCACCGCGATCCCTCCCGCCTGGTAGAAGAGGGGCGAGCCGGGCGAATCGACGACGGTATTCCAGGCGGCAGGCATTCCGCCCCAGGCGCCAGCCGATACCGGGGACTGCAGTTGCATGGCCAGCGCCAGCAATCCGGTCAGGGCGCGCAATGTGAGTCTCACTTCAATCCTTCTGCAGAGGGTAGATACTGCATGGTCGTTCAAGGGTGAAACGTCCCAACAGCCCCGCCTGTGACGTCGCCTGAGCCGCACGCGTCGCTGAGCCATGCCGGCACTTGCCAGCATGTGGACCCGCGCAGCCATCTCACCGGCCGATGGCCGGGAGAGGCACTCACCTCCGGGGTGCACGCGTCGCGGCGGCCCGGTCAGCGCAGTGCAAGGGAGAGCGCCCAGCCCTCGGGAGACTGGATCGGTCTCCCACACCGGTGGTTCTCCTACCAGGTGGAAATCGGGGAAGCGCCGCACCAGCGGGCCGATCGCGATCTGTCCCTCGGGGCGGGCATGGCAGACCCGAATTACAGGGATAGAGAAGGACCGGCATTGTCCGCGGGGAAACGCGCCACACGGGCCCGCACCCTCGTTCCGCTTCCCGGAGCGCTCTCGATGCTGAGCGTTCCGTC
>Ga0070735_10000794_pt1 | contig 32083 bp, 31 predicted proteins | sample Coa_R1_FD_66443 | JGI IMG/M metagenome (GOLD analysis project Ga0070735, IMG submission 66443) | Surface soil microbial communities from Centralia Pennsylvania, which are recovering from an underground coalmine fire - Coalmine... | ecosystem: Environmental > Terrestrial > Soil > Unclassified ...
TGCGATCGGGAACTGTCCTTGTGGATGCCACTGTACCCCTGGCTGCTTCCGTCGGCGGCCGCGCGTCTCGTACGCTTGGCGTGTGGCAAGGGTCAGCCGCGCAGGAAGCTGCGGAATTGGTTCCCAAGGGAGTTTCGGTCGTTGCAGCGTTTCAGAATGCGGGAGCCGAAATGTTGAACTCGGAGGGGCCAGTCGAGTGCGATGTCATTGTCTGCGGAGACGACGCCGAAGCCAACAAGTTGGTGCGGGGTATGGCCGCCAAGATTCCCGGAGTTCGTGCGCTCGATGGGGGTAAGCTTGAGAACGCCCGGATCCTCGAGCAGATTACCGCGCTGCTGGTTGGATTCAATATTCGCAATAAGGGACACTCAGGCATCCGCATTACCGGGTTGCCTCCCGAGGCGTACACTGCCTCGTGAACTGATCTGTGTGCCAGTGGTTGCTTAATGAAAAATGCGAGCCTCCTCTGATGACCGCCCGGCCATCGAATTTCGCCATGTCTCTTACCGCCTGAATGGCGCAGCTGACATTCTTGATAACCTGAGCCTCGAAATCCATCGTGGCGAGACCCTGGTTTTACTAGGTCGTAGCGGTTCCGGCAAAACCACAACGTTGAAAACCATCAACCGCCTTGTCATCCCCACGAGTGGAGAGATTTTGGTTGAGGGCTGCTCTTTGCCAGAGTGGGACGTTATTCGCCTGCGGAGAATGATCGGTTACGTCATTCAGGAAGTTGGCCTCTTTCCTCATTTCACGATCGAACGCAACATTGGGTTGGTTCCGAAAATCGAAAAATGGCCCGAACCTCGGATTCGCGATCGAGTCAGGGAGTTGCTGCAACTGGTTGGGCTGGATCCGCAAGTCAGCAAGCGCTACCCACGAGAGCTTTCCGGTGGTCAGCGACAACGAGTTGGTGTGGCACGTGCGCTCGCCGCTGATCCGCCGTTTCTTCTCATGGACGAGCCCTTCGGGGCACTGGATCCGCTAACCCGTGATGAACTGCAACGAGAATTCCTGCAATTGCAGCATCGGCTTCGGAAAACCGTCGTATTCGTGACGCACGATTTGCACGAAGCACTGCTACTTGGTGACCGGATCGCATTGATGGAAGCGGGACGCTTAGTCACGCTGCAAACTCGGGCGCAGTTCGTCAGCTCCAAAGAACCGCTGGTCCTCGCTTATAAGCGTGCCTACGGGCAGGCAGAAGGAAACTCTCGATGAACGTGTGGCAATTCATGTTGCAGAACCATGCCGAGGTCGCAGAACTCACCGGCGAACATCTTTGGCTTGTTGGGATGTCAACTCTATTGGCGGTGCTCGTCGGAATTCCCTTGGGAATCCTCATCACGCGATGGCCATCACTCAACAAACCCGTGCTTGGCGGCGCGAACGTGATTCAGACGATTCCGAGCCTCGCGCTTTTTGGTTTTCTTTTACCCGCGCCGTGGATTGGCGCACGCGCCGACCGACTGGCAATCCTGGCACTCACGCTTTACGCATTGTTGCCGCTTATTCGCAATACCTATGTGGGCATCAAAGGTGTCGATCCTGCAGTGGTTGAAGCTGGGCGCGGAATGGGGCTAACCGACCGCCAGTTGTTATTTCAGGTGGAACTCCCACTGGCAACGGGAGTCATCATCGCCGGTATTCGCGTAGCCACCGTGATCTCGGTTGGATTGACCACTATCGCGGCCGCGATCGGAGCGGGAGGCCTCGGCGAATATATATTTCGCGGCCTGGCGATGGTGAACAACTCTGTGATCCTGGCGGGAGCGATCCCGGCAGCTGCGATGGCGCTGCTTGCAGACGTTAGTTTGGGATGGCTCGAAAAGCGATTGAGCCCGCGCTGAGTCAGGGAGCGAAAACTATGATTCGCCGGCTTCTTAGCCTCACATGCTTGATCGCTCTGCTTAGTTCGTGCGGACCACCTCGTCGCGATCGAATTGTCGTAGGGTCGAAGAATTTCACAGAGCAGCTCGTTCTGGGCGAGATCATTGCCCAGCAAATCGAGAATCACACTCACTTGCCGGTTGAACGCCGCTTTTATCTTGCGGGGACATACATTTGTCAGCAGGCGATTCTTGCTGGACGAATCGATATTTACCCCGAGTACACTGGCACAGCCCTCACGGCAGTGTTGAAAGAAAAACCGGACAGTGACCGCGCGAAAGTCTACCAGGCGGTGAAAGCCGAGTACGCGCGCCGGTTCTCGCTAGCGGTCGGCCAGCCTCTGGGCTTCGATGACACCTTCGCCATTGAAATTCGTGGAGACGATGCGCGCCGCCTCGGATTAACGACCATTTCTCAAGTAGCGCCGTTTGCTCCGCGATGGCGCGCCGGCTTCGGTTACGAATTCATGGAGCGTCCTGACGGTTACAAGGACTGGGCAGCGACCTATGGCCTGCACTTTGCCGAGCCACCGCGAATCATGGATCTGGGTCTGCTGGACCGGGCACTCAAAGACAAACAAGTCGACCTCATCGCAGGAAACATGACGGACGGTCTGATTCCCGCTTTTGATTTTTACGTTCTCGCGGACGATCGCCATTACTTCCCACCGTATGAAGCTGTTCCGATCATTCGGCAGCAGACGATCGCAGTTCACCCGGAAATTTCTCAAACGATCGATCAACTCGCCGGGAAAATTTCGGATGACGAAATGCGGGCGCTGAATTACGCGGTGGACGGGCAGCACAAGGACGTCAAGCAGGTAGTAAAGGAATTTCTACGGACGACCGGACGTTAATGTCGTGGAATCAACAACTTACATTAATCGAACAAAAAACTGCGTGCGAGCGAAGGAAATCGCTATGGCACGACTGCAGCTTTCGGCGCGATGCTGTTCACATCGCGGTCATGGAACAACAATGCATTAATCACATTCTCAGCTTCGATTCTCGTTTCGACGAATTCCCTGGTATTACACGCCTGAGCTAAAGCTACTGGTGTTCACATCAACCACTGTGCGTCCACATCAACGATGACCTGCGTTCTTGGGATCTTCTGTTCCGTAACGTAAGCCAACATCGATCTGAGTAACGCATTGAGCTTTTCGCGGCTGGCCGACTTCAGAACAAAGTGATACCTATAATCACGCTTCAACTTCAGGATCGGTGCGGCGGCTGGCCCTAATACTCTGATGCCTTCGTGCCGGGTCTTCGCGAACCATTTTCCCAGGATTCCCGACCATCGCAACACTTCGTCGATCTTGTCGCTGCGAATGAGAACGTTGGCCAGCGCACCATAAGGCGGGTAATGCATCCAGCTACGAAACCTCAGCTCCTTTTCGTAAAAACCGATGAAATCGTGCTGGGCCGCGTATTGCACCGCGTAGTGATCCGGAAAGTACGTTTGAAGAACAACTTTGCCCGGTACCTGGCCCCGGCCAGCGCGCCCCGCAACTTGGGTGAGCAGTTGGAATGTGCGCTCGGCGGAGCGGAAGTCCGGAAGTCCCAATGCCATGTCGGCTCCAACCACCCCGACCAGCGTGACTCCGTGCACGTCATGCCCCTTGGCGATCATTTGCGTGCCGACCAGCATGTCGAGTTCGCCCTCGTTGAGCGCATTTAAGGCACGTTCAAAGTCCTCTTGTCCGCGGACCGTGTCCCGATCCAGTCGGGCGATCCGTGCCTGGGGAAACAGGCCATGCAGCAACTCCTCTAACTTCTCCGACCCCGTTCCCAGGAAATAGACGTACTCGCTGCCGCACTCTCCGCAGACCTTCGGAACTGGTGCCATGAATCCGCAGTAGTGACACACCATACGATGCGACTGTTTATGGTGAGTCATGGCGACGGCGCAATTCCGACACTCGAGGTGATGGCCGCAAGCGCGGCATAAGGCAACCGGAGAGTAGCCTCTGCGATTCAGGAGAACCATCACTTGCTCTTTGCGCTCGAGCCGATCACGGATTTCCTGAACCAGTTTTCTCGAGATCACCTGTTCGTGTCCGGTTTCCTGGAATTCCTGCCGCATATCGACTACTTCTACTTCTGGCAAAGGGCGCTGCTCCACGCGATCTGGCAACTCCAGCAATGCGTACTTGTGTTTCTTGGCGTTGAAATAGGATTCAAGCGACGGCGTAGCAGATCCGAGGACAACCACCGCGTTAGACATCTTGGCGCGCATCACGGCAACATCGCGTGCATGATAACGCGGCGTCTCTTCCTGTTTATAAGAAGAGTCCTGCTCCTCGTCGACGATGATAAGAGCGAGATTTGCTACCGGCGCAAAGACCGCAGAACGGGTACCCACGATTGCTCGCGCCTCGCCTCGTTTGATGCGATGCCACTGCTCCGCCCGCTCGGCGTCTGACAAGGCCGAATGCAAAATTGCAACTTCATTTCCAAACACCTGTTGCACGTCGGCCGCAACCGCAGGCGTCAGTCCAATCTCCGGCACGAGTAGAATCGCTGAGCTGCCTTGTTGAAGCACATCGCGCATACTGGACAGATAAACCGCAGTCTTGCCCGACCCAGTCACCCCGTGCATCAACATTCCCGAGAATTTCTTGCGAGTGACCGCATCTCGAATACGCCCAAGAGCCTCTTGCTGGCGATCGCTGAGTTGAAAATCAAACGGCGAAGGCCGAGCCTTTAGATTCGAGGCAGTGAAGTCCGCAGGTTCTTCCACGATTTCAATCAAGCCACGTTTGACGAGAGTCCCGAGCGTTGAATGTGGAAGGTCAAGACGCCGCAATGTCTCGACTGGGAGTCTTCCGCCCGCGGCGGCAATCGAATCGACCAATGTTTTCTGGTTGGAGTTTAATTTGCCCTCAGCCGTTTTTAGAACGGCAACCTTCACCGTTCGTGCGGCGTCCCGCGTGGTCGATATATCTTCGCGCGAAATCCATTTCTTTCGAACCATGCCGGCAAGCAGATCTCTTGACGCTGCGCTGGCGGAACGCAGGCTTTGTTCCTGTGCTACGTCGTGGACAGAGAGATAATCGAGAACTCGAAATTCCGCCAGCTGCTCCTCGGGAGTTCGCTGCGAGCGACCTGAAGAGCCGGCTAGACTTGCCTGATGTAGGGCCGAAAGTCCATCTTCTCGAATTCGGTACGCAATAGTACGCTTGAACTCCGCGCTGAGGGGTAGCATCGTTCGAAGAACTTCGCCGAGGGGCGCAAGGTAGTAATCGGCAATCCATTTTCCAAGTAGCAGCAATTGCTCGTCCAGGGACGGGGTGGCATCGATTACATCCAAAACATCTCTGGTTTTTACTCGGGGAGGGTTCGTGTGAAGAGCAGTAACGATGCCGGAAACCCGCTGCTGGCGGAAGGGAACCAGCACACGGCCGCCGACGACGGGCATCATTCCGTCCGGAATTCCATACGTGAATGTGGCATCCAGTGGAACTGGGACTGCGACGTCACAGAACTTCGAAGCACTTAGCATCTAGCAGCTAACAATAGTCAAGGCGAACTTGCCCACTAAGTGCTAACGGCTAACTGCTAATGGCTGGATTTACGAGACATCAATTTTACAAATCAATGACCTATTTCTGACAAATCGGAGCTGTAGAGAGCACTACCATCGGGCACTCGCAGGTCGACAACTGAATTGCACCTGTGCAGGTCTCGGGTGTCCCACCGAGTTTAAATTTTCATTCCCACGAAGGAGATTCAGCATGCAACGATGGTTCACTCGCAATCTCATCCTAACGGCGGTGCTCGGGCTGCTCGTGACCTTGGCTCCCAGCATGGCTCTGGCGCAGTACACAGAAACGATCCTCGATACCAATCTTAGCGGGGTCGGAATGCACCAGGATCCGCTCCTGGTAAATGCCTGGGGCATGGCGTACGCCCCCAGCGGGCCTTTCTGGATCAGTGACAACGGTAGCGGTTGGTCAACTCTCTATGATGGCAGCGGGAATCCGCAGTCCTTGCAGGTAATCGTACCGGGCGCTAATGGAGGCCAGGGCTCACCCACAGGGATCGTTTATAACGGCACCAGCAACTTCCAGATTGATTTCTGGCCGTCGGCCTTCATGTTCTGCACGCTCGACGGCACCATTCAGGGATGGTCGCACTTTTCTCCGAGCGCATCGCTGATCGCCGTCAACAACTCTTCCGCGGGCGCAAGCTACACAGGCCTCGCGATCAACAAAGCCCAAAACGTGATTTACGCTGCCGATTTCAATAACAACAAAGTCGACATGTATGACGCTAGCTTTAACTTGCTGGGCTCCTTCACCGATCCGGCAGTCCCTAAGACTGGAACTGTTTTTAATGTGCAGGATATTGGCGGACAGCTCTACGTCACCTTCGTGGCTGTGAACGGCGGGCCGGGCGGCCTTGTGGACATCTTCACTGAAAAGGGGGTCCTGGTGAAACACTTAATAGTAAATGGACCCTTGAACCAGCCTTGGCCGGTCGTGATGGCACCAAGTAACTTTGGAGCCTTTAGCAACATGCTACTGGTGGGCAACAACACTGATACTGGCACCATCAACGCATTCGATCCAAGCTCAGGAAAATTCATGGGCACTGTGAGCGGCTCGAATGGTAAGCCCATTATCATTCCGCAACTTTGGGGATTGGAATTTGGCGGCGGAACGGCGTCGAACGGACAAACCAACCAGCTATTCGTGGCAGCCGGTCCAAACAACGGTGTGATCGGTGGATTTGGTTTCATTGCACCGTAGTGAGCGTTGTTTTTAACGTGTCAAGGCCGGATGCTAGTACAAGCGTCCGGCCTTTTTGCTTAAATGAGATTCATTATCGACTCACTTCGATTTGATTCACCACCTGCCCAACATTGGGAACCGACTGCGCAATTTGTGCCGCTTCTTGACGCTGTTCATTGGCCTTCACGCTTCCCTTAAGCGTCAAGACCCCATTCTTCGAAGTGTAGCGGATGTGCTGCTCGGCCAGGCCATTCGCGATCAGAGCGGCCTTGTAGTTGCTTTCGATGGCGCTGTCTACGTTCGACTCGATGGCCCTTGCCTGCGAAGCGACGCCAACCGGTTCGACGCTGATCTGATTCGCAATGATACGGCCGCCAGCTGCCGATTGAGCGACCTGTGCCGCCCTGTCCTTCGCGTCTTCCGAATGCAGTTTGCCGCCCAAAGTAATTGTGTTCTTAGGTGTGTCTTCGGTGACTGTGACGTCTTTCAAATCGGCTTGTTCGAGTGCTTTCTGGACCGAGTCCTTGTAGGAAACATGGCTGGACCGGTCACAGCCTGCCGTCACGATCATGAGCGCTGCACAAAAGAGCGCGGTGAAAAAAAGGATTCTCATTGTTAACCCTCCAGTCGGTCAGGTTAGAGTCGAAAGGGTAGCTTCGTGTATCGGGAAACTGCTGTAAAGCGCGAGCCGGTCCACTGCACTGGCTAAGGGAATCTCTGTATTTCGTCGATTATCGTCGATGAGAGCAACCCATCCTGCACTGGCTACTCCTATAAGTCCCTGCTAACATCGCGAAAGATGCCTCCCCAAAAATCTGCTAAGAACGCCAGCCGAACGCGTCGGCGATTTTCGGTTGTCAGTACCCCGCGCTCGCAGCGCGTGGCGGAATTGGTGATCATTACCGGTATGAGCGGTTCAGGAAAGGCATCCGTCCTTAAAGCCTTTGAGGACCTTGGCTACTACTGCGTAGACAATTTGCCAGTCGGTCTGATTCCACGATTCGCGGAGTTGGTCGGCCAGTCAGCAGAAATCAAGAACACCGCGCTGGTCGTAGACGTGCGTGAAGGCACTCAATTAGGCGATTTACCTACCATCGTGAAATCGGTCAAGCGGATGCTGCCCACCAAGATGATTTTTCTGGAGGCCGCCGATTCAGTTTTATTGCGGCGTTTCAGCGAGACTCGTCGACCGCATCCTCTGGGGAAAGATGCCCCCGTTCGTGCTTCGTTGAATGCCGAGCGTCGCCATTTGCGCCCGATTCGGGCCATGGCCGATCTGGTGATCGACACCTCTAAGTTCAATGTTCACGAGCTCCGAGCTTATATCACGGAGCGGTTCCAAAAACGCGAATCGCACGACAAGAACATCCTGGTTTCCTGTGTCAGCTTCGGTTTTCGCCATGGCGTGCCAGAAGATGCGGACCTCGTATTTGACGTGCGATTTCTGCCCAATCCGCACTTTGTGCCGGAATTCAGGCCTCTTACTGGCCGTGATCCGAAGGTCGCGAAGTACATCCGCTCGTTTCCACAATCCCGCGAGTTCATCAAGCGAATCTCGAAGCTATTGGTTTATTTGTTGCCCCACTACGTGCGCGAAGGAAAAAGCTATCTGACGATCTCCTTTGGCTGCACCGGCGGGCAGCATCGCTCGGTGATGATCGCCGAAGATGTTGGTAAGAGCCTTCGGAAGGCAGGGTATCGGGTGAAAGTGCTGCATCGGGATAGCCCGGGGTAGCAAGCGATGAACCGCGGATAGAAAATCCACGAAGTCCTGCTGCTGTCCTGTATTTTGAAGTTCCTCTTCTGACTGGGCCCATATCTCGGCGAATTCTGCCTGATTAAGTTGTGCGTGAAAGTGTCGAACAGCCGCAGCGGAGAGCTCCCGCCCCTGGCTTAGGCCGGAGCCGCATTGCCAAAGCAGGACTACCAACACCGCCGCAGTCAGCGCGAGCGACCACTTCCAGAGCAGCCGTTTTCGTGGGGGAGCAGTCTCATATTTAAAATCGTGAACGGGCGTCGGCGTGATGGACACAAAGAGCGGCAGTAGCTTACCGCATTTCAACCGCGTTCCGAACCATTTTCTGAGCCAAAATGGCGAACACCTCAAGCCAACTGCCGACGCCCAAAGACCAACGACGAAACATTAGTAACTACAGTAAAATAAGACCTTGCTACGCATGACGATTTCGTCTGCAGGCCGCCTCTGGAGCCTCCCATGCGGCAACTGACCCGGCTTATCCGCTACGTCGCTCCTTATTGGTGGCAGCTGATCTCGTCGGTTCTGCTGATGGCTTTAGTGGGGCTGCTTGACGCTTTCCGCGTCTTGTTAATCGGCCCAATTTTCGACCGGGTTCTCCATCCCGAAAACCAAGCGCGCCAGATGCAGCTTTTCACGGCTCCCTGGACCCACCAATCCATCTATCTGCAGACCTTTGTTCCATCGCATTTCCAAAATCCGTGGACTGTAGTGGCTTTCGCGCTCGTCGCAGCGACAGTGCTAAAAGGCGTGTGCGACTATGCCGGCACTTACCTGGTCAACTTTGCCGGATTCTCGATGATCACCGACCTGCGTAACGACCTTTACGACTCGATCCTGCGGCGCTCGGCAGCGTTTTTTCAAAAGCACACCACAGGTACCCTTGTTTCTACGATTGTCAATGACATCGAGCGCGTGCAATATGCGATGTCCAGCGTGATGGCCGAGTTTTTGCAACAATTATTTACCCTGATTTTTACTGCCGTGGTAGTGGTTCTGCTCGGCGGAAAACTGGCATGGGTGCTTGTTCTCTTTATCCCATTCATCGTGTATTCCGCAGGGAAGATTGGAAGGCGCGTGCGCCACACCACGCGCAAAGGCCAGGATAAACTCGCTGACATTCAGAACATTCTCCACGAAACCATTACCGGAAACCGGATCGTCAAAGCGTTCAACATGGAGTCCTGGGAGATCGCGCGGTTCCAGAAAGCCGCACGGCGGCTCTTCTGGGCTAACCTGCGGTCCGTGGCAGCCGCGGCGATCAGTTCACCGCTAATGGACACGCTCGGAGCGATAGCCATTGCATTGCTGCTGCTGCTTGGGCGCCAGCGGATCAATCACCACGCTTTCACTGCAGGAACCTTCCTCGCTTTCATCGTGGCGGTCTTTAAGTTGTACGATCCCGTTCGCAAGTTCGCGCTGTTCAACAATAATTTTCAGCAGGCGCTCGGCGCATCATCGGAAATCTTTCGCTTTATGGATACGCAAGACGATGTTCGTGAAGCTAGCGACGCGAAGCCGCTGCTTCCGTTCTCGAAATCAATCAAGTTCGATAACGTAAGTTTCTCTTACGATCACGAGGACGAAGGAGCGCGCGAGATTCTCCGCAGTGTGAATCTGGAGGTTCGTGCGGGCGAGGTTCTGGCCGTTGTGGGGTCAAGCGGTGCGGGAAAGAGCACGCTCGTTCACCTGATTCCACGGTTTTTTGATGTCACAGAGGGCCGCTTGTTAATCGACGGACGAGATGTCCGGTCCGTAACCTTGGCTTCGTTGCGTTCACAGATTGGCGTCGTGTCGCAGGAAACGGTGCTTTTCAACGACAGTGTGCGTAACAACATCGCCTACGGGCAGCCAGATGTTGCGCGAAAAGAAGTTGAGGCTGCTGCCAAGGCCGCACTCGCGCATGATTTTATCTTGGAATTACCACAAGGCTATGACACCGTGATCGGCGAACGAGGAGTGCGGCTTTCCGGTGGAGAGCGGCAGCGCATCGCGATCGCGCGCGCCTTGCTGAAGAACGCGCCGATTCTGATTCTTGACGAAGCGACGTCCGCTCTCGATAGCGAATCCGAGTCGCTGGTCCAGTCCGCCTTACAAAACTTGATGGCAGGACGCACCGTGGTTGTGATTGCGCACCGCCTTTCGACCGTGCGCCGCGCCGAACGCATCGTGGTCTTGGAAAATGGCACTATCGCCGATGTGGGAGCTCACGAGGAACTGATGAAGAAGTTCGGTACGTATCGGCGTTTGTATGATCTGCAGTTTGTGGATCTCGAACAGCCCAAGATAGCTGCGGCACCAGTATTACCGTGATCATATGCCTATCCGCTCCATGACCGGCTTTGCTCAAGTGAAAGGGCAGGTTAGTGGTCAGGTGAATTTTTCTGTGTCCCTTAAGTCGGTCAACCACCGCTTCCTCGATTTGCATTTTCGTATGCCCGCGGAAACCGACGAATTGGAGATGAAACTTCGCCGCTGGCTCAAAGAAAAGTTGGCGCGCGGGCACGTGGAACTGACTTTGAGCATCGAGCGAAATGGCGGCGGGAACATGTCGCTGAACCGGCAACTGGTGGACGGTTACATACAGGCCTTTCGCGCGGCGGCTAGCGAATTCGGATTGACAACCGACCCGGACCTGAACGCCGTGTTAAGGCTTCCGGGAGCACTCGACGCCGGCGCTCTGCCGGCAGATTCTGAGCTTGACTCGGCCGTCATGGCCAAAATGGAAGAAGCGCTGGCTCGCCTGAACTCCATGCGGGAGCAGGAGGGCCGCAGTGCAGAGCGCGAATTGCGGGAGCGCATGGCGCATGTTCAACATGCCAGGCATGAGGTTGAAAAGCACCGTCACGCCGCCCTACGCACCTACGCAGACAAGCTGACCCAGCGCATGCAGGAATTGATCGGATCCCAAATCGAGCCACAGCGGATTTTACAAGAAGCAGCGCTTCTGGCTGATCGCAGCGATATTCAGGAAGAACTCGTCCGACTGGATGCCCATGTAACGCATTTTCTCAGTTTGCTCGATGCCGGCGGAGAAGTTGGCAAGAAATTGGATTTTCTCCTGCAAGAGATGAACCGGGAAGCCAACACCCTTCTCTCGAAAACCTCCGGTCTGGCAGGGGAGGCGTTGAAGATTACAGAATTCGGCCTTTCCATGAAGGCTGACATCGAGAAAGCCCGCGAGCAGGTGCAGAATCTCGAATGACCAACGTGTTCATCATTTCCGCGCCTTCGGGATCAGGGAAATCGACTCTGGTCGAGAAAGTGCGGCAGATTGTGCCCGGGCTGGAATTTTCAATCTCTTATACGACACGCCCGCCCCGAGGGAATGAGCAGAATGGCCGCGAATACTTCTTCATCTCGCGGGAAGAATTTCAAGAGATGGTGGATCGCGATGAATTTCTCGAGCACGCTGATGTGTTTGGCAACTGCTACGGCACAGCCAAGAGCTTCCGTCGGAAAGCGTGCGAGGCAGACAAAGACTTGCTTCTCGACATTGATGTGCAGGGGGCAGCCCAGATCAAGCGCAAGTTGCCCGAGGCGATCAGCATTTTCATCCTGCCTCCTGATCGGAAGACCTTGGAGTCGCGCCTGCGTCATCGCAGCCTCGACGCGGAGGATGTCATCCAAAGAAGGCTGATCACCGCCAGTCGCGAGATTGAGAAATATGAGAAATACGACTATATTTTGATCAATGATCGTCTGGAAGAATCGGTCGAGGCGCTGACCGCGATCCTTCTTGCAGAACGGTTGAAACGTTCGGAAAAATCGCAGTCCGCAGACGAGGCGGACACCATCGCCAATGCGGAACGTTGGCGGCTCAACAATGTCCGTGACCGTCTGCAGCCGATTTTGGCCTCGTTTGTGGCAACAACCGGGCGCTAGTGACGGGGGAGAATAGCGATGAAGTTGATGGATGGATTTGACAGCAACTATCGATACATTCTGGTCGCTGCGCGACGCGCCAGACAATTGCAGGGCGGAGCCCCGCCTGTCATCGACACCAATTCCCGAAAGCCTTGCCGCATCGCCCAGGATGAGATCAAGGCCGGCAAGGTGAAGTGGGTCATCCCCGAGACCCCCAAGTCGGCCGCCGAAGTCGCCAACGACACCCTGGACAAGGCGCTGGGACCGGAGTAGGGGATCGATGATTTGTGATGGTTGATTTTTGATTTGCCAGTCGTGCTCGGTTTCAATCAACAATCAAAAATCTGAAATCAGCAATCATGAAAATTGCACTAGGCGTTTGCGGCGGCATTGCGGCGTACAAAGCAGCTGAGATCGTCCGCTTGCTGCAAGAGCGCGGCATCCGGGTGCAGGTCGTCATGACCCAGGCCGCGCAAGAGTTCGTACGGCCTCTGACCTTCGCAGCACTTTCCGGAGAAAAGGTCATCACCGACATGTTCGCAGTCGGGAACGAGCCGCCGAACATTGACTCGGCGGTTGAACACATCGCGGTCGCACAATCGATCGACGCTCTTCTGGTTGCTCCGGCTACGGCCGATGTTCTCGCCAAGCTTGCTCAAGGAATTGCGAATGATTTCCTGACGACTTTGTACTTGGCTACGAGTGCGCCTGTGATCGTCGCGCCGGCGATGAACGTCAACATGTGGAATCATCCTGCGACCCAGGCGAATCTCGAAATCCTGAAAAGGCGGGGCGTGAAAATCGTCGAGCCTGGAACCGGATATCTGGCATGCGGGATGATTGGCGCAGGCCGCTTGGCGGAAAATGAGGCGGTTGTTGCGGCGACACTCGAGGCACTGGGAGCCTCGCAGGAATTAGCCGGAGAAACTATTCTGATCACGGCCGGGCCTACGCGTGAAAAAATCGACCCGGTGCGTTATCTGACGAATCGGTCGAGCGGTCGGATGGGGTATGCACTCGCCGAAGCGGCGCTGCGGCGCGGCGCGCGAGTTTTGCTGGTAACAGGACCGACGAACTTAACGCCACCGGGCGCGGCCGAAGTGACGCGAGTCGAAACCGCGGAAGAGATGCGCGAAACAGTCTTGAAGCTGTTGCCGCAAGCGACCATCGTGATCAAGACGGCAGCGGTGGCAGATTATCGGCCAAAGTCAGCCGCATCGCAGAAGATTAAGCGCACCGGCCCGCTGTCCCTGGATCTTGAGCCGACGAGCGACATCCTCGGCGAGATAACAAAGCGTAAGCAATCTCAGATCATTATCGGCTTCGCTGCCGAAACGGAAAATGTTCTCGAGAATGCCCGCAAGAAGTTGGCCAGGAAGGCGCTCGACGCCATCGTTGTAAACGACGTTTCACGCGAAGGCGTAGGTTTCGACTCAGACCGCAACGCGGTCACGATCATCACGCAAAGCGAAGTGATTGAAGTGCCGGAAACAACAAAGTGGGAAGTGGCGCAAAGGGTGCTGGATCAAGTGGTGCGGCTGAAACAGGCAATCACCACGTAGGCCCAGACGTCTCGTCTGGGCAGGCGAGCCCCGGCTCGCAACAATAGCGGAACTGCGCTCCGCCGAGCAGGTGAGGACACCTGCCCCTACGTGTTTTAATTTTTCCACCGTCTTACCTGTTACCCTGTCCGCAGATGCCCCGAACGCTCGACCCCCAACTCAAGCGCGCTTTAGCCGAGCGCATCCGCTTCTACAACGAGCTGGGAATTTACGACTTCTACCGCCAGGAACCGAGGTCGAGCGACGACTCCGGCCCAACCCAGCCAGAAATGCGAGAAGAAATGCCGCGCAAAAGCGCCGTTGCTGTCCTTGAAGAAGCAGGCATGTTTGTGCCCGCTAAGCCGGAAGCAAGCGTCTCGGATCCGATCGAAGCCTTACGCATGATTCGCGAGGACATCGGCGACTGCACACGATGCCGCTTGCACAAACAAGGCCGGAAGCAAATCGTTTTCGGCGTGGGGAATCCGAATGCTGACCTGATGTTCATCGGCGAAGCGCCGGGAGCCGATGAAGACGAGCAAGGCGAGCCCTTTGTCGGACGTGCCGGTCAGTTGCTGAACAACATGATCAAAGCCATGGGGCTGCGGCGCGAAGATGTCTATATCGCCAACATCATCAAGTGCCGTCCGCCGGGCAACCGCACGCCGGAGCGCGACGAGTGCGACACGTGCTCGCCATTTCTCATGCGGCAGATTGAGGTCATCAAGCCCAAGGCGATTGTGGCCCTCGGTGCGGTTGCTGCAAAAACTTTGCTCGCCATTAATGCTCCCATGTCGGAGTTTCGCGGCCGCTGGTATGACTTCCGCGGGACGAAGCTGGCAGTCACGTATCACCCGGCATTCTTGTTGCGCGATCCGCGACAGAAGAAAGAAACATGGAAGGATCTGCAGATGGTGATGCGGGAGTTGGGGCTACCGATGCCGAGTAAGGGAGTTGAATAACGCGATCCCGCCCCTTGAAAAAGCGTCAAGGAGCGGGGCAGCCTGATGTGGGTCGTGAACGATTACAGGCGGAACGGCGCCGCCAGCAATCGTGCGGGCAGCGTGACCACCGCCCAGACCAGTTGCAAAGCTCCCTCCACGGCGATCCCAACGATCCGGAATGGCAGCAGAAACAGCCACACGATCGGATACATCACCAACGCGAACAGTGCGAGTGGCCAGCAGACGACGAACAAAATGCACCACAATAAGAACGCGACCATGATTCCCCTCTGCTTTAAGATACGGAGAATTCTGACCTACAGTTCCTGACAAGTCAGTGATCCGCGCATCGAAACTTTAGCTCGCGACGAGGTTTCTTGCAGCCATGAGGCACATCGTCCAATTCTTGATCCTTGCGGGCCTCACGCTCTCGGCATTTGCGCAGACTTCCGTCAACCGTTTGGACGGAAGCACGATCACGCCCGCCGAGATCGACGCCACCGTCACCCGCCTGATGCAGGCTGCCGAAGTCACCGGCGCCGCCATCACGCTCTTCAACAACGGGGATGTTGCCTTCCAGAAGGCTTATGGATTTCGTGACAAAGAGAAGAATCTGCCGCTGACAGCGGACTCCGTGATGACAGCGGCGTCGCTCTCGAAGATGGCTTTCGGTTACATGGTCATGCAACTGGTCGACTCGAAGAAGCTCGAACTCGACAGACCCATTTATCAATACTTGCCCAAGGCCTTGCCCGAATATGCGAACTATCGGGACCTCGCCGGCGATCCTCGCTACAAAAAAATTACCGCCCGCATGTTGCTGAGCCACACGGCCGGATTTCCCAATTGGCGCGCGTTCAATGACGACCACAAACTCAACATCAACTTCGAGCCGGGATCGCGGTACGCGTATTCCGGAGAAGGGATCAACTTGTTGCAGTTGGTGGTTGAGGCCATCACCGGAACACCGCTCGAAGAGCTGATGCAGAAGCATGTCTTTCAGCCATTTAGCATGGCTCGCAGCAGCATGATCTGGCAGGAGCGCTTCGGCAGCGATTACGCCAACGGTTATGACGAATATGGGCGCTCGCTGGGGCCGGAGGCCCGTAAGACCGCGGACGCAGCCGGCTCGATGCAAACGACGCCCCGTGACTTCGCCCGTTTCGTGCAGGCGGTGATGCGCGGAGAGGGCGTAAGCAAGAAGACGCGTGAGCAGATGCTCAGCCCACAAATTCAAATCTTCTCGAAGCACGAGTTCCCCAGCTTGAACACTGAAACCACCGATGAGAACAAAAGCATCCGCTTGAGCTACGGCCTCGGATGGGGCCTCTACTGGACTCCTTATGGCAAGGCGTTTTTCAAGGAAGGCCACGACGAAGGTTGGCGGAACTACGTGGTGTGTTTCGATGACTCGAAGGCCGGCCTTCTGATCATGACGAACAGCTCGAATGGCGAGGGCCTTTTCAAAGATCTCCTCGAAACGCTGCTCAAGAACACGTACACGCCGATCGAGTGGGAAGGCTACACGCCATACGACAAGCTGCCTCCGCGGCCGCCACTCGCACAGCATAAAGAAGTCGCCATCGATCGCAAATTACTTGACGCATATGTCGGCCGGTACATGTATTCCCCACAAGTCATTCTGGTCATCACTCGCGGCAAAGGCACTCATCTAATAGTGCGGGAAAATGACGAGACGCCGCAGGAGTTAGTGCCGGAGAGCGATGTGGAATTTTTCTCGACCAACGCGGACGATGAATACAGTTTCCAAAAGGACAGCTCGGGGCATGTTACTCAAATGGTCTTGCATACCGGCGGAAAAGATATTCCGATCAAGCGAGTGCCATAATTTCAGGTGATCACTTTTGCCGGCACGTCACCCAGGTATTTGTTGAGGAATGCAAGCGTGCGGAGTCCGGCATCTTGCCAAACCTCGCCGCTGAAGCCATGCCCCACTCCAGGATAGATCTGCATCTCGTAAGCAATCTGTTTCTTCTCTAATACATCGCGGAGGTGGTAGGCCTCGGAAACGGGAACAGTTTTATCTTCATCGCCATGCAGAATCAGTACCGGACACAATCGGCGCATGAAAAACTTCATCTCTTTGGGCAGACCACCGAAGAACTCAACGACGGCACGGATTCGCGAGTCGATCGAGGCCGCTGAAAGCGCCAGATAGCCTCCGAGAGAAAAGCCGAGCAGTCCGATGCGTTCGGGATCGACCTCCGGCTGGCGAGCGACGAAGCTGACGGCATCCCATAGGTTTTTCATCCATGTGGGATAGTGGCGAACGATGGTTTGCAAGCCATCGATTTCGGTCGTGCCGGTGCCGTCAAAATAATGAAGAACGTAGACGGCAAATCCTTCACCCGCGAGAAGACCCGCGGGAGCAGCCATGCTAGTGTGTCCGCCGCCGGAACCGTGAAGGCCGATGACGGCAGGGAAGCGGTGTCCATGGGCTGCTGGAAGAAAGCAGTCCACCCGGATGGGCTTGTTAAAGCTTTCGAACGAGAGTTCGGATTGGGAGACGGAGTACATGGGCCAGCCCTGGGCAATTAGCACTCAGCATTCAGCCAGATTGGTTCCGTGCCAGAGACTAGAAATTCTCTCAACGGCTAAATGCTAATTGCTAAGTGTTAAACGCTATCGGGTTACTGCTGTCGCCTGAGTTGAGAGTCTGGCCAGCGACTCGCCATACGGTGCCCTTGCGATTCCGCGCTCGGTCACAATCGCGGTCACGTAGTTGGCCGGTGTGACGTCGAAAGCCGGATTCTCGATCTGCGCACCATCCGGCACCATCTGCCTGCCGCCGATATGCGTGACTTCTTTCGTGTTGCGTTGCTCGATAGGAATCTTGCTACCGTCGGAGGTCTCCATGTCGATCGTCGAGAAAGGTGCGGCGACGTAGAACGGAATGTTGTGCTCTTTCGCGAGCACGGCGACGGTGTAAGTGCCGATTTTGTTCGCCACGTCGCCATTTGCTGCGATGCGATCGGCCCCCACAACAACCGCACCGATTTTGCCCTGCCGCATCATCGCTCCCGACATGTTGTCGGAAATTACAGTCGTTGGGATACCGTCTTTCACCAGTTCCCACGCGGTCAGGCGCGACCCTTGCAGGAAGGGACGAGTTTCGTCGGCATAAACATGGATTTTCTTCCCCTGCTCGACTGCCGCGCGAATCACGCCGAGCGCCGTGCCATATCCGCAGGTCGCCAGGGCCCCGGCGTTGCAATGCGTAAGAACGCCGCCGCTCGCAGGCATAAGAGTCGCGCCAAAACGTCCCATCGCCTGATTGGCTGCAATATCTTCTGCGTGCATGCGCTGAGCTTCTTCAATCAGAGCATTCCTGATCTGCTGCAAGGGCCGGATCCTAAGCGACTCAAACTTGTCCTGCATGCGGCGAATCGCCCAAAACAGATTGACGGCGGTCGGCCGCGTCGCGCGAATGAGTTCGCAACAGCGATCAAAGTCCTGCTTCAATTCGCCAACGGTTTCTGCTTTTGAAGTCTTGACTCCGAGGGCTATGCCCATCGCCGCCGAAACTCCAATGGCCGGAGCACCGCGCACGACCATGTTGCGGATCGCGTCGGCCACCTGCTCGCAGGTCTTGCAATTCACGTAATGTTCTTCCGTTGGCAGCTTTGTCTGATCGATGAAGCGCACACCGGAATCGGTCCATTCAACAGTTTGAATCATAAAATCAAGCAATTAGCAGTTAGCAATTGGCATTTAGCTGTCCGGTTTTGTCGAAGGGTGCCGTCAAAAATGCAACTAAATGCTAAGTGCTAAATGCTAAGTGCTAAATGCTAAATGCTAAATGCTAAGTGCTAAATGCTAAGTGCTAAATGCTAAGTGCTAAATGCTAAGTGCTAAATGCTAAGTGCTAAATGCTAAGTGCTAAATGCTAAGCGCTAAATGCTAAGTGCTAAATGCTAAATGCTAAGTGCTAAATGCTAAGTGCTAAATGCTAAGTGCTAAATGCTAGTGCTAAATGCTAAGTGCTAAATGCTAAGTGCTAAATGCTAAATACTAAGTGCTAAATACTAAGTGCTAAATGCTAAATACTAAGTGCTAATTGCTAATTGCCAAGTGCTCCTTCCTGACATCCTGCGCGGTGAACACCGCGACGAACGGCGCTCCTGCCGCGGCCCGTTCTACGCTTGGGCGGCCCTTTGCCTCTTCCCGTTCCACAAGACACATCGCCCCAAGAATCTGAAACCCGTAGTCACGGGAAGCTTCGATCGCCTGCACCGTGGATGCGCCCGTCGTGCAAACGTCGTCCACGATGACGACTCGTGCGCCTTTCTCACGAAAACCTTCAATTCGCTGCCCAGTTCCGTGCTGTTTCTCCGCTTTGCGCACGAGAAAACCGTTGATCGAACCGCTGGTAACTGCGACCGAGACCACAATCGGGTCGGCGCCCATGGTCAGTCCGCCAATCGCCTCTGGCTGCCATCCTCGCGCTTTGATTTCCTCGAGAAACACTTGGCCGGTCAGCTGCGACCCGCGAGCGTCAAGCGTCGTGGTTCGGCAATCAACGTAATAGTCGCTGGTACCGCCCGAGGAAAGCTTGAATTCGCCCAGTCGAAATGACTTTACCGCGAGCAGGCGCAAAAGTTCCGAACGCGCTGGTGACATGAATTTCTAAGATAACAGTAGCGAGCGACTGGCGGCCAGTGGATTGGAAACCGAAAAGCGCTTAACCAGGGATACAAATGGCTGGCTCAGAATCTATCGCCGCACAATCCACATCACCCAACCGGCGAGGATGACCCCGCCAACAAACATGGCGAAGCAATACAGGCCGTAGCGAATTTGCTCATGCGAAGTGCTGCGTTGCGTGATTCCAAACACAACCGAGGCAAACACGGCAAACAGCAATGCTGCGGAAAAATGGCTGAGGGCTAAAGTCACGGCTTCTTCCCAATAGCGATGTGATATGCGTCGGCGACGCTGATGAAGTTCAGCAGGCCGGCGACAATCAAAAACTTCGTCCCGTAATCGGCGGTCGCATGCGAAATGGCTCCCTGCCCCCAGTTCATCACCTGCGCCAAAATGTACATGCCGCCGGCGCCTACGTCGCCCACGAATCCTAGAATGTCGAGAATATCTCCGCCATTCGGCTGGTAAACGTGACCTTGCATCATCAGTCCCAGAACGAACATGATGATGATCGAACCCATCAGCAGAAATCCTCGAATCAACCGTTTCTGGATCAAGTGTCCGGCGCCCGGTATTAGCCAGCCAAGAGCGGGCGCAAGATACGCCATAGTGGTCATCGGCTGCGTTTCGGGCTTTGCCACTGCTTCAGTTTTGCCTGGGGAGTTGGCCATTCAGATGATAACGATCTCTCTTTGAATTTTTCCGGTGACTTCTGCAGCCTTAGGGCGGACCAGCACGTTCACTTCACTACGCACGCCAAACTCAGGCAGATAAACGCCCGGTTCAATCGAGAAGCAGGAATTCGGCAAGATGCGCCGCTCATCATGGATCTCAAGGTCGTCCATATTTGCGCCATTGGCGTGGACTTCGGTGCCAATCGAGTGGCCGGTGCGATGGATGAAATATTCGCCGAACCCAGCTTTCTTGATATGGCCTCGCGTTGCCCGATCAACTTCCCATCCCGCAATCGCCTTCCCGGCCGCGATTGCTTCCTGCACGGTCTTCACACCCGCGTCGCGCGCGTCGCGAACGACATTGAAGACTTCTTTCATTCGGTCTGACGGGGCTTTTCCGATAAATCCTGTCCACGTGATGTCGTAATAAACCGCATTCGGGGTGTTCTTCTTCCCCCACACATCCAGCAGAACGAAATCGCCTTCGCGAATCGGTTTCGAATTGTCTGCTGAAGGCCCGTAATGTGGGTTGCTGCTGTTCGCATTCACGGCGACCACTGGAGGATCATCGGTAACCAGGTTTTCGCGCTTAAACGCTTCCATGAACCACTGCTGAATCTTGTACTCGGTCGTGCCGCCATTGTGTACGCGTTTGCCGATCTCCTGAAACGCAGCTGAAGTGATGGCATCAATTGCATCGCGCGCTTCGAAGTGCGTCTTAATTTGGTCGTCGGTCCAAGTGGCTTCGAACTGCGCCACGAGATCGCCTGAGCCGATAACGTTCTTGCCAAGGCCACGGACCATCTCGATTGTTCCGCCATCGACCATGGACACCGTGAAAACCAGATTGTTGGGCGAATACTGCATGGCGATGTCACGATGGGCCGCCAGCAGCGCTTTCACCTGGTCGAATAGCTCCTGCCAACCAGCGTACTGCAATTTCTTGCCGGGCAAACTGTCGAGGTGGCCACTCTCGATTTTGTGAACCAGCTTCGTCGGCTCACCGTGCGCCGGAATCAGGTAGTACCAGCGACGCGTCACCATCATCCCGTTCGGCAACCCTAAAACTCGATAAGCGATGGGGTCGCGATGATGATGGTCGTAGAACAGCCAGGCGTCGATGTTGCGCTCGCGCAAGGCAGACTGAATGGCGGGCAGGTTCATGGGCAAGTGCCTATTTTAAACAAGAAGGAGGCTTTGGGCGAATCGCGGACCATTGGGCTACCTCTCCTCATTGAAAAAAGCATTCATCGTGCCGCCACGGCCAATACTTCCTTACGAATTGCGAGCGGCAAGGTCTCGCAGGCCGTCCTAAGTACAAGTCGCGGGCATTGCGTGCGGATTTTCATCAGATAAGGCACCGCCCGCTTCGGATCGTACTTCGCGGTCTCGCGCAGAAGCCAGCCCAGGCCCTTTTGGACCATGTCGTCTTCATCACAGACGAGCATGGTGGTGAGGCGCTTGATTTCCGGCAAAAACATCTGCTTTCGTGTGCCCCGAATCAGGGCGACGCAGGCGGCACGTCGATGCCAGCGATTCGGCGACTCAGCCCAGCGAAAAACATTCTTCGTGCGTGACGGTTTAGCGGCTACCATCGGTGAAATCAGGTAGTGCACCAAACCATCGTGGTCGGCCCAACTCGAGATCCGTGAAAGCCAATTCTCGAACATGCGAAATTCGGCGTCATCGAAGCTGTCGGTCAGAGTTTCCAGAAGAAACACGGCAAACACTTTTTCTTCAAGCACTCGCCCTGCGAAGAGCTTATCCGCAACCTGAAGCAGGAACGGCAGACCTAGCTCCTTCAAAATTGTCCGGCGAAAGCGCACGGCCACTTTCCGCAGTTCAGCCGTGTACCAACCGCGCGATTTGATCTCTTCTTTGAAAAACCATTGGACGTCTTCGGAGTGTGGCGCGGAACCTCCGTCTTTCAGCACGCGCCGAATGTGGGCCGCGATCTAGTTGGGAGTGATTCTCCGTGTCGCCATACGAGGAGTCGCTATCGGCCTCGCCGCTTATGCTTCTGCTCGAATCTTCCTGTCATAGATCCAAAGCGCCACTGTTGTTGCCAGACCGACGCCGGTCACCGTCCACCACATCCGAGCAGGCTGGCCCGTGACTTCGCCGAAGTGATGCGCCAGAGTTCCGCCGAACCAGCCGCCGATCAGCGAACCCAAGCCAATGGGCAGAAACGCAAAGCCCATGTAGGTGCCCTGCTGGCCTGGTGGAGCGAGGCGTGAGATGTAGTCGTAATAAGGTGGTTGCTGCGTGATCTCACCCAGCGCCAGAACAAACAGTGAAAGGATCGCTCCGGCGACTGTCGGCCACAAGGCCAGGATCACCCAAGACAGCGACGTGATGACGGTTCCGAGAATGACAGCCTGAAGCGAAGCGATCTTGCGGGTCAGGAGGCTTACGGCCAATGTGAGACAAATTACCGTTACTCCATCAGTGACCAGAATCTTCTCTACGTCGGCGCTCGGATTGATGTATCTGTGAATGTAGCCGGGCAGGGAGATGTATTGTTGCCAGAACACCACCCAGTAACCGGTGAAGATCACCAGAAACCACATGAAGCGGCTGATTCCGGCCAGCACAAGAATGAGCAGGCCGAGCCAGATCAAAATAGGAATTTGAACGCCCGGATAGATCCAGAGACCAATGCGGAGTATGAGGGCGATGGCTAGTACAGGGAGAACCAAACGATAGTTGCCTAGCACAACGCAGAAATTGCGTGCGACTTGTGCGACCGAAGGCGGAGGCGCATCGCCCGGTTTGCGCGGCTCGCGAAAAAAAATCAGTACAACAAAGAACATCGCGAAGACACTGAGCGCTGCGACGCGATAGACGTTCTCCACTCCCAGGTTCCGGTGTGCCCAGGACGCAACCAGAGGGCCGGCTGCTCCACCGATGTTGACCATCGTGTAATAAATCGAGTAGCCGATCGAGCGCACATTCTCTTTCGAAGCGCGCGCCGTCGTGCCCACTACGCAGGGCTTGACCATCGAAATGCCCAGTGCCGGCAGCACGAGGATGCACCCGACAAACAAGCTCAGTGGAACTGCATTACGCACAGGAGAGAGCCAGGGTGCGGCGATCGAACCAATCAGGAAGTACGCGACAGCAAGAATCAGATACGCCACTGATAGGGCACGACGAAAGCCCAGTCGGTCCGCCGTCGCTCCGCCAAAAATCGCGAGGAACCAGACCATTCCCCCGAAGATACCGGTCAGCGTTCCAGTCTGTTCGGTGGAAAAATTCAGTTTTTCCTGCAAGTAGAGCGCCAGTGATGCGAAGGCTCCGTAATAAGAAAGACGCTCAAAGATCTCGCTGATGTTCGCGACCCAGAAAGGACGTTCAAATCCAGTGCGGATCTCTCGGAATCGTGTTGACAGGCTCGCGGGTTGATTGGCGGCGGTGCTCATTTGGCACGTGCTTTTCTGTTCGAGCGCGATGGTGACTTCTTTTTCGGAGGCAAGAATTCTGAGAAGCGGAGGCGATTGCCGAACGGATCAATCAAACCCATTTCTTTGGCGTTCCAGGGCTGAACCTGAATTCCCGGTCGATAATACTTATATTTCTTGCGTTGAAGCTCACTCTGAAATTCGTCAATGCCGGTCATGACCACCATGAGAGCTGCGCCAGGTACGCCGTCGCCATAATGCTCGCTCAGGTGAAGCAAAACGTCGCCCTTGGAGATCTGCATATACAGAGGCGTATCCGGCTCGAACCGGTGTTCCCAATCGAGCGAGAATCCGAGGTAGTCGAGATAAAACTCTTTGGCCTTCGCGACATCGAACATTCGCAGAATGGGCACGGTGCGGCGAAATTCCATCGGCATCACATAAACCTGGGCAGCAGCATTAGCCATAAAGCCGGCTTCTCACTTCCTCCGCCGACAGGCCCGCAACACGGATGACCTTTTGGCGGCTATTCTGGCCGGAAGCTATGGTAACGGAGGAACGGGAGACCTTCAAAAGGTCAGCGAAGAATTCGATGCAGGCGTGGTTGGCACGGCCTTCGACCGGAGGTGCGGTCAGAGAAAGTTTTAATCTATCGCCGACTTCTCCGGTGATCGCATTCTTCTTGGCGCGCGGATGGACACTCACCGTGAAAGTCACGCCCGACGTGGCCTCGAGAATCGGGATCACCTTAAGAGTCTAAACGCCTGTGCAAGCGATTCTTGCCTTGCGCGAGCCACCTAGTCGAAGCTCCAAATATTTGTGTATAAACAATGCAGGCGGTTCATCGCTATCTTATCGAGATCGCTATCTTATGAGCTTCGAAAATATCGTCGTCGAAAAGAAAAATGCCGTTGCCTACGTAACGGTCAATCGTCCCAAAGTCCTCAATGCCCTCAACATGGCCACCATGGAGGAACTGCGAGCGGCGTTTCATGAGATCAAGAATGATTCCAACATCCGCGTCGCTATCATGACCGGCTCAGGAGAGAAGGCGTTCATCGCCGGCGCTGACATTGGCGAATTGGCGAAACACAATGCAACCAGCGCCAAGGAATACACGCATCGCGGGCAGTCAGTGCTCAATCTGATCGAAAACCTTGGCAAGCCGGTGATCGCCTGTATCAATGGCTTCGCCCTCGGTGGCGGATGCGAGATTGCCATGGCTTGCACCATGCGCTTGGCCAGCGACAATGCCAGGCTGGGACAACCTGAAGTGAAGCTTGGAATCATTCCCGGCTATGGTGGCACGCAACGATTGCCGCGCTTGGTGGGGAAGGGCATCGCCATGCAACTTCTTCTCGCGGGCGAAATGATCAGCGCGCAGGAAGCGCATCGCATTGGCTTGGTGAATGAAGTCACTGCTCCCGGCGAACTTCTCCCGCGCGCCGAAGCCATCGCGCAGAAGATCATCGCCAATGGACCGTTAGCGGTGCAGTACACCATGGAAGCTGTCAACAAAGGCATGGAAATGTCCTTGTCGGAAGGGCTGTACCTGGAAGCGGTACTGTTCAGCGTCGCTTGCGCTACAGAAGACAAGAATGAAGGAACCACAGCATTCTTGGAGAAACGAGCAGCGCAGTTCAAAGGCAGGTAGGACTTCGCCACGGATTCACGCGGATCAGACCGATTTCGCCACGGAGACACGAAGCCACGGAGAACAGAAAAGATCTCGGATCAAAAGCGCCCGTCCAATTCACGGGGAAAACCACGAGTGGGGATCTAACGGCGAGGGGCAAGCGCTTCGCCCTGGTTGTGTCGCGATTCAATGCCTTCATCACGGAACGTTTGCTGATCAGCGCCCACGACGGCCTGATACGCTGCGGTGCGCGTGACAAAGACATTGATATTGTCCGCATCCCCGGTTCCTTTGAAATTCCCTCTGCTGCCCGTACTCTCGCCGAGACAAAAAAATACGATGCCATCATCTGCATCGGCTGTCTCCTTCGCGGAGACACCGCACACTACGACGTGATTGTGAATGAGGTCGCCCGCGGTATCGGGCAATCTGCGCAGGAGACTGGTGTTCCTCACGCTTTCGGCGTCCTCACCTGCGACACGCTCGAGCAAGCTATCGACCGTGCCGGCCTGAAGATGGGCAATAAAGGTTTTGAAGCAGCGCTGGCTGCGGTCGAAATGGCGAATCTAAAAAAAGCTGTCAGCAACCAGCAATCCGCAATCCATAAAACCAGCCAACACGAACGACAGTCCAAGAAACCTAGACGCTAGCGACCTGCTCAACTCTTGTAGACTGAATGCTGATCGCTGACCGCTGAATGCTCCATGGGTACCCGACGCAAATCTCGCGAACTGGTCCTGCAGATGCTCTTCCAATCGGACATGGGCAGACAAACCCCCGAGGAGGTCCGCCACACGTTTTGGCGTGACCACGGCACGGTCGAGCAGGACGTGCGCGGTTTCGCCGAGGATCTCTTTCGCATCGCCTCCGATCGTCACGACGAGATCGACACCCTGATCGGGCGACATACTGAGCACTGGCGTATGGACCGCATGGCGGCCGTGGACCGAAATCTGCTGCGCGCAGCGATTGCGGAATTTGTCGGCTTTCCTTCGACCCCGCGTGCGGTCGTTATCAATGAAGCATTGGAAATTGCACGGAAGTTCTCCAGCCCTGAATCAGTCCACTTTATCAACGGTGTTTTGGATAGCGTGGGAAAGGAATTGGAGAAGCCTGCCAGTTCCTAGTGCTACGGTTTTACGGTAACCAGATCAGGGTTGCACGTCAGTCCCGGGAACGGGTTCCCGGCCGTATCCTCACACAAGCCTTGCGGAAACGAAATCTGCTGAATATCCGCGTCGATCGCCGTCTGGATAACATGCAAAGTTCCATCGCTCGTGCCCACGTACAGCATAGAGCCGTCTGGGCTCAATGACGCCCGCAAGGGAATCGCATTTCCTACCAGACCGATTGATGTTGACGTTTCGCCGGCAACATTAAATACAAGCACGCTGTTGAAGTTGGACGAAATGATGTAGGCGGTGGTTCCGTCCTGTGACACGATCAACTGCGTCGCCGTAAAGTTGCCATGGCCGAGGTCGAACGACGCCACTGAATTTGTCACGCTCGGCGAACAACCCTGCGGTGTCGCTTGCACCGTGATTACATCGACCAACGGAGGCGCGACTGCCACGAAATGGCGTGCATCCGACAGAGCCTTGATGAACGTCGGTGGGGTGATGGGTTGGGGAAGCGGGCCTGGAGAGCCTTTGGGGCTACAGGTCCAACGTACGTCGACTCCGTTTGAATCACCACCTGCCAGATAACCAAACGCACCCTCGGGAAAAAATGAAACATCGTTGGCCGGAGCCACCAAAGGGACCGTCTGTAGTGCGTCCACCGTTGAGTAAACATACAGGTTGCTGCCCGCCACGATAAACGCCTTCATGCTGTCCGGAGAGAAATCGGCAGCCGTCGCACCCATGATGGCGAACGCTAGTGGCGTATTGGTCGATGTATCAAAAACGAAGACTTGATTGGGGCCATCTTGTGGGGATGTGTCTGAGATGACGACCTTCTTCGCATCCGGCGAAACTGCCAGCACCTTGCCTGGAGCTGAAGTGAACTGGTTGGCGGTATTGTTAGATGCGTTCAACACCACTAAGCCCTTACTGCCACGCAGTCCGGAGTTGGTTCCCAAAAACACATTAGTCCCGGCCGGATCAATGACCAAAGAGTTTGGCGTGGCGGGCAAAACCGCCGCTGTTCCGACCGTGTTTGCCGGCGTCGCGACTGGAAAGATTGTGCTGACGCAGTTGTCAGTGGTCCCACATCCGGTGCTGCTCACATAAACCGTTTCGCTCGGAGCTGTGCTCGCCGCCCCCGGAATCACTTGTACCGCGCTGGTCGGGTAGATCGGTTGCGATGGCGCTCCTCCTCCTCCAATGTTACAAGTCGGAGGAGTGCACGACGCTATGACGGTCGCGGCACCCCCGCCAGTAGTGAGGTTAGCCACGCCACTCGTGGAGACGTTGACCGAGGCGGACTGCGAAGAACTCCAGGTCAGTGGAACTCCAGTGATCGTCATGCCAGCCTGATCGATCACCGTCGGTGTAATAGTTCTCGAGGTCGCAGTGGCTTGAGTCACGGCAAGGTCAATTCGTTGCACCAGGCAAGTGTTGAAGGCAACCGGAACGCTCACGGCGGTCCCTACAGTTGCGAAAATGGACGTTGTACCCGGCGTGCTCGCGGCGACCTGAACCTGGTTCTGCGACACGCCATTGATGAAATTCGCTAAAACGCTGGCGGTGTTGCTCAGCTTGGCCACGGTTGCGTTGTTGGCCTGAAACGTGAATGGTCCCACGGTCGAAGTGATATCGACGCCGCGGCTGAACGCCCGCGCTTCATAGATCGCCGTTTGTCCCACTGACGAGCAGGCACCCGGTGGCGGTGAATTTGGTGGTGTGACTGGGTTGATCACAACCTGGTCGATGTGCTGGTGGACATAGACGGTGGTTGCTGGACTGCTGACGTTCTGGGCAGTCGCGACTACATTTGAGGTTCCGGTCGGACCCGGCGTGCAGATCTGTGGGTTAGTCAGATTGTCCCAGCTACCTGCGCAGGCCAAGCCGTTCGACGCTACCGTGACTACACCCGTGTTGCTGGATTGGAAAAAGACTGGTTGAGTGCTCGTGCTTCTATTCGGCAGCGTCACTGTGGCGCTGAATGGTTGGTTAGTTCCTACCTCGAGCGACATGGCCGGCGTGGGGCTTAAGGTTACGCTGCCCGGCACAGGAAAATTACCGCTCGTCACGGCCTTGTTACTACCGCATCCGAAAAATCCGGTGATCAGAAAGGTGATCAGAAAGAAGAGACAGGGAACCTGCACTACTTTCTTTGTAAACGCAACGCCAAACCTGCCCATTCATCCTCCCCGCCCCGGTCAACCCCTCCCGAGGGCGAGTCCGCCTGTTTTTGGAATTTTCCAGTTTAGATGCAGCTTATGTTTTCAGCAATACGAGTTGCTCTAATTGCTGCAACAGTTGACGATAGGAGAATCGCCTTGTTATATTATTTAGGTTCCGCGAGTCATTCAGGCTTATCTGTATGCGGTGGTTTTCGCTGCGCATCCTGCGTGTCGATAAACTGCAGAGTTATCAGTTGAGCCTCTAGGTTACACACCTTCGGATCGCGTGCGAAGGTGCCCTCGCTGAAACGTCCCTGCGCGTACTTCCTCCCGTGGGAAGGCTATGCAGGGCAAGGCTGACGAAACGGAGTGCCTCCTGAATCTGGGCTTGGCGCCACCGTCGGCAGCAAAAGTCCGAATCAATTTTCTGCCTTGAGTGTGGCGGAAAGCATGGTTGGCTAGGCCATCCAGACCCCTACGTAAGGGTAAGTGCAGTCACGCCAGGGCGTGACGCCTTTGTTGTGCGTAAAGAGAGACACGAATGCCTACTTTTAATCAGTTGGTGAAAGCTGGCCGTAAGCGCCCCCGGTATAAGACGGCAAGCCCGGCGCTGCAGGGATGTCCGCAGAAGCGCGGCGTTTGCACCCGCGTTTATACTCAGACGCCCAAGAAGCCGAATTCGGCCTTGCGCAAAGTAGCGCGCGTGCGTCTGACGAACGGAATTGAAGTGACGACGTACATTCCTGGAGTTGGCCACAACCTGCAGGAGCACTCAATCGTGCTCATCCGCGGCGGTCGCGTGAAAGACCTGCCCGGTGTTCGCTATCACGTGGTGCGCGGCACGCTCGACGCCGTCGGCGTGGCCAATCGCAAACAGAGTCGCTCCAAGTACGGCGCGAAGCGGCCCAAGTGACCGCGCTCTGCGGGCGTGGCGCAGCGGAGACGGCCATCCCGAGCGGAGCGAAGGATCCCTGGTGTAAGAGCGTAGGAGCTAAAAGCTAAACATGCCTCGTAAAGGACATATCGCAAAGCGCGGAGTTGAGGCGGATGCGGTCTATGGATCGGATCTGGTCACGAAGTTCATCAACTCGATGATGTGGGGCGGTAAGAAGAGCACCGCCGAAAAGATCGTTTACACGTCGATGACCAAGTTACAGGAAAAGGGCGGCGACGAAGCCTTGAAGCTGTTCAAGAAGGCCGTGGAGAACTGCAAGCCCCTGCTCGAGGTGAAGACTCGCCGCGTTGGCGGCGCGAACTATCAGGTTCCGGTCGAGGTAAATGCCGACCGGCGTACCTCGCTGGCGATTCGCTGGCTGATCACCTACTCCCGTGGGCGCGGTGAGAAGGGCATGATCGACAAATTGAGCAATGAATTACTGGACGCGGCGAATAACCGCGGTGCGTCCATCAAGAAGAAAGAAGACGTACACAGAATGGCGGAAGCCAATAAGGCTTTCGCGCACTACAGATGGTAGCAGTTTGTAATTTGGTAATCGGGTAATTTTGTATTTACCCGGACATTGCATGAGCAGTTTTAAATTGCCAAATTACCCGATTGCGAAATTGAACGGAAGTTGGAGCCCGGAAAGAACGAGATAAGAGTCGTGCCAAGAACAGTCCCATTAGAGCGTTGCAGGAACATCGGCATCATGGCCCACATCGATGCCGGTAAGACCACTACGACGGAGCGCATTCTCTTCTACACGGGAAGAACGCACCGCATCGGAGAGGTCCATGAAGGCACGGCGACGATGGACTGGATGGAGCAGGAACAGGAGCGCGGCATCACCATTACCTCCGCTGCCACCACCTGTACCTGGCGCGACCTCCGCATCAACATTATCGATACCCCCGGTCACGTTGACTTTACCGCCGAAGTCGAACGTTCATTGCGTGTACTCGACGGCGCTGTCGCTGTTTTCGACGCTGTCCATGGCGTGCAGCCGCAGTCAGAGAAAGTCTGGCGCCAGGCTGATAAGTACGGCGTCCCGCGCATTTGCTTCATCAATAAGATCGATAAGATGGGCGCTGATTTCGAGCACGCCATCGACACGATCCGCAAACGTCTCAACGCCAAGCCCGTCGCGATTCAAATTCCTATCGGCCAGGAAGATAAATTCAAAGGCGTCATCGACCTCATCGACATGAAGGCGATCGTCTGGAAAGACGAGACCCTTGGGGCTGAATTCGACACCGAGGAAGTCCCGGCAGACTTGAAGAAGAAAGCCGAGGCCTTCCGTACCCAGCTGGTTGAGACCATCGCCGAGAACGACGATGACATGTTGCACAAGTTTCTTGAGGGCGAAAATATTACGCCGGAGGAATTGCGCGGATCGCTTCGCAAGTCCACCATCGCCCTGAAACTGTTTCCGGTCGTTTTGGGAACCGCTTTCAAAAATAAAGGCATTCAGCCACTGCTTGATGCAGTGGTGGATTATCTTCCTTCGCCGCTCGATACCAAAGAAGTTGTCGGCAAAGATCCCGACACCGGAAACCTGATCACTCGAAAGGCCGACGACAAACAGCCTTTTTCCGCGCTGGCCTTCAAGATCATGGCCGACCCGTTTGTCGGTCAACTCACTTTTATACGTGTGTATTCGGGACAGTTGAAATCCGGCGAGTCGGTGATGAACGCGCGTACCAGCAAGCATGAGCGCATTGGCCGCCTTCTCAAAATGCACGCCAACAAGCGGGAAGACATTCAGGAGATACTGGCGGGCGACATTTGCGCAGTTGTCGGTCTTAGAAATGTTTCTACCGGCGATACGATCTGCGACGAAAAACACCCCATCGTTCTCGAGTCGATCGAGTTCGCCGTTCCGGTCATTTCTGTCGCCGTTGAGCCAAAGACAAAAGCTGACCAGGAAAAGATGGGTATGGCGCTGGCCAAGCTGGCTCAGGAAGACCCGACTTTCAAGGTACACACCGATCCCGACAGCGGCCAGACCATCATCAGCGGCATGGGCGAATTGCACCTCGAAATCATCATCGATCGCATGATGCGCGAGTATAAAGTCGAGGCCAATGTCGGCAAGCCGCAAGTCGCGTACCGCGAAACCATCCGCAAGCATTCTGAAGCGGAAGGCAAATACATCCGCCAGACCGGTGGCCGCGGACAATACGGCCACGCCAAGATTCGTCTGGAGCCGAACGAGCCCGGCAAGGGCTACGAGTTCATCAACGAGATCGTGGGCGGGACCGTCCCCAAGGAATACATCAAGCCGATCGATCAGGGCATGCAGGAAGCGATGGAAGGCGGAGTTCTCGCCGGCTATCCCATGGTCGACGTCAAGGCGACGCTCTACGACGGCAGCTATCACGAAGTGGATTCCAACGAAATGGCATTCAAGATCGCCGGCTCGATGGCTTTCAAGGAGGCCGCACGCAAGGCAAGTCCCGTGATTCTTGAGCCGGTAATGGCCGTCGAAGTTGTTACTCCTGAAGATTTCGCCGGAACGATTATGGGCGACCTGAGTTCGCGTCGCGGACGGATCGAGGGCATGGAACACCGCGCCGGTTCGCAGGTGATCAAGGCGATCGTGCCGCTCTCGGAAATGTTCGGTTACGCGACCCACATGCGTTCGAGCACTCAAGGGCGCGCTGAATACTCCATGCACTTCGCGCGTTATGAAGAGGCCCCGCGTTCAGTGGCGGAAGAAATCATTGCTCGTATGCAGGGGAAAACGGT
>Ga0070735_10000795_pt1 | contig 32072 bp, 26 predicted proteins | sample Coa_R1_FD_66443 | JGI IMG/M metagenome (GOLD analysis project Ga0070735, IMG submission 66443) | Surface soil microbial communities from Centralia Pennsylvania, which are recovering from an underground coalmine fire - Coalmine... | ecosystem: Environmental > Terrestrial > Soil > Unclassified ...
CGCTGTATCTCGTAGGCCGCCGCAGCGATGCACGAGAGCGCCTGCGAAAAGTGGCGCCCGCGAAGCAGCACGCCTCGATTCGCAGCCGCGTACTGATGCAGGCGCTGAACGTCCTGTTCGAGCGGTGGGACGGTGCGGAAAACTTTGACCGCGTCCTCGAAGTGCTGGAAACGCTGCGCGCATCGGACTTCGGCGGCATCGCAGCGGTGCTCTCGGCGCTTCCGTATCAACTTCCGGTGAACGCGGCATGAGATTTCGACCGGATTCCGTCCGGACGCCGCTCGCGGCTTGCATCGAGAGCAACCGCCGCGCGATTGTGCTCGCCGCGCTCACCCGCGCGATGCCGCCGGAGCGGCGGAGCATTCTCGCCCATGCCTTGGCGAATCGAACTGTCGACCAACTCGTGGACGCGCTGACAGCTCGCCGCGATGACGGCTTTCTGAGCTGGATTCGCGAGTCGTTGCGCGGTTCGGCGAGCGATCAGGCGTTGTTCGACATTTTCCCGTTTACCGTCAGTGCTGCGGTCGACATCGCGTCGCTCCATCTCGGTTCTCTCGGCGAAAGCGGCGATTGGCTGCAAGACGTCCTGCGCCGTATCGACCTGTGTACCGGCGCGTTTCGCATCGAACTGCACCGTGAGCGTTTCGGTCTGGATGCAATCGACGCGCAGATCGACGAGGTGCTCTATCGCCTTTCCGAACGGGACACGACCACCGCGGAGCATTCGCGCTGCGTGGGCATGTGGTGCTGGCGCATTGCCAGGCGCATCGGCATGTCGCACGAAGACGCCCTTTTGGTCGCCCGCAGCGGACTCGTACACGACGTCGGGAAGGTTTTCACACCGATAGAAATCCTCACCGCGCCGCGCAAGCTCGACAGCGAAGAATGGGAGATCATGAAACAGCACGCCATGCAAGGTGTGCACTTGCTCGCGGACTCACCGGAACTGGAGCCGTTAGTTCCGGCGGTGCGCTGGCATCACGAGCGTATGGACGGGCGAGGCTATCCCGACGCGTTGGATCCGGTTTCGATACCGCACGTCGCGCGCATCGTCTCGGTTGCCGATGCGTTCAACGCCATGGTGGCGCGCCGCCCCTATCGCTCGCCGCTCGCGCCGTCGTTCGCAATCGAAGAACTGAAACGGCACCGCGGCACACAATTCGATCCGGCGGTCGTCGAAGCGATGATCGACGTCGTCTTACAGGACCCGAACTAGCGTCGTGCGACGATTACCGAAGCAGGATGGCTTCTTCGATCTGAACCAGTCCGCCCTCGATCACTCGCACCAATGCCGGCTGCGCCGGGATGCTCGTGAACGGTGTGTGCATGACAGGCTTGTATGCCGGCTGTGCAGGAATGCTCGTGTAAGGCGTGCGCGCTACCGGCTTGTAGGCCGGCTGTGCCGGAATGCTCGTCGCCGTCGCGGGCGCTGCAGCTGCGAGTACGGCAACCGTGCCGAAAAGAATCGTCCTGTAAGAGATCATAAAAAGATCGGCTCCCACAAAGAAGTAGCTTGATTTCATGCTACAAAAAAGGGACCGATCGTATAGCTCTCAGAAGTGTTGGTTGTGGGGGTAAATCGGGCGGAAATCTCCCCGCGTAACCTCTCAGTTGTGGGAGGTACGCCGGAACAGCGGCGTAGAGAGCCGGCAACGGCTGACGCGGAACTATCGAATCGAAGGGGCTTGCCGGCGGTGTTTATCGTCGACGAGTTCTTAAACGTACTCTCCTACCACGAGGATCCGCGAGAGCGCCGGTACGATTGCCGTATTCAGAAGAACCGCACGTCGCTTCCGCCGCTGATCGAACGCACCGTCGTAGGGCTGCTGCGCCGCCGGCTCGACGGCCGGACAACCGATTCACCGCTTACCGCCGCGCCGAATGCGTCCATCGTCGTGCGGGCGATTCCGCTGACCGGGTCGGGAGCGGCGTGGGTCATCCTCGTCGAGCGGCTTCGCCTGCGTCGTCACCTGCAAGCGCTGGCCCAGCGGTTCGGGCTCTCCTCGCGCGAGCGCGAGGTACTCGGCCTCATCGCGAAGGGCGCCACGAACAGCGAAATCGCGCGAACGCTGAACATCGCCGAATCCACCGCCATCTTTCACGTGAAGCGTTTACTCGCCAAGACCAACTCGCGCAATCGCACCGAGCTGGTTTCGAAAGCCGTCGGCTAGACGCCCCTAGACTCGTTCCACCATTGCGTCGAGCAGCGTCGCAAGACGAGGTGCCGCACTTTTTGCGACACTCGTAACGTCTGTATGAGACGTGCCGGGCGCGGCGACGGCGTTCGTGATGAGGCTCACCCCGAAAACGTCCAAACCCTTTGAACGTGCGGCGATCGTTTCGAGCACGGTCGACATCCCGACGGCATCTGCGCCGATCATCCGCAGAAAGCGCGCTTCCGCCGGCGTTTCATACGTCGGTCCCAGCAGACCGGCATACACGCCTTCGTGCAGCTTCGGATCGAGCGTGCGCGCGAGTTTGCGCAACGCGGGCGCATAAGCGTCGGTCATGTTCACGAACGGGTTCGCAAGGCCGGAGCCGGCGAGCGGATTCATACCGCTCATGTTCAGATGATCGGCGATCATCATGAGGTCGCCGGGCTGGAAATCCGGATTGAGTGCACCGGCCGCATTCGTGAGCAGCAGCGTTTTCGCACCGCGCTCCGCCGCGATGGCGACGTTGCGTGTAACGTCGCGTGCTTCAAACCCCTGGTACCCGTGCACGCGCCCGGCGAACGCGAGCACGCGTTTGCCGTGCCAGCGGCCGACGAGCGCATGTCCCGCATGTCCGGTAAGTTGTGCAACGGGCATACCGATGTCCGTGTATGCGACGCGGTCGAACGGCACGCGCTGAGCCCATTCAGGCCCGCTCAGCAGTTCGGATAAACCGCTGCCGAGCACGATAGCGACGTCGATTTCGCCTATGCGATCAGTCACGCGACTTTCCCGTCATCCTGAAGCGTGCGCACTTTGCGCGCGTTCGAGCAACACGTCGCCGGTCATCTTTTCCGGAATCGGAAGGTGCATGATGCGCAGCAGCGTCGGTGCGACGTCGCCGAGCTTGCCGCCCGCGCGGAGTGCCGTGCCGGTCAGGTTTTTACCGATGAGCAGCAACGGCACCGGATTCGTGGTGTGGGCAGTCAGCGGATTGCCGTCGGGATCGATTTTCTCTTCCGCGTTGCCGTGATCGGCCGTGATTGCCAGCAAGCCGCCGGCTTCGATTACTGCGTCGCTCAAACGCTGCAGGCATTCGTCGAGTATCTGCACGCTTTCGATCGTCGGCTCCCATTTGCCGGTGTGTCCTACCATGTCGGCATTCGCATAGTTCAGGACGATCACGTCATACGTGCCGGCTTCGATTTGCTCGACGGCGTAGCCGGTGATCTCTCTCGCGCGCATCTGCGGCGCGAGATCGTACGTTGGAACGGTGCGATCCGAGGGAATCAACTTGCGGTCTTCGCCCTTGAGCACTTCCTCGCGCCCGCCGTTGAAGAAATACGTGACGTGCGCGTATTTCTCGGTCTCCGCAAGGCGCAGCTGGCGCAAACCGTGTTGCGAGATGACGTCGCCGAACGTGTCCGCCTGCGGCCGCGGCCCGAAGAGTACCGGATTCGGGAACGTTTCGTCGTACTTGGTCATCGTCGCGAAGATGAAGTCCTCGAAGTGCTCGACGGGGAAGTGCGAGAATGCGCGGTCGGTGAATGCAAGGGTCATTTGCCGCGCGCGGTCCGGACGGAAATTGAAGAAGATGCACGCGTCGCCGTTTCGAATCGGCCGCTGGGCACCGACGATGGTCGGTTTGACGAACTCGTCGTCCTCGCCGCGCGCGTAGCCGGCCTCGAGCGCTTCCAGCGCGCTCTTCGCTTGAAACTCCGCATGCGCGCGTGCAATCGCATCGTAAGCGAGCTGCGTGCGTTCCCAACGCTTGTCGCGATCCATCGCGTAATACCGGCCGATAACCGTGCGAATTGCACCGCTTCCACCGATCTGTTCGAGTTTGTCTTCGACCTGCTGCAGATACTTGGCCGCGGACCGCGGCGGCGTATCGCGCCCGTCGAGGAACGCATGCACTGCGAACGGCGCGCCTGCAGCATGTGCGCAAGTGAGAAGTTCGAGCAAATGATCGAGCGAGCTGTGCACCTTACCGTCGGAAACCAGGCCCATGAAGTGGAGCGTCCCGTCCGTCGCCTTGACGTGGTCTAGGCATTGATTGAGGACCGGGTTTTTCGCAAACGTCCCGGCAGCGATGTCCGCGTCGATGATCGTGACGCCCTGCGGCACGATGCGTCCGCTGCCCAGATTCATGTGCCCGACTTCACTGTTGCCCATGATGCCCTTGGGCAGCCCGACGTCTTCTCCGCTTGCGCGCAGCATCGTCCACGGATACGTTTCGAAGAACGCATTCCAGTGCGGCGTTTTCGCGGCAGCAATCGCATTACCGTATGTCTTCTCGCTGCAGCCCCAACCGTCGAGAACCGCGAGAACAATCGGGCGATAGCTCATGCGGCACTCGCGGCGAGAGCAGCGAACGCATCGGGGTCGAGCGACGCGCCGCCGACCAGTCCGCCGTCGATATCCGGCTGCGCCGTGTACGCAGCGATGTTCTCCGGTTTGACGCTGCCGCCGTACAGAATGGGAACCTCTTCCAGGCCGCTCAAGCAGCCGCGAATTGCGTGCATGACGTCGTTTGCGGCGACGGCGTCGCAGTTTTCCCCGGTGCCGATCGCCCAAATCGGTTCGTATGCGATGACGACTTTGCGCAGATCTTCAAGCGCTAAACCTTCGAGCGCGGCGCGAACCTGAAAGAGCACGTGCTCTTTCGTTGCGCCTTCGCGCCGCAGCTGCAGGCTTTCACCAACCGCCACGATCGGGGTGAAGCCCGCCGCCAGCGCGGCGGCGGTCTTCAAGCGGACCATTTCGTCGGTTTCGCCGAAGTACTGACGGCGTTCGGAATGCCCGAGGATGACGTACTGCACGCCGATTTCGAGCAGCATCGGCGCGGAAATTTCACCCGTGAACGCGCCTTGCTGCTCCCAATGCATGTTCTGTGCGCCAAGTTTGACGCGGCCTGGGGGACCCTGGCCCGCGCTCAGCGACGCGGCGACGGTGTGCAGCGCGGTGAACGGCGGACACAGTACCAAATCGACATGCTCGGGAATCGCAGACGTCCGCTGCACGAAGCGTCCTACGTATGCGGCCGCATCCGCATTCGTCTTGTACATCTTCCAGTTCGCGGCGCACAGGCGTCTCCTCATTGGTTTTTCGATTCCTCGAGCGCCTTGATCCCGGGCAGCTCCTTGCCTTCGAGAAATTCGAGTGTAGCGCCGCCGCCCGTGCTTACGTGCGAAACCTCCTCTGCAAATTTCAACTCTTCGGCCGCAGCAGCCGCATCGCCGCCGCCGACGATCGTCGTCGCTCCGGCTTGCGTCGCTTTCTTCATTGCCTCGCCCACCGCGCGCGTGCCCTCTCGGTACGGGGGCTTTTCATAGACGCCCATCGGCCCGTTGAACACGACGGTCTTTGCCGTTTCAATCACCGTCGCGTACTCCTGCGCCGTTTTCGGACCGATGTCGAGAATCATTTGGCCGCCGACCTGGGGCAGGTCGACGACGTGCGCGCCTGCGTCGTTGTCGAAGCTCGTCGAAACGACGGCGTCGATGGGAAGCAGCAGCGAGACGTCGCGCGTACACGCGAGTTCCAGAATCGCTTTTGCCGGTTCGAGATCGTCATCGCGGAGCGATTTTCCGACGTCGACGCCTTTGGCCGCGAGAAACGTGTTCGCCATGCCGCCGCCGATGCAGAACGCGCGCACGTTCTCCATGAGTTTGGTGAAGACGCCGACTTTGTCTTTGATTTTTGCGCCGCCGATGACGCAGACGTATGGTTGCTGCGGATCGTGCAGCAATTTGCCGAGCGCCGTAATCTCGCTCTGCATGAGAAATCCCGCGGCGCTCGGCAGATAGTGGGCGACGCCTTCCGTCGACGCGTGCGCCCGGTGCGCCGTGCCGAACGCATCGTTGACGTAGAGATCCGCCAAGCCGGCCAGTTCGCGCGCGAATGCCGGATCGTTCCGCTCCTCGCCCGGGTCGAAGCGCACGTTTTCGAGCATGACGACGTCGCCGTCGTGCATCGCTTCGATTGCGGAATGCGCCGCCGGGCCTACGGTGTCGTTTGCGAACGTAACGTCGATATGCACGCGGCTCGCCAGCGCGTTGGCCACGGGCTTCAATGAGTATTTCGGATTCGGTTTGCCGTCCGGGCGCCCCAAATGCGAGCAAACGATCACCTTTGCGCCATGATCGGACAGCCAGCGAAGCGTCTCCAAAGAAGCGTCGATGCGGTTGTAGTCGACGACGTCGCCGTCTTTCATGGGCACGTTCAAATCCTCGCGAACGAGAACGCGCTTGTCTTTGACGTTCAGCTCTTTGAGCGTGCGAAACGGAAATGCCATCATGCTCCTACTTTACGAACCTGGCGATCCAGCCGATCCAATAATTGTAGACGTCGGCGGTGCGAACGGGATCGTCCGGAAAATGTCCGTGCACCGGCCATTCGTAAAACTCGACGTCGACGCCGTTGTCGCGCAGCGCGTGGTAAAACGCATACGACTGTGCCGCGGGGACGCGCACGTCGTACATGTCCGATAGGATCAGCGTCGGCGTTTTCACGCTGCGATAGTACGTGAGCGGCGATACGGCCGCGTAATAGCGCATGTTGCTGCCCGTGAAGGGCGAGCCGGGCATCGACTCGCGATCCGAGCTGATGTCGTCTGCCAAGGAATAATCGTAGGTCAAATCGTCGACTGCCGCGCCGGAGACGGCACACGCCCAGCTGTGATACTGCGTGATGAGCCACGAGGTGAGCATACCGCCGTAAGACCAGCCCGACACGCAGACTTGGTGTGAATTGATAGGGACGGCGCGGGCGGCCGCCGCGACGCCGGCCATGATATCCGTGCCGGGACCTCGCGTCGCATCGATGTAGATCGCGTGCTGGTAGGCGTTGCCCAGGTTGTCGCTGCCGCGATAATTCGGCCGCAGCACGAACCATCCGCGCGCCGCCATCAGTTGCGCGAGTTCATCGAAATTCGTCGTCGACGCGCCCGTCGGGCCGCCGTGAATGAGCAGCACGAGCGGATAGCGTTTTTGCGCTTTGTCAGGTTGAGCTTGTCGAAACCCGACGGGATACGTCAGCACCCCGTCCTCACTGAATCGGGCATTGCGCCACGTCAGCGTCGCAACTCTTCCAAGCGGCTTTGCGGCGATCGCGGCGTTGTAATCGGTGAGCCGAGTTACGGTACCGGACGGCGAACGATAATAGATTTCCGAGGGATGCTGCGCCGTTGTGCCGGCGAACGCGATGGAGCCGTCCCGGCTGATGCTGTCCTCGAAATCCCCGAGCGCATTCACGTCGCCGAGCTGCAGACGTTGTGCGCGGCCGTCGAGCGTAACGCGCCAGAGCGCTTGGCGCGTGCCGTTATTCCCCTCGACCAGCAATGCGCGTCCATCGGGATACCACGCGTAGTTCGTCGTGTTTGCATCCAATCCGATGCGCGTGAGGTCGAATCCCGCGCCGTGACCCGCCGAGAGAAAGATGTCTGCTTCGCTCATCGGATCGCCGCCGCGCGCGTACGTGTACGCGATGGTCGATCCGTCCGGCGAGATTCGCGGATTGAATTCGAAACGCGTGCGGCCTGTCAACGGCGTGCTCTTGCGGGTCGCGACGTCGAGTTTCTCGACGACCGATCGATCCGCATCGCCGAGCAGGGCGTTTGGTAATCGCACATATACCAGCGCTTTACCGTCGGGCGACCATGACAGCGTGGACTCAGCATCGCCCGCCGCCACGCTCCACTGGCCGCTGGTCAGCCGTTGCGCGTTGTTATCCGGCGTATGTCCGAGTGCGATCAGCCACAAATGCGAAGGCGGAAACGGACCGGGATCGAGATACGCGTTGTCGGTAACGCGGAACGCATCTTGCCAGCGCGAGATGCCCGTGCGTTTCGGAACATCGTCCGCAGCGACGTACGCAATCGCACCCGAGTCCGGCCGCCATGCATATTGCTCCACACCGGTGGGCGAGTTGGTTAGCTGTTTCGGCGTATCCGATTGCGGTGACGTCAGCCAAATCTGCGCGTGATGATCGGTATCGTCTTGCAAAAACGCGATGGTCGATCCGTCAGGTGACCACCTGGCGTCATTTGCGCCGCGATCCGCCTTCAGGACGCGCTCCGTCCGAGAAGCGACGTCCAGCAGCACTAACTGCGAATCGCGGCGATCGTGATCGAGGTCGACGCGAGAGCGAAAAAAGATCAGCTGCTTGCCGTCGGGCGAAATCCGGGGTGAGGAAAGCCCGATGATACGATAGACGTCGTCTATCGAGAAACGTGGCTCGGCGGCGTGTGACACGCCGCCGAGCAGAAGAGCGCTGAGAAGTACGTGGAACAACGTGATACGCCGTTATACGCCGGCCGGAATTTTCTCCAACACCATCGCGGTGAGGTCGGCAAGGCGGCACGAATATCCCCACTCGTTGTCGTACCACGCGCCGATCTGCACGAGATCGCCGTTGGCACCGGTGAGAGCGGAGTCGATGATCGAGCTGTACTGCGAACGCTTGAAATCGCTCGACACCAATTCTTCCTCGCAGAACTGCACGTATTTCTTCAACTCACCGTTCGCGGCGCTCTTGAGAATGCCGTTGAGTTCCTCTTTGGTCGTCTCTTTCTTGACCTGCGCGACAAGGTACACCATCGAAACCGTGGGCGTGGGCACGCGCAGCGCAAAGCCGTCGAACGTCCCCTTCACTTCCGGAATCGTCAGGTACAGGGCTTTCGCCGCACCCGTAGACGTCGGAATGATGTTCGTCGCGGCATTGCGAGCGCGGCGAAGGTCGCGGTGCGGCGCATCGAGGATGTTCTGATCGTTGGTGTACGAGTGGATCGTGGACATGAAGCCTTTGACCCAGCCGAGGTTGTCGACGATCGGTTTGACCGCGGTCGCAAGGCAATTGGTGGTACACGAAGCGTTCGAAATGATCTGGTGCTTCTCCGGGTCGTATTTGTCGTCGTTCACGCCCAATACGACGGTGATGTCCTCGCCTTTAGCCGGTGCGGAGATCAGCACTTTCTTCGCGCCGCCGCCGTCGATGTGCGCGCGCGCTTTACTTGCGTCGGTGAACAGACCCGTCGATTCGATGACGACGTCGACGCCGAGGTCCTTCCACGGAAGCTTGCCCGGGTCGCGTTCGGCCAGCACTTTGATCTTTTGCTTCCCGATGGCAATTGCGTCGCCGTCGACCGAGACGCTGCCCTCGTACGTTCCGTAGTTGGAATCGAACTTGAACAAATGCGCGCATTCCGCGGCACTGGTCAGGTCGTTGACGGCCGCAATTTCGATGCTGGGATGGCGCTCGAGCAGCGCTTTGGCAAAGTTGCGTCCAATGCGGCCGAAGCCATTGATGCCGATACGCATGAACCCCCCCGTGTCAGTGTCACGCTGACGCTTCGATACCTCGGCGCTTCGGCAAGTCGAAGCGCGGCTGAGCGCAGTCGCCCTACATCTTACGAGTCTGCTAAGCGGATTTCCCTTGAAGCCGCCGAGCCAATCGGGCGAGGGCCATGAGGCGGCTGTTGACCGTGGGTTTGGCGATGGGCGGATTGCAGCGGCGGCCGAGTTCGCTCAGACTTTCGTCGGGGTAGCGCAGGCGCAGCTGCGCAATTTCCCGCAACGCGGGAGAGAGATGCTGCAGTCCGTAGGCGCTTGAAACGTACTCGATCATTTCGCGCTGCCCAGCAGCGGCGGCGGCGGCGCGCTCGAGGTTCGCCGCTTCGGTATTGACCAGGCGATGGATGCGGTTCTTGGTTTCTTTGAGCGCGCGCACGTCTTCGAGATGCAAAACGGCGCCGTGCGCGCCGACGATCGTCAGTAAACCAACAATGGCTTCAAAATCTTTGTAGTACAGCACGAAGCGATGTTTACGCCGCATCGTCTTTGCAGGATCGGCAACCGCGCGCAGCATCCACTGCAGCCGCGTCGCCTGCGCTTCCTCCGCAAGAACGAATTCGAGGTGATATCCTTGCGCGCCGGCGGAAAGCGACCCGCACGCGAGAAAAGCCGCGCGCGCTTCCATGACGCGATCGCAGCGATGCACGGGTTTACCGGGGGCGTCGCGCAACTCCGCGGGCAATGGGATGCGATACGTCGGAACACGTCGCAAACGCGTGCCGGGAAGCTTTTCGATATGATGAGCGCGCAGCAGCGAACGAAAAAGGCGCGCAACCGCGTTGCGCTGCGTCACGAAATACTCGGCACCGCGCGTGCGCCCATAGAGCGCAAGGCCCTGCAGCAACGCCTGCCGGCAATGCTCGTTTTGCGGGATCTCGCGAGCAAGCGCGTCTTTCGTGTCGGTAGAAAGGCTCAAATCCACTCCGACGGTTCGTCTTTGCGCTGATCCAGAATCTCGTAAAGATCCGCGGGTTTCAAACCCGGCGTCATTCGCAGCGGCACTTCGCGCACGCGTACGGTGACGAATTTTGTCGCATAGTGGATCTGCAGTACGTCACCCGGCTTCACCTGATAGCCCGGTTTGAGTTCTTTGCCGTCCTTGGTTATGCGGCCATGAACCAATGCTTCGTGCGCCTCCGAGCGCCGTTTGGAGAGCCGCGTGACCTTCATGAACTTGTCGAGCCGCATGTCATCCAAGAGTGCGGCACAGCCTGTTTTGAGCCTGCGGGGCCGCTTGTGCGGTTCAATTGTTGACATATAACGATATATCGGATTATTATTTTGATATGTTCGGATCAGGTTTTTGGGAACACCCCAGGCACGGCACGGGCCGGCGCCGTTTCAAGCGCGGCATGCTGCGCTGGATCGTGCTCAAGATGCTCGAGGCAGGCGAGCATCACGGCTACGATTTTCTGAGCTTCTTTCAAATGCGCGGCTGGAGCCCGGGAGCCGGCTCGATTTATCCGCTGCTGGCGAGTCTGGAAGCGGAGGGTCTGGTGCAGGGTCGCGACGAGGGCGGCAGACGCGTGTACACGATTACGGACGAAGGCCGGCGGCACTTGCGCGAGGACGCGCCCCCCTGGCCGAACTTCGAAGGCATTTTCGATACTCAGGAGCATCCCATGAATGACGATACGCAGGGCTCTTTCGATCGTTTGGCTGCGGCATGGTCGCAAGCAAAGCAGGTTGCAAAACCCGACACCATGCAGCAAATCGTCGAGATTATCAACGAAGCTCGCAAGGATATCTACAGCGCTCTTGCGGACGAGTAACGCATGGCGCAAGCTGCTGCGGTAACGATTTTTGACGAGAGCCGCCCGATGTGGCGGCTCTTTCTCGTGTTTCTCATTCCGCTTATACTCAGCAGCGCTTTGCAATCGGCCTCGCAAACCATTGCGAGCATCTATCTCGGACGCCTGATCGGCGTCAACGCCCTGGGTGCGGTTTCCGCCGTCTTTCCCATCATCTTCTTGCTGATCTCGTTCATGATCGGGCTCTCGAGCGGCAGCACGGTGCTCATCGGGCAAGCCTTCGGAGCGAAAGATCCGCACACGATGAAGCGCGTTGCGGCGACGACGCTGACCGTGAGCTTGATTCTCGGTGTGATTTTGGGCCTCATCGGCGCGCTCGCGACCAGGCCGATGCTGCAGCTGGTGCGCACGCCGGTAAACATTCTGGACGACTCCGTCCTCTACGCGCGGATTCTGTTCGCGTCGCTCCCGGTGTTCTTTCCGTACATCGCGTACACGACGTTTCTGCGCGGAATCGGCGATTCGAAGACGCCGTTTTACTTTCTGTTCGTGAGCACGGCGATCATGATCGTGCTGACGCCGGCGCTGATCTTGGGCTGGCTCGGCGTGCGCTGGGGTGTTGAAAGTGCCGCGGTGGCCGGTGTTGCGGCAAACTGCGGCGCGTTCGGCGCGATGCTCGCATATCTCAATGCTACGCGCCATCCGCTGCGCTTCGACGGAGAGATGCTGCGCGACATGGGCATCGATTGGAAGATTCTCGCCACCGTCGTTCGCATCGGCGTGCCGACCGGGATTCAAGTGATCATGGTTGCGCTGGCCGAGATCGCGGTCATTTCGTTCGTGAACCACTTCGGCTATCGCGCTACCGCGGCCTACGGTGCCGTGAACCAGATCATCGGCTACGTGCAGTTTCCGGCGATCAGCATCGGCATCACGGCATCGATCTTCGGCGCGCAGTGCATCGGCGCGAGGCGTGAAGACAAGCTGCAGAGCGTCGTGCATTCGGGTGTCGCGCTCAACTACGCGATCGGCGGCTTCCTGATTCTCGTGTGCTATGCGTTTGCGTGGCCGATTCTGGGCTGGTTCATCACCGAGAAGCAGACGCTCGATATAGCGCACGCGCTGCTCATGATCACGCTTTGGAGTTATCTGCTCTTCGGGAACAGCTCCGTCCTCAGCGGCGTGATGCGCAGCAGCGGAACCGTGCTCTGGCCGACGGCGATCGGCATCTTCGCAATCTGGGGCGTCGAAGTGCCGGTCGCGTATACGCTGATGCACCGGTATGGCCTAGACGGCGTGTGGATGGGTTATCCCGCCGCGTATATCGCATCGCTCTGCCTGCAGTTCGCGTACTACGCATTGGTCTGGAAGAAGAGGACGCACGAACGCCTGATTTAGAACGTGCAACCATCGGGTTGCGCGTTGAGCGGACGTATGGTATTGTAGTGCAACCTGGAGGTTGCGTATGAGTTCATCCACCGATCGGATCGTGAAGAAGACCGTGCTCCATGCGTCGCTCGAGCGCGTCTGGAACGCCATTGCCGAGGCGCGGCAATTCGGGACGTGGTTCGGCATGGACGTGGACGGCGCGTTCTCTGCCGGCGCGACGCTTCGTGCGCGTATTTCGCCGACGAAAGTGGACGCGGAGGTCGCGAAGCTGCAGGAGCCGCATGCCGGTACGGAATTCACGCTGCGAGTCGATCGCGTTGAACCGATGCGGCTGTTTTCGTTCTATTGGAGTCGGCATGGTGAGGAGAACGTCGCCACGTTGGTGACGTTCGAACTCGAAGCGGAAGGGGCCGGCACGAAGCTGACGATAGCCGAGTCGGGCTTCGACGCGATACCACTTGAACGCCGTGCAAAACAGTTCGCGGGAAGCGAGGCCGGGTGGGAACACCAGTTGCGTCTCATCGCTAAATATCTCGCGCTTGCGCCGAAATGACGCGCCACGCGCAGGTCTTTGCCGCCCTCGGCGACGACACTCGCCTGCGCATCGTCGCGCGCTTATGCAAAGACGGCCCGCTCTCCATCGTGGAACTGACGCATGGAACGGACGTCTCGCGCCAAGCCGTCACCAAGCATTTGCACGCGCTCTCGAACGCGGGCCTCGTGAAGAGCGAACGCTCCGGGCGCGAGCGCATCTGGCGTCTGCAAACAAAGCGGCTGGAGCATGCGCGCATCTACCTCAATCAAATCTCGCAGCAGTGGGACGACGCAATCGCTCGTCTCCGCTCATTTGTCGAATGAGCACGCTGCGTACTTGTTGTCATTCCGAGGTGGCACTTGTCATAATGGTCCGGCAGTTGTCATCCTGGTCCGGCAGTTGTCATCCTGAGGTATCGAAGGACGCCGAGCCCGTCGAGGCGCAGTCAGGACGCGGCTGAGTATCTCAACCTATGCCGCCTGCGTTTTGGCGAGCTGCCAGAGTTCTTCGAGTTCGTCGAGGCTCATGTCCGAGAGCGACTTGCCTTCCTTGGCCGCGCGTTCTTCCATAAAACTAAAGCGTTTGTAAAACTTTTCGTTTGCCTCGCGCATAGCAGCTTCCGCGTCGATGCCCATCGCGCGCGTCAAATTCACCAGCGTGAAAAAAACGTCGCCGAGCTCTTCGCGCACGTGCGGGTCGTCTTGTTTTTCACGCCGTGCCTCGGCGAGTTCGGTCAACTCCTCGTGCAGTTTGTCCAGGATATCTCGCGCCGCCGGCCAGTCGAATCCGACGCGTGAAGCTTTTTCTTGCATTCGCTGGCCGCGCTGAAGAGCGCCGAGGTGTTTGGGAATTCCGTCTAAACGGCTTTTGCGTTTCTGCCCCGTCGCTTCTTGCGCTTTGAGTTTCTCCCAGTTCCTCCACTGCGCGTCGACGTCTTCGATGACGGTATCGCCGAAGACGTGCGGGTGACGGCGAATCATCTTGTTCGAGAGCGCGTCGACGACGTCGGCAACGGTGAATTTTCCAGTTTCCGAGCCGAGCTGCGCGTGAAACACGATTTGCAGCAGCAGATCGCCGAGTTCTTCACAGAGTGCGGATTGGTCGTTCTGCTCGATCGCTTCGACCACTTCGTACGTTTCTTCGATCAGATACGGCACGAGGGTGCGATGCGTCTGCTCGCGGTCCCACGGGCACGAGCTGCGAAGCCGCGCCATGATCTCTATCAGATCGTCCCAGCTGTGATGTGCCGAAGCCGGCGGCAGCGGCACGAGCGGCATCGTAATTGACGCGGAAAGCGTTGCGCGCGGCATCCCCGGCACGATCTCCGTTCGCGCGCCGCGGGCTTCCAGCGCGCGCAAGAGCGGCGGTAAACCCGGAAAGTCCGAGAGCGGATTGCCGAGAACGCCGACGCCGATATCGCTCCCGCCACGAGCAAGCGCGTCGGCGAAGCGATCGATGACGTCGGTGCTTCCGCGCACGAGCAGCGGACCGTCGTCGACAAAGTCGCGCACGATCGCGATCCCTTGCGCGGTGAGGTAATTCGTGAGATCGGGTGGCGCGAGCAGCGCAACTGCGCGGCCTATGCGGCGCAGCGCATCCACGCTGCCCAGCGTAAGCAACTGTGGATCTCCGGGCCCAAGTCCAACGATGCGCACCAGCACGGAGCGGTTTTTCGCTACAAAAGCGCAAGGCCCCGGGTCTTGCCGGGGCCTTGCTGCATTGCTCCTTGCTCGCTACTGTTTGGTCGGCGCTGCTGCAGGTGCGACGGTTGCTGCGGCCGGTGCTTGAGCCGGCGGCGGCGTCGGGAAGAGTCCGGCAAAGGCCGGATCGCTGATATCGATCTTTGCGCTGCTTTGCAGCTGTTGGTAGAAGGGCTGCAAGAGCGGCGCTTCTTGCTGCTGGCGCAGCATCTGCGTGATTTGATCGCGCGTGCTGGCGAGCGTTGCTTTCTCCGCCGGTTTACGGTCTTCGACTTGAATGACGTGATAGCCGAACGGCGATTTGATGGGCTGGCTGACCTTGCCGATCGGCGCGCTGAACGCGTATGCGTCGAACGCCGGCACCATCGCACCTTTGCGGAACCATCCCAGTTCTCCGCCTTTATCGCGGCTGCCCGGATCCGTCGAATATTGCTTCGCTTCCGCCGCGAAGTCTTTACCGCTCTTCAGATCGGCTTCGACCTTCTGCGCGGTTTTGAGATCCGGAACGAGAATGTGACGCGCGCGCGCTTGCGCCGGTTTGTCGAACTGCGCGTGATTCTTGTCGAAGTAGTCCTTGATCTGCTTGTCGCTGATGTTGATGTTGCCGCCGACGGCTTTGTCGATCACAAGCTGACGCCGGATCAGATCCTGGACGTCCTGCTCGCTCAGGCTGCGCGCCTTGAGCAGCTCGGACCACTGGTCGCCGGGATACTGGGCTTTGTACTGATCCTCGACCTTGGCGATCTCCGCGGAAGTCACGGTGATGTTGTGCTGTTTGGCGTACTGATCGATCAGCATGCTCATCACGAGGTTTTGCAGTACACCGCGCGCCGCGGGGCTGCTTTCGAGCTTGTTATCAAGCTCGCTATGAGAAATGCTCTGGCCGTTCACGGTTGCAACCGCTCCTCCCCCGCCGCCGCTGCAAGCGGTGAGCAAAACGGTGAGCAGTGCGGTGGCTATACCCGCTACGAGCCGGTGGGCTTTAGACATTCTGCGCTCCAAAGTCAAGGAAATAACCGCCGCCCGATTCGCGCTGCGGCCGCTCGGTCCTCTCGTAGGAGGATGGTCCTTTCGCGCGAATTGGCGCACCCATGGCTCGAGTCGAACTCTCCGGCGACGTCGACATCGCCGTCAAGGATGACTTGCGCGCTCGTCTCGACGCGGCGGCGGAGCAGTCGGACGTGGTCGACCTCGACCTCTCGAACGTCGAGTATGCGGATTCGACGGCGTTGGGTCTCATTATCGCGCTTCGCAATCGCTTGCGCGAGCGCGGCGGTGACGTGCGCCTGCTCTCGCCGTCGGAGCGCGTGCGCAAACTTCTGAGCTATGCGGGACTCGATCAGGCCTTCGACATCGTCGATTAGCGGTCGTCATGCGATCGCGAGCTGTTTGCGCGCGTGCGAGAGCCAGCACGGTTGAGGTGACGTTTCCAGAAGACGCACGGCTTCTTTGGCGTAACTGCGCGCCAACGTTCTATCACCGATCGCGTGCAGCGCTTGCGCGTGCAGGGATTTGGCAATGGCCATGCCGCGCGAACTTCTTACCGCCGCGAACGCGGATAGTGCCTTGTCGGCCGCTTCCTGCGCCTCGGTGATGCGCGATTCGGCCAGACGAACGTAACTTTCAATCGCGAACGAGTAGCCCCACCAGTAACTAAGCGGAGGGAGTTCCGCTCGAATTGCCGCCAGCTCGTCGCGAACACGTTGCCAATCCGAATCCGCGTGGCGTTCGACCAGAATGTGCGCCCATTGAAACGTCGCGACGGCGCGTTCTTTCATTCCGCAGACCGCTGTGGAAAGCGCAACCGCTTCGTCGACGTAAAGGGATGCCACCGGGAGGTTTCCCTGATAATGGTTGATGACCGCCAAGTCCTTGACGCCGACGGCAATCTTACGCACCAAGCCGTGCGCGCGAGCCAGTTCCAGCAGCGCCTGATCGACGCTCATCGCTTCAGCCAGCGTCGGCTCTTGTGCGGTGTGGATACTGGTCTGAATCGTCAGCAATTCGGCGAGCACATCGGCGGTTTGGTCGTCCGCAGACCCCAACAATTCCCGTCCCATCGACACGAACAGCTGGCACCGCTGCAGCGTGCCGACGTGGTATTCCAACGTCGCCGCCGCGGCGAGGGCTTTTGCCAGCACGAGTTTGGCTCGCATGAAGTTCCGGCCGAGAAGCGATTTCGCACCGGGAAGCACGCGCGAGAGCACGCGCTGCGCGTCTTCGGTTTGTCCGCACAGCCACGCGAGACGCGCGCGCACGACTTCACGTTCGCACGCCAAGATGTCCGCTTGTTCCGGCGTCAGGCTTTCGCATAATTGCGCCGCAGCTCGAAGGTGCGCCGATGCTTCGTGCGCAGCACCGGTGTCGATGTTCAGCTCCGCGAGCCGGACCAGCACGATGCTTTTCTGCGACGCGTCGAACTGTTCGCACAAGAGTCCTTGAAGCACGCGCTCGGCCAACGCGGCGTTTCCCGTTCGCTGCAAAACGGAAGCGATGCGGTATTGCTCGTCGCTCGCCAGCCCGCCGGTTTGCATCGTTCCGAGATTTTTTATCCATCGGCGTATCGCTCGGGCGATATACGCCAACGCCGCGGCGCGCTCGCGGTAGAACTGACTTTTTTCTATGCCGAGCGCCGCGAGAACGTCGGCCATCGGCGTACCGTTGCGTTCGTATCGAGTGATGATCTCGTATTGCCGCGAGCGGTGCACGCCGTCTTGCGTGGTATCGCGCGCGTACGGCCGCATACTGTCGATCGCATCGAGCACCGCGCTGCGCAAACCGTGAAATGCGGCATCGTCGCGCCGCCCGCCGAACGCGTCCGCGACGAGTTCGTGGCGCATGATGGCATCGCGGTCATCCAACGACCGTAAGAGTTGCGCGACCTGTTTGGCGGGCGAGCTTCTCACGCCGGAAAGTTTCGACGGCGGTCGCGCGTGCCCCATCTCTGATGGGAACGAGCTCGTTGAAGGCCGTCGTAACGGCATACCGCCCGCCGAAAGACGTTGCCCCAGCAGCTAGCCGCAGGCGTGCAAACCAGCTCGTCGGCGCCTTCGCGAACGAAGCGAAGGAGGCAGGCTTGGCGCGTCCGTTCAACGTTTTGCTGGAAGCCGGCTGCCGCGGGCCGCACGGACGGCGACGGTTTGCTTACCTATTTTTGAGATCGATGCGCCACTTGTACGCGAAGGTATATGGCGATGTGTACATCGACGGCGTGTATCCGGCAAGCTGGTTCGGTACGACGTCGACCTCGCGCACCTGGTAAAGGAAGATCATCGGCTGGTCGGCGGCCAGGCGGCGCTGCACGGCAGCGTAATCGTGTAGGCGTCGCTTCTTGTCGAACGTCGACGCGCCATCGTCGAGCAGGGCCTGCGTCTTCGCATCGCAATAGCGCGTGAAATTGAAACCATGCGGCGCCCGCTGATCGCAGCCGATGATCCACGTTGCATCGGGATCCGCCTGTGACTCCTCCGTGAACTGCGAAACTTGGTACTTTCCTTGATAGAGCGGCCCGGAGGGTGACGTAATCAGGAATGACGTCAACGTGCGCGGATGCAGCCGGATGCCGACCGCCGCGGCGGTTGCGGCGATTTGCGTTGCCATGCTGCTGTAAGCCGTCACGCCTCCAATCACCATCAAGGAGAGATCGAGACGCTTGCCGTTCTTGACTCGCACGCCGTCGGGACCTACGCGCCAGCCGTCGTCGCTCAGTAAGCGTTTGGCCCGCGCGGGGTCGTACGGCGCCGTTCCGGCCGACGGATCGTACGCCCACGTAAAAAGCCCCTGCATGCCGGTATTCGGATCGTAGACGCCCTTGAAGATTTTCCGCGTCAGCGCTTTTCGATCGATGGCAAGTGACAGCGCGCGGCGAACTGCGACATCGCCGGTCACCGGGTCCTCGGTGTTGAGCTGCAGCGTTCCGAACTCCGTGGTCGGGCTCTCGATGAGATGGTGCTGGGGAATTGCGCGCAGCTCGCCGAAGTGCTCGACGTCGCCGAAAAAGTTTTCGTCCACCTCGCCGGTGCGCAACTCGTTGATGATCGTCTGCGCGTCCGGAATGAATTTGATCACGATGCGCGGTATTGCGGGCTTTCCCAGAAAGTAGTTCGGATTGGCGGCGAACGTGATGTGATCGCCGCGCTGCCATTCGACCACGCGGTACGGCCCCGACCCCACTGGTGCCGCGTTGAATGGAACTTCGTTCAAGCTCGCGTACCGCGCGAGCAAATGCGCCGGCAAGATTCCGTAGTTGCTGTCGCCGCCGAGGAAGTAGGAGACGATGCTCGCCACCGGTTTCTTCAGCGTGAGACGCACTTCGTACGGGGTTACCGCCTTTACGGACGCGATGAGGTCGTAACCGTAGCGGGAGAGCGTGTCGTTGCGCGGGTTGATGATTGCACCGAACGTGAACACGACGTCGCCCGCGGTGAGCGGCGCGCCGTCTTGCCAGCGTACATCGTGCCGCAAATGGTACGTGACGTGCAGTCCGTCGGGTGAGATGCCGCCGTTCTGCACTGTCGGTACCGCACTCGCTACTTGCGGAATCATGCCGCCGTGCGTGTCGTAGGTCGTGAGATACGAATAGACGAGGCCGTTGATTTCGCCCGTGTTGTATCCGTCGAGAAACAGCGGATTGAGCGAGCGCGGCTCCTGAATCTGCGCGATGATCAATGTGCCGTTCGAAGGCTCGCCGCGCCCGGGTCGCGTGCATCCGGTCAAGATTGCCGCGGCGGCCAGAACGATTGCCAACGTTTTCCCTAGCAAGATGAACCCTCGGCTGTGGCGATTAAATACGGGCGTCATGGATTTCGAGCGGCAGTTCGACAGAATCGCGCAACGCGCGCTGCAATCCGCTGCAGCACCGTCGCTTTCGATTGCAGCGACGTACGACGGACGTGTCGCGTACTGCAAGGCGTTCGGTGACGCAGCGCCGCACACCGTGTACGGCATCGCGTCGATCACGAAGCAATTCACCGCCGCATGCATCTTGCTTCTCGTGCGCGCCGGCAAGCTCTCCTTGGACGACCCGGTGGCGAAATGGTTTCCACGCGTCACGGCTGCCGATCGAATTCGCGTGCATCACCTGCTGACGCATACCTCGGGGTTGCCCGATTACTATCCGCTCGGATTCGCGGACGAAGAAAAGTTGCACGCGATCGCTCCCGAAGCCGTCGTGGAGAAGTACGGCACGCAGCGCCTGCAGTTCGAGCCCGGCAGTGCTTGGTCGTACAGCAACACCGGATTTCACCTGCTGGGACTGATCGTCGAGCGCGTCACAGGCGATCGCTTCGGCGATTTCCTTACGCAAGCGGTTCTTGTCCCAAGCGGCATGACGCACTCGTTCTTCAACGATCCGCCGCGCGATGCTCGGGCGGTGGTGCAGGGCTACACACGGTATTGTCTTGGTCCTTTGCGCGAGGCTCCGAGCGAGCGCGCGGGTTGGACGTATGCCTCCGGCGGCATTGCATCGAGCGCCGAAGATCTGGCACGCTGGCACGTGGGTCTGATGAATGCCGAGTTGTTGCGCGCCGGCGAACTCGCGATTATGACGCAACACGCTGCGTTGCCCGCCGGACCAAGTTTGCCGGCTCTTGGGTGGTTTTGCGAGCAACGCGGAAAGTTCCGCGTCATTCAGCACAGCGGCGGCGTCGCCGGCTTTGCCTCGCAGGTCATAGTTGCGCCGGGCTCGCGCTGCTCGGTCGTCGTGCTCGCAAACGGGGATCACGTGCAAACCGGTGCGATCGCATCCGAACTGTTCGAGCATCTGCTTCCCGGGGCAAAGCCGCCCCCACCGAACGCGCCCACGCATCCGCACGACGCGGAGAATGCGGCTAGGAATTGGATCGACATGCTCGTTTCCGGGACTGCGCCCCCCGATCGTCTCACGCCGGAGTTTCATGCATTCCTCAGCGACATCCGCCGCGGCGACGCGTCCGCAGGCGTGCGCGCCGCGGGCGATCTGCTGGACGTCGCCGCAGTCGCTGCGGGCGAGCGGGGCGGTATGGATTGGTTTCGCGTACGCTGCGAATTCGCGCAACTCCGCGCGGACGCGGTGTTCCGGCAAACCGGCGATGGGCGTCTGGCCGAGTTCATGTTGTATCCTATTCCGTAGTCACGCGGCCGCACCGGCTGCCACCACCAAACGGTATGCCGTTACGAACATGCGATAGACGTTGAGGTAGTCGTCGCTGCAGTAGGAGACCGTGCGCCCGTCGATTCGCTCGACACCGGGTACGCCCGCAACGAATTCGGCATATTCGATTTGCGTTGTCGTTATCCGCAGCTCGAACGGAGCTTCGAACGCGAATACTTTGGCCCGAGCGGCGTCCTGCACGGCGCGCTGTGCCGCTTCTTGCAAAACTTGCTGCGCGGCTGCCGGTGACAGCGAGTTTGCGCACATGTTCCCGATACCGGCTTTTACGGGAACGCCGACGACCCACGGCAACGCGCTGGTAATCTCGTCTACGATCGCGCGATCGCCGCTGATCATGATGAGCGGTACGCCGTGGCAGCCGGCCACCGCGGCGTTGATGAGCGCTTCGCTGCACGGACGCCCGTTGATCCGCACGTCGAAGATTGCGCTGCCGACGTACGTGTGCGCCAGTACCCCGTCGGGATGGCCCGCTTTGGCGTGATAACCGGTGAAGATGGCGCCTTCGAATCCTTCGTTGATGCCTTGCATCATCGAGTTCGGTTTGCGCGAGCCGGAGATCATCCGCACGTCCGGCGGAAGCTCGTCCCACAGCAGGTTGGCCATGCTTCCGTGAGCGTCGTTCACGAGCACTTCGGCGGCTCCGCCTTGCTTTGCGCCGTTGGCCGCCGCCGCAACCTCACGGGACATGTAGCGGCGATACATCGGATACTCCGTCGCGTTGGTGTGATCGCACTGGCGCCATAACGAAACGCCTGCCGTGCCTTCCATGTCTGCGGAGATGTAGATGCGAGGTCTTTTCACGTGTGCGAGTATTCTCATGTATTTTGCGCACGCGCTTTCGCGTGGGAAAAAGCCGGGAATTTCATCCGAGGACGACGCGTAGCCGGATGTAACTACATTGCATCGCCCCACGGGAGTTTTCAATGAAGTTGCTGCGCGCCCTAACCCTCGTTGCCGGCTCGCTGCTGTTGTCGAGCAGCCTTGCGTTCGCGCTGACGACGGGCAGCATAACCGGCCACGTGAAAGATTCGGCCGGACACTCGATTGCCGACGCGACCGTCACGATTGCGTCCGGTTCCTATACTGCGAAAACGACGACGAACGGCGCGGGATTCTACGCGTTCGACGGTGTGCCGGTGGACACGTACACCGTTTCCGTGCAAAAGGCGGGTTTCGAGGCGCGTTCCGTTCCCGGTGTAACGACAGTTCAGGATGAGTCCACCGTTCAGGACGTCGTGCTTCAAACGGTACTCAAAACAATCGCGCAAAGCACGGCCCGTTCATCTACCTCGCTCGTGCAGCCGGGAGAGACGGCCGATCAAGTCGTCGTCAACCAGCAAATGCTCGAGAATATTACCGGGACACCGATGACGGTCGAGCAGTCGCAGGTTTTGCGAGCGCTCCCCGGCTTTACGCCGAATGCATCCGGCGCGCCGGAGATCCGCGGCGGTCCGCTCAACGACTTAGGATACGAGATGGAGGGCGTGGACACCAAAGAGCCGGTGCTCGGACTGTTCACGAACAACGGCGCGCTTGCGGGCGTACAGCAGCTCGTCGTCTCGACGGGTGCGTTCGACGTCGCGAGCGGCAACACGAACGAGGGCACGATCAACGAAATCGTCAAGCACGGCAGCTATCCGGGATTTGCAAACGTCGTGCTGTTCAAGAACGCCGGCTATTTCTATAACGGTATCGCGGCGGAATACGGCGGCGGCACGCCGGACAACCGGCTGACGTGGTACGCGGCATACCACGGCGTTCGCGACGCGAATGTCGTTGGCGACGGGCAATTTCACACATTGGCCGTCGGCGCGACGAGCAACGTGCAAGTGAACGAAGGCGTCCTCAATATCTTTTACCACTGGGGGCAGAACAACCGTAACCAGCTGCAATACTTCGGAGAGACCGGTTACAACGTCTACGACTACAACTGGCTGCTGAACCCGCAGCTCACGCCGTACCCGAGCGCGAATCAGCTGGTCTGGGCGTCACTGGCGAGCGGCAATTGCCATTTCGGCGGACCAACCGGTCCCATTGAAAATTGCGGGCAGATCGTCGCCGACGTGCTGCCGCCGTTTCCCGGCCAAACGGACCTCAACGGCATGACGGGCTATCCCGACAACGAGAACAACCAGCACTCCGTACAAAAGCTGGAGTGGCATCACCAATTCTCGACGTCGAGCTATTTCTCGCTCCAGTTCTCGCGCGCGTTCGAATTCGACAACACCGACGCGCCTTGGGCCGGCGGAGCGTTCAACGATTATTATCTGCACAACGCCAGCAACAACTACGGTATCACGCTCACTTACGACAATCAGATAAGCGACAAGCACGACCTGACGTTCGGTGCTTCGACGATTACCGAACTGCCGGGCTACAACGCGCAGCTCGATAGTTTGGCGGCATTCACGTTCTTCAACGACTGGTGCTACGTGAAAGCCATCGCGGCGACGCCGGAGTTCGGCTGTCCCGGAACAAACGGTACGCCGCTGACGACGTTTCCGCGCGTCGAGTTTCTCCGCAACGATATGATGCATCGCAACTACGCATACGTCCGCGATCGATGGCAGCCGAGCTCGCGCTGGTTCGTCAACGCGGGCGTGCGGTGGGACAACCTTCGCACCGATCTTCCGGCAAATGCTTCCAGTCAAGGCGACCTGCTGAACTTCGATGCCGGTACGGGCGACTACATTCAGACGGCGGGTCCGGTTATCGGCAGCGACGTCACCAATCCGTCCTCGATTAGCCCGCGGCTCTTCGCCACGTATACGATGGGGTTGCACGACGTAGTGCGCTTCGGCTGGGGCCGCTACGTCGACTTTCCTACCGAGTTGCAGACGGAAACCGTACTCAAACTCGATCCGTCGCTCGGGAATTGCTCGATATCGAACGGCTGCTTTACGCCGCTGCCGGGCTATGGAACGACGAACAACGTTTCAAACCTGTACCAGCAGAGCGTGTTGGACTTCAACACGTACATTCAATCGCAGTACGAGCCTACGCAGCCGCAGTACGCAAGCGATTATGAAGCGTCGTGGGAGCATGATTGGGGACACGGCTGGCAGACGAAGGTGACGCCGTACTACCGCCACGGAACGAACTACATCATCGGTTCGCAAGCGATCATCAAAACGCTGCCGACCGGATTCCCCTTGTACGGTCCGTACACGTTCTCGAATCTCGGCGAAAACCGCAGCACCGGGGTTGAGCTTTCGATCCAAAAGAGCGCGCCGCTCGGATTCTCGGGCTGGCTCAACGCCACGTACGACAACACGATGGCGAACTACAACAGCGACTACTTTCCCGGCGTGAGCTATGCGTCGATCGCGCTTCATCACTTCTACCACGTCTCGTACGCCGCGCCGATTACGGCAACGCTCGGACTCGACTACAACAGCAAGGGCGGCTTCCACGTCTACACCGAGGTACCGTTCGAGTCCGGATATTGGTACGGCGTCGGAAAGAAGGCGTTCATCTACGAGAGCTTTTATCCGGACGGCCAAGAAGCGCCGCAGGGCGGCCCCGGAACGGTGATTCGCCCCGTGCAAGTACCCAATACAAACTATCTCAACGGCGCGTACGGCTACTACACCGTCGACCCGAACGATCCGGGAACGTACGAGCATCCGAACATCATCGGATCCAAGGGTACGCCCGAGGGCGACGACGCCGGATCGCTGGAAGCGCCGGCACACGTCTTCGTCAACCTGACGCTGGCGCAAGACCTCGGGCCGCATCACCAATATCAGATTGGCGTGCGCATCGGCAATCTGTTCGGAAACTTCTCTGCGCCCGTGCCCATCACGAACCCGTGGTATCACAACAACGGCTTCGGCGCGACCAATCCGAATTCGGGCGTAAACGCGAACGCCGGGCTCGAGCCGTTCCAATTCAATTGGAGCAACGCTCCGTACGAATACGAGCCGACGGGTCCCGAGCGGCAATTCCTCTTTTTCTTCACTTCGAAGCTGTAGGCAAACGATGATGAGCTGGAAGCGTTCTTTTTGCGCGCTGGCGATAGGGCTGCTCTTGAGTTCGTGCTCGAGCGCCGGCACGAACACGAACATTGCTCCGATTACGACGTCGAATACGAATGCGACGATGCAACTCGCCGTCGGAACGCTTTATGACTCGTTCGGGCTGCTCGGCACGCCGGGCACGTACTTGAACGCCGTAACGACGTTCCGCAACCCCACCGGGACCGCGGCGTTTTTCCACCCCGGCAGCGCAACGCTGTCTGGTCCCGGTGGAATCTCACTCACGCTCGGCTCGTTATTCGCATACGGTCAGGGTGCCGGCGTGAATGCAACACTCGGCGAGCCGCCGGCATTCTCGCCGCAAAATCTCGTCGGCGGATATTCAACGGGATACATTCTCACCGGCGCATCGCCCGCGGCCGGGCAGTATACGGTGAGCACGTCGGTTTCCTACACTCCGTCATCGGGTCCGACAACGACGAAAATATTCAGCGCTTCGGTGACGCTTCCATCCAGCCCGACAGTGCTTCCCGCGATGCCGCTTCCCACATGGACCACGGACGGAAAGGGCGGCGGCACGTTCAGCATGACAAACCCGCCCGGCGTAACCGAAGCATTGATTTTCATTCAAGCGCAGAACGGCGCGTACGTCGCAAGCATGGAGCTGAAAAGCCCCGCGACGTCGGTAAACGTGCCCGACGGAACGCTGGCGGGCGGCACAACGTACTACGTCTTCGATCTCGGAGCCGATTATCCGATGATCGAATCGGCGCCGCCTAATAGTACGGTTCCAAAACCTGCGCTCGCAGGCGCAGCAGGCACTGCCGATCTGTCGACGTCGAATGCGACTACGTTCACCGAGTAAACTCTTCGTTCTGCTCCTGGCGCTCGCGCTAACGGCTGTCAGCGGACCCCTTCCGCTCACGGCCGCGATGAAAGCGCGCATCGACGCGATCGTCAAAGGCGAGCTCGTCCGGCAATTCGTTCCGGGCGCGCAGGTTGCGGTTGCCGAGAACGGACGCATCATCTACACCAAAGGCTACGGTTTGCGAGAGATCGGATCGCGGTTGCCCGTCGATGCAAACACGGCGTTCGCGATCGGTTCGGTGACGAAGCAGTTTACGGCTGCTGCAATCATGCTGCTTGCGCAGCAAGGCAAACTCAACGTCGACGACAAGCTTTCGAAGTATCTCCCGGACGCGCCGCACGCGTCCGAGGTGACGCTACGCAATCTGCTCACGCACACGTCCGGTATCGTCGGGTTCACCGAAGTGCCGAACTTCAGTTTGCTTCTGCCGACGCCCTCGTCGCCGCAGCGCATCGTCTCGACGATTGCGGACAAGCCGCTTGCGTTCAAACCCGGCACGCGCTGGGAGTACAGCAACACGAATTTCGTGCTGCTCGGCATGGTGATTTCGAAAGTCTCCGGCCAGCCGTATGCGGATTTCATACGCGATCATTTTTTCGTCCCGCTCGGCATGACGCGTGCGTGGTACACGCGCACGGAGGAGATTCACGCGGACGACGCGCGCGGCTACACGGAGTTCATGTTCGGCTTGCCGGACGAACATGCGTATCTGTCCGACTGGTCCTGGTACGACGCGGCCGGCGGACTGACGATGAGCGCAGCGGATCTCGCACAGTGGGATATCGCACTCGACTCGGGCCGCGCCGTTTCCCCGTCATCCTTTGCCGAAATGACGGCGCCGTTCGTTTTGGCCGGCGGAAAATCGACCGGATATGGATTCGGCATCGCCACCGGCTCGGTATTCGGGCGCCGGACCGTCGGCCACGACGGGTTGGTCTCGGGATTCAGCGCGGAGAACCTCACATTTCCAAACGATCGCGTCGCCGTCGTCTTATCGGCAAACGGCGACAACTTCGCGTACGTGCATGCCATTCGGGCCATCGCCGCCGTGCTGTACGGCACGAAGGATCCGCAAGCATCGAGGCCGTTCGTTCCGATTAGTGAGCCGGCGGCACAGGTTGCGGCGGCGAAAACGGAGCTTGAAGCACTGCTTGCAGGCTCACCGGACCTCTCGCGCATGACGCCGGATCTTGCGCTGACGTTGCCGCCGTATCGAATTGCGCAACTGAAGGAAGATGGGCGGCTTATGGGTGAGCCGCTTGACGTGCAGCCGTCGAGCATCGACCGCCGGCCGCCGCTAACGATTTACCGGTATCGCGTGCGCTTCAAATCCGCGCTCGCGGAATGGGTGTACAGCGTAACCGACAGCGGAAAGTTCGCCGGCTTTAGCCTTCAGGCTTGGCAATAACGTCTACATAGCGAGCAGTAAGCTGCGCAGCAGCGGCATCCAAATCTCTTCGGCGTGCTGGTTCGGACGCAGCGGCGGCAAGTCGACGAGAATTTTGCCTTCTCCGAAACGGAAGCGATTTCTCGTGAGGGACTGAAACTTCGGAATTGCGCTGGGCTGTAATTCGAAACCGCTTCCCACACCGAGCGTGAGGCGCTTCTCGTCGACGACGACTCGGGTCACGTGCTTGTGCAGAGCGATGGTGCGCAGCTTCGTCACCTCGACGAGATTTTCGAGCGGTTTCGGCAGCGGCCCGAACCGATCGCGCACGCCCGCGGCGATCTCTTCCACTTCCGCCTCGCTGCGTGACTTGGCGAGCTGCTGATATACCGCAATCTTCTGCGAGACTTGAGGGATGTAATCGTTCGGCACGTAGGCGTCGATCTTGACGTCGATGACTGCCTCGCGCTGCTCTTCGAGCGCGGCTTGCTGACCGCGGCGCTGCGCGATCGCCTCGGCGAGCAGCTGGCAGTACGTGTCGAAGCCCACCGACGCAATAAAACCGGATTGCGCGGATCCTAGCAGATTGCCCGCACCGCGAATCTCGAGATCGCGCATGGCAATCTGCAAGCCGCTGCCAAGGTGCGTGAACTCGCGAATCGCCTCCAAACGCGCTTTCGCCTCTTCGGTGAGCGCTTTGTGCGCCTGATACAACAGGAACGCGTACGCCTGATGATTGGATCGCCCGACGCGTCCGCGCAGTTGGTACAGCTGCGCGAGGCCGAACTTGTCCGCGTCGTTCACGACGATCGTGTTGACGTTCGGAATGTCGATGCCGTTTTCGATAATCGTGGTCGCCACGAGGACGTCGATGTCGCCGTCGATGAAGGACTGCATGATCGGCTCGAGTTCGTGCTCGTGCATCTGTCCGTGTCCCACGGCGATGCGCGCGCGCGGCACCAGCTGCTGCAGCGCGTTTTTGACTGAGTAGATCGACTCGATACGGTTGTGCAGATAGTACACTTGACCGCTGCGGTCGAGTTCGGCGATGATGGCGCGCTGGACCACGGCATCGCTCGCGGGCACGACGACGGTCTTGATCGACATGCGGTTCTTCGGTGCCGTCTGAATGAGCGAGAGATCGCGCACGCCCATGAGCGACATGTGCAGCGTCCGGGGAATCGGCGTGGCCGAGAGCGTCAGCACGTCGACGCTGGCGCGAAGTTGCTTGAGGCGCTCTTTGTGCATGACGCCGAATCGCTGCTCTTCGTCGACGATGATGAGACCCAAATCGGCGAATGCGATGTCCTTCTGCAGCAGGCGGTGCGTGCCGATGACGATGTCGACCTTTCCTTCCGCGAGATCGCGCACGACGGCTTTTTGATCTTTCTTGCTCTTGAACCGCGAGAGTTCTTCGATGCGGATCGGAAAGCCCGCGAAGCGCGCGCTGAAGTTGCGGTAATGCTGATCGGCAAGCAGCGTGGTGGGAACGAGAATCGCAACTTGCTTTTTGTCGGCGATCGCTTTGAACGCAGCCCGGATCGCGACTTCGGTTTTTCCGTAGCCGACGTCGCCGCAGACCACGCGATCCATCGGACGCGCGCGCTCCATATCGGACTTGGTGTCGACGATGGCTTTCATTTGGTCGGGCGTTTCGTCGTATGGGAAGGCTTCTTCGAGTTCGGCTTGCCAAGGCGTGTCCACGGCAAACGGATGTCCTTTAGCCAGCTCCCGCTCGGCATACAGTTCCACGAGGCCTTCGGCGATTTTGGCGAGCGACTCCGAAACGCGCGACTTTGTGCGCGCCCAATCCGCGCCGCCCATTTTTGAAAGACGCGGCGCGCCGCCCTCGCCGGCGCTGTACTTGGTAACCTGATGCATCTGCGTGACGGGCACGAGCATGCGATCCGTGCCTGCATACTGCAGATCGAGATAGTCTTGCGTGGCGCCCAGAATCGTTTCGGTGCGCAAGCCCAGGTATTGGCCGATACCGTGCACCGCTTGCACGACGTAGTCGCCGACTTTGAGGTCGGCCAGCGTGACCGGCACGCCCTCCTTGACGGCGCGCATCTTCACGCGCTTTGCGGGCTGCCCGTAGATTTCGCGATCGCCCAGCACGCGCAGACGCAAATCGGGAATGGTGAATCCCGCTTCGATGCTGCCGTGATCGACAAAGACCGCATTGTCATGGTGAGGTATCGAACCACCCTGAGCCCGTCGAAGGGCCAGGGGACCCGTGCTCACGTCCAATCCGGCGGCGCGCACGATGTCGCCGGTTCGACCTGCGCCGGACGTAACGAGCACAACCGTTTCGCCGGCCGCGGTCCACTCGCGCAGCGATTGCGTGAAGAGTTCGATTTGGCGGTTGAAATGATCGGCAGGCTGCGATGCGAGCACGCCGCTTGCGTTTGCTTGCGGCAGCCAGTCGAGGGCGTGCGCGCTCTCGATGCCGCCCGGGAAGATCACCGACGCATGTTTTGCAAGCGCCCGCGCCAGATCGTTCAGCCGCGGATACGGCGCGGACACGTCCGCTAGTAAAGCTTCGCCGACGTCGTCGTCGCGCACCGAAAGTTCACCCGATTCCACGCCCGCGAGGAGCACGCTCTCTTCGCGCGACCGTTCCTCGTCGAGCGCGCGTTCGATTGTGGCGAGCATTGCCGGCTCGTGCAGAACGATGCTCGCGCGCGGCGAGAGATAGTCGAGCAGCGTTTCCCGCTCCTCGAACGCAAGAGAGAGCCACGGCTCCGGAATGTCGGCGCCCGAAGCGAGATATGCACGCAGCGCCTGCGCAACGTTTGCCGGTCCCGTGAAGCGACTTGCGACGAGTGCGCGCAGCGCATCATCGCGCGGAATCTCCGTCCACGGAATGATTTCGACGGAATCGCTTGCGCTTTCGCTGCGCTGCGAGGCGAGCTCGAACGGCCGAATGCTTTCTACGCGATCGCCGAAAAATTCGACGCGCGTCGGCGTCTCGGCGGTCGGCGAAAAGAGATCGATGATGCCCCCGCGTACCGCATATTCGCCTGCGGCGCTCACGACGTCGCAGCGGCGATAGCCGAGACGATACAGCCGCGCGAGCGTTTCATCCCAACCGGCGTCCTCGTTCACCCGCAGTGTGAAGCGCAGCGATTGAAAAACGGCGCGCGGCGTGACGTACTGGCGCAGCGCACCAAGCGGCGCGAGAATAATTCCGGGTGAGCCGTCCGCAAGCTCGGCCAGGAGAGCCATTCGGGCGCTGCGCTCAGAGGGCGATTCAATCGCACCGACGGTTTCTTCGCGCGAGCGGAGCAAGCGCACCGAGCGCGGCTCGTCTTCTTCCAAGTAATAGAGCAAATCGGCGAATAGCCGTTCGGCGACGTCGGCCGTCGGGACGACCGTGAAAAGTTGACCGCCCGCCTCGCGGTAGAGCGCTGCAAGCAGCGGGGCGCGAACGGCCGGAATCGTTTCATGAAGCGCAAAGGCGCCGGCGCCGCGCCGCAGCGTGGCGGCTGCGCCTGCGAAGGCGCGGCTGGACGCCGGCAAGGCATGCAAAAGCGCGCCGGCCAGGGAGCGGCGGGCTGGGGCGTTCGGGACGAGCGTCGTGGTCACAGCCTTGATGATACCTCGCGAGCGCAATGGGTTCCGCGCCGCGGGCGATTCCGCCGGGCTTTTGCGTTACTATTACAGCATGCTACTTCTCGCAGCACTCCTATCAGCGCCGTGCAACGCGCACCCCACGTACGCCGTGCAACCAAAGGTTTCGAGCACTCGCCTCGTGCGGCGGTCCGGTGCGTATCTTGCTTCCGCTCAACTGCGCTTTACGCTGCGAGAGGTCGAGCCCGCCGTGATTCCCTCGGTCGATCCCGGGCTGCTCGATCACGTGCACGGGCATCTCGTCGTCGCGCGGCGCGTGGTGCAGTCTTCAGGCGGCACCGTCGAAGCAAATGGTTCTAGCGCAGCGCAAGCGCGGACGCGATTGAATCAGACGATTGCGCGCATGCAGCGCGATCTGCAAAGCGAGCTGGATCGCGAGGAGCGAGCATACGACAACGTCACTGCGAACGGGGCGTCGCAAAGCCAGGGGCCCGCGTACGGATTCCCCGGCGGTCCCGATGCGCATACGCCATGTGTGCACTGATGAGAACGAGCGGCAGCGCGATTTCTACGGTGACCACGGCAATGCCGAGCGGCCGCGATAGCGTCGCGCTCGTTGCGTCGGGGTAATAGCGCGCCACCGACAACAGTGAGAGCGCGATGAGCGCCCACGCGCCGGCACTTTCCCATACGAGAAAAGCGAGCGGCAGCAGCCACACGGCGTACCACGGATACGGATTCGGAATCGCCAGCCACACCGCGAACCCGAGGAGCGGCATGATAGTGCGCGTCGTTCGCATCCCTTCGAAGCATAAACATGCGGCGAGCGCTGCAGCGGTCAGCGCAGCAAGCGGAAGTGATACGTACTGCAGCGAGAACTGCGGCGAGTAGTGAGCGGAAGGGACCATGTGCGCGCGCACGCCGTACTCGAGCGGAACCGCCAGTGCCGCGACGATCGCGATGCCTGCGAGCGCTCCGCGAGCAATGGGCGCAAACCGCGCGCGATCTCGCCACGACGCGCACGCGAAGGCGATTGCCGCGACGGCGCCGGGCGCTTTCACGAGCGCGGAAAGCGCGACGACGAGCGCCCCCCAAAAGTAGCGCGAACGCGCCGCGAGTGCAAAACCGCCGAGCACGATTGCCAACGCGAGCGTGTCGTTATGACCTTCGGCGGCACTCCAGATTGCAATGGGATTGAGCGCAATGCCCGCGGCCGCGGCAGCGCGCGTCCGCTCC